>JAABVA010003865.1_pt1 | contig 14050 bp, 12 predicted proteins | sample 5560331 | NCBI WGS metagenome assembly JAABVA01 (sample SAMN12812661, study PRJNA571458) | rock metagenome | isolation source: Antarctica rocks | place: Antarctica: Victoria Land, Mt New Zealand sud | collected 2016-01-07 | reverse complement strand
CGTGTCGTGGACATCGACCCCGAACAGCGCGCCGAGGCCGACCGGATCACCCGGGAGATCGCCGGGCTCGGGTTCGTCCTGCCCGGCACCGTGCTGCACCGCCAGGCCCGCTGCGGCAAACCCAGCTGCCGCTGCCACGCCGACCCACCCCAGCCGCACCCGCCGTTCTGGAGCTGGACCCGCAAAGTCGACGGCAAGACCATCACCCGGCGGCTGACCGAGGCCCAGCTATGCGACTACCAGCCCTGGTTCGACAACGCCCGACGCCTCCGCCAGCTGATCACCGAGCTCGAAGACCTCTCCCTGCAGGCGCTCAGCCACGACCCCCGCCGATGGGGGCGCAAATAGCCGGTCGGATGTGCGGAAAGCCAGCTTCTGGGGCCCGCTACAAAACTTCGTTGCAGGAGAGGTTCGACCTGCGCCCCGAGCTGGCGTCGAACGCCTGACTGCCTGACTGCGGAGGTGCACCGGACGTCGCACCGTCGGCCTCGGAACTTCGTGACGAATCGACCGGACGTTAGGCTTCCCGGTAGAGGTAGCCGACTGGAGGGGGAAGCAGTGGCATTGGACTGGGGTGGGATCGCCACCGTCGGCGGCGACATGAGCGAACCGGACCAACAGCTGGTCATTGAACTGATCAATTCGTTTGGCGATGTGGTAGAGCAGTTGCTTACTGCCCACGGAGTCGACAAGTCCGTATCACCTATCTTCAGACCCTTCAGTACGATCGTTGGCTGGGATCGCGAGAAGGTTATTGTAGTCTTCGCCAAGGCGTCGGGCATAGTCTCCAGGGTTTGGCTCGACCTCAAAGGGGAAATTATTCCTCCCTCAGCACTTGTCGCAGATGTGCGGCGGCAAACTAATCACGAGATAACGGCAGTTGTGACGCTGCCGCCTCCTCCGGGAGAGTCGAGTCAGATTGAGGCGGCGGCCGGCCAGCACACTGATGATTTGGAGAGACAGTTGACCCTAGTGTCGCGTCTCGTTGTTGACTTCACAGTATTTGTTTGAGATCTTGGGTGCATGTCGGTAGCGGCTCGCCTCGAGGTCCGGGGCAAGGACAAGACGGTGTTGCGGCGTTGGGTGCGGTCCACGGCGATTCCGGCCGGGCTCGCGCGTCGGGCGCGGATCGTGCTGCTGGCCGGTGACGGTGTGCCCAACACCGAGATCGGCCGCCGGGTCGGGGTGTCGCGCCAGACGGTGATCGGCTGGCGGCAGCGCTACCTCGAGGGCGGCACCGCGGCGCTGGACGACCGTCCCCGGCCCGGTCGGGCCGAGCAGATCGACGAGGCCCAGGTCGTGGTGGCCACCCTCGAGGAGCCGCCCGAGCGGCTCGGGGTCACCCACTGGTCCTCGCGGCTGCTGGCCAGCGAACTCGGTCTCGGGCACGCCACTATCGCCCGGGTCTGGCGCAAGTGGAACCTGCAACCCTGGCGGGTGGAGACGTTCAAGTTCTCCACCGACCCCGAGCTTGACGCCAAGGTCCGCGACGTCGTGGGGCTCTACCTCAACCCGCCCGAGAACGCGGTGGTTCTCTCCCTCGACGAGAAGTCGCAGGTCCAGGCGCTGGACCGGACCCAGCCGACGCTGCCGATCCGACCCGGGACGCCGGGGAAGCAGACCCACGACTACATCCGCAACGGCACCACCACCCTGTTCGCCGCCCTCGAGGTCGCCACCGGGAAGGTCGTCGACGCTTGCTACCCGCGGCACCGCCACCAGGAGTTCCTCAAGTTCCTCAAGCAGGTCGCCAAGGCCTACCCGCGGGTTCCGCTGCACCTGGTCATGGACAACTACGCCACCCACAAGCACCCGGGTGAAGGCCTGGCTCGAGCGCAACCCGCGGATCACGCTGCACTTCACCCCGACCTCGGGGTCGTGGTTGAACATGGTTGAGATCTTCTTCGGGATCATCACCCGTCAGGCCATCCGCCGCGGCACCTTCGACTCGGTCCGCGAACTCACCGACGCGATCCGCCGGTTCATCGACGGCTGGAACGAGCGCTGCGAGCCCTTCGTCTGGACCAAGGACGCCGACACCATCCTCGCCAGAGCCGACCGTCAAGCTACCTCCAAGACGGGACACTAGCGAGGCTAGGCGATTTGCGCGGCTTGGAGCATCTGGAGCCCCAGCAGAACCCGCGGCAGCTCCGGATTCTGATCGGGACCTACAGCACCTTGACCGCGGCGGAGGTCGAGCTGTTGCTCACGTCCGCAGACCGGTGCGCCGTCGAGTGCGGCGCGGATGCTGCCTCGCGGAGGGCTGGTCGATCCGTGGTGGGGCCCGCCGGCTGGGGATCGATTGCCCAGTTCGGACCCGGGGGGTCGCGCCGACTTGCCGGCGGCCGCGGTCGGGGACGCTGACCTACTGGAGCGGTTCGCCGCGGTATCCGACGGCCGGTCCGAGCAGGCCCGCGATCACCCGGTCGGGGTCGTGCTGACCCTGTGCGCGGCGGCGGTGCTGGCCGGGATGCGCTCGTTCACCGCGATCGCCGGGTGGGTCGCCGACGTCCCCGCTGAGGTGCTGGCCCGGCTCTACGCCCGGCCGGCGACGTGCCCGTCGAAGACCACGCTGTGGCGGGTGGTCACCGGCGCGGACGCCGCCGCGGTAGGTCTGCTGGTTGACCAGCAGGCGGGTCGCCGGGGTGGTCGCGGCGGTGAGGGTCTGGTCCACCTCGTCCGGGCGCCGGGGCTGCAGGACGCGGGAGGGGTGCTCGCCGACTTTGATTCGGGCGGTGGGGTTGCGGAAGATCGTTTTGTGGCGTTGGCAGTGGGCGAACAGTGACCGCAGGGCGACCAGCAGGTTGGGCCGACTGGAACCACTGCTGAGGTGGGGCACGGGTCCGCCTGCGGCGATGTGGAGATCGTGCTCGTGGACCGGCGCGGGGTGATCGAGTGGGTGAGTCCGGCCTGGAACGAGTTCTACCTCGCAACGCCGGGGAGCCAGCTCGGACGGGTGTCGGGGTCTGCTACTTCGCTGCCTGCGCTTCCGCGCGGGGTGATCCCCACGCCGATCAGTCGCGTGGGCGCTGCGCCAAGCCCTGCGCGGTGAACTCCCCGCGCCGGCGATGCTCGAGATCATCCCGACCCTCACGGCTCCGGCCGACCTGCCCGATCTGGCGTTGCACGAGCCTGTGCCCGAGAGCGTCACGCGTGGTTGGCGAGCTCCTCGAACTCCGTTGTGTTGTCGAGCTCGGTGCCCATGGCGATGTTGGTGACCTTCTCCAGGATTACCTCGACGACCACCGGCACCCGGAACTCGGCCATCATCGCGATCGCCTTCTCGAAGGCGGAGCCTAGCTCGTCGGGGTCGCGGACGCGCAGCGCCTTGCAGCCCAGGCCCTCGGCGACCTTGACGTGGTCGACACCGTAGTCGTCGAGTTCGGGGGAGTTCACGTTCTCGAACGCGAGCTGCACGCTGTAGTCCATGTCGAAGCCGCGCTGGGCCTGGCGGATGAGCCCCAGGTAGGAGTTGTTGACCACCACCTGAACATAGGGCAGCTTGAACTGCGCCCCGCAGGCGAGCTGCTCGACAAGGAACTGGAAGTCGCAGTCGCCCGAGAGCCCCACGACCGTCGCATCCGGGTCGGCCACGCAGACCCCGAGCGCCGCGGGGACCGTCCAGCCCAGCGGCCCGGCCTGGCCGGCGTCGATCCACCCGCGCGGCTTGTAGACGTGTAGGAACTGGGCGCCGGCGATCTGGGACAGCCCGATGTTGCTGACGTAACGGGTGTCGCGGCCGAACGCCCGGTTCATCTCCCGGTAGACGCGCTGCGGCTTGATCGGCACGTCCGGGAAGTCTGTGCGCCGGTGCATCGTCGACTTGCGCCCGGCGCAGTCGGTGATCCACGCGGTGCGGTCCGGCAGCGTCCCGGTGTCGCGACGCTCGTGCGCCACCTCGACAAGGCGCTCCAGCGCGGCACGGGCGTCGGAGACGATGGCGTAGTCGGGGGTGAAGATCCGGCCGATCTGGGTGGGCTCGATGTCGACGTGCACGAACGTGCGGCCCGCGCGGTAGACGTCGAGCCCGCCCGTGTGCCGGTTGGCCCAGCGGTTGCCGATACCCATAACGAAGTCGGACGCGAGCAGCGTGGCATTGCCGTAGCGGTGCGCGGTCTGTAGCCCGGCCATCCCGGCCATTAGCCGGTGGTCGTCGGGGATCGTGCCCCAGCCCATCAGGGTGGGCACCACGGGCACGTCGAGGAGCTCGGCCAGCTCGACGAGCAGGTCGGCAGCGTCGGCGTTGACGATCCCGCCACCCGCAACGATCAGCGGCCGCTCGGCGGCGCAGAACAGGTCGAGCGCGCGCTCGGCCTGCTCACGCGTAGCCGCGGGCCGGGTGACGGGCAGCGGCTCGTAGGCAGCGATGTCGAACTCGATCTCGGCGAGCTGCACGTCGATCGGCAGGTCGAGCAGCACCGGACCTGGCCGCCCCGAGCGCATCACCTGGAACGCCCGCTGGAACGCCCCCGGCAGCTGAGCGGGCTCCATCACGGTCTCGGCGAGTTTGGTGACCGGCGCGGCGATGGCCGCGACGTCGACGGCCTGGAAGTCCTCCTTGTGCAGCTTCGCCACCGGCGCCTGCCCGGTGACGACGAGCAGCGGCACCGAGTCGCCCCACGCGGAGTACAGCCCGGTGATCGTGTCGGTGCCGCCGGGCCCGCTGGTGGCCAGGCACATCCCGATGTTGCCGGCGACGGCGCGGCTGTAGCCCTCGGCCATGTGCACCGCGCCCTCGACGTGCCGGCCCACGTAGTGGGTGATCGTGCCGCGACTGCGCAGCGCGGAGTACATCGGGTTGATCGCCGCGCCCGGCACGCCGAAGGCACATGTGATGCCCTCGCGCTCCAGGACGAGGACGGCGGCGTCGATCGCGCGCATGCGGGCCATCTCAGGACTCCTTGCTCTCGGTACGGCCGGAGAGCTGCTCAACGAGCAGCAGCAGGGCGCTATGGTCGAGCCCGCCGCGGTCCTGGGCGACGAGGGTGCCCATCAGCTGGGCGACGTGCGCCCCGAGCGGGATCGCGACGCCCGCGTCGCGGGCCGCGGAGGTGACGATGCCGAGGTCCTTGTGGTGCAGCTCGACCCGGAAGCCCGGCTCGAAGGTGCGGCCGAGCATGCCGGCCGCCTTGCGGTCGAGGATCGTGCTTCCGGCCAGGCCGCCGCCGAGCACCCGGATCGCGGCCTCGGTGTCGACGCCGTATGCCTCCAGGAACACGATCGCCTCGGCCAGTAGCGCCAGGTGCCCGGCCACGACGAGCTGGTTGGCCGCCTTGACGGTCTGGCCCGCGCCGGCCGGCCCGACGTGCACCACGGTGGAGCCCATCGCCTCCAGCAGCGGGCGCGCCAGCTCGACGTCGGGGTCGGCGCCGCCCACCATGATCGAGAGCTTGGCCTCGACCGCGCCGGCCTGGCCGCCGCTCACCGGGGCATCGACGACGCGCAGGTCGCGCCGGGCGCCCGCCTGCGCCAGCGCGCGCGCGGCGTCGGGCCGGATCGACGAGCAGTCGACGTGCAGCGTGCCCGGCTTCGCGCCGGCGTGGATGCCGTCCTCGCCGTACGCGACGGCCTCCACGTCCGGGCTGTCGGGCAGCATCGTGACGACGACGTCAGTCTCGGCGGCGGCCGCGGCGGGGGTGTCGGCGCGACGGGCACCGCGGGCCATCAGCCGGTCCACGGCGTCGGGACTGCGGTTCACGACCATGACGTGGTGCCCGGCGTCGAGGAGGTGGCCGGCCATCGGCTCGCCCATGATGCCGAGCCCGATGAACGCGATGGTGGTCATGTTGTTCTCCCTGCTGTTCTGGTCCGTGCGGTGCTCGAGGCGGCGCGTCGTGCGCGCGGCAGCCAGCCGAGGCCGGCGTCGGTGCTGGTGGCGGGGGAGTACTCCAGGCCGACCCAGCCCGCGTAGCCTGCTGCCTCCAGCGCGTCCAGGTGGCGGTCGAGGTCGAGGGTGCCGGTGCCGGGCTCGTGGCGGCCGGGGGCGTCGGCGATCTGGACGTGACCGACCCGCGCGTGGTGCCTGGCGAGCGCGGTGTCGAGGTCGTCGCCGTTGGCCGAGAGGTGGTAGAGGTCGGCCAGCATCCGGAGATTGCCGGCCTCGGACTCCCGCTCCACGCGGTCAAGCACCGCGACCACCTCGTCGGCGGTGCGCAACGGGTAGCACGGTGCGCCGCTGACTGGCTCCAGCAGCACGCTGGCGCCGATGCGCGCTGCCGCGCCCGCCGCGTCGGCGAGGTTGCGGGCGGCCAGGTCGTCCTGCTCCTCGGGAGCGATGCCGTCGACGCGGTTGCCGTAGAGGGCGTTGAACGCGCGGGTCCCGAGGCGCTCACCGATGCCCACGGCGGTCTGCACGCTGTCGAGGAACTCCGCGGTGCGTCCCGGCCACGACGCCAGGCCCCGGTCGCCTCCTGGCATGTCGCCGGCCGCGAAGTTGAGCCCGACGAGCTGGACGCCCGCGTCGGAGACGGCCGCGACGAAGCGGTCCACCTCGGCGTCGGCGGGGGAAGGGCGATCGAACGGCCACCAGAACTCCACGGCGTCGAAGCCCGCGGCCTTCGCGGCCGCCGGGCGGTCGAGCAGCGGCGTCTCGGTGAACAGCATCGAGCAGTTGGCGAGGTACGGCAGTCGGTGCGTCACCCACTACCTCCATAATGTGGAAGAAAACATCTGTTCTGTGGAAAAATAGTGGGGGCGAGGGTTCCGGTCAACCGCCGGTTGGCGACCGTGTAGCTTCCACATGGCGGAGGTTTGAGGGGTGATCGAAACGTGGACGAGGCTCGTGGCAGCGGCGTGCAGTCCCTCGACCGCGCGCTCAAGCTCCTGGAGTACCTGGCCGACGCCGGCGGGTCGCTGCGGCTCGCCGAGCTCGAGGCCGTCACCGGCCTGCCGCTGCCGACGGTCCACCGGCTCCTGCGGGCGCTGGCCCACAACGGTTTCGTGCGCCAGGAGCCCTCGCGCCGCTATGCGCTGGGCCCGCGGCTGATCCGGCTCGGGGAGACCGCCGGGCGCGCCCTGGGCACCTGGGCCGGGCCGCGGCTGGCCGAGCTGGTCGACGAGATCGGGGAGACGGCGAACATGGCCGTACTGGAGGCCGACGCCGTCGTTTACGTCGCGCAGGTCCCCTCCGCGCACTCGATGCGGATGTTCACCGAGGTCGGCCGATGTGTGTCCGCGCACAGCACCGGCGTGGGCAAGGCGCTGCTGTCCCAGCTGCCCGACGACCAGGTGCGTGAGTTGCTGCAGCGCACCGGCATGCCCACCAGGACGCCGCGCACGCACACCGAGCCGGCTGCGTTCCTCGCCGAGCTCGCTCAGGTGCGCGAGCAGGGGTGGGCGGTGGACACCGCCGAGCATGAGACCGGGGTCCGCTGCGTCGCGGTCCCGGTGCTCGGCGCGCCCACGCGCTCGGCAGTGTCGGTGTCCGGGCCGTCGGAGCGCATCACGGCCGGGCGGGTCGTCGAGATCGCCCCCGTCCTGCTGCGAGTGGCCGAAGGGCTGGCCCGCGACCTGTCCGGCCACGCTCCAGCGTCGCCCGCGGTCCTCCGGCCCGGAACGTCCCCGACGTGTGACGGTTGACACCCGCGCCGGACGCGCGCACCCTCTCGTCACTCGATAATAAACTATCGAATGATGGAAGGCGGGTGCCGATGTCGTCGACGCGGACCGAGCACCGGCCCGGCGCCGTCACCGCCGCGGTGGCCGTCGAGCTCCGGGAACGACTCGCGCCGGACCGGGTCCTCACCGACCGGACCCAGCTGAAGGCCTACGAGTGCGACGGGGTCACCGGGTACAGGGTCGTCCCGGCACTGGTCGCCCTGCCCGAGTCCACCGAGGAGGTCGCGGCCGTAGTCGCAGTATGTGCCCGGGCCGGCATCCCCTACGTCGCCCGCGGGGCGGGCACCGGACTGTCCGGCGGCGCGCTCCCGGTGGCAGACGGCGTCGTCGTGTCGCTGGCCCGGATGCGCCGGATCGTTGACGTCGACCTGCCCAACCAGCGGATGACCGTCGAACCGGGCGTCACCAACGCCGACATCACCCGCGCCGTGGCCGAGCACGACCTCTACTTCGCGCCCGACCCGTCCAGCCAGACGGTGTGCACGATCGGCGGCAACGTCGCCGAGAATTCCGGCGGCGCGCACTGTATGAAGTACGGCTTCACCAGCAACCACGTGCACGCGATGACCCTCGTGCTGCCCGACGCATCGGTGGTCACCGTCGGCGGCGACGGGCCCGAGGTCGTCGGCCCCGACCTGCGCGGCGCCGTCATCGGGTCCGAGGGCACGCTGGCCATCGCCACCTCGGTCACGGTGCGGCTGCTGCGCCGCCCGGAGGCCGTCCGCACGCTAGTGGCCGACTTCACCAGCCCCGCGGCCGCAGGCGAGGCCGTCAGCGGCATCATCGCAGCCGGGATCATTCCCGCCGCGGTCGAGATGCTCGACGCGCTGGCCATCGAGGCGTGCGAGGCGGCGGTGCACGCCGGCTTCTCCCTCGACACGGCAGCCGCGCTGGTCGTCGAGCTCGACGGCCCGGCCGAGGAGTGCGACGAGGGTTTCGCCCAGGTCGAGCGGATCTGCCGGGAGGCCGGCACCACCAGCATCCGGTTCGCCACCGACCCGGTCGAGCGCGCGCTGATCTGGAAGGGCCGCAAGGCAGCCTTCGCCGCGATGGGGCGGATCAGCCCCGACTACTTCGTGCAGGACGGCGTCATCCCCCGCACGCGCCTGGGCGAGGTGCTCGCGCGGATGCGGGAGATGGCCGACGAGACCGGCCTCCGTGTGGCCAACGTCTTCCACGCAGGCGACGGCAACCTGCACCCGCTGGTGCTCTACAACGCCGCGGTGCCGGGGCAGTCCGAGCGCGGGGAGCACCTGTCCACCGCGATCGCGGAGCTGTGCGTGGAGATGGGCGGCTCCATCACCGGCGAGCACGGCGTTGGCACCGACAAGGCCTGCTCGATGCCGAAGATGTTCTCCGAGGATGACCTCGCGGTGATGCAGCGGCTGCGGGCCGCGTTCGACCCAGCCGGGATCAGCAACCCCGGCAAGATCTTCCCCACCCCCCGGCTGTGCGGCGAGCGCCCCGGCCCCTACCGCGTGCATCCCCTCGAGGCTGCGGGCCTGATCGAGCGCATGTGAGGTCTCGACAATGACTGCGACCACACGACGGCACGCCGTGGAGCGACCTGCGACGGTGGCCGAGACCGCGGCGGTGCTGCGCGACTCGGCCGGCACGGTGCTCGTCCGCGGCGGCGGCACGAAGCTCGACTGGGCGGGTCGGGTGCCAGATCCCGACCTGGTCCTCGACACCACCGGGCTCGCCGGGCTGCTGGCCCACAACCCCGGGGACATGACGGCGTGGGTCCGGGCCGGCACCACCCTGACCGAGCTGCAGGAGTACCTGGCCGGCAGCGGGCAGTGGCTGGCGCTGGACCCGCCGACCGCGGGCGTCGCGGCCACCCTCGGCGGGCTGCTCGCCGCGGGGGACTCGGGGCCGTCGCGGCTGCGCTACGGCGGCCTACGCGACCACGTCATCGGCGTCACGCTCGTGCTCGCCGACGGCACGGTCGCGCGCTCTGGCGGGCACGTCATCAAGAACGTGGCCGGGTACGACCTCGCCAAGCTGGCCTATGGCTCGCTGGGCTCGCTGGCCGTGGTCGCCGAGGTGGTGCTGCGCCTGCACCCGCGCCCCGCGACCTCGCTGACGGTCGCCGGCCCCGCCAACGCGGAGCAGGCCACCGCGGCCGCGCTAGCGCTGGCCGCCTCCCCCTCGGAGCCTGCGGCCGTGGAGTGGCTCTCGAGCGGGGAGGCGACGCTGCTTGTGCGGGTGGACGGCACGCCAGCGTCCGTGCAGGCGTCGGGGACGCGATTGGTGGCGCTGCTCGCCGGCTTCGGAATCGACGCCGCCACGCTGCCGGCCGCCGACGCCGCGACGGCGTGGGCGGACCACGCCGCCGGGGTGCGCGGCGGGCTAGGGGAGACCGTCGTCCGGGTGGCCGGGTTGCCAGGCGACCTCGCCGCGCTGGCCGGGCACGCCGCAGATGCGGCCGGGCGCGCCGGGGTCGGGATGCACCTGGTGTCGAGTGCCGGACTGGGCCTGCACACGGTGCGCCTGCACGGCGGGTCCGCGCCCGCTCACGCCCAGGTGTTGGCCGTGATCCGGGGGTACGCCCGCACCCGCGGCGCGAGCGTCCTGCTCCGGAGCCGGTGCCCCGCGCTCGACGACCTCGTCGACGCGCTTGGCCCGCCGCCGTCCACCGCCGCGCTGCTGCGCAGTGTCAAAGCACAGCTCGACCCGGCCGGGCGCCTCGCGCCGGGCCGCTTCCAGCCGTGGTTCTGACCGCACCCTGCCCATCGCGAGCCCCGCGCCCACCAGGAGCCCAGCATGATCGAACTGGCCGACCCCGCCGGGAACGCCGCAGGCGGCGACGACAGCGGACCCGTCACCGCGGGGATGCACGCCACGGGCTCGGGGAGCGTGTTCGACCTGCTGCACCCGCCGGACGAGGAGCTCGTCGACGACTGCGTGCACTGCGGGTTCTGCCTGCCCACCTGCCCCACCTACCTGCTGGAGGGCAACGAGGCCAACTCGCCGCGCGGGCGCATCTACCTCATGAAGCTCGGCGCCGCGGGCGAGGTGGCGATGGACGAGGAGTTCGTCGGCAACTTCGACGCCTGCCTGGGCTGCATGGCCTGTGTCAGCTCGTGCCCCTCCGGTGTGAAGTACGACCAGCTCATCGAGGCCGTCCGGCCGCAGATCGAGCGCAACTGGGAGCGCACCCGCGCTGACCGGATGTTCCGTGCCCTGGTCTTCGGCCTGTTCCCCTACCCGGCCCGGCTGCGGCCCGCCGCGTTCTTCGGGGCGCTCTACCAGCGCCTCGGTCTGGCCCGGCTGCTCGCCCGGACCGGCCTGCTCGCCCGCCTCCCGGCCCGGCTGCGCGCGACGGAGGCGCTGCTGCCGGAGCTGTCGCTGCGCAGCGTCGTCGCCCGCCAGGCCGCTTTCACCCCCGCCGTCGGCGTCGCGCGGCACCGCGTGGGGCTGCTGTCGGGCTGCGTCCAGCGCGTCTTCTTCGGCGACGTCAACGGCGCGACGACCCGCGTGCTGGCCGCTGAGGGCTGCGACGTCGTCGCGCCGAAGGCCCAGCAATGCTGCGGGGCGCTGTCCAGCCACGCCGGGCGCGAGGAGGAGGCCCTCGCCAGGGCCCGCCACCTGATCGACGTATTCGAGGCCGCCGACGTGCAGAGCGTCGTGGTCAACGTGGCCGGATGCGGCTCGTCGATGAAGGAGTACGCCGTGCTGCTGCGCGACGACCCCGACTACGCCGAGCGGGCCGCCGCGTTCAGCGCCAAGGTGCGCGACATCTCCGAGCTGCTCGACGAGCTCGGGCCGGTCGCCCCCCGGCACCCGATCCCGGCCCGGGTGGCCTACCACGACGCCTGCCACCTGGCCCACGCCCAGGGGATCCGGGCCCAGCCGCGCGCGGCGCTGCGCGGCATCCCCGAGCTGACCGTCACCGACATCCCGGAGGCCGACATCTGCTGCGGCTCGGCCGGCATCTACAACCTCGTGCAGCCCGAACCCGCCGAACGGTTGGGGCGGCGCAAGGTCGAGCAGATCACCAGCACCGCGCCCGACGTCGTCGTCACGTCCAACGCCGGGTGCCTGCTGCAGATCCGCCGCTACCTCGACGCCGGTGTCCCGCTGCTCCATCCCGTCCAGCTCGTCGACGCCTCCATCCGGGGTGTCAACCCCATCCCGCCGAGAGGGCCCGACCATGTATGAGCAGATCTTCGACCCCGTCGGCGGCTCGCTCGCGCTGTCCTCACTGGTCGCCGCCCTCCCGCTGCTGACGATCTTCGTCCTGCTCGGCGTGCTCCGGATGAAAGCCCAATGGGCCGCCCTCATCTCCCTGGCCGTGGCGCTGGTCGTGGCCGTCGCCGTCTACGGCATGCCCGTCGGACAGGCCTTCGGCAGCGCCGCCGAGGGCGCCGCGTTCGGCATCTTCCCGATCATGTGGATCGTCGTGGCGGCGATCTGGATCTACAACATGACGGTGACCACCGGGCACTTCGACGTGCTGCGCCGCTCGTTCGGCACCGTCTCCAGCGACCAGCGCATCCAGGCGATCATCATCGCGTTCTGCTTCGGCGCCCTGATGGAGGCCCTCGCCGGGTTCGGCACCCCGGTCGCGATCAGTGCCGTCATGCTCATCGCCCTCGGGTTCTCCCCGCTCAAGGCCGCCAGTGTGTCCCTGGTCGCGAACACCGCACCGGTCGCGTTCGGCGCCATTGCCGTGCCCATCACCACCCTGGCCCAGACCACCGGACTCCCGATCGGTGAGCTGGCCTCCACCGTCGGCCGACAGACCCCGCTGCTCGCGCTCATCGTCCCGCTCGCGCTCGTGCTGCTGGTCGACCGCCGCCGCGGCATCCGCCAGTGCTGGCTACCCGCCTCGGTCGCCGGGATCGTGTTCGCCGCCGCCCAGTTCATCTCCTCGAACTACCTGTCGGTCGAGCTCACCGACATCATCGCCGCCCTCGCCGCCGCCGGCGCCCTGGTCATCCTGCTCCGGTTCTGGCAGCCCGCCGAGGAACTCACTGGCGCGCGCCTCAGCGACGAGGAGATGACGAGCCGGATCGCCACCGCCACCGCGACCGCGCACGCGGTCGAGACCGGCGGCTCCCGCCCCGGTGCGAACACCGCCGTCCGCACCGGAACCGGCCCCGGAGACGGCCCGGGCAGCGCCGACAAACCCCACGGTCCCACTGGCGACGAACCGGCGCGGGACTCCGGCCGTGAGGTTCTCAAGGCCTACGCGCCTTACCTGATCATCATCACGGTGTTCTCGGTCGCGCAGATCGGCGCGGTCAAGACCCTGCTGGCCACCGGCTCGGTCAGTTTCCCTTGGCCCGGCCTGCACATCACCACCCCGACCGGCGCCGCACCGTCGGCCGCGACGTTCGCCTTCGGCTGGCTACCCGCCGCCGGCACCCTGCTGCTGGTGTCCGGGCTGATCACCATGGCGGCCCTGGGGCTCTCCCCCGCCGCCGCGCTGACCGCGTTCGGCGCCACCCTGACTCAGCTCAAATGGGCCATCCTCACCGTCGCCGCCGTGCTCGCCCTGGCCTACGTCATGAACCTGTCCGGTCAGACCATCACGATCGGGAAATGGATCGCCGGGACCGGCAGCTTCTTCGCCTTCCTCTCCCCCGTCCTCGGGTGGCTCGGTGTCGCTGTCACCGGGTCCGACACCTCCTCGAACGCCCTGTTCGGCACCCTGCAGGTCGCCGCCGCGAAACAAGCCGGGCTCAGCCCCGTCCTGCTCGCCGCGGCGAACTCCTCGGGCGGCGTGCTCGGCAAGATGATCTCCCCGCAGAACCTCGCCATCGCCGCGGCCGCCACCGGGATGGCCGGGCGCGAAGGCGACCTGTTCCGCAAGGTCATCGGGTGGTCGTTGGGGTTCCTGCTGGTCATGTGCGTGCTTGTCTATTTGCAGTCCACCCCGGTGCTGTCGGGGATGCTGCCGTGACCGCGACCCGTCCGCGGATCGTGGTGGCCCCGGACAAGTTCAAAGGCAGCCTGACCGCCACCCAGGGCGCCGACGCCATCGGTACCTGGCCGACCTGGCGACCCGGGCACGGACTCCGCGTCGACCCGAGACTCGGTGGCGACCCCCTGCGCGGCGTGGTCAACCACGCTCTCGTCGGGCATGTCGCGGTGCAGGACTGGCTCCTCGACGACCTCGGGTTCGGTCGACGTGGTCCGGCACGCCAGCTGGCCGCGATCGTCGGGAGCCACCACGGCGTCCCACCCGAGAGCCACCAGCTCACGACGGTGCGCGAGCGCGGCGACCTGGCGGGACCGGGCCCTGGATCACCGCGCGGCAGGAGATTCTCGGTTGGGCCGCTGAGCTCGTAGGCGGGATCGACGCCCTGCGTCCTTTCGCCGACGTATCGCTCTCGCTACCGGCCCAGACGCTCCTCACCGCCGTGGTCATCGTCGCCGACTGGATCGCCTCCAACGATCACCTGTTCCCGCTCTTCCCCTTGCA
>JAABVA010003864.1_pt1 | contig 14050 bp, 14 predicted proteins | sample 5560331 | NCBI WGS metagenome assembly JAABVA01 (sample SAMN12812661, study PRJNA571458) | rock metagenome | isolation source: Antarctica rocks | place: Antarctica: Victoria Land, Mt New Zealand sud | collected 2016-01-07 | reverse complement strand
CATGTGCTTGTAGTGCGGTTGCAGGCGCATGTGCGTGTAGTGCGGTTGCAGGCATTGGAGCGGCCATCTGTGGCATCTGACCCCCATATGCAGGCGGTTGATGACTTTGTGCTGGCATTGAACCAAACGGTGAGCCTTGGGGAAAAGGGGCCTGCACAGGTGTGGCTGCTCCATACAAGTCATCTAGATCCACAAGGTTTGAGATAGCTGCTTGAGCTGCTGCTGCAGAAGATGGGGAAGTCACACCCTCCAGTACTGCAAAAGGATCTGCGCCACATGACAGAACACTTGAGATTCCACAGTAAGTCCAGTACACAGCTGTTGAAGCAGACACATCAGCGCCATGCTACAACTATATAGGCTTGTCACCCTTGCAAATCAGGCCTGTTTACCATGCTCTCAGAACCAAAAAACTATTTACAACTGATGTGCAGCATATAGAGGGGGTTTTCTAAAGTACCTGATGAGGCGGCTGGAGCAGAGGCTGCCGGCCTGGGTGAGTCCAGCCCAAGAAGCAAGTCAGCCGCAGCAGGCTGTGGAGCAGCAACTGGGGCCAAGGCAGGCGCTTGAGCAGGCGCAGCTGGGTGAGCAGGCGCAGCATGATGCACAGGCTGCCGCCTCTGCCTGGCAGGCCTGCTGCTGCTGTCACCAAACAAGGATGCTGCCAGCAGCTCTTTGTGTGTTGGCACATGGGGTTCTGCAGCTGCTGCTGCAGGTCTGTGAGCGTCTGCCTCTGCTGGGGAAGCTGGCTGTGTCGGGTGAGCAGCTGCATGCGTCACAAGGACAAATATCAGTAAGCAGGGCACATGCTTGAGGAGTTCCAGGCATGGTTCATGCATTCCCTGGCTTGCAATGGATGACCACACAACATGCAGCAGCTATAGGCAATGGAATGAGGAATCATGTTGCATGCATTGGCATTCAATTTAACTAGCAAGCATAATATGACATTCACTAGCCTGACACACTAGGAGACAGTCAGCTGATTCTGACACGATTGGTGCTCAAGCTGGCTCCTCACGACAAATGCCAAATACATGGAACAGGCAGCAATCATACCTGCAGCAGGAGGGCGAGCAGAGGCAGCGGCAGCAGGGGCTGCAGCTGGGGCAGCCTCGAAGTGCGCAGGGCCCCAGCGCCTTGCCCCTCTTGCCCCCCTCAGGGTCAGCTGAGGCTCTCCACTAGCAGCAGGCATGGGGGCAGCAGCAGGCTGGGCTGCGGGCGGCGGCCCCGCCTCACCATGTATGCCTGCATACAGTCCGTGTCCTGCCCTCATACCTTGCTCTGGATGCTCTCCACTCTCTGTTGCATGCAGAAGTGACAAGAAAATGCAAACAGACGCTGGGCCTTGACGACAATTCAAGGCTGCGCAGCGTGGGATGGTCAGCTGTCAATGCAGATAGATTTGTAAAGTGCATGGAAGCAATTGTGTGCACTGTAGCAAAGGTGCACCACAGTGCTGGGTAAAAGCAGCAGGAGCATGCTCACCTTTGACAGGGCTGCCAGACCTAGAGGAAGACTGCTGATTTGCCCCTTGCTGATGCAAACCATCCAGCAGGTTGTGCTGTGGCTGGGCCGCCCCAGGAGCTTGTGCCTTTTCATAGGCAGCAAATCTGAGGGCATGCGGCTGCTCTGCAACCTCATGGTGACGTGAGGTGGGCATGACACCCATGGAAGTCCTTTCCTGCTGGCTGATGTAAGGAGCTGCGCCCTGCTCCAGGGCCTGTTGCACAAAGGCATTCAGGAAGGGCAGGCTGACCTCTATCTGCAGGTCTTCGCAAGAGGCATCTGGCGGCAGAGCTGCCTGTCTGGATTGCGCGCTCCCACTGCGTCAAACAGCTTCAATACTCAGTATTGCGTAAAACCCGGAATGGCTCACACACCACAACGACGCATTTGCTCTCAGCATGTCAACAGTTCAGATTCAATGAACAGGACAGTAGCTGGTCCTAGACAACACAAACAGCAGCCATGTCGGCAAACAGACTTCAACCTGTGGTTGAGGCTTCAGTCTGTAGAGACATGGCAGCGCAGTTCACCTGAGCAGGGCTTGGACTTCCAGTGCATGCTGCTGCAGGTCCAGGTTGCGTGAGTTAGCAGCATCATGCAGCAGCTGGTCAGCCTGGGGGGACAGATTGCACTGGGCCTGGCTGCACAGCTTGCCTAGGGCAGTGATGAGGTACCCTCTCACTGAGTCACTAGCGCTGTGGCTATCCAAGATGCCTGCCAGCTTGTCGATGACTGAGTCGACTGGTATGTCTGCCAGAGTGCCATACTCACCCAGAACCCAGCAGATGACCTGCACAGCAGCAGCCCGTAACAAGGGCTTCTGCAGCTAGCATGTGTACCGGGAAGAAACTGGGTGCAATTAGACTTCAGGTACAAGTCATAACATGCTTGCAGGCATTAAATGCAAGCAGGCATGAAGAATGCAGCTCATGCCGGCGCTTCTGGCGGTGCTGGCAAGCAGACAAGCTTTCCTGCCGTGAACAAAACAAACCTTGAGCAGCACTGCAGATAGCTTGGGCTTGTCCAGAAGGTCCAGGTAGGAGCGCACAGCCTGAGCCCTGAGCTCCGTGTCAGCCTGTTCATCTTCTTCCCCGGCCCCTTCAGCTATGAGGCGCATGAGACTGTTGGCCAGCTGGGGTGGCACTACATCTCCGCCCAGCTCAAACACCTGGTTCATGGTGTCAAGGAACCACTGGGTGTCTGGGGCAAACCGCTCTGCCAGCTCCCCTATCCTCTTCACCACTTCTGTCTTGGTTACCTCATCATTGGTGGTGCGCAAGTAGTCTACCATCTTGTCTACAATGACCTGAAGGTCAGTGGCACAAATGAAGGGATTGCATACAAGCAGCAACTACAGTCTCATGGTACTCATGATGCCAGCAGTGACTAGTGTTGTTAGTGGGATCCTATCTCTGTTGGCAAAATGACCTGTGGTATTGCAGCATGACATGAAGACAGGAGAGCAGTGGCTGCAAAGGCCAAGAATGCAACTGTACGGTGTTCTGACCTCCACATTGTTTGGCTTGGTCATCTTGTACAGCAGCTCCAGTGTCTTCTTTTTCAGCATGTCATCTGGGTCCTCCAGGCAGTCAATGACAGCCAGCTGGTGCTCAGCAGCATACTTGGGGTTGATGCGCACAATGCGTGCCAGCCCATCAATGCCCACATACTTCAGATTGTGACTGCTGCTTTTGAGGAAGGTAGAAATCATCTCGGCAGCTGCACAGTCACATCATACCAGCATGTGTATACTGACAGCTGACTTGGTGCAATAACGTATGTCACGCATGTGGGCTATGCTACCGTATATGCAGGAGCAGAGAAAGATATGGAAATGCTGCCAATATGCAACTGAAAGCAGGGCTGCAGTATCATGCTGACAAGTATGAGTGGTATGGAGCAAAGGCATACCTGACTGTAACAGAGTGGGGTTGGGGTAGATGCTAGCAATGGTCCTGACAGCCTCATAGACAATGGCATTGCCTATTGTGTGGCCAGTGTTGCCTCTGCGCATGCTGTCACCCACTACAGAGTACATGTTGTCACTGGCCTGCTTGTCTGAAACTCCCAGATGCCCCAAGATCCGCAGCAGCTTTATCTACACCGCACACAGTCACACCTCCTCCCAGCGTTTGTGAACAGAACCCATGCATTCTACCAGATGTGCAATTTGACGAGAAGCATCTACGGTCTTCTGCCGATTCCCAGCTGTCTGATAGCCACCAAGCAGCTGGCAAGGCTGTGCAATACTTGACACGCCTAACATGCGTGCAGACGCAGAAGCAAAGTGCAAATGGCGGAAAAATCACATCAGACTGGTGCACGTACCTGGAGGAAAGGGGCAGGTGTGCGGTGGTAATCAAATGCCTTAGGCAGCCTGTGTTCAGCAACCTGCAGTGACACGATTGCTCATTTGCCTCATGTTGTCAGGACACAACGCAACCAAAGTGCTTGTGCAAGGGGTGCTGAGCCACCACAGCTTTGGCCACACCTGTTTCAGAATGCTGACAAAGCTAGGGATGAGATTCTTATAGGGCTTTGGATCTCTCTGAATGGCTTCTTGCAGTGCACAGAGAGCGGCACTCATGACAGATGGATCCTGCAGGCCAAGCCACATGGCAAGTGGGATGGAGGTGTGTGCCTGTTTGAAAAACAGCACTGCAAGAACTGCACTGCACAAACAGCACTGCGGAAACAGCACTGCAGTGCATGCTGACAGCTGTCTTTTCAGGTCTCAAGCAACGACACTTGAGCAGGAGCTTGCCTTGTCGCAAAGTGCCTGGCGCAAGTGCCTATCCAAGTCTACGCCAGCAAGAGGACCATCTCGCTCTGGATCTAGTTGCAGATATCTGTCTAATGCCATGACGGCCTTCTTGCGCACAAGCTCCTTGGGATGTGTCAGCAGTTCAAGTGTGCGTGGCAGAACTGCATTGATGAGGTCTGGACTGATCAACTTGCAGATGGCTGTCAATGCTGAGCAGACTGCAGCAGCAAGAGTATGCTCAATGTCTTATTGTGCATGGCATGCTTGCTTTCGTCAGCATGATGATTCGGCTCTGCAGGTCTCAATCTAAAAAGGAGACATACCAACAAGGTAGTTGTCACTCTTGAGATCTGTGCTCAAAGTGTTGACAACCAAAATGATGGTATCATCCTTGTAGTCCAGGAACAAAGAGGATGCCAAGTACGCAACCTGCGTTACCAGGCATGCAGATGTGCAAGTCAGCTTCAAGCTGTCCCACCAGCATGCAATGGTAACTGAACATTAATGCTGGTGCACGTCAACAGTGGCAGGTCTGTTTGTATATACAGTCCATGATCAACAGCTGAATTTGACCTTTTTGGTGATCAGATTGGTCTCGCTGCAGGCTTGCAGCGCTTTCACATGCGCCCAACTCGCGTCCTGGCCGAGCATTTCGACATAGATCAACCGCACAAGAAGTTCCTTCAGCCATCGCTTGTCCATCTTGGGATCTTTCAACCGCGGCTTAAGAATCTCGACTTCCTTGCTGATGAGAGCGTCCTCTTCTGCCTTGGACTTGCACTCTCCGATGGCCCTGATCAACGAATCAAATTCTCGACTCCATGTCGGGCCTTTCTTGCCCATTGAAGCGGTGATGCTGTTCATGATGGGCGACAATCTGCCAAAGTCACAGGTGCAGAACTTGCAAGACACGAGTTGACTATTTCGTGCTGAACCCTCGTGACTCGAAGACCTAACGACAGCCTTGAGAATCCCTCAGGTGTGGGTGAAACGGAGACAGTTGACGCAATGGTGTACGAAATGTCTGTACTACACTAAGCCTGCGTACATGATAGCGTGTGTTGATCTGTGTGGCATGCAAGGTGCATCCCTGACTTCCACTGTCAACTCGCACTACGCTGCGGTCAACGCGTCGCCCGGCCAAGCACCCTTTGCCACGACACGGCACATCCGCTCAAGGCGCTCATTTTGTGAGTATATGGACATATGTAAATATGCGCTCATCGGCGTACAATTGTCCGTGCAGAGCAAGAGTTGTGCATGCGTTGCGTGGCATGTGGTGACCGTAGCATGCATACGTCGTACTACATTTGCGGCCAGAATGCACCTCAAATGTGTGTGGCGATGTAGGCATCAACAGCACCAGTCAAACCAACGCACCAAAGCCTGTCTACCAAGACCGTCGGAAATTGTTCAACAGGATAGCACCTGTATATGACCAGGTGTGCAGTGTCCACTAATTAGCGTCATGGCTCCAAAGCCATGTCTTCCTGCATGCAAAGCTTCTAAGAAAGCTTCTGAGATTGTCCCTGCTGAATGCCCTTCGCCTGCAGCTCAATGATGTTCTGAGCCTGGGACAGCACCGAATATGGAAACGCATGGCAGTCAAATGGTGTCAAGCTTCCAAAGGACAGCAAGCCTTGGATGTCTGCTGTGGCAGTGGGGACTTGGCCTTTAGGTTAGCTGAAGCTGTTGGGCCTTCAGGCCAGGTGCGCAATCAATTGTGCTGCCATTGCTGAATCAGCAGTGAACTACAACATTGTTTATGTAGAGGCCTACATATGAATGCAGGTGGTTGGGCTTGATTTTGCCCAAGAAATGCTGGATGACGCAGAAGCAAGGCAAGCATCCCAGGCGTTTGGCATCCACAAACAAAATGCCAACATTGATTGGGTGCAGGGAGATGCCATGCAGTTACCATTTCCAGACTGCAGCTTTGATGCAGCTACAATGGGTTATGGTCTCAGGAATGTGCCTGATGTCTTGCAAGCTCTCAAGGTCAGCATGGCAGCATTAGGCACTGAAAGCCCACCTATCCTTTCACCAGTTATATTACCGGCAATACATACCATGACGTAGGCTTGACTGTTGTGCAGTGCAGTGTCCTTCCCTGCAAAAAAAACAAACTCAGGCATGTCCAGGAAGGCCTTGGCCTTTGGAGACACATGACCACCAAAATCAAGCATACACAAGTCTGGAGTCTTTATGACAGATAACAATTTCAAGCTTGTTGCAGGAGCTGCATAGAATCTTGAAACCTGGCGCCAAGGTAGCAGTGCTCGACTTCAACAACACTGATGATCAGGTGGTGGACTGGTTCCAAGGCTTCAGCCTGCAAAATATAGTGGTGCCTGCTGCCAGGATGTACGGTCTGGCTGAGGAATACGAGTACTTGAGACCTTCAATCAAGCGCTTTGCCACAGGTTTGTAGCATTGTGTCATGCTCACTCTTGCCTGGATGTTTTGCACACATGTTGCCGTGGCGATAACCTGCTTGCATCCTTTGACGATTGCATGTTGGAAGTGCAGGTAAGCAGCAGGAGGATTTTGCAAGACAAGCAGGATTTGCCAAAGCAACCCATTATGAGATTGGGTTTGGTCTCATGGGCACATTGGTTGCGCAAAAGCAATAGCTGTGACAAGGCTGACAGCCAGCACAGCGTTGCAGTGCATGTATGTCACATCATCAGACCTTACCCCATGCGTTTACCAAATTGCAAGCCTTATTAGGACCTTAAAAGAAAGGCAAAGTAAACTAGCTGAAACCAACCATGACATTGACTGTGCAGTGTTGACAGTTTTGACTGTGATCATGACCAACCCTCTATTGTACAAGTGACAATGGACCTCGAGCGTTGCCATCATGTGAGTCAGTAAGGCTCGTGACAGGAATGTACTGGACATCACATTCCCTGCCATATAGCGACATCATTGAGATCTTGCGCTGGATTTACACCGCCAAACACCACCATATCCTGCGTGTCAAGAAGTGTTGACCACAAGGCTTGGGGTTGGATGAGGCATGCATATGATCATTACTCCCAGATTGAGGCGTTCTGAAAAGATCTGAGCAGGATGAAATGCAAGACAATTCAGCAATTGTACCAAGCAGGCATTGTCAACGTTTGTGTGCATTGTGAAGCAGACAATACAGCATCTAAATTCATCTATTTTTGGACTGGATGCATGCTCAAACAAACCTGTGCAGACCTGGCCTGTGCCTGATTGGTCTGCTGCTGGGTCTGACAGACACTGTGTGCAGTGTATAGCAATTGCCTTACCTTGCCATGGTCCAAAGCCGTGCTGGGTACCCTGACGGCGCCATGCGCAAACCTGGCTTGTGGTATTTGCTGATCTGGCCTGGAGTCACCTTGATCAGGGCCTCTGGAAACCATTTGTACATCAATCCCATCTGCAAACAATGTCATGCCTTTGCACGGAGCCTCTGTGTACAGAGTTGTTGGCCGTGCCTGGTGTGGCAAATGACAGCCATCATTGCCAGCCAAAGCAATGGCTGGGACGTACTGAAGCATGCGATTGTATTATGAAATCCGAACCGAACACAAGGCGCTGCATACATCTATAGGAATATGTGCAGCACCTCAAACCTGCAACAGGCTCAGCAACTTAGCAAACCCCACAATAGGGTGCTGTAGCTACAACAGTATCAAAGCATCAGTGCCATGCTGAAGCCTGTTGTGCAGGCTCAATGTTCACCTGGGTCTATGCTAATCAAGTCTCCCTCCACTGCATCCCCACTGAAGCCTCCATACACTAGTACACACATGTGCTCTGCTTCAGGCGTGTTGCCCATTGGCTCATCGGTATCACTTTGCTGGTTGCCACTGCATCCTGCTTCTGCAAGTGCATCAGGCTCACAACATCACAAACACAGCAGCCTGGGACATCGGGGGGCTTGCCTCAACTGCCTGTGGCTACCACCTTGTGAAGGCATCACTGCACGCAGTGATATGCAGAGGTTGCCCCAGAAGCAGTGTACACAGTGCGGCCACTGGGCATTCCTTTGTATGCCGGACAAAGGCTGATGGTGCATATGTACATGATGGCAGAAAGTCAATGGCATGACTGTGTCTCTACCTGAGGGCAAGGCCACAGCAGTGTGTGCACAGCGGGCAAACGGAGTTGGTTCTCTCAGCTTCCACGTCAGGCTGCTGGCGTCAAACAGGCAAGCGTCGCACAAAACCTGCCATGACACTGAAACTGCCTGACTGGAGGCGCAGACAGGGGCCAAGTCTAGACAACTGTGAGGGTCTTGATCAATGGCTCAGTGTAAGCTGGCTATCGTGCAAAAGAGCCAGTCGAAACAGACATGGTATGACGCTGCTCAATGTAGACCTAATAAAGATTTCTGAATTGTGAATGCTGTAGATCATTGTTTGCCTGCCGTGCTTGCAACCTGCTGAACCAAGGCATGGCACACAGACACACAAACACACACAAGCACTGCTCTGCGCCATCAAGCATTGCAGCAACGGCAGTGCCCTAGGAAACACAATGACGGAAAGAGTGTTGCACCGAGCATACATTCAGAGTACTGCTGTAGATGTGAGGCAGCGGTACCTTGCCATCAGGTCCTCGGCCCCCATAGATGAGCATGCGAGCATCATCCACCATTGTGCCCGTGTGCATTTCTCGTGGTGCTGGAGCTTCCCCTGTTGTGGCTGGCTGTGACCACTGCCTGCTGGTCAGATCAAACAGCCATAGGTCCCCCAAGGGGCCCTGCGCCCCTGCCCCTCCAAACACCACCTGTGGTGCTCACAGAATGTGGATATGCCAGACCGTTGACTGCCTGGTGAACAAGAGCCAATCCATGTTTCTTGTCTGTGCATGAGCCCCTGATGCTGTGAGTACACATCATCATGTGATTATGTGGCAAGGTTGTTGCTGGGCAGCACTGTGCATGGCACCATGCAACTGCTTCCACCAAAACAGTTTTTTGTTGTATGTCTCCCAATCTGATGTCAGGACTCACCAAAGTGTTCTTTTGTACCAAGCCTGTGATGTGGGAATGCCGAGCCGGTGGTCTTGTGCCTGTCATCTGCAGGCGTTCAGACTTGCATGTTATGGGTCATCAGTGCCATTGCCCCTCATTTCAATGCTGAACCTCATGTGCGTCGAGCGTCTGTCATGCAGTAATGATTTTCAATGCTATTTCTGTAAATGCATACCTATAAGACGCTGGTGATGCATAATATGCATGCATGCTGTCAGGGACATGTGCTGCAAGCCAACTGCTGCATCATCAGAAAGCACAGCAGCATCACAGAAGCAGAGTTTGCAGCTGCAGCAATACTCTTGGCCAAGCATCGTGTGATAGGCAAGCCCAAGCATACCTCTAAGGCCATCCACTGCCAGCTTCTGCTGTCCATCATGATGATGTCATTGTAACAGCTTCCTGTTACGGGATCCTGCAGTGTATCTCTGGCACAATGAACTTGCATTACTGAACAAGGTTGGCAGCAACTTACAGGGCAGTGTTTCAGTATATGCTGTACAGATTCCTTGGTGTTGTGTCTGTCTGGTACCTGGCCTCCAAATATGTACAGCATGTCCCCAGCTGCCGTCATTGTTGCCCCACTCCTTGGTACCAGCTTACCCCTGCTTTTGCACATGGTCATGAACATATGCACTATGTCTGGAAGAATGCTGGCAGACTGCTGAAGCCTATGTTGATGTAGCGCGTGTCAAGGTAGTTTGTGCCTGCACGAGTACGAAGAGCTGTCTTTACCTTTCTGCATTTGCAGTCGGCTGAATCCGTGTCCATTGGTTTGAGTGTCTGCCTGCATTGCATAGACTCAAAGTAATCCCAGACGTGGGTACAGTTCGCCTTTGATGTCTGTGCAGGCAGCTCTGGCAGGAGGCTCCAGCAAGGCCCTGCCCATACTCGATCGACAGACCGGACGCGACAGCTGACGCATGAGGAAGGAAGCCAAGGCTGCCTACGAGACCCATACATCCAGCTGCATGGGCCACGCGCGGGACACATGCCGCGTAAGGGACTCATACACAGGCTGAAAGGCATGTACCAGTGTCTAGCTCCCACAGGTCACTGAAGGGTGTCGGTGAACGATCCGCCCCGCCAAAACATATGACTTTACTGCCAATGCTTGCAATTGCATGCCCTCCTCGTGCAGCCGGAGCTGAGGCCCCACGGTCCAACTGCACGATGTCAAGTGTTTTCAACTGTATTAATAGGCATGTTTATCACGGAAGCCAGTCACAGCCACTTCCTACCTTCGGCAAGTTCCAGACGCCCATATCAGATTCCAAATGGCGATCGTACCCGCTCAGCCTGTGTCAGTTCATCGACTATTGCTCCGCGATGTGTTGTCACGGCTGACAACTGAGTTGACCCGAACTCTTGCTCGAGCGTGCAGTTTCTGAACTCTGGCTGCTTCTACGGAGGCCGTTTGCACTTGATGTACGGCGCCCGTTCTGGAGTCTCACCTGTGTCACAGGTCTGATCTCTCTGGCGCTTTGTACATTTGGCTGCGCAAATACACGCTGCATTGCGTTCTGACTTGCGCACCACCGGCTACCAAGTGTCATACCGCATACCGTTGCGACATACAACCCTGTGTGGTGGTTGAACGGCATCAACTTAGTGTGAAACTTCTCGATAGAAGCCTGGCAAACACGTCCACTTGATAAGGGCTGCAGTCAGAGCGACCTTTCAATACCGGGTTCTGGTTTGTCCATGTCAGAGGATACTGGGGTCGTACTTCTGTCTAGTAATAAAAAAGAACGGGAAGCATACGAGAACTACGCAGGTTTGCAAACGCAGGATTGCCTATGCTGCGCCAATAATCATCCACATGCTGAAAGCATGAGGCTCAGATGCTTTGCAGATCTTTTTGCCATTTTTAAAACCACAGAAAAGCTTGAGCGGGCTTATGTCAGAGACGCTATCAGTTCCAAGGAATATGAACCTGCTTGTCAAAAGCTGATTGGCCAGTACAAGACTCTCTGGGAAACACTACGAGACACGGTGTGTGCCAGTGCATGCATGTGTCTGCACACGAGCTGTCAGCCACACAGCCTGCAAGCATCAACCGCAGAAATCATGCTGCAGGTGCCAGATGTGCAGCAATTTCTGGCGCATTACAACATGCAATGCCCAATGGCTGCGAAGCGGTTGATACAGTCGGGGATGCCTGCAACACTGGAACATGGCAAACCCAGGCAAGGCCTGCATTGCTCTACGCATGTGCAGACACTTGCGTCGTCAGCTTGCTGCTCACACCAACACGCTTCATCCTTTTGCATCATTGGTGTACTCAGAGCGAGAGCTGTTTGACAGGTACTCCCAAGGCTCACACTCTGCAGTCAACATAGCAGGGAGTGTACAGGCTTTCATCACAACAATGGACTCTCTGAAGCTCAACATGGCCGCTGTCGACCAGGTATGACACATAGCATTGACCTTTCAAAGACACAAAGACATGTTGCCTGGACTAACCAGACTACCTGCTGATATGCAGATCTTCCCGCTGATGAGTGATCTGCTGACAAATCTGAACAAGGTTAGCTCATTGCATGCAAGCTGGACAGGTTGTTTGCCTTTGCACAAAGTATTCACCTAGTATGTTGTGATGGAAGCTCCTGCTGGACTGTAGGTTGAGGGTTTCCCTTCAGAGTTTCAGGGCAAAGAGAAGGTAAAATCTTGGATCAGCAAGCTGCACAGCATGCCGGCCAGCCAGGAACTGACAGAGAATGAAACACGGCAACTTCTATTTGATCTGGAGTCATCCTACAATGAATTTATGTCAGTTCTGCCACAGCTTCAGGGCAGCTAGCCCATAAGCTGAGTGCCTTATATGGTGTGTTGTTTGTAGCATATTGTCTGTGTGTTTCAATGTGCTTTCTAGTCTGCAGATTTGACAACACTTTTCAAACTTTTGTGCTCTAAGTGGCATCAGAGCTGTAGCATGCAGCAAGTAGACCTGGTGTAGCACCCCTCCTCTTGTAGCTACGAATCAGTAATCGCAAAATGTATGCTCTTAGAACTGCTGCAGGCACAGTAGTCTTTGCAACATTGGCATGTGCTGACATGCTTCCTGTGCTGCTTATGGCTGCATCCAGGAGCATGAATTGTATGGTTCTGCAGATGTGTTGACATAGGTGTTGTCTGACTGATTACTAAAGCACTTTAATTGCGTCTTTACCCTGTTGATATGTCCTCTAGGTTTGACAGCAAATGTTTTGTGTGACAACATGGCAGCGCACTCTGCTGGGTCTTCCCTACAGATACATACATATTGTTGATGATTGTAGAGGTGGCTTTGTTACAAGTAGGGCACCCAAACCAATGTGACCTAACTTGATACTGATTGCATGTGGGGCAACTGAACAGATTCTGAAAGAATCGCTGATGAACAGTCTAGGGACAGAGCGCAGTGTGCACATACGTGTTGTGGCATATTAACAGTGACCTCAGCATCTGATGGTGGTGCCAAATGTGTTCCTTCGGAGCAGCCATGCTTATTGCTTTGCCAGAACAGTAACGGTGACAGAAAACACTTCAAGCGTATGCTGTCTGAACATTTTATGTGGCCCAGGGTATGGAGGCACATGGATTTTATGATGAGTTCATACTTTGCAGTTCAATTACAGCAGGCCGCCTAAGAAAGCCATTCAATGTCACAAGTTGACACTATGTCTAAGGCCGCATTGCATACAGGAGCCCTGGCTATAGTGGTGATGAGGCAGTGTATACTGCTACGTAGACATTGTTCTGTTCTAATGTTGCATGCCAAAGAACCCTGTCTCTGGAAAGGATACCCAGTCCTACTGCCTGCGATATGACAAGACACAAGGTTAAACCTACTGGTCAATGCTCAGGACCTATATATGACTGATGACAATATACACATGTACCGTGCACTTTCACAACCAGGTTAGGAAAAGCGGAATGTCCCCTCAGACGTGAACTCTTTGTGTACCTTGACAATATCATATGTACCATGGAATGGAGATGCAGGGTCACACATTTGCCTGCAAGCCTTACTTGGCCCAGATGCAGCTGTCACAAGACTTCATGCTTGTGACCTTGCTGAATGTCACATCTGGCAAAAGCATTGTAATCCTCTCTCTCTCTCTCTCTCTCATTCAGAATGTGCCATGTGTGATCATGCAGCTGCATGTCAAGACTTCAATCTTCATTGCAGCATGCTTAGCCGTTATGCGAGCTGAGACACGGAGCCTGCTTCGTTGCCCTGCGATTCACGATCCTTGACGGCTGCCGCAGGCGAGGCCATGCAGCCAACATAGGAAAGAGTGATCCATGCCATACCTAATACCTGACATGGTGGTGTCGAGCGTGTTCTCCTGCCGGACCAGCGATAGGCAACCGCATGTGCACCCATGTAAGGCTTTCAATGTACGTTTGTGACGCTGGTCTGCATCCTTTCGCTGTGACTGACTGTCGCAACAATACGCAATCTTGTACGACTGTTGCAGTATGAATGCCAAACAAGCTGACATACCAGTGGCGCGCCTGGTGTCAGCATGACCCGAAGTAGGGCGCACCAGTTTGTGATGCCCAGCAAACAAAATGACTTACATGAAATAGCAGATGGGTATGTCATATGGCTTCAAAGGTTGCTTACAAAGGACCCGAGCCATAAAATCCAGCTTTTGAGCAACTTGTTCATGCTTAGCATTGCTGCTTTGATAGCAGCGGGCTGCGTGCGATTTGCAACCCTGCCACATGCGCCTTCACTGAACGTGCATAAATACATACAAGCCACTTTCATG
>JAABVA010003858.1_pt1 | contig 14068 bp, 11 predicted proteins | sample 5560331 | NCBI WGS metagenome assembly JAABVA01 (sample SAMN12812661, study PRJNA571458) | rock metagenome | isolation source: Antarctica rocks | place: Antarctica: Victoria Land, Mt New Zealand sud | collected 2016-01-07 | reverse complement strand
ACCTGCTGGAGGGCGGCGTGTTCACACCCGACCTCATCGAGACGTGGGTCGCGTACAAGCGGGAGATCGAAATCGACGCGCTACGCCTGCGGCCGCACCCGTACGAGTTCGCGCTCTACTACGACATTTAATCCTGGCAGGTTCGTGACCTGCGGCCAGGACCGGAAACGGCCTCTGACCTGCGGAATGGGTTCTCAACGTCTCGCAACGTCAGGGGTCGTTTCTCGTTGTCTGGTGTACCGGATGTGTACCGGCTCTGGAGGTGGCAGCTCAGCCCGGTCGCCGGCAGGCTCGACGACGACCGGGCGATCGGCAGCGCCGGACTGCTCCGCGGTGGGACCAACCGTCTGAGTCGAGGTCTCGCCGCCCGAGACGATCACGACTCTGGAGGGCATCGCGTTGAAGTCGACGACTCCCACCATGGCGCGCTCCACCGGACAGACTCACGACGCGACGTCTGGGCTGCCTGCCCCCTATCGTCATCTACCTCAGCTGTCTGCCGGCTTGCCGCCGGATGGAAGTAGGAGCGGGCCGGGAAGGGCCCGCGCGAGCGGAGACGTCGGCTCCCGACCCGTCCGAGCACGGGTCGACGTGGGACGAACTGGTCCGTAAGCCGGGGACTGTTCAGGCGTAGCGGCTGACCTGCGGTTATGCACCCCACACCCCTCCTGACCTGCGGTTATGTCTGTCAACGCCGGTCGTCGTTCCACATCGTTTCTCGACTTCCCGTGCCCCCGATGTGCCCCGGGGCGTTGGTCGTCGGTGGGGTACGAGGCGGGGCGCAGGTCAGGCCACGGGGCGAAAGTCCCCGGTGCCCCCAGCGTCCGTCGACGGGGCCGGCCTGCCTTCGTGCCGCATCAGGCGCCGTTGACGCCCTACATCGCAAGTCACGGTTCGGTGTCGTGCAGGTGCTCGTCGTCGTCCTCGACCTCCTACGGGGTCTGGGTGCCGACCGGGACACCGCCGAGGCGTTGCTGGTCGCCCTGCGCGAGATGCGCGCGGCACGGACGTAACCGGACTGGCAAACGCGGGAGTCGAACGTCGCGCGGTCAGCCCTTCGGTGGCGTCGGTGGCTTCCAGGTGCCGGCTCGCTGCGCCGGTCCGTCGCCCGTCTCGGCGGCCGCCCACGCGGTGGCGAGTTGCATCCGCTGCTCGATCGTGGGGAGCCCTTGCAGGGCGGCGGTGCTCAACTCGTCGACGGAGTCCGGGGTGTAGGTGGTGTCGTACTCGTCCGACAGCCCGTCGCCGGCCCGGGCGCGGGGTCCCCTGGTTGGCGCGCGGGTCGGCTGGCGCGTCACTCATAACCCAGAGGTCGCAGGTTCAAATCCTGCCCCCGCTACAACGCAAAACCGCAGGTCAGAGGCCGTTTCCCTGGGCAACAGGGAGACGGCCTTTTGGCTGCTCGTCCGTGGCTCGTCCGTGAGATTTTGCAAACACCGGCCGAGGTGCGGGCCGGAACGGGGCTGGCCGACGCCTGGTGACTGCGCCAAAGGCGTGTGCGAACCGCCTCCCTGCGCGGGCCGCGCAGTTCGGGCAACGCGTGGCGGGACTCCAGCCAAGCGCAGGTTCGTGCTCCTCGTGGGGGTAGCAACCAGAAGGGAACGGCATCGGTCAGCGCCGCGTTGACGGGTCGCTATGCGGCGGTCGCCTCTGCAAGGGACTCCACGATGTCGCTCGGCAGGCTCGCCGCCGCCTGAGCGCCGCAGGGACTGTGCAAGATCCGGGAGAGCCACTGGGGTTCCTCGGGATCACCGAGGGGGATCGGTTCCGAGCGCCGCCACCCGCGCGCCGATGCCGCCTTGACGGCGGTCAGGTACTGCGAGTCGCTCATCCGGCCGAGAGTCTTTGCCCGCATGAGCAGTGCAGCAAGCGAGACTTCCCACTCCGTCTTCAGCGCGAATAGGCGTGGCCAGTCCGGGCGCGATGGAAGGAACGCTTCGATCTCTGCGGCTGGCATGAGGAAAGCCGCGGCGAACCAGTGAGCTTGCTGTTCGACCTCCTTGACTCCCCATACGTGCGCTCCGTGAAGGACGAGATGTCCCAGCTCGTGGGCGGCATCAAAGCGTGACCTCGCTCGATCCTGTTTGTCGGTGCCGAGGACAACCACGGGAAGGTCTGGGAAGGGCAGGGAGAACGCGTCAACATCAGCCGTATCGAGGGGCAGCCGTATGACGAGTACCCCACACGCTTCTAGAATTGCGACGACGTTTCGGACTGGTCCGGTAGGAATGCCCAACGCGGTGCGGAATTGCGCAGCGATGCCTTCCACTTCCTGCCGGGATGCGTTAAGGCCGGAGACGGGGAGGTGGGGGATCGTCATCAGCGGGGGCTCGTTGACGTCGCCAGTGCCTGCAAGCCCAAGGTCGTGGGCGACGTGTGCGATCGCCCGAGCCTTGCGGCGATGGGTTACAGAGGAGCGACGCAACGAGCGGAAGAAGCCGTCATGTGTCTCCGTTACCGGCATGCCGAGGAAAGACGCCGGCACGCAGAGCACCCGGGCGAGCTGGTCAAACGTGGCTGGACTGGCACGTTGTGTGCCCGCCTCAATCTGACTGATGGCCGCCGGCGTCAGTGCCACCTGCCGAGCAAGATCTGCCTGGCTCCACTCCTTGAGTTCGCGCGCGAGGCGCACACGAACAGGATTCAGAACCGCTTCATTCACGTCGTGAGACTCCGGCGGGTTGAGGGGGCGGTCGCCCACAGTTTGCAGACTTCCACGGTTCGGTGCTCGCCGACACGCTAACGGCTGAATATGTGGTAGTCACTGTCCTGGACACGTCGGAATCCAATGTGTCAGACTTAAGTGTGTCGGTGCTTGCCCCTACCGTCGCTCATGGACCATCCGCATGATGGACGGAGAGAATCGTGGCAACACCCCGCACCCTCGCCTCGGCCTTCGTCGCGTTCCAGACGGCCGTCAATACCGTCCCGGATGACCTCGCTGAAGCGCGCCGTCGCCGCGACCTCTTCGACACCGCGTACTGCTCCTTGTCCGATGTGATCGATGTCTTCTGCAGCGGCTCCCTCGCGCGTCGGACACACATCGATCCCATCCACGACGTGGACACCGTGGTTATCTTCGCCTCCACGCACCACCCCGATTGGAACGCCCCCGGCGGCAGCGCCCTCGCCGCGCTGACCTACACCCGCGACCACGCCATCGACCTCCTCGGCCGACCTGGTGCAAAGTTCGGCTATGAGCTTGCCAAGGCCGAGGTGCGCAACCACTCGGTTCGCTGCACCTTCAAGTCGAAGCTCCGCGATGCAGACTTCACCGTCGACGTCACCCCCGCTCTGCGTCAGGCTGATGGCACCTTACGCATCCCCGAGAAAAACAGCAGCGACTGGATCACCAGTGACCCCGAGCACCTGATCAACCTCGTCCACGACCGTCAGGAGGCATGGGAGCTTTACGTGCCCGGTGTCCGGGACGTGAAGTACTGGCGCCGCGGTGTCGACACCAAGGTTAAGAGCCTCGTCATGGACGATCGTCGCGCTCGACTCGCTCCGACCAGCAGCCACTATCCAGCAGGCTCTCGCGAACTTCTTCGCCGCCGCCGAGATCCGAGTCAACAGCCCGATTGACGACCCCGCCGGACATTGCGGACCGATCCAGCCTGATCTTGATGTCCCCGTACTTCGCGCCGCGCTCCAGCGGAGCAGTGAGCTTGCCAGACGTGCGATAGAGGAGGAGCGCATCGGCCGAACCGACGACGCCCTCCGGACATGGCGCAAGATTCTCGGCACCAAATTCTCCGCGCCGATTGGTATGCCCGGCATCGGCATCCTGGCGCCGGCAGTTGTGCGCCCTCGGCGCATGCCGGACCACGGCCAGGGGTAGTCCGTGCCGCAGGCTCGCAGTTGGTCCGATGCTGAACCACGCCGGTTCCTCTCGGACACGGAAGATCTCGCTGGGTTCGCGCCCAACCTTCGCTGGCAGCCGGACGAGCAGGCATGGAAGGGGGAGCTGCCGGTCTGGCCGTTGCGTCGCCGCCAGCCCCCTGGACTCGACCAACTCCTGCCTCGCGGTCTGGTCGTCACGGTTGCCCCGCCACCCGTCTACCCGATGGTCGCGCCGGTCCTCTACCCGATCACCCCAGATCCACCTATCGCCACCCGGACGCAGCAGCGATGGCATGTGGCGGGCGACGGTCGGCTGTGCCTGATGAAGTCGCCCGGCCAGTGGGACCCACGCGAGCCGCTCACGCACGTTCTTCTTCGAGCGATCGGCTGGCACATCGAGTACGCCCTGATGATCCGAGGCCTCATCCTGACGATGACCGTGAACAGCATCGTCGAGGACGACCAGCACGACGCGCTCATCGAGGCGGCGGTCAGCGCGCCCGTGTTGACCTACGAGGAATTTGCGGAGCTGACCGCTGACCCGGTCGGCAGCTGATCGATGCCAACCCTCCTCTTGCCCACAGCTGCGCAGGACCTCATCCGAGCGCAGGTGCACGGCACCCTGGGCCTGAAGGTCAACCATGCGGAAGGCCTCGCGTCCGTGTCCCGCGTCGAGTGGGGAACCGGAACATCGCGCGTCTCCCTACCCGTGCAGCTTCAACCGCAGGACCACCCGCTAAATCACGCGGACGAAGTCGCGCGCTCAGCTTTGTTCCATCGCGTGGGCGGTGAAGCTCATGTGTGGCACCAGGCCTGTGGCCGCCAAAGCGCCGCGATCGCCTACACCGGCCTCCGCCAGTACACACCGCACCTGCCGCAGCTCGGCCCCAATCCCACCTGGCTCGTGACCTATGCCCCCGACCGGCCTGACCTCGAACCCTGGCTGACCGTCCCCGAATTCGCCGCTTGGCGGATCAGCTCCGATGGAGCCCAGCCTGCAGAACTTCTCGTCGAACCCGATGAACGTGGCCTCGTGCAACTTCGCGGCCGCTGGCCTGTTGACGACGTCCAAGCCAGCAGGATCGCTATCGTTGGCGTCGGCAGCATCGGAGGCGCCGTCGCACGTCACCTTGCCGGATACGGCATCGGCCACCTCGATCTCATCGACCCCGATCGCTTCGCCTGGCACAACTTCGTCCGGCACACCACCGACATCCGCAACGTTGGTCGCTTGAAGGTTGACGCGGTCAAGGCAGAGCTCGAGCGTTCGCACCCCGAGACGTCCGGGGCTGCCTACCGCCTCGATATCGTTGAGGAAGCCGACCAGGTTCGTCCCCTGCTCGACGAGGTCGACCTCGTAATCTGCGCCGCCGACGGAACCAACGCTCGACGCGCGACACAGCACCTCGCCCGACGCGCTGGTGTACCTGCCGTTCTTGCCTGCGTCCTTGATGACGGAGCGGTCGGTGAGGTCCTACGTCTTTGGCCTTGGAAGGACCGGGGTTGTCTCCTCTGCCACCGGGCGAGCATCGACACGTTCGATCCTGAGGCGGACCAGGAACTTGGCTACGGAACGGGCCAGATCCATCGGCCTATGACGGCCATCGGACCTGACCTCCACCTCGTCGCCAACCTTGCAGCCAAGATCGCGATCGCGACCGTGCTGCACGCGAAGGGTCATGGGGACCAGACACTCACATCCGACCTCGCTGTCATCGGACTCCGCCCCACCCCGCTGCTCGGCGCGCCGTACGACGTCCAACACCCAGGACAGATCACATGGCACCAGACCGCGCCACCGCGTCCCGACTGCCCTACCTGTGCGCTCCCCGCATGATCATCACGACGATCAAGGGGGGCCACTCGTGACGGCCGACGCGCTTGGGCCGATCTTCATCTCCTATCGGCAAAGCGACGGGACGGCTACCGCAGTCGACACCGCTTGGGCGCTGCGTGCCGCCGGAGTCCCGGTCTGGCAGGACCGTGACGACCTTCCGCCAGGCGAGACCGAGCATCTGCTGGAGACCGCCATCGCGACTGGGCTCTCCGGTGCCGTGTTAACCGTTACGCCGGAGATCGAGCGCTCGGCGATCATCCGCGTTATCGAGGCGCCAGCGTTGCTTGACCAAGCGGACGCGCATCCCCACGCCTTCACCCTCCAGATTGCGAGCACGGTGGAGCGGCCGGACTCCAATGACCTCGACTACGACGCACCCGACCGGCTCCTCCAACGGCCGCTCGGGACCTTCCGACGCTTCGACCAACGCTCCGCCCGGACGCGGTTCGAGCGCGCCGATCTCGCCAGGCGCATGTCCCGTGAGCGGCTCAGACTGCTCGCGGACCGCATCCGAGCAACCGGCCATCTCCGGCTCGACATCCAGACTCGAGTCGCCCCCGAGGCCATAACCGTGGCCGCCCCACTTGTCCTCCGCCTTAGGCCGCCGGACCCCGGCACTCGCCTGCCGCACACAAGTGGACTGGCCGATCTCGTCGACGCGCTGGTCTACCTCCCGGACGTGGTCGCGAACGCGGCCGCCCGTGCCGACGACATCCCACTTCGGCTGACCGGCGGCGCACACCTGAGCGTGGCCACCGCTGTCGGGATCGCCCTCCCCCGCACCCTGCTCGGACGAGCGGAGGCCCAAGACGGAGATGGTGCGATCTGGACCGGCGGCGGCCCTTCCGAGGAGGTCGCCAGCCTGATCCGCGTGCTTGGCCATGGGACGGGTCCTGGCCACGGAGACAACGGGCCGGAGGTCGTCTGCTTTGTCGACCTCATCCCGCAAGCAAGTGACGCCGCCTACGCCGCATTTCTCGATGAGCGACCACATCTCGCCGCGTGGCGTCACCTCCGGCCTTCCGCTCCAAGGGCGCTCGATCCCGCCCAAGCCGGACCCCTCGTCGCGGCGATCGCGGCGCATCTTCGCGAGCTCAGCATCAACGCCATGGGCGCACGAGTACACCTGCTTCTGCGTACTCCTTGGCCCGTCGCCTTCCTCCTCGGTCGACAGCTCAACACGCTCGACATCACCCTCTATGAATGGACCGGACCCTCGGAGGACACCTACCGGGCCGTGCTGCGGTTTCGCGATGGAGCCAGAACTGCGGACGTGCTCTGTTAGCACCGATGCGAACAACGCCATCGTGCTGCTGAGGCGGGTCGCGCGACGTCGAACTCTGAGACGGATTCGATGAGGCCGTTCACCTTCTTGGGTGGCATGTCGCCCCGGAGCTGGTCGACGAGGGCATCGAGCAGGGCCGATGTCGCCAGGGGCGGCCCGCGCGATGTCGGACATGCGGGGCACAGTGCCTCTGTGCATTGCACCCATTTGAGGCCCGCCCCATGACCGAGCGCTACATCACGCCATCGAAGATCACTGCGTGGCTGGACTGCGCGCACTTCCTCACGCTGAAGCACCAGGTCGAGGACGGTTTGAGGGAGGCTCCGACCGGTGGTATGGGCTCGTTCGCCCGGTTGCTGGCCGACAAGGGCATACAACACGAGACAGCGTGCCACGACGAATACGAACGGCAGGGCAAGTCGATCTTGCGCGTCCCAGAGAGGGAGAAGCGCGAGTCCTTCGGGGCCTGGGTGGCGCGGGTGGGCAACCCGTTTGACCAGGGCTGGGACGTCATCTACCAGATGCCCTTCGCGCACGACGGGATCCGAGGTATCGCCGACTTCCTGATGCGCGTGGTCGACGACGAGGGCGTGGCGACGTACGAGCCGGTGGACGCGAAGCTCGCCCGCAAGGAAGCCAAGCCAGGACATGTGCTCCAGTTGTGCTTCTACGCCGACGCGATCGAAGCGAGCACCGGCAACCGGCCGTCGCAGATGCATCTGTGGCTGGGCTCGGGCGAGCAGGAGACGCTGGCGGTGGAGGACTTCGGCGCCTACTGGCGTCGCTTGAGGGGGCAGCTCTCGGCCGTCATGGATGCGCCCGCCGAAGCCACCGTGACCTCCCCGGAGCCCTGCAATCACTGCGCCTTCTGCGAGTTCTCCGACGTGTGCGACGCCCAGTGGCGGGACGAGGACTCGCTGATCTACGTCGCCGGCCTGCGCTCAAGCGAACGCGGGACGCTCCGGTTCGCAGGAGTCTCGACCCTGGTCGACCTGGCGGGCCGCACTGAAACCGTGATCGGGCTGGGGCCCGAGCGCCAGGCGCGTCTGGTCACCCAGGCGGCTCTGCAGCAGAGGGCCCGCGAGGACGAAGACGGCACCCCGCCGTTCCTGCTCATCGAACCGGGTCAGGACCCGAACTGGGGCCACGGGTTCGACCAGCTGCCGGCACCGGACGACGGCGACGTGTTCCTCGACTTTGAGGGACATCCCTTTTGGCGCCCCGATAGCGGCCTGTTCTTCCTCTTCGGCCTCATCGAGCGGGATGCCGTCGGCTCCTGGAAGTACCGAACGTGGTGGGCTCACACGGCCGAGCAAGAAGGTGCGGCCGCGCTCGGGCTCATTGAGTACCTGGCCGCCCGTCGCCAGGCGTACCCGGGCATGCACGTCTATCACTACAACCACACCGAGCGCTCGTCGCTGGAACGGCTTGCCGCGGACCACGGCCTGGGGGAGGTCACCCTCGCCCGACTGGTCGACACCGGTGCGTTCGTGGACCTGCTCGTGGTCGCCCGCAACACCATTCAGGTCGGTACCGAGTCGTACGGGCTCAAGGCGCTGGAACGGCTCACGTCGTATGAGCGCGGCCACGACATCGATCAGGGCGCCGGGGCAGTCCTGGAATACGAGAAGTACATGGCCGAAGGCACCGTCGACGGCCTGGACCGGATCGCCGCCTACAACGAGGACGACGTGCGCGCGACGCGGGCGCTTCGCGACTGGCTCGTCGAGCACCGCCCGGCCGACCTGCAGTGGCGGGCCGCGGAGCTCGAGCCGGAGGAGGAGCTTCCCGAGCTCGACGAGCAGGTCGCGCGGCTGCACGCCTTCGGTCCGGAGACGGTCGAGCACCTGCTGGGCGATGTCCTCGGGTACTGGCGCCGGGAGTGGTCGGCCCACCTCGCGCCTCTGCGCGCCCGATGCGACGCCGATCGCGAAGACCTGCTTGATGACCCAGAGGCCCTCGCAGGCCTCACCAGGGTTGGCCAGATCGAGCGCGTGGGCAAGACCGGCAAGGTTCTCGAGGTACCCGGGATGCGCTTCAGCATGCCTGTGCAAGAGGGCGGCCTCAAGGCGGGTGATCAGGTGATCTTCACGACGCCGGAGGGAAGCGTTGGGTACAGCACCATCGACCGGATCGACCTGGATTCGTGCGAGGTCGACCTCCTATGGTCGGAGAAGACCGCGGAGCTCGACTGCACCCCCTCGGTGGTCATCCGGAACGGGTGGGTGCCGCCGAAGCCGAAGCCGGCTGCGCTGTCGGAGCTCGCCGCGCGCGTCCTTGACCCGACGGGAAGCAGACCGAACCCGGTCGCGATGGCGCTGCTCCGCCGCGACCTCCCGGCGTTCCTGCCGGGTTATGGCCCCCCTAGCGGTCTGTTCAGCGACGACCTCGACGAGATGCTCGCCTGGGCGACTCAACTCGACCGGTCGTTCGTCGCGATACAGGGACCGCCGGGCACCGGTAAGACCTTCCGGGGGGCCCACCTGGTGAGGGCCCTCGTGAAGGCGGGTAAGCGCGTCGGAATCACGGCCATGAGTCACCACGCCATCGACAACCTCCTCGAAGCTGTCGTCGAGGTGTTCCGGGACGCTGGGGACCTACCAGACCTGAACGCCGTGAAGAGAGGAAACGCGCCATCCAGAGGGGGCCTGGATGGAGTCACTTACGCCTCCAACAACAAGACGGCGTCCCGAGACAGCTTCAACCTTGTAGCCGGAACGACGTGGCTGTTCGCCGGAAGCGACATGCTCGCGACGCCTGTTGACGTCCTGATCATCGACGAGGCCGGCCAGTTGGCTCTGGCCGACGCACTCGCAGCCGTCCGCTCTGCATACAGCCTTGTCCTCCTGGGCGACCCCCTACAGCTGCCGCAGGTCTCGCAGGCTTCCCACCCTGGCGGTGGAGGTCGGAGCGTGCTCGAGCACGTTCTTGGTGACGACGCGACGCTGCCACCGGACCGCGGCGTCTTCCTCGCCGTGACCCGCCGCATGCATCCGGACGTCTGCACCTTCATCTCAGACGAGATCTATGAGGGGCGGCTGATCAGTCACCCGAGTTGCGCGCGCCAGACGACCGCGTTCGGGACCGGGCTGCGCTGGCTTCGCGCCCACCACGCCGGGCGGGTCACCGAGTCGGAGGAGGAGGCAGAGATCGTGGCGGGCGAGATCGGCCGCTTGCTCGGGATCACGTGGACCAACCAGAACGGCGAAGAGGGACCGCTGACCGCCGCCGACGTCCTGGTGGTAGCGCCGTACAACGACCAGGTCGATCTGCTGCGCGCTCACTTGGACGCTGACCCGAGGACCCGCGGGGTGGCCGTGGGGACGGTCGACAAGTTCCAGGGGCGGCAGGCCGCCGTCGTCTTCTTCACCATGACAACCTCGACCGCCTCGGACATGAGCCGCAGCGCCGACTTCCTCTTCTCCCGCAATCGCTTCAACGTGGCGATCAGCCGGGCCCGGTGCCTGGCCTACCTGGTCTGCACCGAAGAGCTGCTCAACAGTCGAGGACGCGACATCGAGGAGATGCGACTCATCTCGACGATCTGTGCCTTCGCCGAGGTGGCGGAGGTATGAGACGCCGGCAGCACGAGGAGAACGGGGGGTGTGGGCCGTGCGTGGCGACGAGGGGCGCGTGATCGTTGCCTTCTGCGGCTGGCTTGAGTCCGAGGGCTGGACGGGCATCCGACGGGAGGTCGAGTTCGTCGACATCGTCGCCGAGCGTGACGGACAGACCCTCTACGTCGAGGCCAAGGGCCGGACATCCAGTCCAGGTCTGGACGTCGACACGATGTACGGGCAACTGCTGCGTCGCATGCGGCACCCCGAGGGGAGCGCCCGTTACGGCGTCGTCGTTCCATCCTCCGCTTTGGCCGCTGCACTACGAGTCCCCGAGTGGGTCCGAGAGCGCCTGCAGGTCGAGGTCTACGCCGTCGACTCGGACGGCACGGTGATCTGCGGGTGACCCTGCCCCGGGTGGTCGTGTCGCCCCGATTGACCACCCGGTGCCGGACCTTTTGGATAGGTTCGGGGTCGCGAACGACAGGAGCCGGCTGGGACGGGGATACGGCGTGGGCAAGGTCATTATGGCGTGGGAGCAGATCCCGTCGCTCGATGACGCTTGTTCTGCCTCCGCCGCGACGGAGCGGTGACCAGCCGTGGAGATCGTCGACAACGTCAACACCCTGCTTGGTGACGACCTTAAGGCCGTCATCTCCCGAGGCTCGCGGGTGCGCATCGCTGCATCCACCTTCTCCATGTACGCCTTCGAGGCGCTCAAGGCCGAGCTCGAGAACGTTGAGGCCCTGGAGTTCATCTTCACGGCGCCGACCTTCGTGGCTGCGCAGGCGACCGATCGTGTGCGCAAGGAGCGGCGCGAGTTCTTCATCCCGCAAGCCAAGCGAGAGTCCACGCTGTACGGCTCGGAGTTCGAGATCCGGCTTCGTAACAAGCTGACACAGCGTGCCATCGCCCGCGAGTGCGCTGAGTGGATCAAGACGAAGGTGACCTTCCGCTCGAACAGGACCGGTGCGCCGATGCAGCAGTTCGCGGTCGTGGATGACAAGGCCGCATACCTGCCGCTGCAGGGCTTCACCTCGGCGGACCTCGGCTACGAGCGCGGGGACGCGGTGTCCAACGTCGTGACCAAGCTCGACGACGCGAGCGCGACCACCACGTACCTGCGGCTGTTCGACCAGATCTGGCACAACCCCGACCAGCTCGAAGACGTAACGCAGTTGGTCCACGACCACGTCGCGTCGACATACGCCGAGAACTCCCCGCAGCGGATCTACTTCCTGATCCTCTACAACCTGTTCGCCGAGTTCCTCGATGACATTAGCGAAGACGTCCTGCCGAACGACCTGACCGGCTACAAGGACACCGAGATCTGGAACCGGCTCTACAACTTTCAGAAGGACGCCGCGACAGGCATCATCAACAAGCTGGAGACCTACAACGGCTGCATCCTCGCCGACAGCGTCGGGCTCGGAAAGACCTTCACTGCCCTGGCGGTCATCAAGTACTACGAGTTGCGCAACAAGTCCGTCCTCGTGCTAGCACCGAAGAAGCTGGGGGACAACTGGACGACCTATAACGCGAACCTGACTACCAATATCCTCGCCAGGGACCGCTTCAACTACGACGTCCTTGCACACACGGACCTATCGCGTACTTCCGGGTACTCCGGAGCCATCCCGTTGGACCGCATCAACTGGGGGAACTACGACCTGGTCGTCATCGACGAGTCGCACAACTTCCGCAACGCCGACTACGCCGACGAGGGGGAGAGCCGTTACCAGCGGCTGATGAACCAGGTCATGCGGCAGGGCGTGAAGACCAAGGTGCTGATGCTGTCGGCAACCCCTGTCAACAACCGCTTCCTGGACCTGAAGAACCAACTTGCTCTGGCCTACGAAGGTGACTCAGAGAACCTTTCCTCGAAGCTGGACATCTCGACGACGGTCGAGCAGGTCTTCAGGCAGGCCCAGGTCGCCTTCTCAACGTGGTCCCGACTCCCGGCTGAAGAGCGAACATCGCAGACCATCCTTGCGATGCTGGATTTCGACTTCTTCGAGCTCCTCGACGCCGTCTCCATCGCACGATCGCGCAAGCACATCCAGGCCTTCTACGACACGACCGACATCGGAGCCTTCCCCGAGCGTCGGCCTCCGATCTCCATCCGCGCGCCACTGACAGCGCTCCCGACCGCCCCGACCTTCAACGAGATCTTCGAGCAAGTTCAGGCGCTCACCCTGGCTGTGTACGCACCGCTGTCCTACGTCTTCCCCAGCAAGGTGCAGAAGTACGTCGACCTTTACAACGTCGAGGGCGGAACGGCGCGCGGCAACCTCGACCACGCCGGCCGCGAGCGCGGAATCCAGCAGCTCATGACTGTGAACATGCTCAAGCGGCTGGAGAGCTCAGTTGAGGCGTTCCGGATCACGCTGAAGAAGGTGGAAGCCGGCGTCCAGCACGCCCTGGGCGCGCTCGACGGCCATGACGGCTCCCTGGCTGACCTCGGAGCGTCCTTCTCAGACATTGACGCTGAGGACGACGACTTCGAACTACCCGAGAGCGGAACGGTCGGCAAACGATTCCAGATCGAGCTCGCGGACATGGACACCGTCTCCTGGCGCCGTGACCTCTGGAACGACCGCGAAACACTCCGAGAGCTCATCGACGTGATGGAGCTCATCACGCCGGAGCACGACAGCAAGCTACAAGTCCTCAAGCGCCAAGTCCTCGACAAGGTCGCCAGCCCGATTAACCCCGGCAACCAGAAGGTGCTGATCTTCTCGGCCTTCGCCGACACCGCGATCTACCTCTACCGCGAACTGGTGTCGGCGCTGGCCGCGGTCGGCTTGGATGCGGGCATCGTCACCGGCAAGGGCACCCCCCGGGCGACCCTCGGCAAGGGCTACCGATTCCAAGAGATCCTCACCCTGTTCTCGCCCCGCTCAAAGGACAAGGCACTCGTCCTGCCGAACGTGCCCGGGGAGATCGATGTCCTGATCGGCACCGACTGCATCTCTGAGGGGCAAAACCTGCAGGACTGCGACTACCTCATCAACTACGACATCCACTGGAACCCGGTGCGGATCATCCAGCGATTCGGCCGCATCGACCGAATCGGCTCGACGAACGTCAGCATCCAGCTCGTCAACTTCTGGCCGGACATCTCCCTCGACGAGTACATCAACCTCAAGGAGCGCGTCGAGAGCCGCATGGTCATCGCCGACCTCGCAGCCACGGCAGACGACAACGTCCTGACCCAGGAGAGCAGCGAGACCGCCTTCCGCCGCGAACAGCTGCGCAAGCTGCAAGACGAGGTCATCGAGCTCGAGGATGTCCGCACCGGCGTTTCGATCACCGATCTTGGGCTCAACGACTTCCGCATGGACCTGCTCGCCTACATGAGCGAGTACGGCGACATCGCCGCATCGCCCAAGGGTCTTCACGCGGTAATCACCGCCGAACTGTAACTGTTCAGGTCCTTCGCGGCGTGGCTCGCTGATCTTGGCCTGAGTCGCGGGAGACTGTGTCTGTCCGTGCTGCGACTTCCCCCGCAGGTAGGTGCTTTCCGTGGTCGATCCGTCGGTTTCT
>JAABVA010003857.1_pt1 | contig 14069 bp, 15 predicted proteins | sample 5560331 | NCBI WGS metagenome assembly JAABVA01 (sample SAMN12812661, study PRJNA571458) | rock metagenome | isolation source: Antarctica rocks | place: Antarctica: Victoria Land, Mt New Zealand sud | collected 2016-01-07 | reverse complement strand
GCCAGCGTTGGTGTGCGAGCGTGACCGTTTCGTTCATGTGCGTGCGGACACGGAGGTGGTCGCGTCGTTCGTCATGGGCGGAGCAGAAGCGGGCCGCCGCGTCAAAGGAGCCGAAGCCGCGCATGGGTTAGGAGCGTTGCTTGATGCCCCGATGGTCCTGCTTCATCCGGTTGTTCATGGACCGGCTCGTGCGATGGCGCACCTCCGGCCCCCGCGTCTCACGGATGGCGCGGGGATAGGCGTCGTGCCCATCCGTCGTCACCTTTTCCGGCCCGTCGCCGACCACAATCCGTGCTCGCGTGAAAAAGCGTTTGGCGGCCTCCATGTCGCGCGTCTCGCTCAACGGCGAGTCGACCAGGTTCCCGTCGGCGTCGATGGCCCGGTACAGGTCACACTAGCGTCCGTCCACTTTCACATACGTTTCATCCGCATGCCTGTCCTAGCTCCCGTCGCCATCCGACCTAAAAACAGCCTCGGATGGCGATGGGAGCCAGGACAGCGGGGTGACCATTGAAATCGAGATGTTCTTGGCTGTGAGTTTGGAACGAATCGTAGAGGATTCGTAGCCTGTATTCTGAGTTCTGACAGATCCACCCGTTTACGTCGTGTACAGGTATTGCTTCACGCTGGGGCTATCGACGTTGGCCTTGGTGATAATGGCCTCGCCGGTCCCATAATGCTTAGCTAGTTTATGGTTGCCGTTGAGGTATTGGATCCCATACTTCACCCCCAAGGCACCGATGCTGTAGGGGTCCTGGCTGACCAGGGCGGAGATGACGCCCTTCTTCAACCCCTGTACTTCGACTGGCTCGGCGTCGAATTCAACCAGCTTGAGCTTGCCCGTCCGGCCCATTTCCTGGGCCGCCGCGTAGACGCCAGCGCCGGTGTTGGTGTTCGCGGCAAAGACACCAACCAAATCGGGATGAGCGGTGAGGAGCGCTTTGGTGTAGCCCGCGGCTTTCGTCGGGGAGTCGGTCGCATAGGTCACGCCGATGCTCTTCATGCTGGGGTACTTCCCGAGTTCAGTATTGAAGCCCGTGAGGCGCTCATCGGTGGTGCTCACACCGGGGGTAGTGCTGATAACGGCAACCGTGCCCTTCTTGCCGAGCACTTGGGCCAACGCGTCACACACCTTGGCTCCGCCACCGACATTGTCGGAGGAGATTGTGGTGATAGCAACCGACGGGTCTTTGAGCGTCGTGTCCACCAGGATCACCGGGATGTGGGCGGCGACCGCGGCCTTGATAGGGGCCTGCAACGCCACGACATCGGTGGGGGCGATGAGGATTAAGTCAGGCTTGGCCGCGATCGCCGCGTTGAGGAAGGGAATCTGTGTGCCGGGACTGAACGCCTGGGACGAGCCAGAATACTGCACCGAGGCGCCTTCCATCTTCGCTTGCGCCTGGGCACCATGGCTCATGGTGATATAGAACGGGTCGGATGCGATGCCGGCGACCAGCACAATCTTATAGTGCTTGGCCGCATGGGCAACGGCCGGCGCGCCATGTGCGATGAGTGTGCAGCACGCCACCACGCCGGCGGCCACTGCACCACGGGCTACCTTATTTCTTTCCACGAACTGTCTCCACACATTTATCCGTCTTTGCTATAACGACACGTCCGCCCTGGGACGTAGAACGCTCTACCTGTACACGTCCTGTTTGGCTACCGCATCGTGTGGTTTGCCCAGCGCCTTGACCACACGACACCAGGCGTAGAGCCCGTTTTACGTGACCATACTCGACATGTACAAAAATGGTAGACTGCCAGTTTCTCGTCGTTTCACCTCCTGCACCACGCGACAACTCATGATGCCCCGCGCATCCGACGCTACGATACACGAGCCAGCCTACGTCGATTTCTGACGACGCACCTGATCGATCAGAACGGCGGCGATGATGATGACGCCGACAGCGACCAACTGCCAGAACGACGAGAAGCCCAAAATGGTAAAGCCATAGCTCAACGTCACCGGGATAAAGGCTCCGATCACGGTGCCAATGATCGAACCGGTCCCGCCGAATAGGCTCGTCCCACCGATAACGACTGCGGCTATGGCATTGAGATTGTCCAGGCTATGCCCCTGAATATCCACGGTATGGAAACGCGCCAGATCGAAGAGGCCGGCCAAGCCGGACATGAAGCCCGCCAGCACGTACACCATGATGAGCTGACGATTGACCGGAACACCGGCCAAGCGCGACCCCTCCAGATTGCTGCCCACCGCGAACGTGCGTCGGCCGAATAGCGTGCGCGTGAGTAGCACATGCGCCAGCACCGCCAACACCGCCGACACCACCACGAGCGTGGGCAGACCGAGCACCAGATGGCCGCTGCCAAAGGTGTTGGCATACACATCCGGCGCCGTCGGAATAGCGGCTTGTTTGGCCGCGCCCGCCGCGCTTATCAAGTCGCCTAATCCATTGGCCACGCTGAACGTGCCCAGGGTGACAATGAAGGGAGGCAGCCGCAGGCGAGCAATGAGCACGCCGTTGATCGCGCCGAACACCATGCCGCAGGCCAGGCCAACCGGTATGGCCAGGGCGATGGCTACCCCAGCGTGTGGGAACTCGCCATTGGTCACTTGGTTTGGCGTGCCGGCCGTGGTCGCCATTACCCATGATGCCGCCACACCGGAGACCATCAGCACCGTCCCCACCGATAGATCGATGCCTGCGGTGATGATGACGAACGTCTCACCGATGGCGAGGAGGAGTGTTTCGGCCGTGTCCCAGGCGATATTCACCAGGTTGGTTGACCCAAGGAAGACGTGGTTCGTGCTGACAAGCCCGAAGAAGGCAATCAAGAATATCTCGACCAGTAAGATATACAGATTACTGGAGCGCGCCACCCGCCGCACGAGCAGCGCCGGCCTCGTGCCAATCGTGCGTGTGTCATCCGCGTCGGCGATCCCGGTCTGTGGCAGTGACATCGTGTCTCCTACTCCATGGCCGCGATCTGTTCGACGGCGGCTCCAGTCATAAAGGCGACGACATCGGTCATCGTTGTCTCATCGCGCCTCATCTGCCGGACGGTGCGGCCCAGACGCAGGATGGCAATGCGGTCGGCGACTTCGAAGACCTCGGGCATGGAGTGGCTGATCATGATGACGGCGATCCCCGCCCCCTTGACCCGCTCGATCAAGCGCAGCACCATGTTGGTCTCGCGCACACCCAACGCGGCAGTGGGCTCGTCCATGATGACGATCCGCTTGCCCCAGGCCGTGGCGCGGGCAACGGCGATAGCCTGCCGCTGACCACCGGATAGGGTAATCACGGGTTGGAGCACCGAGGTAAGCCCGATCTGCAAGTTGGCCATCTCCTCTTGCGCGCGCTTGCGCATCGCGCGCTCATTCAGGAAGCCCAGCGAACCGAGCAGACCGGGCTGGCGCGTTTCCCGCCCCAAGAACAGATTGGCGGCCACGTCGAGCGACGGCGCGAGCGCCAGATCCTGGTACACGGTTTCGATGCCGGCCAGCCGCGCCTCCTGTGGCGAGGTGAAGTGAACAGGCTGCCCATCAAGGAGGATGTCGCCGCTATCCGGCTGGATGGCGCCCGACAGAATCTTGATCAGCGTCGACTTGCCAGCCCCATTGTCGCCGACGATCGCCGTGACCTCGCCGGCATAGGCCAGGACGTCGGCGCCGCGCAGGGCGACGACGCGACCGAAATCGCGTGTCAGGCCACGCGCTTCGAGGACAGGGCCGTTAGCCGCCTGAGTCTGTGCCGGGCGCGCGGTCCGGCCACTGTTCACAGGCCGCATCCGATCGGTCCGTTTTTCTCCCGGCGCCAGTAACATCTCATCGTGTTTGCTATTGTATAGGCACGTGTTTCGCCTGTCAAGTTATGCCATGCGCGGATGAGGCGGGCGCGTCCCGCGCTTGTGACAGCGTCAGGCACAGCGGACGCGCCCACTCGGCGCGTGCTGCCAGGATGCGCTACGGCGGGGTGGCGCGCGGGGGCGGCGAGGTCTGGCGCGCTTGGAGGAGCGGGCGCGCCGCAACTCCTCAGTCCGACCTCGATGGCGCGCTGTAGCCGTCCGCCACGGCCGAGTCGGTGCAGTTGTGGCATCCACGGACGTATCTTGTCATGTCCTTCTGGCTCTTGGGCGCTTTTGATGATGCTGTCCGAGAGGGACGTCTGCACCAGAGGGGTGAAAACCAAAAGGCTTGTCTCCACCACTGACGATAGTCTCCCGTTAGACAGCCGCAACGATCGAGCGGCCGTGCACTATTCCGACCATGGCAGTCAGCGACGACGCCCTGCAACAAAACGAGGGGTCGCGCGCTGCGAGACCTGAACCGCTTCCATTTCTGTTGTTCATGTGCCCTGTCGCTACGACATCAGCCACCCACCAGGCGCATAAATTCTCGTCGTTGCTACCGCATATCGACCTGACAACGGCATCATCAAAAGAGCCCATGAACCGTCCTTCTACCCTCCTGTCTTTCCTCTTACGGGCCACACTCGAGAAGGAAGCGCGATGCGCTGCCTTGCACATCGGCGGCATGACGGTCCCTGCTGACCACCTTCGGCGTGATCTCCTCGAACAGGGCGCCGTCGATCGCCTGTGCCAGTCTCTTCCCGTATGCAAAGGGGTGCACGGAATCCTGACGGTTGGCAAGCACCAGCGTCGGCGTCACAATGGTGCCGCCTTTCCGCAGGTCCTGGATGGGCGCGTCGCACGGCAGGCGTTCGAGGATAACGACGGTTTCCTCGGCCTGCGGCCGCTCGAACTGACCCAGGAGCGATGCCGCGACGACCGGCGCTTCCCGCAGCGCCTGTCGGTAGGCGGCGACGTGCAAAAAATGCTCACGCTCCGCGCGTGCCCCATGCCGCCGGATCAGCTCGGCGATGGTTGCATAGATCTGCCTGGTCGGCTGGTTCTGCGCCATTCTCGACGCCACATTGACCGAACAGCCCCTGGTTTGAGAGCGATATACCCATCGTCGAAGGCTCTTGAGGGCGCTAGGCAGGGAGGGATGAAAGAGAGTGGAATCGGCCTCCGCGTCGGTCATCTGTAGTACAAGATATAGTGCCAACACACGTCTTTGCCCTAAATGTAGGTGTTCAAACCCTCAAAAGGCTTCATCGAGAATGGCGCAGAACCGGTCGGCTCTGGCATCGGGCCGTCGAGCCACGCGGGTCGCACAAGGATCAGGGCCCGCGCACGCGTCGGATAGCGGAGCGTGGCGTGGAGCGCCACACCCGCGCCCATCGACATGCCGCCGATCACCGCGCGCTCGATGGCGAGGTGGTCCATCACGGCCACCAAGTCGTCGGCAAAGGGGGTGAACCCGAGCTTCTCCGGGTCGCCCAGCGGCCGCGTGTTACCATGCCCACGACAGCCGAACGAGAGCAGGCGAATACCTAGGGGCGGGGCGAACAGCCCAAATGGCTGCGCGACATCGCCACCCAGGCCGTGCGCGAGGAAGACGGGGAGCCCGTCCTCATATCCCGCCGTCCGGTAGTGGAAGCGCACGGCATCGTGATCGAAGGACGGCATCAGTAGACCCCTCCGGATGCGCGAGCGTCGACCGGCGACGGCCGCGCCCCTTTCGACTGGAGGAAGGCTGTCGACGTGTCCACCTGCGCCTCCGCCAGGCCGTGCAGGATCAGCGGCACGTCCCGTCCCAATTCATCCAGCAACGCGAGGTAGTGATCATAATCGAGCACGCCCGGCCCCGCCGCCTCGTGTCCGCTGGCCCCGTCGCGGCTCAGGTCTTTGGCATGGGCGAGTACGACGTCCGGACCGAGCAGGTTGAACGCCTCATCGAGGATCGCCCACATGCGCGCCAGTTCGCCCACATGGAAAATGTTGGAGCCGTCCATGGCGACCTTGAGGCGCGGGGAACGCAGCTCGTCGAGCAAGCGACGGCCTTTCCGAGCCGAATCGACCACATTGGACACCTCGGGCTCGAAGGCCAGGGTCACGTCGGCGTCTTCGGCGATGCGCACGGCCTCCTGCATCGACCGTACCAGCTCGTCCCACGCCTCGGGCGTGTCGTTGTCGGGGCGCCGGCGCCACACGTCGTCGGGGTCGCGCGTGCCGGTGGAGAGCGTGATGACGGACGTGCCCATCGCCGCGCAGGCACGGGTTAGGACGCCGAGACGACGGAACCCGTCGTGGCGCTCGTGCGCGTTGGGATGGATCACGTTGAACGTGCCGGACACCGCGGCCATGCTGAGCTGGCGCGCCGCGAGCGCATCACGGATGCGCGCGGCCAGGGGCGGCTCGATCTGGTCGGGCAGGCTCGGCAGGCCGGCACACTGGATGACGCCGATGCCGTGTCTCGCCACGGCGTCCAGCGTCTCCTCCAGCGTCGGACGCGCGAACGTCTTGGCGAAGATGCCGATCCGGGTCATAGGGCCCCCTCCACCTCGTCCACCCGCACATAGTCCCCGCTCTCGACCGCGCGTGCGATCGCGGCCATCGCCCGGACCGCGGCTACCCCATCGTCGATGGTCGCCCCCGCGGCAGCGCGTCGTGAAGGATTATGTCGGCGAACCCCTCGATCTGCAGCTTATACGTGTCGCCATCGGCACCGAGCGGCCGGTGATACTGGCCGTCGCGTGTCGAGAAGCATTCGATCTCGCTGGCCTTCTTGTACCGGGGCAAGTAGGTTCGTCCGGCCACGCTGCCGTGCTCACCGAAGACCTGGACCCCCTCCTGGAAGTCCCCACGCGCGGGCACGACGAGGGTGAGGTGGCCCAGGCAGCCGTTCCCGAAGTCCGCCGTGACAGACCAGGTGTAGGAGTCGAACGCATGCAGGAGGCGCGCGCGCACCCCCGTGATCTCGCCGCCCAGGAAGCGCGCCGTATCTACCAGGTGGCTCCCGTGCGCCCGCATGAAGTAGCGCGCTTTGTCGGCTTTCACGTCGCCCGTCGGGCGCTTCGCCCGCGCGCTCATGAGCAGGGGGGGCTGGAGGTTGTCGGTCATGGCGTAGCGGTAGACGGAGTCGCAGTACCAGGTGTTGAGGACTGTGAGCTGCCCAATCTCTTCTCGGATGAACCGAGAGGCGAAGGCGAGGCCCGGATCGAACCGCTTGTTGTTCCCCACCTGGAGCACCAGGTCTGTCTCTCGCAGGCGGCGGCGCAGGTCCTCACATTCCTCCACGGTGACGCCCATAGGTTTTTCTACCAGGACGTGCTTACCGGCTGCGATGGCTTTGAGGGCAAGTGGCACATGGAACTGGTCGGAGGTGGCCACGATGATGGCCTCCACCCGGGGGTCGTCCAGCATCGCGTCGTAGTCGGTGTATATGACGCGCGGATCGTGGATCGCCGCCGTCTTGGCGAGTAAATCCTCCGCGACATCGCAGATGGCGTACAACTCGGCATTGCGCACGGCGGCAGCTATCGAAGTGGGCGGCCTGCGCGATGGCACCGGCCCCCAGCACCCCAATGCGCAACAGCCGGGTGTCTTTCTTCATGGCCCCTCCCGGTATGCTGGTGACGGTCGTCGTCTTCTACCATCACGGACGTTCCAATGGCCCGCGCAGCTCGCACGGGGCATCCCCCGTGACGCCACGGTCATCGCCGCAACGCGCCGGCCCTGTCGCCCGGGCGACAGGTGTTTATGCGCGCTATGGCGCCACTTCTGGCTGCGCGCTCCAGGGGGCTATGCTCCACAGCCCTGGTCTTACCCCTCCGCGTGGGCCGGCGTCAGCTATGCCGTCGACGATGCGACCATCATCCCGCCCCCCTCGCCCCCGACGCATCGCCCACGGCCCGCGGGACGAGAGCCGGGTCGGTGAGGAAAGCGAACCGGTTGGGGTCCCGCCGAACGGCCGGATACACCGGCCCCGTGAGTCCCAGCCCGGCCTCCACAGGCGAGTGGTACCAGCGGGGCATGGGCAGCCGGCCGTACGCGGCGTTGGCGCGCACGCGCGGCGGGGCTCCGGCGTTGAGCACGTAGTAGGCCCCGCCGTGGGCCGCGCGGAACGCGCCGTATTGATGCCCGGAGGCGGGAGACACGAGGTCGGCGACGACGAGCGGCTCGTCGCCGGCGTTGATCGACACGTGCCCCATATGGGAGGGGATGAGCAGCACGTCGCCCGGGCCGGCGCCGATCAGCAGCACCTCATCGACGTCTATCCCGACTAGAGCCGTCCCTCCATCGTGCACGCGTTGTAAGAGAAAAATGGCCCGCCCGGATAGCACCTCGTAGACCTCGGCGTACGTCTGGGTGGTTCCCGGCACGACGTTGTGGTAGTGACCGGACGTCTTCGCCAGTTCGTCGCCAACACGGCCGGGCAGGATCACCGTGATGTCGTAACGCAGGCCGTAGTGGGCCAGCAGTTGCTCGTCGACGCTAGCCCGTACATCGCGGTATAGATGGTAGCAGGGCCGGTCGTCGGGGCTGGGATCGGGCGCCGCGAGCACATCGCGCAGGTCGCCGAGGCGGCGTACCCCCGGCTCGACCGGGACCAAGCCCTCCCCAAACCGCAGTACCCCATCACACTCATCTACCCACAGGGGTAGTCCCCCGACTGCCGTTAAATCGCGCACCCTCACCCCTCCCTTTCGCCGTCACTCTATGATGTCCGATGATGGCGTCATCGCCGCGTTCTTTATTTATGTCCCCAGCGCTCCGGCGCTCAGAAACGCATCCAGTTCCGCCTGGGTTGGTGCCCCATCGAGCCCACCTCGTCGGGTCACGGCCAGCGCACCGGCGGCGCAGGCATGGCGCAGGGCAACGGGCACGGTGCGGCCAACCAGCAGGGCGCAGGCTAGCGCGGCCGCGAAGACATCGCCCGCCCCCGTCGGGTCGACCTCGGTCACAGGGAAGGGTGCGGCATCGTACTGCTGATCGCGGGTGAACGCCGTCGCTCCCTGTGCCCCGCGCTTGAGGATCACCAGATCCGCCCCCTCCTTGAGGAGGCGCTGGCAACCCTCCTCGGGCGTGCGTTCTCCGGTGAGCATGATGGCCTCGTCTCCCGAGGGCAAGACGATGTCGGCAAGGCGCAGCACCGGAGCGTACACCTCGGACGCGGAGCGCTCGGTGAGCAACTCGGGGCGCAGGTTGGGATCGAACGAAATGTGCGCGCCATGCGTCTTAGCCATCCGGACAGCGTTCAGGATCACATCCTCCCACGCCCTGCTCAGAGTCAGCGTCGATCCGCAGACGTGCAGCCAGTGCGCCGTGGTCAGCACGACGGGTGGAGGCCACGCCGGATCGACGGTGCCAGCGGCTGCATCACGGAGGTGGAAGATAAAATCGCGGCGGCCATCGGCCGCGTAGGCGACGAAAGCGCAACCAGTGGGGCGCGCTGGATCGATGACGACATAGGTGAGGTCGAGGCCGTCGCGCATCGCCTGCCGACGGATGAGGCGGCCGAAGGCGTCATCACCGACCGTTGCCAGGAGGGTGGTCGGTACACCCAGCCGCATGCAAGCGCCCGCGAAGATGGTCGGCGCGCCACCTATGAAGGGCCCCTCGAACGGGCCGGCGACATCCAGCGGTGGCCCCCCACAAGGACGCGTGAACTCGGCCAACACCTCGCCCATCGCGACCATGCGTGCAGCGGTCATAAATGCTCTCCTTCCATCGATGTCCGCCCGACGACCGTGCCTACTCAAGAGTAGATTTCGGGCCGTTGCAAGGACATCTCCTCGTTTGTGCGAGGTGACGCTGGATGAACTCAGTCATGGACCCCATGGATGCATCCAGAGGCTTGCAGGAGCCCTCCACCGTCGACACACAGACATCCCGGCAGGGACCACGAGGCCGCATGACCACAGGACGAGTCCTGCCACCCGACGGTGTACGCCCCCATCAGACAAGAATCCAGGCCCTCTCGTCGCCGCCTGGCGGGTTCTCCCCGCTTATCTTGTCCCAGCGCATCGCACGGGACGATGCGAACACGCGCGACCGTCCGCACAACCGGGTCCACCTGGTCAGGAGTTGTGCCTTTTGCGGAACGGACATCCTATGTTATCACGGATGCGCCGCGCGTGTCCGCTGACACCGCAGCCCATCGGCGACCGCCCTCCCCTGTGGAGCCGCCCGATTCCTCCCCATGGCTGAAGCCAGGGGACTCTTGGGAGTTTTTTATTGACAAGCCACGCGGACTTTGGTACCGTCAGCACTGACGGTGCTATCGTCAACAGAGCGGGCGCGTCGCGCCGAGGGGGCACCCGCGCCAGGGCAGCTAGGACGCTGGAAGGAGGCGGCCGCATGGATTGGTATCCGCTCAAGCTCACAGCCCACGTCCGGACCTACGCGTTTGGCGCGCGTCTTATCCCCGAGCGGCTCGGCAAGGCGGGCGTGCCCGATGGCGTCGTGGCCGAGACCTGGGAGATCAGCGACTACCGCGACACGACGGCTGTCGTCACCAACGGCGCGCTGGCCGGCCGCACCCTGCACGACCTCGTCGAGGCGTACCCCGACGAACTGGTCGGACAGGGCTGGCGCGGCCCGCACTTCCCCCTGCTCGAGAAATTCCTCGACGCCTCGCACCCCCTCCCGGTCCACCTCCACGCCGACGACGAGACCGCCCGACGCGTCTACGCCGAGCCGAACGGGAAAACCGAGGCGTGGCATATCCTGTGGGCCGCTCCGGGCGCGACGATCCTGGCCGGCGTCAAGCCCGGACTGTCCCGCGACGATCTCTTCGCGGCCTTCAAGGCGCAAGACTACGACGCCGTCATGCCGCGCTACCCGATCCGGGCCGGCGACACCATCTACGTGCCCGGCGGCGTCATCCACGCCTTCGGCCCCGACACGCTCATCTTCGAGGTGCAGCAGACGTCCGATTTGGCGCAGACGGTAATGCCGGCCGACCTCTACGGGAACCGCTACAGCCTCGCCACCTGGGAGGCGCGCATCAACGCCGCCCTTGACGAACTGCGCACCGGCTATGGGCCACGGCCCACCGCCGGCCTTGCCCTGTCCCCCGACGGGCCGAACCGCCGCGTGGTCGGCTGCGCCGGGCCGCATTTCGCCCTGGAGCGGTGGCTGCTCACGGCCCCGCATCGCGAGGAGGCCCACCCGCGCCGCTGCCTGACCCTCGCGAACGTCGGCGGCCCTGTCCGAATCGCGTCTGCGTCGGGGGAGGAGACGCTGGGGCGAGCGGAGTCGTGCATCCTTCCCGCCGCGATCGGTGAGGTGCGCATCGTCCCTGCGGACGACGGCGAGGGCGAGGCCAACCTGATCGCCTGCTATGTCCCTGACCTTGCCCTCGACATCGTCGCGCCCCTGCGGGTGGCCGGGCACGCGGACGACGCCATCCGCGCGCGCGGCGACGTTGGAATCTAGCACCATCCCGGCGACGCGCAACGCGTATGGTCGGCGCGACAAAGCCCCGGACTATATGGCGGTACGTGGGAGTCCGTGTCGGAGTTCCGTTAGAAACCGCTGAGATTGATGATAGGATCGTCGGGGCGGATCGTGGCGCGTAGCTCCGGTAGTGGCTGTCAGCACAGGTACGCCATCAGCACAGGTATGCTATAGGTAGGCGGGACGCTATGCGTTGAGGATGGAGCGCGTCGAACGTCACTCTACGACGCACGTCCGCACGGTCTCGCTGTCCAGACGTTCCTGCCGTTGTCCCGCCTAGCTCGGAGCACGATAACGATGGCGACATCGAAGACCACCTCTCTCCACGAGCCACGTGTGCAAATATCGCTGGATCTTACCTCGATCGACGAGGCGCTGCATGTGGCCGAAATCGCCCTCGCTGCGGGCGTCGACTGGCTGGAAGCCGGGACGCCGCTGATCCTCGCTGAGGGGCTGCGCGGCGTGCGCGCGCTGCGTGAGCGCTTCCCCGCCATCCCGATCGTGGCCGATCTCAAGACCATGGACGGCGGTTACCTGGAGGTCGAGATGATGGCGCAGGCGGGCGCCTCCTGGTGTGTGGTGATGGGCGTCGCACACCCGGCGACCATCACCGCCTGCGTCACTGCGGCGCGGCAGTATGGGATCGGGATCATGGGCGATATCCTGGCGGCTCCGGATAAGGTGGGCACGGCTCGCCTGCTACAGGATCTCGGAGTGGACGTGATTATTGTGCATACCGGCTTCGACGAACGCCGCGCGGTCGTCGGGGCGAGCCCCTGGGATGATCTCGCGGCGGTGGCGGCAGCGGTGGACCTGCCCATCCAGGCGGTGGGTGGGCTACGCTTGGCAGACCTGCCCCGTCTACCCGCGGCCGGTGCGCCCCTCGTCGTCGTGGGCGCGCCCCTGGTCATCGACGCGGAGGCGTTCCGTGCCAGCGAATCCGACGACGAGCGCCTGGCGCGCATCATTCGGGAGGTGGTGGCAGCGGTGAAGGGGACGCGGGCGTAGCGTCCGGCGGGCCTATTGCCCCCCGTGTCGGCGACGTCCGCCATCCGGCCGCTTTGGAGGACGTCAGATGAGGCGCACAGTCAGGCTAGACACATGATCCTGAAAGGTAACCATACGCCGGCACCAGCAACGGCGCTCGCTGAGTGAGTGATTGAACGCCGTTGTACGGGCAGGTGAGCGTGTCGCCGACGTATCCCAAAGGCGCGTCGAAAGGGTGCGGCGCAACGCCTTCATGGTCGGTTGGGGTGGAACGGGATTCCGCGATCAACGGCCGTTCGCAACACACCCTTGTCCTCTATTATCGTGGGACACCTCCTTGGGTCCTCGGGGCCAGGACTGGGCGCACATCTATCTCGCGCATACCCGCTCGCCGCGCGGCCTCCAATCCCTCGTCGCTATCCTCGGAGAGGATACAGGCTGCCGGTAACATGCGCAGGTGCGCTGCGGCCCGCGAGAACAGATCCGGCGCCGGCTTTCCGCGACCCACATCGTCCACGGTCACAACAATGTCGACAAGGGGATACAGGCCGGTGGCGCGCAGCGTCGGCTCGACGACGTGGCGCCTCCCGCCGGAGGCGACGGCCAGTGGGACACGCCCGCGCGCGGCCGGGCGATCGCGGCCACCGCCGCGATCTCGGTGACAACCGGGAGGAGCTCGCGGTATCGTCGCTCATGCTCCGTCACCACCGCCATCTCGTCGAACGCCGGGACCCCGGTGGCGCGCAATTCGACGAGCAAGCTGGATAGCGAGATTCCGGTTCGCGCGTGGTACAACGTCGGTTCGAGCACGACGCCATGGAGCGCCAGCGCGTCGGCGAGTGCGCGATAGTGGGCCGCCGCAGTGTCCACGAGCGTGCCGTCGCAATCAAAAATGACGGCATCATAGGGAGTCATCGGTCGCAAGAGACCGTCGCGTGTCCCATCGCCCTGTCCGTGTATCGCCGGCATCATCCCTCCTCCCTCCGCGCGCCCCTGCGGTCGCGCCACACGTCCCGGCTCGCCCATCGGAGTGCCACAGTGGCGGCATCCCTCTCCCGGTTAGACGCGCCATCATGGACGCCGTCCCACGGGAACGGGGTATCTCCATCGAGATCGAGCCGAACTCTGCGTACGCTTCCGCACAGGTCGATGCCGCACGTCGACGACATCGCCAGGCCGCGCCCGATCATCATGGAGTCCGGTCGCCCTGTCTACCACAGCGTGTAGCCGGCGTCGGCGGTGACGATCGCGCCGGTCATCAGACTGGCGGCATCGGACGCCAGGAACAGGACGACGGACGCGATTTCGCGCGTCTGGCCGATCCGCCCCATCGGCGTGTTGCCCAGCCACATCCCGGTGGTCTCCACATCCCGCTCCAACGCGTAGGCGTTCATCGGCGTGGCGATGAATCCCGGGGCCACGGCGTTGACCCGTACCCCGCGCGACGCCCATTCCGCGGCCAGGGAGCGCGTCAGGTGATGCACGGCGGCTTTCGAGGCATTGTAGTGCACGTTCTTTTGGGGACGGACCACGATGTCACCAGCGATCGAGCCGATGTTCACGATGGCCCCGTTCCCGCGCTCGAGCATCGCGCGTCCGAAGGCGCGCGCACCAGAACACGCCGTCGAGGTTGACGGCCATCATCTCGCGCCACTCGGCGTCGGTGATGTCTTCCCCGGCCGTCTGCCGCCCGATGCCCGCGCCGGTCACCAGGATGTCGACGGCTCCGAGGCGCCCGGCGAGCGCATTGACAGCGGCCGCGTCTCTCACATCAAGGTGCTCGAAGTGCGCCGCGGCTGTGT
>JAABVA010003856.1_pt1 | contig 14072 bp, 14 predicted proteins | sample 5560331 | NCBI WGS metagenome assembly JAABVA01 (sample SAMN12812661, study PRJNA571458) | rock metagenome | isolation source: Antarctica rocks | place: Antarctica: Victoria Land, Mt New Zealand sud | collected 2016-01-07 | reverse complement strand
ACACGCCGTTTGCAAGCACCTGTTCAGCCAACTCGCCTCCTTCACGTGGTGGCGAGTGATCCGCTGGCAGATGCAGCTGCACCGGTGGAAGTGGAAGGACGTCCGCCGTTGGCTCACCACCCCCGCTCGGGCATGGAAGCCGATCACGGCGGACGGAATCGTGATGTTCAACCTCGCCTCGGTGGTGGTGACGCGTTACCGGTACCGCGGCAACACGATCCCCAACCCCTGGCACCTGCTCAACCAACCCTGATGGCAGAGGCCGTGGAGAGCCTGTTGCGGAGAGATCCGCACGGCGGGTTCGGTGAGCGGCCTGGGGAAACGGACCGGCGGCAACACCGGCACCGCGCCCCAGGCCGACTCAACTGGTAGCGGTAGGCGTCGAACAGCGCCCCTTGCCCACTGGTCTTCGGTGCCGCCTGCAGGCGCGTGACGCGGCGCACGATCAACCGGGCGGTGACGTGCTCGGCCTGGGCCCGGCTAGTGAACGCGGTGTACTCGATCTCGGCGTTGCGGGCCGTGTTGAGCAGCGGAGAGGACTACCTGCGCGCGGGAAAGCCGCAGATCGACTGGGACGACCGGGCCGCGCGGGAGCAGTTGATCGACTCCCGCGCGCGGGACGCGTTCGCGGTGCTGGCCATTCTGCACGGGCGGGAGCTGGCTTCGGAGGTCTCGCAGGCCGCGGAGTTGTTGGCCACGGTGGTCGGCCAGGACCTGGAGGAAGGCACCGATGGGGTGTTCCGCATCGCCCGCCGAGTGGCGAAGGATCGAGTGATCTCCACGGTGGAACCCCAGGCCCGGCACGGGCACAAGACCGCGGCCCGGGGCTTCGACGGCTACCAGGGTCACGTCGCGATCGACCCGGAGTCGGAGGTCATCACCGCGACCACGCTCACCCCGGGCAACACCGGCGACGCGGCCGCCGCGACCGGTCTGATCGCCGACCTGCTCCCCGACGAGCCTGCCACCGACGAGCCCGCCACCGACGGGCCCGCCGGCGCGAGCGTGAAGGGTGAGGGTCAGCCCGACGAGCCAGCAGGCGAGCGAGGCGGCGAGGCCGAGGCGTCGGTATACGGGGGCAACGCCTACGGCACCGGCGAGTTCCATGATCGGCTGGAGGCGGGTGGGATCGAGTCGAAGTGCAAGACCCAGGCGCCGACCGCGCCCGGGGGACGGTTCGGCAAGGACCGCTTCAACATCGATTTGGGGGCGGGCACGGTCGGCTGTCCCGGCGGGTTCACCGCGCCGATCCGCCCGGCTAAAGACGGTGGTGGCACCGCCTGTTTCGGGCCGGTCTGCGCCGGCTGCCCGCTGCGTGAGCAGTGCACCACCGTCGCGGCCGGTCGCACCATCACCATCGGCGCTCACGAAGACGCCCTGGCCCGCGCCCGGCAGCGGCAGGCCGACCCGGCTTGGGTCGCTGACTACCGGGCCACCCGCCCCAAGGTTGAACGCAAGATCGGGCACATGATGCGCCGAATACACGGCGGCCGCCGGGCCCGGGTCCGTGCCACCACCAAGATCGACGCTGACTTCCGGATGCTCGCTGCCGGGGTCAACATTGCCCACCTGGGCACCCTCGGGCTGTTCTGGACCCCCGCCGGATGGACCGCAACCGCCTGACCGGCATCCCGGGCCGGAAACCCGGCCACGTCAGACCGGCACAGAGCCCTCGGCGGCCCGGCCACAAGCAGCGCCGAACCGGCACTGCCCTCCCGTCACACCCACGCTCAGCACCCGGACCGGACCCGCGACCACGCAACCCGCCCAGACCGTGCCCGAAAAGGCGCTGGACTACACCAGCCACCTAGCGGGGCTGTCGCCGCGGGGCAGGACGCCCTGCGGCGACTGCTGCCGGTGGTGGTCATAAGCTGTGTCCTGCTCCACCGGCCCGCTGCGCGGTGGACGCGGGTCAGGTGGCCGGCGAAAAGTGGGAGATGGCGTCGGCCAGCTCTGCTGGAGCCTCTAGGGGGATGAGGTGCCCCGTGCGTGGGATCACCATGAACTCCGCATGCGAGAGGTACGGGAGCAGGTTGCGGCGTAGTACCTCGACCGGCTCGATGGGGTCGTTCTTGCCGGCGATGACGAGGGTCGGGACGTTCACCAGCTGGGTCTGCTCCGAGATGTCCTCGGCGATGCCGCGCAGCGGCCACTCGCTGCGGGCCGCGTCGGTGCTCGACCGGGAGTCCGTTGCGACCTGGGCCTTGAGCTCGCCGCTGAGCGGAGTCGCGGTGAGGATGTGGTCGCGCGCTCCGGCCGTCGACTCGTCGCTGTCGTAGGCGTGGGACAGACCCTCCTGGTACTCGGGCGTGATCTCCGCCGGTGGCTTGGCCGGCCCGGATCCGACCAGGACGAGTCCGCGGAGGCCGGCGGGGCGGGTCGCGGCGACGAGCTGAGCGACCTTGCCGCCCATCGAATGACCGACGAGCACGTAATCATCGACTCCGGCGTCGGCTACCAGGGCGAGCGTGTCGTCGGCGAGCTGGTGCAGCGTGTAGGGGCCGGGGAGGTCGCTGGAGCGGCTCCACCCGCGGAGGTCGAGGGTGAGCACGCCGCGGTCGGCGAGGTGGTCGGTGACGAGGTTCCAGGTGCGGGCGGAACCGCCCCAGTAGTGGAGGAAGACCAGAGTGGGGCCCGTCCCGGGACGGTGGTCATAAGCGGGCAGGACGGGCTGATCGATCGTGGGCATGTTCGTTCCTTCGATGGGGATGTTCGAGAGCGGTTCCGCTCTGAATCCATTGCATCGCGTGACGGTTGCCGGCGCATCGATCCGAATGGACCGCGGCTAGTGAAAACTGGACACGTGCCTGTGATCCGGCAGATGAGCTACCAGCCTGTGGATGGGGTCGTCAGGGCGGTTGAGGTGATGACCTTCGGCCGCCTCCGCTCTCTCAACGACGGCGGAACACAGCGTGCCGATTTCCACGTCCTCGCCGTCATCGAGGCCGGGCACGGCTCGGTCTCGATCGACTTCGCGAGCTATCCGCTCACTGCACGGTCCGCGGTGTGGATCGCACCTGGTGCGGTGCACCGGTGGGATGAGATGGCTGACGTGGTCGGGCATCTCGTGCTGTTCATCCCGACTGCCCCGGTCACACAGGCAACCCGTGAACTCGTCGCAGCTGCGGATCTGCTCGCGGGCTGGAGCGTCCCGGGCGACGAGTGGCGCTTCGTCGCGGCGGCGATGGAGCACCTTCGGCTCGAGGCATCCGTGGCGCTGACCGGTCCGAGGACGGAGCTGTCCGAGATCTTGGTGTCGGCGCTCATCGCCCGGCTGAGACCGCCCCAGGTCGGGGCTCGCTCGGAGAACACGACGTTCCGATTGTTCCGCTCGAGCGTCGAGGCCCACTTCCGCGTTCACCACGACGCCGGCTACTACGCAGGGGCCCTGGGTTATGCGCCGCGCACGCTGTCGAGAGCGGTTCAGCAGGTGACCGGCCGGACGGCGAAGACCTTCATCGTCGACCGGGTCGTTCTCGAAGCCAAACGGCTGCTCGCGCACGACCGGTTCACCGCCGCCAGATGTGCCGCCGAACTGGGCTTCCTCGACGCGTCCAGCTTTTCGGTGTTCTTCCGCAACGCGACCGGGCAGCGGCCGGGGGCATGGCAGCGAAGCATTCTCACCGGTTGATCCTGTCGGCCCAGACACCACCCTGGCCGCCCTCGTCGAGGTCCGCGGGCAGCACCTTCGCCTGACCGTCCCACCCGAACAGCTCGTCTTCACCGAGAAGCAGGACCCAATCTTCTGTCTAACCCGCGGGTGAACAGTCCGCCTCAGGTCAGCGTCGACCGCCTGTGTGCTTTTCCGCGGCGGAGCAAGGCCGGCCCCTCAGCGAGCGAGAGCCGACCGTGCTCGGCAAGCCTCACTGGCGGCGTCCCGCTGGATCTTCGAACAACCGGCCCTGCGTGTGCTCGTCATTTAGGGAGCGTGCTCCCTGCCTTGGGTGGCTCTCTCGCCTGCCAGGACCGGACGACTCGCCAGGCCAGGCTCTCCCCCCAGTGCCGCCCCAGTTCGCGGAGGTGATGGCGTACAGGGTGAACCACCGGGCATGAAGATGCTGACGATGAGAATGACCACCGCTCCGCCGCCGTGCGGGATGAGGGAGGCAGGGAGGCTGCGTCGGGGTGCTCCGCTGCCACCGGCGCGATTACGCGGACGTCGAACTTTGCTTCCCGAAGCTTCTATATAACGGTCATCGTGCGCTCTCGGGGCTGGCGGTAGCGTGCCGGGCACCCTCGTTGTGCCTGGTCAGTGGGCGCATACTCTGGCTCACCATGGCCGCCAACTTCGCTGAAGCGAATCTCTTCTCCTTCGCGGAGTACCCGTGGTGGGTGCGCTACTTGATGTATGGGCTGTGGTTGCCCGCTCTCCTCGGCCTGGCGGCGCCGCTAGCGTTCGTGGCCACGACGAATAACGCACCGCACGGTGTGATGCTGATGCTGTGGCTTTTCCCGCTCGCTCTCGCGAGCGTGTTCGTGGTGGCTTTCATGCACGAAGCGTGGACGCGGCGGACTCTTGTGAGTGCGCTCCGTAAGGGACTTCTCCGCTCGGTCGGCTGGCTGCTCTGGGTTTTCTACCTGCTCTTCATGCTTGTCGCACAAGGCCCTGCCTGAGCGCTGCGCGGCGCGCCCTGCCGGGGCCACCAAAGCCACCACCACCACCGATCCACCTAAACCCCTCCGCTACGTTCAGCACGTTCTGCACCAGATACAACGCGGACCGCGACGGAAGCAGGACCATGGCCCGAGCACGATGGTCGGACGGCAACCGGCGCGAGTTCAAAAACGGCCTCTGGCCGGTCTGGGCAGTTCTCGCGACGTTGGCATGGGTCAGCGTTGTCTTGCAGCTGACACACTCCGGAGCGAGGTGGGAGACCCTGATTCCCGTGGCGACGGCAGCGGGGGCGACGGCTCTGGCGTTGGCAGGGGCACGCGGCAAGCTTCCAGTTCGGCGCCGAGACAAGCGGTAGCCCCACATCGACGACCAACACCGACGGCGAACACTTCTCCGCCGACCTTCGCAACATCCTGAATCGCGTCTGACCCTGCTGCATCAACCACTGCTGGAGCCGCAACTGTGTCAAGTTGGGGCTTTTGACCAGCGCGGGCCATCTCCGGACGCCCCCCGCAGCCGCTCCAACTAAGTGTTCTAACGGTCCCCTACCTGACGTCTGGTTGGGTGTACCCCAACCCGACGGTCGCTATCGGCTGCGCAGCGTCTCTGTCGCCGGCACTTCACCGGTGGCCCGGTGGGCCGTGCTGCTGTGGAGGCTGGGTCGTCTCACCGGCGGGGACCACGATGGTGTGCATGATCTTGTCAGCGAAGGTCTGCCGCTTGGGGCGGTCCCACAAAGGGAACAGCCAACCGAGGTAGCAGGAGGCGCTGTCGAGGAAGTGCGCGAGCAGGCGCAGGAAGGCTTTCCCCGCACCGAGGGGTAGGCCCGTCCACTCGTCGAGCAGCCGGGTCTTGACAACTTGTTTGCCCCAACTCTGACCCGTCGAACCCTGCCTAAACGCACTGTTCCAGACCTGCACAGCGATCAACACCACGATCACGGCCAGCATGACCAACAGCCCCCGGTTACCGCCCATCCCATAGGTTCCGTTGCCGAACGGCACATAGAAGACGAAGAAGATGACGGTCGGTACACCGTGGTCAATCAGCCCACTCAGTGCCCGGGTGTGCCACGGCGCGTAGCGACTGGGCACCACCACCTCGAACCTCTGCCCATACACCTGCTGGGGTAGGGGTTCCGGCGGTTGCTGCCACAGGCCTGAGGGCATCGCAGCCGCCTGCACTGGCGTGAAGTAGGCGGTGGACGCGGGCCGGTACATGAGTCTGACCGCGACCCCCCACAGCACCACGGTAAGCACCCCGCCGACCAGGCTGATGGGCATGGCGGGAACAAGGAACTGGAAGGCAAAGCTGAGCAGGGTCCCGGCGACGCCAACCCCGAACCACACGGTAAGCACGATGCGCGCCCAGTTGCGGCCGGCTCGCATTTTGACCACGAAGAACACTTCCAACGCCAGCAACAGAACCCCGAAGACGGCGCCGATGATGAGGCCGACGTTCAGGATGGTATCGAGCTGAGCTTGAGACATCCCGGAGCTGGCGTTGGCGTGCATGCGTTGGCGACTGGCGGCAAACGGGTTGGCCACCACCAAGTTCAGGATGCCGGCGACCAGGCCGACGATGATGCTCACGATCCACAGGGTGAACGCGTTCTGCACCTCCCTCGGCGGTAATCCTGGCTGCGGCGGGAGGACGGAAGCAGCGGGCAGCGGAGGCATCCCCCCTGGATAGCTCGGTCCCTCACTCACACCGTCCCCCTTCTTCCGGACGCCACCGTCAGCGCCGGTCGGCCAAACCTAGCCCACCCATCAGGCGGGCGCGGAGGTTGACGTACCCCGCCGCGTCGCGCGGTGCGCGCACTGCCCCGGAACCGGTCGAGGCGTGAAAGTGTGGCGGTCCCATAATGTTCGGGCTGGTCACGGGGTTTTCATGCACGGCGCGGCTCGTTGTGTGGGGCACTGTGTCCACGTACGGTCTGGGGCGATCCAGGCCGTACCGGCGGCCACGGGACCACCACCGCATCCAGGGAGCCACGATGACGACAACCCCCGAGCCGATGCCCCCACACGACCCCTCTTACAACCGGGGCCCGGCCGGGTCGGCCGAGTACGCACCACCCGCGCACCCACGCAACGGAATCGGGATCACCGCCCTGGTGCTCGGCATCGTGGCGGTCATCGCCTCGATCACCGTGATCGGTGGCATCCTGCTCGGGATCATCGCCATCGTGCTCGGCTTCATCGGCCGCTCCCGCGCCAAGAAAGGGCAAGCCACCAACGGTGGCGTCGCCCTCGCCGGGATCATCACCGGCGCCATCGGCTTGGTGTTGTCCATCGTGCTCGTCGTCGCCGGCGCCGCCCTGTTCTTCGGCAACGGCGGTAGCGACCTCGTGAACTGCATCAACAACGCCCACGGCAACCAAACCGCCATCAACCAGTGCAACACCCAATTCCAGAACCAAAAATGATCGGACAGATCCTCGACCCGACACCACCGACCCGACGTCCACCAAAGCAGCGGACCAATCGACCACGGCGCACTTACCTATGCCGACATAGCCAGCCGCGGTCTGCCACCGTGTGAGCTTCGACGTCCTCAGTACCTGCGCAACGTCCACCAGCCTGGGGTGGTTCTCTTCAAAGCCCTTCATCACGGCATCGCCCCGCGCCATGGCGTCTTCTTGGCTCATAAGGCTCCCTGTCGTAGTTGGCTTTCACCTCATCAGCGGGCAATCGAGAGCGTTTCAGACGAGCGTCGACTGTCCTACGAGCGACCTCGGATCATGTCCGTGATGACCCACACCAGACCCCCGATCGTTGTGACGTAGCCCAAGTACAGAATGCCGCCGCCACCGATGTCAGTGGGCTGACCGATCTTGCCGATCTGCAGGGCTCGAAGCACGAAGTACAGCGCAACTATTGCAAGACCCACAATGAGGACCAGCAGTGCGGCGGGTCTCGGCGAACGGGTGCGAGTCATCAACCCAGCGTGTCATCGATCTCGGCGCGAGGCCTGCGTAGAAGTACTCGACTGGCAGTCCCGCGGCGTCGGCCAGTTCCTGGGCGCCTCGGACGTTTCAGCTCAGGGATGACCTGGTCGGCGATGAATGAGCAACCATCGGGAAGCGGCCAGCGACCACACCACGACGGCCACCACCAACGGGCCACCGACAATCTCAAGCAGGCCGCCGCCGATGTTGGCACCGACAACCCCGGCGGTCAGCCCCCGCCAGCCCCAACCGAGAAACACTGCCGCCGCCAACAGCGGATGCAACTCCGCGTCAGATTGAGGCCTTGGCCAACGCGGGCCATCCCCGGACGCCGCTCGCGCCCGCTCCAACTGATGTTCCACCGGTCCCCTACCTGACGTCGGGTTGGGGTGTCGCCCAGATTGACGGACACCGCATGCTCAACACGCGAGGCAGCACTCTGGTCTACTACCTGCTGCGTGTGCGGAGGTCGCTGGCTCGCCGCCTCGCCAGCCCAAACACTGAAATCCAGCAGACCTGAGGCTAGAGCCGAAGGTCGCCTAGACTTTGCACAAGCAGATGTGGGTTCTTGACAGCGAATATCAAGCTTCGACCCCCCGCGATCTGCACACGGACCCGCTTGCGTGCATGGTGCGGATTCCAGGCCACCGTGTCTGGCCCCACTATTCCCACATCGGCTATGGCGGTCAGAAAAATCCGTGGCTCCGCGCGAACAGAAACCGGTCAAGCTGGTTCGGATCGAAGAGCAGTGCTTTGGTGGTGATAGCGATTCGGCCACCGATGGAGCGCCAACTGGCGTACAGGTTGGCCGTCTGGCTCAACAGAACCGTTTCGCCTTCAACTAGTGGCATACCTCTAAAATAATCACTCATGCTTCCCAAGATTCCAGTGGGGTCAACCCCGGGGCGATGAACACCTGTCAGGGGCCTCGCGCCGTCTGAACGTTGGTGCTGCTCGAAGCCGTACCAGGTTGTGCATGCCGGTCGCGGAGTCGCAACGTCTTCGCTCATGGTGTTCCTCGGTCCAGCGGGCCGGATGCAGCCATAGCTTTGGCGGTTCATCCCATTCGGTACGGCACCGGGGGCAGCCTGGTGAGCACGCGCACCGGCAGTGGGAGCCGTACTACCTCACCGACAACCAAGGCTCCGTCATCGGCCTCGTCGACGGCCAAGGCCAGAAGGTCGCCGGCTACTCCTACGACCCCTACGGCGCCACCCGCACCATCACCGGCACCGCCACCGGCGACCTCACCAAGCCAACGCGAATCCCTACCGCTACACCAGCGGCTACCGCGACAACGACAGCGGCCTCTACAAGCTCGGCTACCGCTACTACGACACCCTCCAGGGCCGCTTCACCCAACAGGACCCCTCCGGCCAGGAGAGCAACCTGTTCGCCTACACCGGTGGCGACCCAGTCAATTTCAAGGACCTCTCAGGCAAATCGTTTTTGAGCGCGTCGTCAACGGAATTCAGCAGGTAAAGGGGTAAACGTTGGCTGCCAAGTCGGGACACTTACCCTCGTCGAGGAGGGTTGTGCTGGTGTCGGTATTGTGAGTGGGGTCGCAGTCAACGAGGGTCTCACCGCGGTCGATTCCGCCATCGGAGCAAGCTAGGAGAGGTGATGGATAAAGCAGCAATTGCGTTGGGATATAGCGTGCCCGCGCTGCTCATCGTGGTAGGGGTGGTAATGATTTTGAAACTCCGAACCGGGGGGCGGTACGGGAGAATCAGCACTCGCGCAGCTAGCGTCTACCTCGCGACGCCAGCGATCGCTATCATTGTCCTCCTCGTTCTCACGGCTACTAGCACGACTTCCTCGGCCGTCCCATTTCTTATGGCTCTAGTGTTTATCCCGTTAGGGATGCTAGCCATCCGAATCGGTCTTTCGAAGAGCACTTGAGGTGTCGCCCCCGGTCTGGGTGAACACCGCTGGCACCCCCTGACGCAGCAGTGCGCCGTCTGATCCTCCGGGGGTCGCCCTCTCTGTCAGCATGGGGTGATGCACCGACCGGCGCGTAATCACTGAACGAGGGCGGGGAGATGAGTCCCTGCGATGACTGTTCTGACCCGAATCCGCGAGTAGGGGTAGCGGTAGTACGCGCGAAAAATCGGGCGGATATGGCTTTGAGCTGTGACCTCGGTGCTGGTGCACGGCCCCGGCGAAGCGGAGCAGGATGATGGTTTCCGCGCGCCGACAACAAGCATTGGTGGGGGTTGTCCTGCTCAGCTCGTCGGTGAGGGCGGCCGTCATCAACACAGGGTCCACTCTCCTCGGGTGGGCGCGGGGCGGGTGGTGGGGCTCACCCGGGGCGGCCCCAGCCATCGCGGGTGTTTGCCCGGTCACTTTGCGGAACCGTTCGTGTGCCGATTGGGGGTGACGTTGAGGGAGCGCGCGATCTGCGCCCAGGTGGCCCCGTTGCGGCGGAGCTGGGTGTGCTCGTCGCACCGTCAGAGAAACGCGGCGACGCCACCTTGGCCGGAGCAGGTTCCGCTGCGGTGTTGGCTGAAGCTGTCGGTGCCATCCCGGCAGTGTGCGGTTGCTCCTGGTGGGGCGGTGGGTGCTGCGACCGGGTCGGGGACGCAGACGCCGGAGGAGTTGAGGTAGGAATCCGCACCGCAACTTCCGCCGCCACCGGGTTGCGCTGCGGGTGGGGTAATCGTGGTCGCGGGAGGTGCCGGTGGCGGTGTAGTTGCTGCCTGTCTTGGCACGACGGCGGATGCGGGCGCCACCGGTGCCGTCTGCGTTGTCTGCGCCACCGCCTGGGTGGTGGGCGGCGCCGCGGTGGTGGCGGTGGTCTGGACTGGTGCGGCTTGGACCGGTGTCTGCGATGACGGTGGCGGTGGTGGTGTCGTCGTGGGAGGTGGAGTGCTGGTTGCCGCGGGCGTGGGTGTGGGGGACAGCGCGCCGCCGGTCAGCAGGACGGCGAAGGCGGCGGCCATGACGAGGCCGGCTGTTTTGCGGGTGCTGATCCGGGCCCAGCCGAGGCGCCCGCGGATCAGTGCATGATATGCGGTGTCGTCATGGCAGTCAGTGCGGGAGGTGCAGTCGTGGCGGCCGCGAGGGCCTACCGTGACCGGCCGCGCGCAGAGTAGGTCAGGCGTCCGTGCTGTGTGTCGTCTACCCGTACCTCAGACTGGAACGATGCGCACGACTAAGCGGCTGCCCCGTCCATTGCTGTACGTCCAGATAGCCGCCGTGGCACTGCTCGTGGCCGGTGGCGTATTGCTGATCGTGACGGGCGACCGCGCCCTAGTGTTGGTTCCGGGAATAGTCGCCGTGGTTTACGGCATCGGATACGCCGTGTGGACCGCGAGGGTCCACCGCGACAAGCAAGGAGCGGACTAAGACCCTTGGCATCGTGCTCGGTTGGGCCCTACGTGTCAGGGTGAGTTGAGACCAGCGGTACACAGCAAACCCGCCTTGTAGGGCACCCGGCCGGGGCGTCCTGGTATGTCATCCGAGGGTCTTTCCCATCGGCAGTACCAGCACCACCCGCTAGCTAGCTGCGGTCACCTGCGACTCTTAATCCGGCAGGTGCGTTGAGTCCAGACGAGATCGGCCTGCCGTTCTCTTGTCATCAGGTTTGGGCTGTCGTAGTTGGGGATGCTCCTGCGGAACCGTCGCAGTCGGTGCGAGCTTCGATGTCCGTTCCCGGTGCCCGTCGGTCTGTGGGGCGGTGGTCGGGGCGTGCTCACCGAGCGTGGGGTTTGGCAGACTGGTCGCTGTGAAGCCGGGTGACGGGCGAGTCGTGGGCCATCCGCCGGTGACGTTCCCGTTCTACGGGCTGCTCGGCTGGGACGGCCCGCGGTGGGTGGAGTTCTTCGAGGGCGCCCAAGGTCACCCCGTGACCACGTTGTGGCTCGGTCACCGCCGCCGCGACAGTCGTGCTCATCTCTCGGTGGGTAGCTCGACCGACCGCGGTGTGCCCGGCATGTCCGACATCGACTCCGAGCTGGCGTTCGCGGTGGCGTTCGTGCTCACCGAGCGGATGCGCCCGGACCGCTCGACCGCGCCGCTGCCGGTGGGGTTCAACCGAGTCCAGCTCGATTACGTCCTGCAGGTCGCCGAGCACTATCGGCAGTGGCCGGTCGTGGGCTGCGTGGTCGACGGCACCGAGTGGCCGCTGCGTTACTGGCGTTTCGCCGGTGGCTGGGCTGGCTACGTGAGCGGGATGGGCGAGGTCAGCATCAAGCTGGTCGGCGCGGGCTCGACGCCGAGGGGGCTAGCGCTGGAGACGGTACGCGATCCGGCTGTCTACGACTTCGATCCGACCGCACGGTTGTCTCTGTCGCAGTTGGCGCAGGCCCACCGCGGCAGACCCGAGGCGACGTTGCCGCTGCCCTGGTCGACCTCGATCCACCCCGACCAGGCCGCGTTGCTCAACCAGGCCGTCCTCCTGTGAGGCGACATCGCGTCAGATCAACCGCGGAAGGATCGGCTATCGACACGGATGGGATGGCACCGAGGCCCCACATCGCAGGTCCTGGAACGTCTTTCGGTGCGCTGTGTCCTTGTCTACAAGGTTGAAGCGCGAGACGATCTTCGATCGGCCCGCCGACCAACGATCCACCCCGCAGCAGCCCTTCGCGGGGCGTAGCGACCTCCGCGATCTGACGGTTGGTTATGCCGCTTGTCGAAGGTGCCGGTAGAGCAGGTACGCAAGGGCGACGGCTGAGGCACCCCTGACGACCTGGCTGACGATGTGCACGGCCGAGCCGGGATGAAAGACAAAGCTCATCACGAAGCTTCCCAGCACGATGACCGCGAGCAGCGCTCGAACGATTGCAGAGGTCGAACGCTGTGCGGTTTGATTCCTGCCGCTTTCGCCCACTGCGGTGAGACGCAGCCAGTCCTCCTCGGTAGGGGCTGTCATCCCTGGGCTGTTCGCCGGCCCCAAACTGACGTTCACCACCAACGTCTCGCTGTCCCCGACGGTGTAGGTCATCGTGGGGCTGGTCTTCGGACCGGGGACCTGCCACCCGGTTTTCGCGAAGAGCACCTTCACGTCGTGGGTTCCCGGCTCCACTTCACGGGAGATCGTCTGTCTCCGTTTCAGCCTCTCCACGGCTTCGCCGTCGACCGTGACGTCGTACAGAACGCCGGCGCTGCGTAGCGATCGGCCCCGCGTGACCTCGATATGAGCCGTCATCTTGAATCTCCCGGCTGCACCCACACCTTCCATCGCCTCCACGCCATCATCATGGACCAGCGGTGAGCGTTGACCGGTCATGACCAAGATCGCTGGAACACCTCTGAGACTCGGGCCGATCCGTATGCGGATCGGTCAGCGCGACAGGTCAAGCGGTCGTTCGTACTATGCCGCCTGGCCATCTGCCGAGTCCTTGCGGCGTTTCGTGCTCGCGCACGCGGCGAACCCTGCTGCTCGAGTGGTGGTTCGTTAGCGCTGTTCGGCTGTTGTGGGGTCGGAGGGCGATTGTTGAGTCGTTGGCCCGCCCAGCACCGGTAGGCTCGGTCGTCGCGAGCGGTCGCCGGGCGTCCTCGTGATCGATTGACGATTCCAGTGGGGAGGATGACCGAGCGTGGCACCCTCAGCGGGGCAGATCCGACCGGTCCGCTACCTGGCCACCTTCATGGCGATCGTTGCCGCCCTGTACCTGCTGGTGTTCTTCACCGGTAACCGCTCGCCCACCCCCAAGCTGGGTATCGAGTTGCAGGGCGGAACGCGGGTGACGCTGACCGCACGTACCCCCGACGGGGCGTCCCCGTCCGCGGAGAGCCTGAAGCTGGCTCGCACCATCATCGAGAACCGGGTCAACGGCATCGGCGTCGCGGGCTCCGAGGTGATCATCAACGGCCAGAACCTGGTGATCACCGTCCCCGGTAACAACGGTGGGCAGGCCAAGTCGCTCGGGCAGACCGCGCAGCTGTACTTCCGGGGCGTCGTCAACGAGGTCGCCGCCACGGCGCCAGCGGCGCCGGCGGCGCCGGCGGCGCCGGCGAGTCCGGTGCCCGCCACCCCGGCGCCGGGCACCGCAGCACCGGCCATCCCCCCGACTGCGACACCGCCCCCCGCGACACCGCCCACCGCCACAAGCCCCCCGGCGCCGGCGCCGACGAGCGCGGCACCCAAGCCGCAAGGTCGGGTGCTCCCGGCCCAGGCGCCGAGCACACCGGTGGCGCCGCCGCCAACCCCGACCACACCATCAGTGGGTGCTGGCCCACCGACCATTTCTGCGCCCGCCCCGGTTCCCGGAAGTGCCGCCGACAAGGTGGCCGCGGAGATCAATGCGGCCAAGGCCCCCCGGCAGAGCACCGACCCCGCGGTGCAACAGCAGGCGCTCGCGGCGCTGGACTGCAGCAAGCCCGACGTGCTGGCCGGCAACGACGACCCGAACCTGCCGCTGGTCACCTGCGGCACCGACGGCCAAGCCAAGTACGTGCTCAGCAAGTTTTTCCTGAAGGGCAGCGACATCGCCGACGCCAAGGCGTCCATTGCCCAGGGCGGTGTCGGCTTCGAGGTGCAGCTGACGTTCACCTCCGCGG
>JAABVA010003853.1_pt1 | contig 14075 bp, 11 predicted proteins | sample 5560331 | NCBI WGS metagenome assembly JAABVA01 (sample SAMN12812661, study PRJNA571458) | rock metagenome | isolation source: Antarctica rocks | place: Antarctica: Victoria Land, Mt New Zealand sud | collected 2016-01-07 | reverse complement strand
GGTCGCGGACGTGGCGCTGCTGCGCGCTTTCCCGGACAACCGCTTTGTCCAGCGCTGGATCCCGCTGGCCCGCGAACGGGTCGCCTTCCAGGGGCTGCCCGCCCGCATCTACTGGCTCGGCTACGGCAAACGCGCCCAGGCGGGCGCGGTGCTGAACGACCTCGTCGCCCGTGGCGACATCTCGGCGCCGATCGTGATCGGTCGCGACCAACTGGACAGCGGTCCGGTGGCCTCCCTATAGGGAGACCGAGGCGATGCAGGACGGTTCCGATGCTATCGTCCGACTGGCCCGTGCTCAACGCGCTTCTCACGTGGCGTCCGGCGCCCCCTGGGTGGCCGTGCACCACGGTGACGGTGTCGGCATGGGCAAGTCGATCCACTCTGGCGCGCAGATACTCGCCGACGGGACAGCCGACGGGGCGCTGCGGCTCGAGCGGGTGCTGACCAATGACCCGGGGACAGGGGCCGTGCGGCGCGCCGACGCCGGCTACGACTTCGCCCGGCGGACCGCTCGGGAGCGCGGCATCGACTGCCGATGCTGTGAGCTCGCTGCTGCTCGACCGGATCGGCCGGCTGGTGTCCTTTCGACGAGGCACCGGAGTCCGACGCGGCCCTCGTGCTCAGCGACGGCCGGGTGGTCTGGTCCGGTCCGTCCTCACAGGCAGCCCCGTGCGATGCGGTGCTGCACGTGGACGGCGCGTGCGTCCTGCCGGGGTTCGTCGACAGCCACACCCACTTGGTCTTCGGCGGCGACCGGGCCGAGGAGTTCCAGGCCCGTCTCGCCGGCGCTCCGTACACCGCGGGTGGCATCCGCAGCACCGTGTCGGCGACCCGGGCGACCTCGACCGCGGACCTGACCGCCCGCGCGGTGCGCCTGGCGCGGGAGGCCTGCGGTCCGGTACGACGACGATCGAGGTCAAGAGCGGGTACGGCCTGACGGTCACCGACGAGCTGCGCTGCCTGCAGGCCGCGGCGGTCGTGACGCCCCACCTGACCCTGCTTGGCGCGCACGTGGGGCCGGACGGCTCGACACCGCAGGACTACGTCGAGCTCGTCGCCGGCCCTATGACCGAGGTCTGCGCGCCCGAGGCGACGGGGGTGGACGCCTTCTGCGAGCAGGGCGCCTTCGACGCCGACCAGTGCCGTGCCGTGCTCAGCGCGGGAGCCGCGAGGGGGCTGGCCGTCCACGTGCACGCCAACCAGCTGCGACCCGGGCCCGGTGCCCAGCTGGCCGCGTCGCAGGGCGCCGCCAGCGCCGACCACTGCACGCACCTGACCGACCAGGACGTGCTCGCCCTCCGCGACGCCGACGTCACCGCCGTGCTGGTGCCCGTGGCCGAGTTCAGCACCGGTTCGGCGTACGCGCCCGCCCGCCGGCTCCTGGACGCGAGCGTGCCGGTGGCGCTGGCGACCGACTGCAACCTCGGGACGTGCTTCACCACCTCGATGCCGTTCGTCATTACGCTGGCCTGCCGCGAGCTCCGGCTGACCCCGGCCGAGGCGGTACGGGCGGCGACCCTCGGTGGCGCGCAGGCCCTGCGGCAGCCCGACATCGGCCACCTGCGACCGGGCGCGCGGGCCGACCTCGTCGTGCTGGACGCGCCCTCGGAGTCCTGGCTGCCCTACCGGCCCGGGTCGACCTGGTGCGGCACGTCCTGCGCGACGGCGAGATCGTCGGACCGTGACCAAGGACCCGCAGTGGCCGAGGACCGACAGTGACCGAGGACCCGCAGTGGCCGCGCGCCTCGGCCTGGCGGGCGCCGGCGACCCGGCGGCCCGGCTCGCCGTCGTGGGCGTCCCACTGTCCCGGACCTCGATCTTGCCGTCCCAGGCGCATACGACCCCGCCGGCCGTCCGAGCCGCGCTGCGCCGCTTCGCCAGCTTCCATGCCGGCCTGGGCGTCGACCTGCCGCCGGTGCGCGACCTGGGCGACCTGGACGTCTCGTCCTACGACACGGAGCAGGCGCTCACGATCGACCTGTCCTTCGTGCAGGCTGATCTGGTGGTGGTGCTCGGCGGCGATAACGCGGTGACCAGGGCCGGCGACGCGGACGCTGACGGACCTGCCGCGAGCAGGCCTGCTGACCCTGGACGCCCACCACGACGTCCACGGCGCGTATGCCGGCTGGACCAACGGCACGCCGGTGCGAGGCCTGCTCGAGGACGGGCTGCCCGGCGGCAGCGTCGTACAGGTCGGCATCGGTGAGCTGGCGAACAGCCGGGCCCACCGCGACTTCTGCCAGGCCGCCGGCATCGAGGTCATCGGTGTGGTCCAGGCGCGCCGGCAGGGGGTGGCGGACCTGGTGCGCCGCAAGCTGGACCGGCTCGCCCAGACCTGCGCAGAGCTGTACGTCGACCTCGACGTCGACGTCGTGGACCGGGCCTTCGTCCCCGGCTGCCCCGGAGCCCGGCCCGGCGGCCTGCTGCCCGCAGACCTGCTCGCCGCCGCCGTCGAGGCCGGGCGGCACCCGAACGTCCGCGCCGTGGACGTCGTGGAGGTGGACGCCCGGGCCGACCCGACGGGGGTGACCGTCGACCTGGCCGCCCTGTGCCTGCTGTCAGGGGCCGCCGGCTTCGCCGTACGCCCCGCCGGACTCCCGACGTCCTCCTTCTGCACGACGACCTGAGCGGCTCGTGCTGCCCAGCCGCGTCCGATCAGGCTCCCCGGGCGGTGCGGTATGCCTTGCGCAGGGCCCGTTCCAGCGGCAGGCCGGTGCGGTGCTCGACGCCGCGCACGATCCGGGCCGGCCCGCGTAGCCGCCGGCGAAGCGACGCGCGGGCGAGCTGAGCGCCCCCCGGTCCTGTCGGCGCGACCGGGAGTGCGGCGTAGGCGCACTGCACGGTCACCTCATAGACCGGCGCCCCGAACAGCAGCTGCAGGTCCAGCTCGAGGTGCGGGTCCGGGCTGTCGACCAGCAGCAGCTTGGGCCGCAACCAGGAGCAGCGAGTCAGCGTGAGACGGCCGAGCAGTTCCGGGGTGTCCAGCACCAGCTCGACCGGGACGTCGGCCCCCCGGACCCAGCAGCGCACCGACAGCCAGTCGATGCGGAGGACGGCGGGATCATTCACCGGGTCGATCCGCACCGTGCGCAGCTCGGGTCCGCGCAGGGTGGCGCTCACGTAGGTCAAGCCGAAGCGGTTGCGCCGCGGCTGCACGGCCGCCTTGGCCGCCTCGCTGTAGCCCATGCCCCCGTCGACGAAGACCTCGAAGTTGCCGGCCTCCACGACGCTGCTCACGGCTTCGACCGGCAGGCGGCCCATCGCCACCTGCTCGGCAGCGTGCGCGAGGTGCTCGTCACGCAGGGCCGCGAGCCCGAACGGCCAGTACAGCTCACCCATCGGTACGGCGATCAGCCCGGCCGGGTCCAGGTGGCGCAGGGCCCGGACGATGCCGCTGCCCACGATGGGGTCGGTGCCCTCCGAGCCGTAGTTCTCGTCGTGCACCCAGGTGCTGAAGATGCGGGCCTCGGCCTCGGTCGGGGCAGCGACGGTGCGGGTGAGGGTAGCCCGGAGCAGCCGGTGGCCGTGCTGGTCGAGTCTCGGCAGCCGCCCGGGCAGGAAGGCGGCGTAGCGGGCCCACTCCCGCTGGAACGCGAACACGCCTTTTTGCACGGTGTCGCGCTGGATGCTCTGCACTAGGCCGGCGTCGGCACCGGGTCCGGCGAGGACCGGCTCGAGGTCGGCCGTCAGACCGGTCTGGGACCCGAAGTCGGGCATGCAGACCTGCTCCAGGATCTCCGGGCTGCGCAGGATCGCCGCGGACTCGTGCTCCGGGTCGCCGTTGGCGATGAGGAAGCCGTCCAGGTCCGCGCCCTGCATGACCCGGGCTAGCGCGCTGCTGCTCGTGACGAGGTACAGGCCCACGGTCGTGATCGGCACCTGCTCCTCGAGCAGGATCTGCTGCAGCATCCCCTGGATCGAGCCAGCCCAGCCCAGGTCGACCAGGACCATGCAGCCGCCGTCGGGGACGAGGGACTGCACGTAGCGCACGACCCGTCCCCGCAGGGCCCGGCTGGACGCGACGATGTCGCTACGCACCTGCGGGTCGCTCGTCAGCGCAGACAGGACCGTCTCGGCCAGGGCCGGGTCGTTCAGGCGCCCCTCGCGGTGGTCGGCCAGCCCAGGCACCGCTGTCACGTCGAGCCCGAGTGTGGAGCAGAACTCGCTGACCGTCGGCATCCGGCGCCGGGTGAGCAGCGTCTGCAGCTCCTCGCGGGTGCCCTCGCGGATGCTCGCGCGCGCGCAGACCTGCCGTGAGAGCCAGGTCCGCTCACCGTGCACGTCGGAGTCCAGGTAGGTCCCGGCGACGTCGACGAGGTCGGCGAGCACCGCTCCCTCACGCATCAGGCAGAAGGCCTTGTCCACCCCTGCCTCCTGCGCACGGCGGTGGATCCACTCCGCAAAGCCGGTCAGCACCGGCCCGAGGTGGGCCGCGCCGTAGCGCCAGAACGGCTGTAGCTCCTCGGGCAGCGCCGCGGCCGCGCCGCGGTACTCGATCTTGGAGCGGATCCCGGTCAGCCCGAGGTCGCTCTCCGGCAGCGCTGCCGGGTCGACCAGGTAGGACGACTCGGTGAGCAGCACGCCGTGCAGCGCGGGGGTGCGCCGCTCCAGGTGCACCACCCGCAGTCCGACGCGTTGCGGGGCCCGTACGTCGGCCTCGAGGTTGTCCCCCAGGTGCACCACCGCTGCAGCATCGACCTCCAGCTCGGCCAGGACGAGGTCGAACAGCCCGTGCCCCTTGCCGACCCCGTGCGCGCTGCTGGCGAATATGCGCTCGAAGCGAAGGCCGGCGAGCGGCCCGACGTCCAGCAGCTCGCGCAGCTGCTGCTCGGAGAAGTAGGTGTCGGACACGGCTACGAGCCGCTTGCCCCGGTCCTGAGCCTCGGCCAGCACGGCGGCGACGTCCAGGTCCGGCAGCAGCAGCTCCTTCTCCACCTGCACCTCGACGTCGATCGCCGCGGCCCGCTGCACCTCGACATTGATCGTCGCCGCGGCGCCTGCACGCAGCACGTGCGGGGGGACCTCCGCGTAGATCCGGGCGAGGTCGACCTCGACCCCCCCGCCCTCGGCCTGTAGGACGCCCCGCGCCTGCCACTCCGCCCGCTGGCGCACATGGTCGAAGGTGTACGGCGATATGTGCGGGGCCAGCACACCGCGCTCGAGCAGGCGCCGGCCGACGAGCGGGAACGCGTCGACGGGCTCGGCGACCATCCGCCAGAGCATCGTGTCGAACACGTCCACGGACACGACCTTGACGTACGGGTCGCGGACGGCGTCCAGCAGTGGGCGCAGCCGGACGTCGGTGGTCACCGCCAGGTCCTCGTCCTCGTGGCGCAGGGCGAGCTCGGCGACGGGCCGCGTGGCGATGGCAGGACCTCCTGGCAGGCGGGCACGGCGGAGCCTGTGCAGGCGGCCCGCACGTGGACTGCCGGGCACCGTAACATTGGCGGTCCGTTGCCCGGCCCTGGTGGCGGCGCCGACCTCGTGGGGATCCCGTGCCCGTACCGCTGCTGCTGCACTCGCTGACCGAGCACCAGGACCTCATCCTGGAGTGCCTGGACGTGGTCGGCGCCCGCCACGTGGTCGAGGTCGGCAGCGAGTTCGGCGGCTTCACGTCGGCGCTCGCCACCTGGGCTCAGCGCACGGGCGGGAGGTCGACCGCCGTCGAGCCGTTCCCGGTGCAGGAGATCCGCGACCTGCAGACCAGTTGCCCCACGTTCACCCTGGTCGAGGGCCGCAGCCCCGACGCGCTGAAGGACATCGACCCGGCCGGTGCGTACGTGCTCGATGGCGACCACACCTACTGGACGGTCCTGCACGAGCTGCGCACGATCGCCGAGCGCACCAGTTCGGCGTCGTACCCGCTGGTCGTGCTGCACGACGTCGGCTGGCCGTCCGGACGCCGCGACCAGTACTACGCCCCCGACGCCCTGCCGAAGGCAGCCGTGCACGAGCACGGCTGGGACGCAGAGGTGGTGCCTTCGGACCCGGGCGTGGTCGATCAGGGCGGCTGGCGTGGCGAGGGGGCTTTCGCGCTCGCGCTGCACGAGGGCGGCCCGGAGAACGGCGTGCTGACCGCCGTGGAGGACTACCTGGCCGAGTCGCCGGCGGACCTGGCGTACGCGCAGGTGCCGTCGGTGTTCGGCCTCGGCGTGGTCTACCCGCGGACGGCGCCGTGGGCCGAGCGGCTGACCGCACTGCTGGGGCCCTGGGACCGCAACGCCCACCTGACCCGGCTCGAGCAGAACCGCATCGCGCTGTACCTGCGGGTGCTGACGCTGCAGGACGAGTCGCGGGTCAAGTCACGCCTGGTGGTGGCCTACGCCGACCGGCTGGCCGCGGCCGAGGCCGAGAACGCCGATCTGCGCCTGGAGCGGCTGCGTCGACGGGCCGGGGACGGCGCCGCGCAGGCGGTCTGACCCGCGCTGTCAGGCGGCTCGCGTATCGCTGACCGCGATCCCACGGCGGCCGCCGGTGCTGCCCCGCGGCAGGCCCTCGGGCAGCACCGTCAGGACGGCGACGACGACCGCAGTCACGGTGAGCACCAGCAGTAACCACAGCAGGGCGGGCGGCCAGACGGCGTACGCAGTTAGGGCATCCCACCCCGCGCGGTAGCCGTCGCCCATCGGCACCCAGTACAGCTCCAGGGTCCGGTGTAGCGCGTCGTACTGCATGAAGCCGGCCAGCGCCAGGGCGACTAGCGGCGCCCACCGGGCGATCCAACGGGGCTGGGTCGCGACGGCCGAGCCGCCCACGGCCGCGAGGCCACCGATGCCCTCGAACAGGTAGCGCCCCTGCAGGCCGAGCACCCGGCCGTTGTCGGCGTAGAACTTGGCGCTGTTGAGGATCACCAGGACGAACGCCGCCAGCGTCGGCCACAGCATGATCGCGATGACGGACCGCTCCGCTGACCGTCGCGCCCGGATCACCACGACGGCCACGAGGGCGACGACGACCAGGCTGGCCAGTGCCGCGACCCAGAACGGCAGCGTCACCTCGTACCAGCCGAGGGACCCCCAGTAGCGCAGCACCATCAGGCGCCACGCCTGGCTAAGGAACTGCGAGGTGCTGTCGACCACGACGCCACCCGGGAAGTCCGGCACCGTCGGCTGGACGTGGCCGGTGCGCACGAGCTGGTAGGCGTACCACCACCCGCCGGTCACAAAGGCCAGCACCAGAACCCCGGCGGCCGGCCGCAGCGCCGCGACAATCGCCGTCCGCGCGCCCTGGGCGCCCTCCGGACGGCGCACCCGGGCGCCGACGAGGTAGGCGGCGATGACCATCGGTATCAGTATCAGCGCCGGCGACTTAGACAGCAACGCCAGCCCGGTGCACACGCCGACAAACACGTTGTTGCGGGCCGTGGCATTGCCCCGCAGCACGCAGGCCAGTCCCAGGGTGACCAGAGAGGCGAACAGGATCAGCGCGTTGTCGTTGTTCACCACGCTGTTGATGTGAGTCAGCTCTGGGACGCTGAACGGCAGCAGCGCGGCGACGAGGGAGGCAGGGCGGTTGCGGGTCAGCGCCATGCAGGTGGCCCACGCCAGCAGCGGCAGCGCTGTGGACATCAAGACGCTCACCACCCGCATGAGCCCCACCCACTGGTCCCAGTGCCAGTCGTCGGCGTCCGGTGCGGCCTTGAGCACTGCCGCCTGGACGGTATAGTAGAGCGGCGGGTGCTGCACCATCTGCTGCAGCTGCACGGGGTTGCTCGCCGGTGGCGGGTACCGCTGGCGCAGCTCGTGCCACGGCGGCCGCTGCTTGCGCGGCACCGCCTCAGAGCGGGGGATCGTGGCCGGGTTCAGCGTCAGGGGTGTTGCCCTCCGGCCGTACGGCGAGGCGACCCAGGAGCTCAGCCCGTTGCTGGTGAGGTAGACGTCGCCGGCGGGCACCGGCCAGCCCAGGCCGCCGTAGATCCGGGCGACGGCGTCGGCGTGGTTCGGCTCGTCCGGGGCGTGGTAGAGCGGCGTCAGCACCGACCAGCTCAGCAGGAGCAGTCCATACAGGGCGGTGAGCGCCCACACCGACCTCGGCGCGGAACGCAGCATTCGGCCCGGCCGCGGCGGCGCCAGCGGACCGGCGGTGCTCGGCTCACGGCGCGGTGCGGCCCCGCTGACGGGCTCCTGCCTCATGCGTGCCGTCTTCCCTTCGAGTGCAACCGTTGTGAGCTCCCCCGCCGAACCCGACCTGGGCCAACCCTAGAGGACCGGAGTCCAGCAGAGCACGGGTCTGCGCCTCCGTACCGGCATCATGTTCCGCGTGTCGCGCCCCCGTCGGGCCGGGATGGCGATCGCGGGCGCGGGTAGGCTGCCCGGGCAACGCAACACGACGAGGGGACGCAGTGGACACCGGCTCGATGGACGTCGTAGTCGTCGGAGCGGGCCCTGCGGGCCTGACCGCGGCCTGGCAGCTGACCAAGGGCGGCGTCCCGACGACCGTCCTTGAGGGCGACGCGATGGTCGGAGGGATCAGCCGCACTGCCGAGCGCGACGGCTGGCGCTTCGACATCGGCGGTCACCGCTTCTTCACCAAGGTCCCTGAGGTCGAGGCGCTCTGGCACGAGATCCTCCCCGACGAGGACTTCATCCTGCGGCCGCGGATGAGCCGGATCCTCTACGGCGGAAAGCTCTACGACTACCCGTTGCGGGCGGTCAACGCGCTGCGCAACCTCGGTCCCGTGGAGGCGCTGCTGTGCGTCGGCTCCTACCTGTGGGTGCGGGTCCGGGCGCCGGCGGACCAGACCAACTTCGAGGGCTGGGTGTCCTCGCGCTTCGGCTACCGCCTCTACCGCACGTTCTTCAAGACCTACACCGAGAAGGTCTGGGGCGTGCCCGCCACCGAGCTGCAGGCAGACTGGGCGGCGCAGCGGATCAAGAACCTCAGCCTGGTGTCGGCGGTGCTCAACGCCGTGATGCCCAAGCGGAACCAGAAGGACATCACCAGCCTCATCGAGGAGTTCCAGTACCCGAAGTACGGCCCGGGGATGATGTGGGAGACGGCCGCGCGTGGGGTCACCGGCCGCGGCGGCCGGCTCGTCATGGAGGAAAAGGTCTCCCGGATCGACTGGGAGCAGGGGACCGGAGCGACCTCGGTCACGACCGCTGTCACCGGCGGGTACGGGCCCGGCGCGGGCGCGCCAGTCGCCACCAGGACCGATACGGGGGCTGAGCACAGCTACCCGGCCACCCACGTCGTGTCCTCGATGCCGCTGTCGTCCCTGGTGCGGGTGCTGTCCCCGGCCGCGCCGCCTGAGGTGCTGCACGCCGCGGCCTCGCTGCGCTACCGCGACTTCCTCACGGTGGCCCTGGTGGTGCCGGAGTCCGCCGGCTTCCCGGACAACTGGATCTACGTGCACTCCCCGGAGGTGCGCCTGGGCCGGATCCAGAACTTCGGGTCCTGGTCGCCGTACCTGGTCAAGGAGGGGCGCACCTGCCTGGGCCTGGAGTACTTCGTCAACGTCGGCGACGACCTCTGGACGATGACGGACGAGGACCTGGTCGCGCTGGGCATGAAAGAGCTCGCCTCGCTCGGGCTGGTGTCCGCTGACCAGGTCGAGCGCGGCTTCGTGGTCCGGATGCCCAAGGCGTACCCGTTCTACGATAAGGACTACAAGGCGCACGTCGACACGATCCGCGGCTGGCTCTCGGCCAACGTGCCCAACGTCCACCCGGTCGGGCGCAACGGCATGCACCGGTACAACAACCAGGACCACTCGATGCTCACGGCGCTGCTCACCGTGGAGAACATCATGGACGGCACCTCGCACGACGTCTGGGAGGTCAACGTCGAGGAGGACTACCACGAGCAGGGGCCCCGCCCGACGTCGCTCGCCGACGATGGGGACGCACCGGCCGGCATCGGTACGCCGGCCGAGGGCACGCCGGGAGCCGCGTGAGAGGTGCCCGTGCCAGGACGGGACCGGCAGCGACGGACGCCCAGCAGGGCCCGGGGGGGCGGTCAGGTGTGGCGCGGCGGGCCGCCGTACCGCTGCTGGTGGTGCTGGCCTTCTGCCTGCTGCTCGCGGCCTGGGTCGGCAGCAATCCGCCGGGCTACGGCCCGGACGAGCAGGTGCACCAGGTCAAGGCGATCGGCGCCGGAACCGGTCAGTGGCGCGGCGCGCCGGGCAGGCAGACCGAACTGAACTTCGGCACCGGGCCCGGCGAGCAGACCCGGATCGCATGGATCAAGGCCACTACGCGGACCTTCGCTCTGCCCGCCGGGCTGAACCCGTACGCCTCCGGCTATCCGTGCGACGTGCTGGCCATCCAGAAGCCGCTGACCTGCCTGAGCACCCCGCTGCCTCCCGCGCCCGCGGCCAAGGCCGCACCGAGCTACGTCGGCACCTATGAGCCCTACCTCTACGCGCTGCCGGGCGTGGTCATGGCGCGCTTGGGCGACGCCCGGGGCTCGCTGTACGCCGGTCGGGTCGTCAACGCCCTGCTCGGTGCGGTGCTGCTGGCGCTGGCGGCCCTCGCGGCCTGGGACCGGGAGGTCGGGTTGCTCTCGCTCACCGGCGTCCTGCTCGCCGCGACGCCGACGACGCTGTTCCTGAGTTCTGCGCTCGGCACCAACGGCATCGAGATCGCGGCGAGCCTGTGCCTGCTCACCCTGGCGCTGCGCAGTGCCCGACCCGGTGGTGCTCCCGCCTGGGCGTGGGCCGCAGCGGCCTTCGCCGGCCTGCTGCTGGCGACGTCCAGATCGACGGGCCCAGCCTGGGTCGTCGTCGCGGTGGCCCTGGCCGTCGTTCAGGTCGGTCCCCGCCGGGCCTGGCGCGGCGTGCTGGCCCGGCCGGCCCGATCCCTGCCGGCGCTGGCCGTGGTGCTCGCCGGACTCGCTGCGACGGCCGCCTGGGAGCTGCTCTACCAGGCGCACCCGGCCTTCCACCTGTCCTACGCCGAGGGCGGCCTGCACCGGCTCGGGTACGACGCCGGGAAGTGGGCGCAGCAGTGGGTCGGGGCCTTCGGTTGGTCCAACGTGTACCTGCCGCGGTGGGCGAGCGGGCTGTGGCTGGCGGCGGCCATCGCGCTGGTGCTCGCCGCGGTCGTGGTCGCGACGCGCACCCAACGGCTGCTGATTGCCGCCGTCCTGGTCACCACCGCTGCACTGGCCGTCGCCCTTGACGTGCTGGTGTTCCAGCAGACCCAGTTTCCGGTCTTCGGGCGCTATACGATGGCGCTGGTGGTCGTCGTACCGCTGCTGGCCGCCGAGGTCATGGTCCGGCGGTCCGCCGTGGTCCCTGCTGTGGTGCGGCGTGCCGCGCCGCTCGGGTTCGTGCTCCTGCTGGTGCCGATCCACCTGGCCGGGCTGTGGGCGAGCGCGCACCGCGCGGCGGTCGGCGCATACGCCCCGGTGGACTTCATCGGCCGCTCGCAGTGGGTCCCACCGCTGGGCTGGACGCCCTGGGGGCTGCTGGGGCTCGCGGCCGCCGCGGCGCTGCTGGTGGCCGGCGGGCTAAGTGCGACCGATCGTCTCGAGGGCGTCCGGGCGGCCCGTCCGAGCCGGTGAGAGGCCTGCCTGCCGGGTATGCTCGCCCGATGACCGGCCCGTCTCGATGAGCACGCTCGCCGGCGTCTCCGAGCTGGTCGCGGCCAAGGAGCTGCTGGGCAATCTCACGCTGCGTGAGCTGCGCGGCAAGTACAAGCGGACCGCCTTGGGCTGGGGGTGGTCGCTGCTCAACCCGCTCGCCATGATGGCGACGTACTCCCTGGTGTTCAGCGTGCTGCTCAAGGTCAAGCCGCCGGTCGGCGCGGGTGGCCTGCGCAATTATCCGCTGTTCCTGCTCTGCGCACTGCTGCCCTGGACCTTCGTGTCCGGCTCGGTCATCAGCGGCATGGAGTCGCTGGTGCTCAACGCGAACCTGGTGAAGAAGACCTTCTTCCACCGCCAGGTGCTCGTCGTGGCGACGGTGCTGTCCTTCCTGGCGTCCTTCCTCACCGAGATGGGCGTCCTGGTCGTGGCGTTCCTGGCCTTCGGCGCGATGGTGCTGCCCTGGCTGATCCCGGCCCTGCTGCTCATGGCGCTGCTGCTGGTCTTCGTGACCGGCGTCGCGCTGGGGCTCAGCGTGCTCAACGTCTACTACCGCGACGCCCGGTATCTCGTCGGGATCTTCATGCAGCTGTGGTTCTACGCGACGCCAATCCTCTATCCGCTAAGCGTGGTCACGAGCAGTTCGCTGGACCGCTGGGTGAAGGACCTCTACCAGGTGAACCCGATGGTCGGGTTCGTGGAGTGCATGCGCGACCTGCTGTACGAGCGGCACCTGCCGCCGCTCGGCACACTGGGCTACCTGGTGGCGGTCTCGCTGGTGTCCTACCTGGTCGGGTCGACGCTGTTCACCCGGCTCGAGGGACGCCTGGCGGAAGAGCTATGAGCTCGGCCGAGCCGGCTGTCGTCGTCGACGGCGTGTCCAAGCGCTTCCGGGTCTACCGCGAGCGCAACCAGACCCTGAAGGCAGCCGTGATGCGCGGCGGCCGGGCGCAGTTCGAGGAGTTCTGGGCGCTGCGGGACGTGAGCCTGCAGGTGCCGGCCGGTGTGACGTACGGCCTGATCGGCCACAACGGCAGCGGCAAGAGCACCCTGCTCAAGTGCATGGCCAAGATCTTGCGCCCGGACGCGGGCCGGATCGCGGTCGCCGGCAAGATGAGCGCCCTGCTGGAGCTGGGCGCCGGGTTCCACCCCGAGCTGTCCGGCCGGGAGAACGTCTTCCTGAACGGCTCGATCCTGGGCATGTCCAAGCGTGAGCTGGAGTCGCGGTTCGACGAGATCGTCTCCTTCGCCGGGCTGGAGCAGTTCATCGACACCCCGGTCAAGAACTACTCCTCGGGAATGTACGTCCGGCTCGGCTTCTCCATCGCGATCAACGTCGACCCCGACGTCCTGCTCGTCGACGAGGTGCTGGCCGTCGGCGACGAGGCGTTCCAGCAGAGGTGCGCCGAGAAGTTCTCGGACCTGAAGTACGCCGGCAAGACTGTCGTCCTAGTCAGCCACGCGCTCGACAGCGTGCGGCAGATGTGCGACGAGGCCGCCTGGCTGGCGCACGGTGAGCTCAAGGGCGTCGGCCTGCCCGGCGACCTCATCGACGAGTACGTCGGAGCTCAGCGCGCCGAGCGCTCCCCGGTCCAGTCCGGCGGGACCCGCTGGGGCGAGGGTGGCGCTTGCATCGAGGATGTCGCGCTGCTGAGCGCGGACGGCACGCCCACCGACGTGGTGCGGACAGGTGAGCCGGTGACCGTGCGGCTGCGGTACAGCTCGACCAGGCCCATCAGCACGCCGGTGTTCGCCATCGAGGTGCACCACTCCTCCGGGGTGCAGGTGTCCGCGCCGAACACCTGGGAGGCCAGGCAGGTGCCGGACGTGCTCGCCGACCAGGGCAGCGTCGAGCTGTACGTCGAGCGGCTGCTGCTCGTGCCCGGCGTGTACCAGCTCAGCGCCTCGGTAGGCGACCCGTACGGCCAGCACATTCAGGACTACCGCCACCACGCCCTGCGCTTCAGCGTGCGGCACGGCGAGCCCCGGGAGAGCACCGGCCTGGTCTCGCTCGGCGGGACCTGGACCATGACCGAGGGCTCGTCGACGGCCCTGAGTGTCCCCGGACGCACGTAGGCGCCGGCAGGCGTTCGGGTCCGGCCGCGTCGACGGCCTCGGGAGGGGTAGACGTTCACGCATGACGACATTCCAGGTGACCGAGGTCCAGAAGGCGCTCAAGGGCGCGGACTACCCGATGGACGGGCCGCGGCTCGCCGAGCTCGCCACGTCCAACGGCGCGGACCCGGCGCTGCAGCCGCTCCGAGAGGTCGACGGGCCGAACACCGTCATGCAGGAGCTGAAGGGCTCGCTCGGCGGCTCGACCAGCAGCAGCTAGTGCTTCGCCCCGTTAGTTCTTCGGGGGCCAGGTCCAGGCGCTGGGGTCGTTGAGGTAGAGGCCGCAGGCGGTGTCGAGGGCTTCTTGGGGGCTGCCTGCGGTCATGCCCGTGTGGAGCACGCTGGGTTGGTAGTCGTGGTGGCTGGCGCGGTAGATCGAGAAGCCCCAGATGCTGGCGGAGCCGCCGTAGCGCAGTCGGCAGAGCGGGAGCTGT
>JAABVA010003852.1_pt1 | contig 14076 bp, 15 predicted proteins | sample 5560331 | NCBI WGS metagenome assembly JAABVA01 (sample SAMN12812661, study PRJNA571458) | rock metagenome | isolation source: Antarctica rocks | place: Antarctica: Victoria Land, Mt New Zealand sud | collected 2016-01-07 | reverse complement strand
TGGGCGCGCACTTCGAGCGGGGCGTGGATCGCGTGCGTGCGGTTCGTGGTGGAGCCGGTGAACAAGCACGGACACGTCCCGATGGTCCAGTGGATGCCGGCGGCGGCGATCCGGCCTGCCTAGAAGCGCAGGCGGGGTGCTCGGTAACGGGGCCGGCGGCTCTTGGTTCCCAACGCGAGGGAGTAGCTGAACAGGTAGACGCCGATGCCCATCATGATGACCATCATCTGCACCATGAGGCGCAGGGCGACGATCGTCAGCTTGATCGTCAGGCTCAGCATCATCATGAGCGGTGTGATCACCAGTCCCAGCATGAGCGGACTGTAACCCGCGCCACACGGTTCGGGTAGAGGTTCGCTCGGTGTCTCAGCCAGCGTGCAGCGCGCTCACTGAGCACTCGACGGAGCACATCGTGCGGCGTGCCCGCTCGGGGGTGAAGCCAGCGGGTCGGGTGGTTCTTAGTCGCCAGGGAGGTCCGCGTCGATGAAGAGCGGGCTGTACAGGTGGTGGGACCCCAGAGTGCGCAGCAGAGAACCCACGAGCCGCTCAGTCACGGCTCCGATCGACTTCGTAAGCTCGGGGTAGGACGTGGTGGTCGTGCGTCGGTAATCGTCCACGGAGTACTGGGTGCCGTCGTGGAAAGTGTCATTCGCCTTGTAGGAGCGGACTCCCGACAAGCCGTTGGCGCCGAGCCCCAAGTCCGACTCACCGAAGTGTCCGGTGATCTCGGCGATTGCCTGCACGAGTGTCAGGGTCCTGACGACGTAGGTGAGCAGTAGGTCGTCGAACAGCATCTGGACGGTCGACTCGCCGCGGCCAAGAGCGTCACTCAGACGCCCACAGAAGACGCGCACGGAACCATCGATCCTGAACTCCACCTCGGCAGCACCCTCGTTGCGCTCTGCGCCTTGCCGCAGCGTCCTGCCCGGCCCCATCCGGTAGTTGCTCATGGCCGCCCCGTCTGGGCGGGCCACATGGGTTTGCATGTCATCGAAACTCGGTGAGATCCCGCCCACGCCAGCCGCTGCCAGCCTCGAAGTTGCATCTGGCGACCGCAACAGTCCGAAGAGGCGGTTCTGACGGTCGTCCGCGTAGAGATAGTCGGCGAACGCCTCGTCCCGGGAGTTGATCGGGACGGCCACCATGAAGAGGTGTGCCTGCCGCGGAGATCGTGGGCGGGGTCGCGGTCGATCTCAGCCTGGACTGCGTCGTTGATGCTGGCTCGCGTCGCTGAGCGCCGGGCATGCAGCGCGACGACCTGGGCGTCCGACAGGACGTGCTTCGTTCGGTCGCCGCGGCCGAAGTAAACCCCTTCGACCATGTGGGGCATCGACGGGCTTGCTGGCACGTGGACCACCAGATAACCGAGGGTGGGGTCCGCCTCGCTAAGGATCTCCCGCGCAATCACGGCAAGAGGGGGGTCTGGCCGGAAGAACGCAACCTGCTCGATGCGTTCCGCCAGCCCGCTGAGCGGCTGCGGGACAAGCTCGAATTGATCCGGACCGGCTTCGCCGACGCCGACGAGAAGCGTTCCTCCGTCGACGGCGAGACTGGCGAGGTCCCGCGCCACCTCCTTTTTTGCCCCCGTAGACGTGCCCACTTCGCGCTTCAGCTCGAGATGGTGCGTCTCACGAAGGTGTCCACTCTCGGCTGCCGACCGAAGCTGAGCCTCGGTGGTGATCGGAAGGTGAGGTTGCTGGGGGCTTAGGTACAGATTGTCCATCGACACATCTTCGGCCAACCCACCTGCGTTTCGGGCGACATCACGGATTGCGGGCGCCTGGTCGCCGCACCCTCCCCCGCTGCCAGCCCACCTAGGGCATTGCCACCAGCTCAGCAGCCGGCTTGCAGGAGCAGTGCTCGTCAGACGTTGGCCCAGACCTCGCCGTTGGTGATGCCCTCACGGGCACCGTCGTCGCGGATCATGCGGCCGAGCATGGCGCTGCTGGCCTGCACGACCTGGGACACGTCCGGCAGGTGCAGCCCCCGCACACCCCCGGCCAGCCGCACACCTTGCGTGCCGCCGAGTAGGTCCCACACTGAGCCGTCGACACCGGTCCAGGTGATCTCCAGGATGCTCACCGGCGGAGCCCGTACTGGAGGGTGGCGCGGCGCATGTTGGCACGCTCATCACGGGCGAAGGTCTCGTAGTCGGTGACGTGGACATCGCCGTGCACGACGGTGCCCGTGAGGGTTGTTCCACCGCCGCCCTGGGCGTCGCGCTGGGACAGCTGCTCGGGCGTGAACACCATCTCAGGCTTTCCCGTCCCGTTGTAAACCTGGGTGATGCCCGGCGGGATGTAGCCGCCGGTGTCGTAGCCGAGGTACCCGCCGCTGGAGTCTGAGCGCCCACCGTTGGCGAAGAAGCCGGGGGCATAGTTGGCCATCGCGTAGGCGATGCCCGCGTAGATGTTGGCCAGCGGGTCGGTGATCCCCCGACTGGCGTAGGCGCCGGCGTAGGCCGCGAACGTGGTGGGGATCGTCTGCATGAGCCCCTGGGAGGGGTGCCCGGCGATGGCGTTGGAGTCGGTTAGGTTGATCGCGGCCGGGTTGCCCCCGGACTCGTGGGCGATGACGTTCTCGACCCCGGCCAGGTAGGCCGCAGGCAGCCCCTGGAGGGCGAGGGCTCGCAGGATGACCGGTGTTCATTGGGTGACCGCATTGCCCACACCAGGGGCGGAGGACGCGGCGGTGAGTGTGCCCGCCTTGCTGAGCTGGGGCAGCAAGCCGGCGAATCCCTGCTCGCCGTAGACACCGTTGATCGGGTCTTGGAGGACACCAGCGCCTAGCGCAGACGGGAAGATCGCGTTGACGCTGCCGCCCGCCGCGAAGGCAGGTAAGCGCCGGCGTTCAGCGCCTCCAGCAGCGGCAGGTGCTCCGACGCCACCTTCCCCTTGACGATGAACTCACCGTGCGACAGACGCGCAAGGGTGCTGTCCGAGGTGCCGGTACGGGGCCGGTGATCCGGCCACCGTCGGCGTGGAAGGGAATGCCCGGCGGTGCCGGGGCGGGGCCGCTGGACGGTGCCAGCGGTGCCAGGTTGCCGAACACGGCGTCACCGTTTGGGGCGATGCTGAACGACCCGAAGATGTTGATCGGGATGTTCTTGCCGGTCAGGCCGTCCACCGACGCCTTGAACGTGTCAATCCCGGCCTGGGCGGCGGACAGCCCGGGGGTGTCGAACTGTGTTGGGGAGCGGTGGGGCACCTGGAGCAGGGTGTCGATGTAGGACTGGGCACCAGCCTGGGTGAAGCACGAATCCAGGCTGGTGCCGTTGGTCGCGCTGGCTTTGGTTAGCGCGTCATACGACGCGGCTAGGGTGTCCGTGGCTTTTGCGGCAGTGATGGCCGCGTTGTTCAACGGGCCGCAGGAGTGCGTCCTGAGCCTTCTGGACAGACTCCACCCCCGCACGCTGAGCCTCGGTGACAGCGAGGGTGGCCCGGCCGAGCGCGTCCTGAGCGGGCCGTAGAGCGACGAAACAGGCCCGTCCCGGTGTGTTGGGGGTGGGGCTGTTTCGGTTGTACGGAGTGGGCGCACGATCCACCGGTGGACACCAGCGACGCCGAGAGTTCGAACCAGGGGTACCTACGGGCAGCCCGGGAGGTGCTGGAGCTCTTTCAGGGGGACACACGCGCCGCTGGCCGTGGACCCGGAGGACAACATTCCGTTCCGGGTCTGTTACCCGCTGACGATGTACGCGCTGAACCAGGTCGGCGCTGCGGTCCTCCTACACGACCGGGGCGTTCCCTACGCGGCCACGGTGAACGTCCGCGTGGCCTTCGAGCACGCGATCTGGGCGGAGTGGGTGCGGCTCACCGACGGGGGGCCGGAGCGGGTGGTCTCCCACTGGAAGGACAGCAACGTCACCGCGGTGCAGGACATGGGCGTGTGGACGACGCTCCCACCCGATCTCGTGGAGATGGTGGCGCAGCCCCGCGAACCCGGGGAGCGTCCGAGCTTCCAGGCCGTCTGCGACCGCTTCGGCGCCAAGCGGAAGATGATCTACTCGGTGTACCGGTCGCTGAACACCACGGTGCACCCGTCGCTGGACACGCTTCGTCGGCACCTCCAGTTCGACACCGAGGGGACGATCACGGGGCTGTCCGGCGATGCGGGAGCAGTCGGGGCCGCCGGCGATTTCTTCTGGGTCCTCGGCTGGTCCGCGGTGCTGGCGGCGTACGTCCAGGAGACGTTGCAGCACGACCGTGGTCGGGCAGAGCAGGTCCGCGAGATCGCCCAGCGCTACGGCCTCCCGGTCGACCTGGCCGGCGAGGACAACTCTGCCGAGGACCAGCCCCTGCGCCAGCGAGTAGCGCGGCCGTAGAAACGCGTCGGCGCTGGTCGGGCCGCAACGGACGGAGGGTCCGAGGGAGTGCCCGCCATACCTCCCGCGTCCGGCTGACAGGCTCGGTGCGGGTGAGCTTGACGCCGGTCTAGGGCCAGTAAGGCCGGCGGGCGGGGATGCGCCGCCAGGTACTCAGATGGTCGAGGCCTTGGTCCCGACCCCAAGCTTCGACGGCGTCGCGCCAGAGCCGGCGGGCGGCGAGCATGGCGCCCTCGACTGCCTGAGTGGCCTGAGGCGTGCCTCGGGTGGCCTGCACGGCGGCCAGGTACTCACGGGGTGCCCACCGGCTGACGTCGGGGCCGGCGGCCAGCTCGGGTGGGATGCCGTCGCCGGGGAGCGGCTCGGGGTCGCTCCTACGCCGTGCCACGGTCACCCCCATAGAACCCGCGGAGCCCGCGACGCTGCGGCTGGACGCCGTCGGCGTCAGGCACGCGCAACGCGGTGAGGATGCGGGCCAAGACGAGCCGCTGCTGCCGGGACTCGACCAGGGCGGGGTGGGCGATCGGGCCCCGTTTAGGGTCGGTGAGCATGACCCCGTCGGCGGCGCTCGGGCTCGGCGACGTCAAGTTCGCTGCCGGCGCTGGCATTGTCCTCAGCTGGACATCGACGAGCGTCCTGCTCACGGGGATCGCCGTCTTGGCAATCGCGCACTTGGGTTGGACGGCAGCGGGTGTGGCGCTGAGGTCCCGACGACACGAAACAGGTATGAGCGGCAGTGCACTCGGTCCCTGGATCCTGATCGGAGCGTTGGCGGCTCTCTCCACGTAGGTCTAGTTTGCGGCTCCCCGACCTGCGACGGACGGTCGCAAGACCGCGAACGAGCCGGTCGAGGCCAACCCCGACACCACCCGGTAGGACCGGCCGTACTCAGGCTGCACTGCTGGCTCCGACGTCGATGTTGAGCATCTGGTGCCGTCGCGAACACCCACCCCGCTACGGCGTGAGATAGGACCTGCAATGCCGCGCGTACCCGGGCGATGATTACTCGCCGTCAGACCCACCTCGACGCTTCGCCGCCCAGCGCTCCACTGCTCCGCCGGCCCTTCCTACCGCGTTCACCCCGCTCCCGAGGACGTCGTCACCGAGCCGTCGAACAGCGCCGATGGCATCACGCACCCCGGGGTTCGTGATGGTCTCCCACGCCGCGGCCTGAAGACCACGAGCGGCCGCGAACTCGTCCAGTCGGGCCTGGAGGGGTGCGACTTCCCGCTGGAGCTTGCGGCCGGACATGGTGCGGTGGAACTCGCTCACGGTCAGCCGCGCATAGCTGGCAAGGTGCCGCCGAGCTGCCTGGGAGAGCTCAAGGTCCAGGCGGTGGTGCTCTGCCACAGCAGCACGAGCGCTGGTCATCGTCTGCTCGAGGTACCCGCTCTCTGCCGTCTCGACCCGACGGATCCGGACCAGCTGCCACAGGTAGAAGGACTGCTCCGCGGCGACGAGGAGGCGCAGGGCCGACCCCAGCCGGTCCGTCTCGTTCAGCTTCGCGAGCGCGTCCGCGCGGTCGTCCGCGGACCGCCGGTCGGCGAGCTCCGTCACGAGAAGGCCCGCGTACTGGCGGAGGGCCTCAACACCCACCTCGAGGTCGGGCCCCATCCCGGCGACAGACGACCAATCTGTGTCGGTGAGCTGGCCACCCGATCGCAGTTCACCGTGCATGCGCTGCAGCAGCCGCCGCCGGCCGTAGACGTCGCCAGCCCGTTGAGCTGAGGCCAGCCGCAGGATCTCGTCAGCCTTGTCCTGGACATCGGCAACGGCCTGCAGGATTTCCTGCACCGCGACCTCGAGCGCGATCTGCAGTGCAACCAGTTCTGGGGCGAGCGATCCGGCAGCGACTGAGGCTGGGACGTTGCTGGCGTACTGCCCGTTCGCGCCGCGCGTGACCCACCGCAACTCACCGGCCGGTGGCGCTGTTGCCGTGCTCGTCCGCACGTAGCGGGCGACCTTGTCCCCACCGACACCGAGCGCGGTCGTCAGCTTCTCCAGGTTGGTCCCGGTCACAGCCGACCCGCGTGACACCAGGTCGCCGCGGTCGGACCACTCGTCGAGCACTGCCTCGAGGGCCAGCTCGTCCCCGATGACGAGGGTGCCGGCGCCGTCCTCGATCATGACAAGCTCTGATGACTGCTGTTCGTCCACCTGATGCTCCCCCGCGTGGCCTCGACGTCGGCGCCCATCACATCACGGGCGAACAGGCCACCGATAGGTGGCGTCGTCCGCTGAACGGCTACGCGCCGTGCCTTCCTGCGCCCCAGACGTTCGACTGGTGCCGCTTCTCCAGCACGGAGACGAACTCGATCGTCGCCGTAACGTCTCGCATCTTGGCCTTCTCGTCCCACCGGACCGAGAGAGCACGTCGCCACTCACGCTCGCCCTCACCACCACGGATCACCGATGTGGTGAGAGCGAACTGCCGCATGGGCGCGTCGACAAGGCCATCGTGGTGAACCCGACGCACCTCGCACGGAGCCTCCACGATGACGACAACGTCGGTGATGGGTAGCCGTCCGGGGTTGTAGGCCGTGAAGGTGTAGTCAGCCGTGGACCACCCGTCCTCGTCGGAACCACTGGGGACGTTGCGTGCCTGCCAGAGGACCGCCACCCCGTCCAGCTCGACGGTTTGCTCGACCCTCCGCTCGACGCGGAGGTCCCTCACCTGGATGGCGACGTAGATCAGAGCCACTACTGTCGCCGCGGCCGACACCCAAGTAGCCACGTCGCCCCACTGCACGCTGCTCATCTGTCGACTCTTTCATCGATCCGGACATGCACCGAGCCAATCTCACCCCGTGACGGGTGGTTTACTCGCGGTCAACGTTCGAGGGGGGGTGGGACCGTGGCGCAGGAGGCACCGCGCTGGCTGGAGATCACGCCGTCCCAGTTCCCCCACGAGGCTGAGGGCTTGGCCCGCATCCACACCCTGCTACCGGACGCGGCGCCCTTCCGCGCGTGGTCTAACTTCGAGTTCCGCGACGGCCACGGCAAGTGGCACGAGGTGGACCTGCTGGTGCTCGGGCGGCGGCGGCTGCACCTGGTGGAGCTCAAGGCCTACCGCGGCACCCTGCACGGGGACGACCACCGCTGGCGCCGCGCTGACAAGCGGGCCGAGGACTCCCCTCTCAAGCTCGCGCGCCGCAAGGCCCAGCGCCTCGCGAGCAAGCTTCAGGACGAGCTGCTCCGCTGGGCCAAGGAGCACGGCCACGTCATCCCCGACGTGCGCGACGTCGTGCCGTTCGTGCAGGAGTCGGTGTACCTGCACCACGAGCAGTTCCGCTGTGAGTTGCCGCCCAGCGCCCGCATCGACCTGTTCGGCCTCGACGGCCAGACCGCGACCACGAACCTCCCCGGCATCCGTGACCGCCTGCTGGAGCCCGCCTCGGGTCAGCAGACCTTCAAGGACGCGATCATCGCCCAGCTCATGCGCAACATCGGCGTGGTCCAGCGGCGCCAGCGCGAGGCCGGCTCGTGGGTCATCGACGAGGAACCCACCGACGAGGGCGACGGCTGGCAGGACTGGCCCGCGTTCCACCGGGTGAGCAACGACCGCGCCCGGATCCACTTCCTGGTCACCGCGCCCGGCGCCGCCACCGCCGAGATCGCCCGAACCCGCACGCTGGGCCAGCACGAATACCGGGTGATGCAGCGCCTGCAGCACGAGGGTCTGCTGAGCCCCCGGGACATCGTCGACAACAACCTCGGCGTCGGGCTCGTCTACCCCGCCGACGAGCGCTTCCAGCGGCTGGACCTGTGGCTCGCCGACCGGCCGCAAGGCATCCCCGTGCTCACCCAGCTGGCCATCCTGCGCAAGGTGGCCGAGACGGTGGCCTACGCCCACGACAACTCCGTGGTGCACCGCGGTCTCACCCCGCACGCCGTGCACGTCCGGGAGACGGTCGAGAAGCGCGAGATCAAGGTCCTGGTCGGCGACTGGCAGAGCGCCGGCACCACCCGCGCCGCCAGCACCACCGCCGGCCCTGGGGACACGGGGCTGCTCGGCGCCGAGCAGCCCAGCACCGCCGCGGAGCGGCTGCACGCGGTGATGAACCCGGCCGACGCGGACCGACGCGCGGCTGAGGCCTTCCAGGCACCCGAGGGGGTATGGAACACCCAGGCCCAGCGTGTGCCACTCGACGTCTTCGCCCTCGGCGCGCTGGCGTACTTCGTCCTCGCCGGCCGCGCCGCAGCCCCGGACCGTGCGGCGCTGCGCGAGCGGGTGCGGCGCGACGGCGGCCTGGACCTGTCCGCTGACCTCCCGCAGGTGACGTCCGCGGTCCGCGCCCTGGTCCTGGAGGCCACCCGCCCCGCGGTCAGCGAGCGGCTGGCTGACGTGCCGAGGTTCTTGGAGCTGCTCGCCGCGGCGGAGCGCTCGCTCACCGCGGCTCCCGACGACGACGTGGACGCCCTCGACGCCGCCCCCGGCGCGGTGCTGGCGGGCCGGTTCGAGCTGGTGCGCCGGCTCGGCGCCGGTTCCACCGCCGTCGGCCTGCTCGTCGTCGACCACGACCTGCCGGAGTCCGGTGACCGCGCCCGGGTCCTCAAGGTCGCACTGCACGACGCCGCCGCCACGCGCCTGGCCGCCGAGGCCGAGGTGCTCCACGCGCTGAGCAGCGACCCACGCGTGGCCCGCCTGGTGGAAGGACCCATCCAGCTCGGCGCGCGGCAGGCCCTCGTGCTGGAGAGCGCCGGCGAGGAGACCTTGTCCGAAGTGTTGCGCGGCCGGGCGCGGCTCTCGCTGGACCTGCTGGAGCGCTGGGGCGCGGACCTGCTGCTCGCGCTGGCCGCGCTGGACAAGGCCGGGGTGGACCACCGCGACATCAAGCCCGCCAACCTCGGCGTCCGCAAGGACGGCCGCGGCCGAAAAGGCCTGGTGCTCTTCGACTTCTCGCTCTCCCGCGCCGGTGCGTCCGCAGTCACGGCCGGCACCCCGCCCTACCTCGACCCGTTCCTGGAGCTGCCCGGTCGCGGCCGGTACGACTCGGCGGCCGAGCGGTACTCCGCCGCGGTGGTGCTCTTCGAGATGTCCACCGGCACAGCTCCGGTCTACGGAGACGGGTTCAGCGACCCGGCGTCGGTGCAGGACGAGGCCACGATCACCCCGGCGATGTTCGACCCCAGCGCCGCACCCGGACTCCAGAGGTTCTTCACCACCGCGCTGGCCCGGGAGGCTGCGGCCCGCTTCGACACCGCCGCGGAGATGCTTGCCGCCTGGCGGTCGGTGTTCACCCCCCTGCCGACGACGGTGCCGGACGACGCGGACACCCTTGTCGACGCGGTGGAGGCCAGCACGGCGCTCACGGCATCCGGGCTCTCCGCCCGCGCGCTCTCGGCGCTGGAACCCTACGGGGTGCAGACGGTGGGCGAGCTCGTGGCGCTCGACCCGGTGCGCCTCAACCGCCTCTCCGGCGTTGCGGAGCCCACCCGCAAGGAGGTCAAGGCACGCTACAGCACGTGGCGCACGCGCCTCGGCCGTACCCGCGCTGCCACCCCCACCGCCCAGGGCGACCTGCCGGACCCGATCACCGCCGCGGAGCGGCTCGTCGCCACCGTCGGTTCCGCCAGGGCGGAGAAGCTGCGCGCCGCGGCCAGCAAGATTCTGGGTCTCGACGGCACCGTCGACGCCTTCGCCAACCAGCAGGAGATCGCCACCGCCAGCGGAGTCACCCGTGCCCGCATCGCCCAGCAGATCCCCGTCATGCAGACCGCCTGGTCCCAGGACGATGTCAGCCGCACCCTGCTCGACACCGTCCTCCAGGTCGCCCGGGACTCGCTCGCCAACCTGGGGACGACCGGCGCCTCGCCGCTCTGGTTCAGAGCACCGACCTCGCGCTGGAGCTGGTGGACGACGTGTTCCGCTCCCGGGTGGCCGCCGCCGACACCACGGGCCTGGAGTCCCGGCACGCCACCCGCACCGTCCAGGCCGGTCCACAGCTGGTGGCCGGTGGACACGTGGGCCACCGCCTCACCGAAAGCGCCAGCAGCCGCTCGTTCCTGGCGCTGGGGGTCGAGGCCCGCCGCGCCGACTCAGCAGTCACCACCCTGCAACGTGAGCTCGGTGCGCACGTCGTCGACCTCACCCGCGTGCTCCTCGACGCCCTCCGCGGCCGCGCGGAGGAGGTCGGCATCCCCTGGGACGCCGTCCAAGCGGCCGACGCCGAGGCGGAGGGCACCCGGGGCGCGCAAGGTTTGGCCCAGCTCGTCTCCCAGGCGCTGCCCGCCATCACCGCGGCCTGCGACGACGCCCCGGCCGGCACCTGCCCGGTGCTGCTCACCGAGGCCGCACCCCTGGCCCGCTACGGCCACCTGGCCACCCTCAGCCGCTGGACCGACCTGGCTACCCCCCGCACCCAGGCGGTGTGGCTGCTGGTGCCCCAGCTGCACGCCACCCAGGGCGCGGTGGTGGATACCCGCCCCGTCCCGCTCGCCGCCCCCGGGCAGTACCTGCGCCTGGACGCCGACTGGCTCGACTCCCGCACCCCCTCGACCACAGGAGCCCACCCGTGACAGCCACCCCCGCGCTGACCACCGACCTCAAGCGCGAGGTGCTGACGCTGGAGGACGACCTGCGAGCCCGGCTCGAGTCGATCACCGAGACCGACGAACAGGGCAAGACGCCGAAGGACCTCTGGCAGGAGGCCCACCACGACGCGCTGACCCGCGGCCGCACCTCCGCGTCCTGGGTGGCCTGGCGGGACGACCGCATCACCCAGGCCGCGGTGGGCTGGGTGCTCACCACCGTCTTCGTCCGCTTCTCCGAGGACAACACCCTCGTTACCCCGGTGTGGATCACGGGACCGGGCCCCCGCAGGCAGGAAGCACTGGACGCCGAGCTCGCCTTTTACCGGGAGCGCTCCGCCAACGGGGAGGACGTGACCACCCGGGAGTGGTTGCAGCAGGCCGTCGCCCACCTCAACTCGCTGCCCTCCACGGCTGCGCTGGTCGACAGCCACGCCGCGCTGCACCTGATCACCCCCTCCGGTGACGCCGCCGAGAAGCTCGTCGCCTTCTGGCGCCAGCGCGACGGGGCCGGTGCGCCGCGGCACGACCTCATGGATCCGACACTGAGCACACGCTTCCTGGGCGACCTCTATCAAGATCTTTCCGACCATGCCACGAAGACGTTCGCGCTACTTCAGACCCCGTTCTTCGTGGAGGAGTTCATCCTCGACCGCACCCTGGAGCCCGCCCTGGACGAGCGCTCGCTCGAGGGCTTCTGCATGATCGACCCCACCTGCGGCTCCGGCCACTTCCTGCTCGGCGCCTTCGACCGCCTGCTCGACCGGTGGCAGCGGGAAGCCCCCGGCCTGGAGAAGCAAGCGATGGTGCAGGAGGCACTGGACGCCGTGCACGGGGTGGACCTCAACCCCTTCGCAGTCGCGATTGCCCGCTTCCGCCTCACCGTGGCGGCTCTGCAGGCCTGCGGGCTGACCTCTCTGCAGGATGCGCCGGCGTTCCAGTTCCACGTGGCGACAGGCGACTCACTCCTGCATGGACCCGGCCAGCAGACGTTAGCCCACGATGCGGACCTTAGTTCATACTCTTATCGGACAGAGGATCTGCTGGCCTTGCAGGTCATTTTGTCAAACGGTCGTTACGATGCGGTCGTCGGCAATCCACCGTACATTGCAGTCAGAGATCGAGTATTGAGTTCGGCGTACAGGGAGCGTTATCGAACGTGCAAGGGCAAGTATGCGCTTTCGGTGCCGTTCATGGAACGCTTTTTCGGTTTGGCGAGAACTAGCGGCGATGGACACCCACCCGGGCGAGTGGGCCAAATTACCAGCAATTCATTCATGAAGCGAGAATTCGGAAGCAGACTTGTCGAAGACTTTCTCGCGAACAAGGATCTGCTACTGGTCGCGGACACCTCCGGATGTCACATCCCGGGACACAGCACTCCGACCGTTGTGATTGTCGGCCGGAATCAGCAAGCTAGCTCTTCGCCCGTCCGTGCCGCGCTGGCCCGGGCGGGCGAGAGTGCGAAACTATTCAAAGCCGATGGAGGTCCTGCGTGGCAGTCACTGGTGGAGCACATTGACGAGCCCGGGTACAAGGATGAATGGTTCGAGATTACTGACTTTCCAAAGGAAACCCTGGCTCGGCATCCTTGGAGCCTTGGCGGTGGCGGCGCACAAGAAGTTAAGCAGAGGATTGATGCCGCGGGGGTAGGGCATGTGCTGGGACTCGTGAGGCGCGTCGGATTCTTCGGCATCACGGGTGCAGACGAAATGTTTCTGGCGCTACCGAAGGATTGGCAGCGCCTCGGCATCTCTGCCTCCGCAGAGCGGAGGCACGTCGCCGGCGAAGAAGTCCGAGACTGGTCAGTCCGATCTTCCGAGATCGTCTTCTTCCCGTACGACAAATCGGGGGAGATTCTGAGTGTCGACAGCCTATCTGCTGGGCGTTATTTATGGCCTGCGCGTGCACTACTATCGGCGCGAAGAACTTTTGCCGGTACCACGTACGCGCAAGCCGGTCGTCCTTGGTGGGGTTGGCATCAGCTGCCTCAGGACACCGACACGTCCACACTCACACTGGCGTACGCCAATGTCGCAACACATGGACATTTCGCAGCTTCAGACAGCGCTTACGCCTTCAATAGCAAGGCCGTCGTCCTCAAGTTCGACCGAGGCGTAATCCGAGAAGACGTCGTTGGCTTAGCAGCAATTCTGAACAGCAGTTCGGCGCTATTCTGGCTGAGATCAGTCGCGCTTCCCAAACCGCTCGTGGGTGAGGAGTGGCAAAGACGATACGAATTCGACGCCACAAAAGTAGGCACCGTCCCGCTGCCGTTGACGCTGCCCAAGACGTTAGGACAGCGTCTGGCTTCTCTTGCAGAACAACTGGCTGAACATTCTCCAGGCGCAATTTTCGTCCAGCGAGTTCCGACTGCGGAAATGCTGGCAGCAGCACAGGCGGCCTGGTCGCGAATTCAGGCGCAGATGGTCTCATTGCAGGAGGAGCTGGATTGGGAGGTCTACGGGCTCTACGGCTTAGTCGACGAAGTCTTAACCTACGCGGGCATGGACCCGCCGGGGCTAGCGTTGGGGGAACGGGCGTTTGAGATCGCGCTGGCTCGTCAGATGGCTGCTGACGAAGTCGAGACGGCGTGGTTCACGCAGCATGGTTCCACTCCTATCGAGGATCTACCGCCCGAATGGACGCAAGAGTACACAGCGCTGGTGCAGCGCCGGATACACCTGATAGCTAATGATCCACCCTGCGCTTACTCGAGAAGCCTGAATACAAGCGACGCTGGGCCGGTGAGTCATGGGTCAGAATGCAGGAACACGCCCTGCGCAGCTGGCTGCTGGGCCAGCTCGAGGCCCGCCGCTTGTGGTTCGACGCCCAAGGCCGCCCCACGCCCCGCAGCGTCGCCCAGCTGGCTGACGACGTCGCCCGCGTCCCAGACCTCGTCACCGTCCTCGCCCTGTGGGAGGGCCGGCCCGACGTGCCGCTCACACAATCCCTGGCGCGGTTGCTGGCCGACGAGGCGGTGCCGTACCTCGCGGCGCATCGGTACAAGGACTCGGGCCTGCGCAAGCGGGAGGAGTGGGAGCGCACCTGGGCGCTGCAGCGCCACGAGGACGCCGGCGAGAAGCTCACCCACCCAGGGCCCCGGCAAAGTCGTATTTCAGCATGTCAGCAGGAGTGTGACGGGCCGGTGGGGGCTGCGGGCGTGATGTCGTAGGGCGGCGGCGATGGTGGTCCACCCGGCGAGGCGGAGCAGGCTGATG
>JAABVA010003851.1_pt1 | contig 14076 bp, 13 predicted proteins | sample 5560331 | NCBI WGS metagenome assembly JAABVA01 (sample SAMN12812661, study PRJNA571458) | rock metagenome | isolation source: Antarctica rocks | place: Antarctica: Victoria Land, Mt New Zealand sud | collected 2016-01-07 | reverse complement strand
AGCGGGAGACGAGGCTCGAACTCGCGACAGCCTGCTTGGAAGGCAGGAACTCTACCACTGAGTTACTCCCGCAAAAGTCGGGGTACACAGACTTGAACTGTGGACCTCCTGGTCCCAAACCAGGCGCGCTACCAACTGCGCCACACCCCGTCTAATATGTCTGAACTATATCATTCTTTCATATACCTGTCAAGTGCTTTTTCTAGCTGCGGCCTATCTTCCTACTTGACATCTCTCATTTAGCGCACACCTCGATTGCGGTAACGCATTTTGAGCTGGAACAAGTGCCAGCGGGTTCTGAGCGTGTGAAATGGGCCGCGACGTAGCGGGGTGATGGTTGTGTTGCCATAACGTATTGACGACGATGGACGACGTGGCCGAAATAGCAGTTGAGAGAAGGCCACTAACACGATACACACCAGACCTATAATCGCCAGGATACCCGTGAACGTTGTTGGACCATCAGAGAGAAATGCATAGCCACCTGCGATAAGCGCAACACTAATCGCGGCAATCAGCAGCCAGTCTGAGACGGTAAGGGTGAGAGAAAAATTACTGCTTGGACGCGGTTGACGTACACGAGGGGCAGGCTTGCGTCGAATGCGCTCACTAAACTTTTGCCCCATGCCTGCTTTAGGCTCTGTTTGCTCCAGATTACGCAGAATCTCTTCGATCTCGCGTTCGTATTTATTTGGCATACCGCACTGCTTCCTTGAACTCGCCAGGACACTCTTGATTGTAATGATACCAACTTTTGAGCATATAGACAAGTAGTTTACGTCTCAATTTTCTACATTTTCCATCTCAAGCAGGGCCTTGACTTTTTCGACCAATATAAGCGGATGAAAAGGCTTCGTGATGTGTTGAGCTGCACCAACATCTGCGCTAATACGTTGATAGATGTCCTCGGCATGGGCCGTCATAATCATGACAGGAATGTGCTGTGTCAGCGGGTCATGCCTGAGATGGTTGCAAAGACGATAGCCATCCTCTCCTGGCATCATGACATCCAGGATTATAAGATCAGGTAAACGCTGAGTCAGTAGCTGCTGTAGTTGCCGTCCGCTACTGGCAACCATTACCTCAAAACCGTTGTGTGTGAGTACAAAGGAGATGATTTCACGCACCTCTCTGTCGTCGTCAACTACTAGTATACATTTTATCATACGACGTTTGCTATCCTCTGGATTATTTTTGCCAACAATCTTCTATGTATGTTGACGCACTACATGCCCTCTGGTACTATATACGTGTGTGCGACACGGTACACGAGTAATGTAAAAGAGGTGGCAAGCATGGCTAATGAGCCTCTCCCCTGGTCAATTGTGCTACAGAGCATTATCAGATCACCGACCGAACGCAAACGATTGGCGTCCGCACTTGGTATGGCCGATATGACACTTATACGATGGGCAAATGGCGATTCCACTCCACAACGTCCGCACTTGACCCGTCTCATACAAGTATTGCAGCCCACTCATCGCGAAGATCTCGTAAATGCGCTCAAAGAGACCTATCCCGATGTCCAGTCCTGGCTAAGAGCTGATGTCGAAGAGCGTATCGCATCCGATTTCTTTGCCCAAGTTTTGAATGTACGCACAACGACTACAGAGAGCCTACGCTTCTGGCGTATCAGCGAAATGGTCCTCAAACAAGCACTACTACAACTGGACCCAAATAACCTTGGTATGGCGGTAAAGCTTATTCAATGCATGCCCCCTAAAGATGGAAAAATTCGCAGCATTCGCGAATGTGCCGGAAAAGGGACACCGCCATGGACCGACGAACTTGAACACGATGTGCTGTTTCTCGGTCTGGAATCTATGTCAGGTTATGCCACCGAAACACGCCATGTTGTAAACGATGATGATTTGCGTAAAAGTACAACCATTCCCGCGTACAAAGGCGATTATGAGATTAGTGCCGTTGCCCATCCCATTCGCATCGAAGGTCGTGTTGCAGGCTGCTTACTGGCATCAAGTACCCAGGTTGGATATTTTACGCAACAGCGCGTTGCTCTAACCGCCGCGTTTAGCAATCTTATTTCTCTTGCCTTCGACAAAAATGATTTTTACCCGGCATCAATGCTGGAACTTCGCTTTATGCCACCACCAGAGGTACAACAACCAATCATTGCAACATTTCGCGAACGTGTCACAAAAAAGTTTCATCGTTCTGGTCACCGTGGCTCTCGACTTAGCAATCCAGAGATCGAGCTTGCCGTCTGGCAAGAAATCGAAGAGGAACTTCTTTCGCTACCAGATGAGAGTGTCGAGCCATATTTAACATAAGCAGTTCGTCCTTTCTTCCGTTCATTATAAGAAATCCACATCATCTATTCTATATTATATTTACGCATGAGATAGCGCAATTGATCCACCTTTGTAAAGCCAAGTAATTCAGCGGCGCGTGTACGATTATGTTTCGCTATCTCTAACGCGCTCTGCACCATATGCTGCTCGACACGTTCGCTTACTTCCTCTAACGAGAAGGAGCCAGATGGTTGCGCCTGTAGCCATTGTTCTAGCGGATCAAGCTCCGAATGGAATGTACCTATCGTGCCAACAATCTCAAAAGGTAAATGGCTAGCCAGCAATTCATCGCCACTACTTAAAATCATCGCACGTTCAATCACATTCTTTAGCTCTCGTACATTACCAGGCCAGTTGTATGCTAACAAAAAGCGTTGCGCCTCTGAATCGATGCGCCGCACATTGCGCCCTAACGATTTATTAAATTCTTCTATGAAGCGTGTAGCGAAGAGCAGAATGTCACCAGGACGCTCCCGCAATGGCGGCAACTCGATCTTAAATACAGCAAGGCGAAAATAGAGGTCGGAACGAAATGCACTCTCTTTCATAGCTTGCTCAAGATTGCGGTTTGTTGCGGCCAGCACACGCGCGTTGATCGTCACTTCTTTACTGCCACCGAGACGAAAAAACGAGTGTGTTTCTAACACGCGCAGTAGCTTCGCCTGCATATCAAGTGGCATTTCTCCAATCTCGTCCAGAAATAAAGTGCCACCCTCGGCGAGTTCAAGTAAACCGCGTTTTTGCTTTTTGGCGTCGGTAAAGGCGTATTGTTCGTGTCCAAACAGTTCGCTCTCCAGCAAATGACTGGGAATAGCGGCACAGTTCAAAGGATGAAAGGGGCCAGAGGCACGCGGACTCTGCTCATGAATGGCGTGCGCGACGACCTCTTTGCCGGTTCCACTTTCACCTACAATTAACACCGAAGCCGTGTCGCTACGTGCGACCTTCGCAACCATATCGAAGACATGACGCATGCCATCGCTACGTCCTACGAGATACTTGAAATGATAGTTATCACTACGCTCACGTCGCAATTGGCGCAGTTCACGCGACATCGCGCTTGTTTCGAGGGCACGTTGCACCACAAGCAAGAGTTCCTCAAGATCGAAACCTTTCAGCAAGTAGTCCGCGGCACCGAGTTTCATGGCGGTCACGGCGTTTTGTACATCGCCATACGCAGTGATCATCACGACAGGGAGTTCCGGTTCAAGTTCGCGAATGCGTGCGAGAACTTCCAATCCACCTAGTTTAGGAAGGCGCACATCAAGCAATACCAGGTCCATTGTGTATTTTTGTAGTTCCTGCAATCCTGCTTCACCATCAGCAGCCGTATAGACTTCATAACCACGTTTGCGTAGATAACGCGCAAATTGATGTGGTAAATGTGGTTCATCGTCGATAATAAGAATAGCCAAACTCACACTACAATCCTCCAACTAACAGCCGTATTTATTCTTCTTCCTGCATATCATTACGTAGAGGAAGACGGATCGAAAACGTTGTCCCTTTACCCAGTTGACTCTCTACGAGCAATAAGCCACCGTGATCCTCTATCAGCCGACGAGTAATAGGTAGCCCCAGCCCAATACCGTGCGCCTTCGTGGTAAAAAAGGGCTGAAAGATACGCTCCAGGTATTCAGAAGGTATACCAGTTCCGGTATCAGCCACCAGCACTTCCATCCATTGCGGTGTTTCTTTGTCGGGTCCAGCGATAACGCGACACGTAATGGTCAAAGTACCGCCCTCGGACATCGCTTGTAGAGCGTTTGCATAAAGATTGAAAAGTACCTGCTCTATCTGTCCCATATCAATCCAAAGTATCGGTATCGGCTCGTATGCACGGTGAATATGCACATGCATATCAGCATACTGTGTCTGCAAAAGGTGTAAAACGTGGTCGCTCAATGCAGCTAGATCGCAACGGACGCGGTGAAGTTGGCGCGGTTTCGCAAACAGCAGCATATCACGCACAATAGCATCTAAACGCTCCACCTCTTTCAGCATAACAGCGGTAGATTCTTGCGCGACCTCTACACGCGAAGGCGGCCCAGACGGAATATCCACCTCACTTTCGTCTGAAAGGTCATCTATCAGCATTTGAATAGATGTTTTGATTGAGGCAAGCGGGTTACGCACCTCATGTGCCACGTTCGCCGCCATTTCGCCTAGCGAAGCAAGACGATCAAGACGACGTTTCTCTTCCTCTAAACGATGGACCGAGGTTACATCAACAAAGGTAATCAGTGCGCCAACCTGTTGCTCTCGATCATCACAAAGCGGTTGTATATCCATATCCAGCACCAATTCTTGACCGTGTTGATCTGACGAGATCAGCGTACCACTTTGCATCTCACCTGTTGTAAGTATCTGTTGCAATGCGTCCTTGTGAAGTGGAGAGGATGACGCATTCAGAAAATAGTGCGACCCTTCATGTGTCGAAGAGACATCCTGCATCTTCAGTAGCGTATAGAGTGATTTTCCTATGACGTTGCGAGCAGCATACCCAAGAACAGTTTCTGCCGCTGAGTTGAACGTTGTAATACAGCCCTGCATATCCATCGTAATTAAGCCACTGGGGATGCTTTCGAGAATTAACTCTTTCAAACGTTGGTCTTCCAGCACCTGGCGAAGCAACTTTCTTGCTTCGTTACGTGCCTCTACCACCTCGGTAACAAGGTGCATATTCTCCAGCACCGCGCCTGCTTGATTCACGACCACTTGTAACAGCATCGACTCTTCACGTCTGAGTTTCCAGGCATGGCAATACCCGGCGACAACAACGCCTAACACATTTATTTCTTGCATACGTTTCCCTCCACCTGCCTTGCGTGTTGGGTAGCTCTGGCGGCTAAGCGGACGAGTTCTTAAAAGCGGGAAGGCAAAAAAAGTCTTTATCTCCGGTGCAACATAGCGTAATAGTTCAATCGAACGAGGATTATTGCCATCGCCGGGCCGCTCGATCACAAGAGGCTGGAAAGATGTCTGCTCATTAAAATAAGAAAAGAGGATACGGTACACTTCGGGAGTAATCCAGGGGACATTCGCGTTGGCAGTCGAGAAATCGACCATTTCGCACACATCAACCCTGGCAATCTCTCGCATCCTCTGTATCACTAGTGTTTTCAACCGTTCAGGCTCGTATAACGAATAGGGCATCTGGCTACTAATGGTGGTAAGCTGTGCTAAGGCATGCATCCGTTCACGGTCGCGCCCTATAAGACGAGTATTTTCCAACAAGATTGCCACAACGCCCGTAATAGCGATCACTGCCTGCACCTCGACCTGAGTCCACGATGATGCCGAATAGCTTTTTTCGTGCTTACCTGTGAGATTTTCGGAGCGAATGGCAACAAGCACACCGAGACAGCGCTGTCTATATACCAGTGGAGTGATAACATGTGTAGGAGCATGAGGAGGGACAACAACAACAGTTCGAGTACGCCATGCCTGTGCCTCTGGTACATCGCTACTGAGAGCAACTGGATTGATATGCACAACGGAAAGCAGTGCAGAAGACCAGCCAGGCTTATCGTCATAGGTGCCAGAGGCAAATTGCAGCGTCTCACCTACCTTCTGATAGAAGAGAACACTACGACACTTGAGCAGGTAGGCAAGTCTTTTGGGAAGGCTATCCCGCAAAGTACGATAATCAGTAATAGCATTACATTCATCTAAAAGCAGCGCAACACTTTTAGATACTAGTATATCCGATTCTACTTGTTCCACTTCCAACATCACCTTTACTCACGCACGAACAGTTTCTCTATCTCAGTGTTCCTGCTGACAGAAAACAGATAGCTGTCCCGCTTTATACGACATACTATAGCAGAAACCGTCGTAGATTACAGTAAAAAGACCGTATAATGAAAGTATTGTCATGTATTTCACGGTTATAAGAATTTACATCCGATTGCAAAGTGGCATCTTCAAACGGCGTGCTGGCGACCCCTTGCTTGTAGCTATGAAGTGGAAGCACGCCACTCCTTTCTTTCCTCCACCAACACTTCTGTATTTGCAATATTGTTGCGTATATGCTATATTTATTGTATGGACAGAACGATACAGATACAACTTCATACGACCCTTGAACAGTCGGCACTCTTGCAAGAGACCGTGAAGCAATTCACGTCTGTCTACAATGCGGTGTGTCGCTACGGATGGGATACCCATGAAAAGAACGGGGTCAAGTTGCATCATGCCACGTATTATCAGATGCGAGAAGCGTTCCCTCAACTCAATGCCAATGTCCTCATTCAAGCTCGTATCAAGGCCACTGAAACCCTCAAGAGTGCTTTTACATGGGAAGCTAAACACGAAGCCAAACATCGCAAAAAACTTGAGAAAGCGCGTAAACAAGGCAAGCCTGAACCACGTTTCAAGCCGATGAAATGTCCTCAAAGTGCGTGGTGTGCAATTCGTTATAACGAGCGCACGTATACCCTCAACTGGACACGATCTACCGTACACCTCTCGACGGTAGAGGGACGTACCGTTGTCCCCTTCACGGTACCCGACTATTGCCGCAAATATATCGGCAATCCCAACACCACCGCAGACTTGCTGTACAAAAATGGCAAGTGGTGGTTGCATGTAGTCGTGTCGGTCCCTGAACCCGTTGTACAGAAAGACAGTATCGTCATTGGTATTGATTTGGGACTCAATAGGCCAGCCGTGACCTCGCACAAACACTTTCTTGGCAACAAGCGATGGAAAGAAATTGATCGTCGCTCGTTTCGTCTCAAAAGAAAACTGCAATCCAAAGGAACCAAGAGCGCAAAACGGCACTTGAAAAAGCTGTCGCAAAAGCAAGCTCGCTTTCACAGGGATTGTGACCACGTTTTGAGTAAGCAGATTGTCGTCAGTACCCCGACTGGTGCAACCATTGTTCTTGAAAATCTCACCAATATTCGTGAGACCTCCAAGATCGGACGCGGCAAGAAAAACAAGAACGTCGAGACCAAGCGCAAGTTGCACAGTTGGACATTTGCTCAACTGTATAGCTTCCTTGCCTACAAAGGGCAAGAGCGCGGTATTCGCGTCGAGAAGGTTGACCCACGCCACACCAGCCAAACGTGTAGCAAGTGCGGTCATCGCGCTCGGAACAATCGCCGTTCTCAAAGTTTGTTCCTTTGCCGTAAATGTAAGTACAGCCTCAATGCTGACCTCAATGCCAGTTATACTATAAGAGACAAGTACCTTGCTACTTCTCTTGCTAGTGTCGGTACATCCTTCGCTAGTGGGGTGTCGTCAACCACCCTCTCGTCTCAAGCTTCGGCTTAGGGACAAGCCCCCGCATTCTATGCGAGGGGTAGTTGACAATATATGCGAGAATGCAGTCACTTATAACAACTTTCCGTGACATTTTGCTTGCTATAATCGTACTGTCTCACATTCGAGGGGTTTTCAATGAAAGATTTAGAGTCCACCATTCAAAATGAGGCTCAACCACAAAAGAAGCCAGACCCACTTGCCACTTCAACAAATCGGCATCAGGTACTTCGCGCACTACTCATTCAACGCTGGGCTGCGATTTTGGGTGTACTTTTACTGGGCGTGCTCTACCTGTTTCTCTCGCCTCTGAGGACATTCTCTTTTATTCCTAGGTGGTTGCCCTTAGTACTTGAAGTGATACTATTATTACCATTTATCTATACACCGATCACGCACCGCCATCTCCCTCATACGTTAACACGTACTCTCGGTCTTCTCCTGGCAGGAGTGACAACATTGGCACTTATTGGCAGCATAATACTCTTGCTTCTCTCATTACCAACAAGAGGATCATCGGGTTCAATAAGTCTTATACGCGATGCTGCTATCTTATGGATATCGAACATCCTTGTTTTTGGTGTATGGTATTGGGAACTTGACGGTGGCGGTCCGCTCAAGCGTCATCAAATAGGGCACAAGGCAACAGATTTCATGTTCCCGCAACAAGTGGACGGGAACACGACTGGCTGGGCAGCACATTTCATTGATTATGTCTTTCTTGCGTTCAACACGGCCACTGCGTTCAGCCCAACCGATACACCACCATTAAGCCGCTCAGCGAAGGTACTGATGATGATTGAATCAATCATTTCGCTTGTTATCGTCGCAGGCATTGCAGCGCGAGCAATCAATATTCTTGGCGGCTAAGAGAGTGCTTGCGACAATTATAACCGATATGTTACCTCCTGGCTATCGTCGCCTCTCTTGATTGTGCTGGTAGAGGGGGGCGTCGAGGCGATTTCGCGGCCAGCTTTGAAGACGTGGAGTCGCGCTGGTACGAGCCGTATTGCTTCAAATGCGGACGGGGCGTCGAGAACAAGGAAGTCGGCTGGTTTACCTTCTTCGATACCGTACTGGTCCTGGATACGTAGCGTTCTCGCGGCACGCGAGGTAATCAGATCGAATACGTCATTGATCTCTTCGTAACCACTCATATGACAGAGCAAAACCGCCAATTGAGCAACGGCCAGCATATCGCCCTTGCCGAGTGGGAACCAGGGATCCATGATGGAGTCGTGGCCGAGGGCGACATTGACACCTGCCGTTAAGAGTTCTTTGACGCGGGTGATACCACGACGTTTGGGATAGCTATCGAAACGACCTTGCAAGGTAACGTTATCGTAGGGATTGGCGATAACATTGACCTCTGCCTGCGCTAGTAGTCGTATCAGTTTGAATGCATAGGCGTTATCATACGAATGCATAGCGGTACAATGACTCGCGGTAACACGTCCCTGCCAGCCTTGCTCCATTGTATCGGCAGCCATCACCTCTGTAAAGCGTGATAAGGGATCATCCGTCTCATCACAATGGCAGTCGATATCGCGGTCGAACTCCTTCGCCAGCCTGAACGCATAATGGACATCCTCGACTCCCATGTCGCGCGTCCATTCGTAGTGTGGTATACCACCAACAATGTCGCAGCCCAATTGCATCGCTTCGCGCATCAGTTCGCGCCCATGAGGAAATGAAAGAATGCCATCTTGAGGAAAGGCGACCAGTTGCAGATTGCAGATATCGCGCACTTCTTCACGTACCTCTAACAGAGCGCGTAGGGCGGTCAAGTTGGGATCACACACATCGACGTGACTACGGATGTGGAGTGTTCCTTGAGCGACTTCCCAGCGAATCTCTTCGAGGGCACGTTGCTTGACATCTTCACGTGTGAGGCTCGGTTTGCGCTCACTCCAAATCTGAATGCCTTCCAGCAATGTTCCGCTTGTGTTGTAGCGAGGCTGACCAACGGTCAACACAGCATCAAGGTGAACATGGGCATCGATAAATGGTGGGGCAACAAGGCGTCCTGCAATATCAAGTTCCTGCTCTGCACTCTCCGACGAGAGATCAGGAGCAATGCGTACAAAGTGTCCATGCTCGATAGCAATGTCTACCAGCCCTTGTTGACGATGCAGTTGGACATGTTTTAGCAGAAGATCATACGCCATATACGCACCCCCATAATGGAAAAGTTTTCCCTGTGTGACAAGTAGAACAACAAAAAACGCTATACTATAAGAAAATCTGTACGGCTGTACATTCAGCCTCACAAAACATTTCTATTATAACAGATAGAAAGTCCTTTCCCATTGCTATTTGAAAAGCACTACCATAAACGTAAATGTACTTTTCTTGACATTACGCAACGTGCTTCGTTATACTTGAGACGATACCTAACCCCTTATCCAAACCAGGTAGAGTAGCATGTCGCTATGCCCGACGTATATGAACGACGTTCGGCTATACTATTTTGTGTGACGATGTACTCTACACTATATACCTGTTCATCGCAAAGGAGCGCAACCTTGAGCAAGGTTAGAACCAGAACGTCTACAGTAGGACCCTGGACACTTACTACAGAGCGTATTGTCATTGCCGGTGTACTTGCCGCTATTACGATGGTATTAGGATATGTTCCCAATATCGGGTTTATCCCTATTCCCACTATTGCAGGTCACGCAACCATTGAACATATCCCCACCATTCTTGGCGGAATAGTAGCTGGTCCCGTTGTCGGGCTTATCTCTGGCTTCATATTCGGCATCGTGAGCCTTACTAACCCACTCGCTACGCCCATATTCAGAGATCCTCTCATCTCCGTTCTGCCACGTATCTTTATCGGCCTGGTAGCGTGGGCAACGTTCGCTGGCTTGGTTCGCTTCAACCGCGATGCCGCCGCCGCCATTGCGGGTTTCACAGGTGCGGCTACGAACACTATTCTTGTCCTTGCCATGATCGTCATTCGTACACATGCCCCACTCGTAGCACTTGTTCCGATTATCCCACAGGCTATTGTAGAAGCGTTACTGGCCGCACTATTGACAGTCTTGTTGGTGCGCGTTTTCTACATCCTGGAGGCACGATTGGTACGCGCTCCTGATACAAAACCGCGTGACGAGCTACCCTACTAGCCATGCTCGAAGTCAACGATATTACCTTTAACTATAGTAAGCTGGCAGAGCAGGATGCACCGCCAGCATTACACAATATCAATTTAAGCATTCATGAAGGTGAAACTGTCGCGCTTATTGGACAAAATGGCTCTGGCAAAAGTACACTTGCAAAGATGCTGGCGGCGGTGCTACGGCCTGATAGCGGAACGGTGCTTGTCGATGGCTTATGCACGGATACTGGTGGCGAGGAAATCTGGACGATTCGGCAGCGGGTGGGTATGGTTTTTCAGAATCCAGATGACCAACTGGTAGCGAATACGGTTATTGACGATATCGCCTTTGGACCGGAAAACATCGGACTACCACGATTCGAGATCGAGGGGCGTGTGCAAGAGGCACTCGCGCTCCTCAATCTCGAATCGTATGCAGCAATGGCAATCAGTGAACTTTCCGTTGGACAAAAGCAGCGTGTCGCTATTGCAGGTGTGCTGGCGATGCGCCCGCGCTACTTATTGCTAGACGAGCCAACAACGATGATCTCTGGTCACACAGCACGCACGCTGCTCGATACCCTGCACCGTTTAGCAAAAGAGCAGGGGATTGCAGTCATTCACATCACACACTTTATGCATGAGGTGACAAATTTTCAGCGTGTCATCGTCATGAACGAGGGGCATATTGTCATGGATGGTTCCCCTACCACCGTCTTCGCACACATCGACGAACTGCAAGCACTTGGCCTCGATGTGCCAATGGTCACAAGATTAGGGCTGAGATTGCGTACACAGGGATGGACGCAGCTACCAGAGGTGCTATTGTCTCCCGAACAGCTAAAGGTGGCTCTATGCTCTTCCAACTAAAAAACGTGCAGCACACGTACCTGCGTGACACCCCCTTCGCGGTGGATGCGCTACGTGGTCTCTCGCTAAACATTGAAGTGGGTCGGACAACGGCACTCGTCGGACCAACAAAATCCGGCAAATCAACGGTTGTCGATCTACTTGCAGGCTTGATTATACCGCCACCAGACACGGCTTTTTTTGAGGGGGATGATATAGCAGGGGCGAACTTCGATATCGAACGCATTCGTGCAGTGGTCGGCATTGTATTTCAATCGCCCGAAGCTCAAATCTTTGAGGAGACGGTTGGGAAAGATGTTTCTTTTGGTCCGCGCCGTAAGAAGGTTCCGCTTGCAGAGTCGCGTCGGCTTGTACAAGAGTCGCTAGAGGCGGTAGGATTGCCTTATGAAGATTTTCGTTCACGCTACACGTATGCTCTCAGTGGCGGCCAGAAACGTCGTGTTGCCATTGCAGGTGTGCTAGCTTTAGAACCCAGAGTGATCGTACTCGATGAACCAACAGCTGGCCTCGATCCGCGTGGCCGCCGTGACCTGCTTGACCTGATAGGGCGTCTCAAGCACGATCAACATATGACCATTGTCTACGCTTCGAGCAGCCTACAAGAGGTGATTGAACTCGCCGATACGATGCACATTCTCGATCAAGGACAACTAGCCTTTAGCGGCACACCACACGAAATTTTGCAGCGAGCAGACGAGATTGCCGCCCTTGACATTACCTTACCAGAAGCCACGCAAATAGCCCTGACGTTGCGTGATATCATGCCCAACCTTCGCACCGATGTAGTAGATATAATAGAATTGGAGAAAGAAATTCTGGCAAACATGCAGCAGATATCCAGGCAACCAAATTCCATCATGCAGGGGAATAATCCATAGCCATGATTGAACTTTCACGCTCCATTACCATCGGACAATACATAAACAACGGTTCTCCGCTCACACGCATGGATCCGAGAGTCAAGCTGCTCTGCGCCATTGCACTCATCGCGCTTGTTTCGTCAATAGGAAGCTTTGCGGCCTTTGGCACATGCCTTCTCTTCTGTCTCGCGGTCCTCTGGCTTTCGCATATCTCAGCAACTTATATATTGCGTGGCTTCAAACCGTTTACGGGTCTGTTGCTTTTCATCTTTGTATTTCAGGTCTTTTTGTACCAACCATCACCACACGCGCATCTCCTCTGGCAATGGGGTATCTTCACGCTTTCATGGGCAAGTATTCTCTTTAGCGTCTTGATTATTGTGCGCTGTCTGTTCCTCTACTATCTCATCTCGATGCTCATGTTCAGCACATCAATTGTAAACCTCACGGATGGTGCAGAGGTTCTCCTCTCACCGTTACAGAGGATTGGCATACCTACAAGCGCATTTATCATGGTGTTAGTGGTTGCCTTTAAGTTTGTGCCTATCTTCCTGACTGAGATCGAGCGTCTCATGAAGGCGCAGTCGGCACGAGGAGTGCGCTTCGACAAGGGCAATATCTTTCAGCGCGGCACCAAGATTGCGTCCTTGCTGATACCGCTTTTCATTAGTGGTTTCAAACGCGCCGAGACCCTGAGTGTTGCGATGGAGGCGCGGGGATATGGTGGACGACCTGGCTGGAAACGCAGTAAACGTCGTGTTTTGCACTTACAACGCTTCGATATACTTGCACTTACGCTTACGATTTTCGTGTGTATCCTGGTGCTGGTCGTTGCTTTTTTCGCACCATTTTAGTTATTATCTTGTGTATTTCGTCATATTCACGCTATTTTCACAAGAAACGTGCATTTTTAATGCTTTCCTAACGCCATTTTCTCCGCTTCTGGCGTATCCTTATTTGTGCATGTATCAACGTGGCATGTAGGATTAGGAAGTAGTTAGTGGAGGAATTTACAATGCAACAATCAGCCCCTCTTAGCACTAGCGGAGTACATGGAGCATTTGAGCATCCAATGACTCAGCTAGAAAACACATCGAGGCGTCTTCGTCTCTTCTTCATCACCGCACTGATTGCCCTACTCGGTTGGGTCGTCGTACAAACGCTCTTCTCACTCTCGCCTTTTGGAAGAGCCAATCCTTTTGTTGTACTTGGCATCGAATTTGTCTGGTGGCTCAGTCTGCTTGCAGCACTCGCCGTACTCTTTCGACGTGTGCTAGGACAACTTACCGTTTCGACCCGTGTGTTGAAGATCGTTGAACAACGTCTTGAGAACGCCAATGAGCAGATTGCACAGAAGAATGCGCTTCTGGAACGATCAATCAAGGACGTGTGGGCAGCACGAAAACGTTTTACATTGCCCGCAAAGGTTGTCGCCCCTGGTCACTATCAAATCCAGGACCTTTTCGGCGGCTATCGCGATGTGCGTGTGCAAAACGATATTAGCGGCCATAAACTCGTGTGTGACTGTTATGTGTATCAAAAAGAACATATCTGCCCACACACCATAGCTGCCGCCTCACTTCATCTACGCATATGGTCCATTCTGCGACAGGAGCAGTATAAACACAAAGTGCCAAAGGTTCGCAAGGTCCGATTAGGGTAA
>JAABVA010003849.1_pt1 | contig 14077 bp, 16 predicted proteins | sample 5560331 | NCBI WGS metagenome assembly JAABVA01 (sample SAMN12812661, study PRJNA571458) | rock metagenome | isolation source: Antarctica rocks | place: Antarctica: Victoria Land, Mt New Zealand sud | collected 2016-01-07 | reverse complement strand
ACAGAATGGAGGCTGAGATGGACTGGATGGACTGCCCCTTGATTGAACGGGTGCCTGGCAAGGTATCGGGCGCGCCAATCATCAAGCGCTCGCGCGTACGACCCGAGGACTTGGTGGTGAACCGTGCGGAGGGTGAGGAGTGGCTCTCCTACGCCTACGACCTTCCTGTGGAAACGGTGCGCGGCGTGCTTGCCTTCTATGTGGAGCATCAGCGGCATCTTGCGCCTGCTGTTTGATCAGAACGCGCCGCGTACCCTCGCCGACAATCTGCCTGGCCACGAAATCGTCCGTGCCGTCGAGCTCGGCTGGGACCAGTTCGTGAATGGTGAACTCATTGCGGCCGCCGAGGAGGCGGGCTTTGACGTGGTGGTCACTGCAGACAAGAACTGGCGCTACCAGCAGAACCTCCGTGGGCGGCGCATCGGCATCGTCGTGCTGCCAACGAATCTGTGGCCACATCTGCGGAACTACATTCCGGAGATCGCCACGTCCATCGAGCAGGCGGGACAGGGAGCATATCTCGAACTTGAGCTGCCGCGCCAAGAGCGGCTTCGGCGACCACCGCCGGAACGGAAGCGCTAGACTGGCAATGCCGATTTCCTCCGATACGGCAAGCGTCATTTCTGGCAGGCCGGGGCCAGGTTTGCCGTCCGGGTAAGCGCTCACTTTTCACTTCCCTTCGATCCGAACACCCCTTCGGTGACGTTGTTGCGCCAGAGATCGGCGGGCCGGAGGTAGCCGAGCGCGACCTCGGTGGACGTGTGGCGGGTCTGTCGCATGAGGTCGGCGAGGCCGGCACCGGCGTCACCGGCCGCGGTCGCCAGGCCCGCCCGCAGCGAGTGGCCGGAGAACCGCGCCGGGTCGAGCCCGGCGGCCTCTGCGGCCTGCTTGACCAGGCGGGCGACGGCCTTGTCGGAGAGCGCCTCCCCGGTCAGCCGGCCGGACTTGGTGATGGCGCAGAACAGCGGCTGTGCGTCACGCTCCGCTGCCGACAGCGCGGGTGCCAGGTCGGGCGCCGTGGCGCGCACGCTCAGCCAGGCATCGAGTGTCGCCGCCGGGCAGAGCAGGGGCTCTGCCGGGTTGGCCCAGATCGCGACCTCCTGGCCGCGCCCGTGCGGGTCGGTCTTCGACCGGCGCACCAGAAGCTTGATGCTGCGACCGGCGACCGCCTCGACGTCGCCGAGCCGCAGCGCGACGAGCTCCGACCGGCGCAGCGCCGCCCCGAAACCCATGAGCAGCATGGCGCGGTGGCGCACGCCGAGCGGTGCTGCGGGGGAGGGCAGGGCGCCCAGCATGCGCCGCAGCAGGTCGGGCACGGCCGGGGTTGCCTGGCGGCGCGGGCGGGTGCCACGGCTGCGCACCACGCCCTCCAGCACCATGGCAAAGCGGGGTTGGCGCAGGTCGAGGATGATGCCGGCCAGCAGGTGGGCGGTGCGGATGGCCGCGAGCGCCAAGCGCAGCGAGGACACGGCGAGGCCGTCGTCGGCGCGTCGGGTGACATACATCGCCACCGTGTCCGGGTCGCCGTCGAGCGGCTCGCGTCCCAGGCTGCAGCACCAGGCCTCGTAGCCGTGCCAGGCCGAGCGGTAGGCGCGGAGCGTGCCCGGGCCCCGGGCGCGTGTGGCGTAGGCCGCGGCGCGTGCGGACAGCGCCTCCAGCTCGGCCGCGCGGGCGGCACCGCCGGGCACCAGCAGCGGCCCGAGCAGGCCGGTGTCGAGCCGCAAGGCGCCCTCCGCCGTGCCGGAGGCTGGGGGAGGGGTGCTGGGGATGGGGCTGCCCTGGGCGTTCGGGGCAGCGTCCACGGCGGAGTCGGGGCGGCGGGGCGGATCCATGTCGGTCATGCCCGATGCTGCCCTGCCCGATCACGTCCGCAAAGGATGATTATCGGACACAAAAGGCCCCATGCCAAACCTTGCGCGTCAGCGGTTTATCAGAGTGAATAGCAGCTTGCCTCATTCTTCCGCAGGCCCGAAACTCCACCATCAGCGCGGCGGCGCCGCTGGCCGATGACGCCGGCTCGGCCGACGAGGAGGGATCACCGCGTGACGACAGTGGACTTGGCAACCGCCGGGCAGGCCCCGTTCCGTTCGCCGGCGGTCCCGATCGCCCCGGCGCACGCCGCCAAGACGCGGCAGCTCTACGCCGCCGACTGGGCGGCCTTCGCGGCGTGGTGCCGGCGGCGCGGCGCCCAGGCGCTCCCGGCCGCACCCGGGCACGTCCTCGCCTACCTCGCCACCCTGACCGGCGCGGGGCGGCTGGACGGCCTCGGCCCCGGCGCGCTGGCCCGGCGCGTCGCCGCCCTCGGCGACAGGCACCGCCGGCACGGCCACAAGCCGCCCGGGGCCGACCCGGCGGTCCGCGCCTGGATGCACGCCCTCCGCACGGCCCGGCCCGCGACCCCCGACGCCGCATCCCCGTCCCGACGCGCCCCGCCGCCCCACCCGGCCCAGCTCGCGCGCCGCGCCGCGGCCTGCCCGGGCGACCTCGCGGGGCTGCGCGATCGCGCCCTGCTGCTGCTCGCCATGGGCGTCGGCGCCGACGACCTGCTCGGCCTCGACCGCGAGCACGTCCGCCTCACCGACGCCGGGGCCGTGCACCTCCTGCTGGGCCACCCGGCACCGACCGGCGAGACCGGGCGCGTCGTGGCCCTCCAGCGCTCGCCCCGGCTCGCCGCCTGCCCGGTGCGGGCGCTGCAGGACTGGCTCCGTGCATCGGACTGCCGCTTCGGCCCGGTGTTTCGCAGCGTGGACCGCTGGGGCACCGTCGGGCACCGCCGCCTCACCGCCGACGGCCTGCGCCGCATCGGGCAGCACCGCGCACGGGTCCGGCCGCGCGCCCGCCGGACGGGACCTGCGCCGGCATGACATCCCGCTCGGCCGCACAGCGCACGACGGACGCCGCGGACACGCTGGACCGCTGGCTGCAACAGCAACGCCTGGCAGACGCGCCCACCGGCAGCCCGCTGGCCGGACCCCTGGCCGATCCGGCCCCGCACTCTTGCGACGTCGGTGCTGCGGCCGACCAGGCTGGCCAGGCCAACGGCAAGCTCCCCGCGATCGGCGCTCCGACGCCCGCCGAGCCGTCCGGCACGGGCGGGCGGCCTCCGCTGTCGCCGGCGCACACCGACTGGCTGCACCACCACCTCGCGGTGTCCGGCCCGGCCGAGGCGGTGACGGCGTTCCGCGCCGCAGCCATCGGCCCTGGCAGGCTGCCCTGGGCGCTCGACCTCGACCAAATGGAGGAGGACCTGTTCCACACCCTCGCGGCGCCCCGGCCGCCGCAGCGGCGGCGCCTGAGCCTGGCCGGGGCCCGCGCCCTCGCGCGCCAGCTGAGCGGGGCGGCGGAGCAGCGCCACGCCCTCGTCGCGGCGCAGGCCGGCAGCCGCGCCGAAACGCAAGGCGTTTGCGGCCGGGCCTGCCCGTTCGACCTGCAGGCGCTGCTCCCGGTGCCGGACGCCGTGCTGCGGCTCGGTCCGGACCACCCGGACGCCCATGCCTGGCTGTGGGCGCACTGGGGCACCACGCAGGCGCTGCGCCACGTGACGGAGCACCGCGTCGCCGTCCTCGGCCGGCATAGGGTGCCGCGCCGCGATCCCGCGACCCTGCATCTCAGCTTCTGGTCGGCCGACTGGACGCCGTGGCGGGCGCTGGCCCAGGTGGCCGCGCGCTGGCCCACCCTGCGCTTCGACACCCGCCCCACCTACGGCCTTTTGTGACCGGGGCCACCGCCGGCGCGGCGCATCGGGCCACGGCCCCCGATCCGCATCCCGGCCCGGCGGCGCCCGGATGGGAGGACCCGTTGCACCACGAAGCGCCGGCCACGTCGCCGATCCTGGCCGTGGACGGGTTCGAGGGGCCGCTCGACTGGTTGCTCGCCATGGCCCGGGCCCGCAAGGTCGACCTGGCCCGGCTGTCGATCCTCGCTCTGGTCGAGGCGTTCGGGACAGCGATGCAGGCGGCGCTGCACTGCACGCCCCGGATGCCCCGGCGCCGGACCTCCTGCGCTGGGCCGCTTGGACGGTGATGGCCGCGCAGCTGACGGAGCTGCGCTCGCGGCTGCTGCGGCCGGACGACGCGCCCGCGGCGCAGACGGAGCAGGCCGAAGCGGAGGCGCTGCGGCGGCATTGGGTGCTCCGCACGGAGATGGCCGCCGCCGCCGACTGGCTGGAGCGGCGGCCGCAGCTCGGGCGCCAGGTGTTCGCACGCGGGCGGCCGGAGGCGGGGCAGGGCGCTGGTCTCGCAGGCACGAGGGCTGGACACGACCCCGAAGACGGCCTCGCCGAAGGCGCGGCCGCGGACGCCGGCGCGGTCCGCGCGCGCGACGAGGCACCCGTCGAGGGCGGCGACATCACCGACCTGCTGCGGGCCTGCCTGGTGGCGCTCCGGCTGCCGCCCGATGCCAGGCCTGTCAGCCCCGACATTCGCCATTCTGGAGCATGGGCGATGCCGCCCGCCGGATGACCCGGCTGCTGGCAGCGCTTCCCGAGGGGGCGACGTTGGACACATTCCTGCCGGAGATCGCCGAGGCCGGTGCCCACCGCGCGCTGCACGCCCGCGCGGCCATCGCCGCGACGCTCATGGCCGGGCTGGAGCTGAGCCGCCATGGCGCGCTCACGCTGCTGCAGGACGCCCTTTGGCAATCCATTCTGGTGCAGCGCCACGGTGGCGGCAGCAGATCACCCGACAGCCCCGCCCGGACCGAACGAAAAGGATGAGCCGGTGTTGGCCTGAACGGGCCGGTGCATTTGGGTTATCGCATCCCGCAATCCACGGGCTCTCATCCTTCGGTGACCCCCATGTTTGCTCAAGTGACCTCCGGTCGTGCGGATCGGAGTGCTCGCAAGCGGACTGCAGGGGGCGCCCGAATACCCCCCGGCCACATGAGCCGCTTGCATGGACGGCGGACGTCAGCGATGACCGCGGTTCGCATCTTGGCCCGACACAACGGCCAGTCCTGATACCCATGCGCGGCTGCACCCTGGAACAAAGATTGTCGCGTTATGGTCTCAGTCTTTTCCCGGCTACACCTCGCATGACTTGTGGAACGCAGCCCTCCATGCCTCGCCTCTGCCTCCGCCTTGCGCCGCATGGCCGCCTTCTGCTGGAGCCGGCCGAGGACGCGCCAGCTCTCGATGCGACGATCGCCGCGCGCCTGGCTGATGCGTTCGCCCGGGGGACCGGGCCGGGCCTGGTGCAGCTCGGGGCGGGAGAGGTGGGGCATCCGCTGCCGCCGGTGCTGGCCTGGTGGCGCAGCTTTGCCGCGCGCTACATCGCGTCGTTGTGCCTACATGCGGCGAGTGCGCCTGACGGCACAGCGTCCGTGGCCGCTGTCGCAGCACCCGACGCGGCCACCCTCGTCGCCCTGACCGAGGCAGCCCCTATGATGCCGGGGTCCGAATACCTGACTTCGGACGTCCTGCTGGCGCAGTGGGCCGAGATGGCGGAAGCGGTGTCCGCTGCCCTGAGCGCGGCCGGGACCGACCTGCAAAGCGTCCTGAAACGGCTGAACCCGGCCTGGAACCTCGTCGGCCGCGTGCATTTCAACCTGGCGGAGAACCGCCGGGACCCGGAGTTCCCCTTCGCCTTCATGGCGACCTACACCACCCAGCTTTCGGCGCAGGCCAAGGCGCAGCACGTCCCGTTGGGGCAAGCGCTCCGCGAGTATGCGGGAACGGCCAACAAGGAAAGGCTCCTGGCCCTGCTCATGCCGGTGCAGCGGGCCACGGAGGCCTGCCCCTGGCTCCGGCCCATGGTCGAGACGGGCACGATCTTCCATCCGCTGCGCTGGAGCGTCCCGGAGGCCGCGCGCTTCCTCGCAGGCGTGCCGGAGCTTGAGGCCGCCGGCGTCATCGTGCGCATGCCCGCATCGTGGCCGGCGAACCGCCCGCTGCGGCCGCGGGTGGCGGCGACGGTCGGCGCACGCGCGCCCTCCGCCTTCGGCCTCGACGGCCTGCTGGACTTCCATGCGGAGATGACGCTCGAGGGCGAGCCGCTGACCGAGCAGGAGGCCGCGACGCTGCTGGCCGGCACCGACGCGCTGGTGCTGCTGCGCGGCCATTGGGTGGAGGTGGACCGCGACCGGCTCGGGCGCACGATGCAGCGGTTCCGCGAGGCGGAACGGCTCGCGGAGCAGGACGGGCTGACGTTTGCAGAGGCCATGCGCATGCTCGCTGGCGCCGGGATCGCGGCTGAGGACGACGACGACGCCGTCGCTGACTGGTCGCGCGTGACCGCCGGGCCTTGGCTGGCCCAGACGCTGCAGGCGCTGCGCACGCCCGACGGCGCCGGCGTCGATCCCGGCCCGGCGCTGCACGGCACGCTTCGCCCGTATCAGAAGGCGGGCGTGCAATGGCTGCATCTGCTGTCCGGGCTGGGGCTCGGCGCGTGCCTGGCCGACGACATGGGGCTGGGCAAGACCATCCAGGTGCTCTCGCTGCTGCTCGTGCAACGGGCGAGGCAGGCCCGGCGCACCAAGCAGCAGCCCAGCCTGCTGGTGGCGCCGGCCTCGCTGCTCGGCAACTGGATGGCCGAGCTGGAGAGGTTCGCCCCCAGCCTACAGGCCCGGGTGGTCCATTCCTCGGCCATGACGCCCGAGCAGCTCAAGCAGTTCACGCCGGACCGGGCCGCCGGGCTCGACCTGGTCATCACCAGCTACGGCTCGCTGCTGCGCATGCCGGCTCTTGCCGAGGTCGCGTGGCGGTTCGTCATCCTGGACGAGGCGCAGGCGATCAAGAACCCGAACGCCAAGCAGACCAAGGCGGCGAAGGCGCTCACGGCGCAGTCCCGCATTGCGCTGACGGGAACCCCGGTCGAGAACCACCTGGGCGACCTGTGGTCCATCTTCGACGTCATCAACCCCGGGCTGCTCGGCACCGTGCGGCAGTTCAAGCGTTACGCCCGGGGCCTCAGCGAACGCGAGCACAACCCCTACGGCCCGCTGCGGGCCTTGGTGCAGCCCTACATCCTGCGGCGCATGAAGACCGACAAGTCCGTCATCGCCGACCTTCCCGACAAGACCGAGGTGAAGGCCTATTGCAGCCTCAGCCGCCGGCAGGCGGCGCTCTATGCGCAAGCGGTACAGGACCTGGCGGACCGCCTGGCCGATGCGGACGATATCCAACGCAGCGGCGTCGTGCTGGCCACGCTCACGCGCCTCAAACAGATCTGCAACCACCCCTCGCAGTGGCTGGGCGACCAATCCTGGGCGGAGGCGGACAGCGGCAAGTGGGCGCGGCTGCGGGAGATCGCCGCCGTGGTGGCGGCCCGGCAGGAGAAGATGCTGGTGTTCACCCAGTTCCGCGAGGTCACGGCGCCGCTCGCGAGCCACCTCGGCGCAATCTTCGGGCGGCCGGGGCTGGTGCTGCACGGGGACACGCCGGTCAAGCAGCGCCGGGCGCTGGTGCAGGCGTTCCAGGCCGACGAGGACGTGCCGTTCTTCGTCCTGTCGCTCAAGGCCGGGGGCGCCGGGCTGACGCTGACCGCGGCCGCCCACGTCGTGCACTTCGACCGCTGGTGGAACCCGGCCGTGGAGAACCAGGCCACCGACCGCGCCTTCCGCATCGGCCAGAAGCAGAACGTGCTGGTGCACAAGTTCATCTGCCGCGGCACGGTCGAGGAGAAGATCGACACCCTGATCGCCTCGAAGCAGGGCCTGGCCGAGGAGCTGCTGGCCGGGTCCGGCGAGGTCAACCTCACCGCGATGAGCAATGAGGCGCTGCTGCAGATGGTCGCGCTTGACCTGAACGCCGCGATGCAGGACTGACGGGCTATGTCACGCCACGATGACGGCGGCTGGCCCGCCTATGTTCCCGTCGCCAAGCGCCGCAGCCAGGCCGAGCGCGAGGTGGCGAGGCTGCGCAAGCTGGGACGCCCTGTGTCCCCGGTGACGATCGAAGGCCGCATGATCGCCACCACCGCCTGGGGCCGGGCGTGGTGCGACAACCTGGAGCGCTACCGCGACTACGAGAGCCGGCTGCCGCGGGGCCGCACCTACGTGCGCAACGGCTCCGTCATCGACCTGCAGATCGGGCCTTGCGAAGTTACGGCGCTGGTCAGCGGCTCGTCGATCTACAAGGCGAGGATCGGCGTCGCCGCCCTGCCGGCCGACCAATGGCGAGCCATCCGCGCCGACTGCGCCGGGAGGATCGAGTCCCTGGTGGAGCTTCTGCAAGGCCGGCTGTCCAAGGGCGTCATGGACCGCATGTGCCGAGAGGGCGCCGGGCTGTTCCCCAGGCCGTCGGAAATCCGGTTCTCCTGCGCGTGCGAGGATCACGCGTCGATGTGCAAGCACGTGGCGGCGGCGCTGTATGGCGTAGGAGCGCGGCTCGACCGGAACCCGGAGCTGCTGTTCCGGCTGCGGTCGGTGGACGAAAGCGATCTCCTGCCCGATCTCGGCGCCGCGATCCCAGCGTCAGCGCCCGAAAGCGGCCGGGTGCTCGCGGCCGAGGACGCGTCGGCGCTGTTCGGCTTCGACCTGGCGGGACCAGAGGGCGGGGATGACAGCGCGGGGAACACGCGATCCGGTCGTGACCCGCCCGTTCCTGCTGCTCGGCCAAAGCGGAATGCCGGACGAAGCCGGCCTCTGCCGCCAAAGGTGGGTGAACCGCAAACCCAATCGGGTCCGATAGCCGCCTCTGCCGAAGCAGCCATGGCTGAACCCAGGTCGCCAAAGCCCAAGGCCTCTCGCCCAGCCCGGCCGCCGACCGTGGTGCCAACCCAGCTCCCTCAGCACCCGATTAGCCCAGGAGCATCGACGATCGCATCGGCTGCAAAAAAGGACCGCACCTCTGCCCAGCTTGATCACGCTAAGGGCTTGGGAAAAGAGAAGGCTAAAAAGCTGGTGGCTGATGTCATCGCCAGTCTCGGGAAACAACTCGTCGCTGGTCTGGACGTGACCGTGGCCGGAAGAGCCATACAGGCCAGTGCCCGGTCTGCGCGGACCGCCCATAATAAGCCGCCTCTCGGCTCTCGCACCCCAACCAACCAGGTGCAGAAACCAGTCACAAAGTCGAGGAGACCCAAAAACGCGATGTGAGCGATGTCGGCAGGCGTTGGTGCATAATTCGGAGGCTGCGGGCTTTGGTGACTGGGCTGCCGAGCGTATAGGGCTGCTCCCTGGTTCTCTGGATGACGAATGCCCTACAAGGCCAATGAGCCGCGCCGCCACAAGATCCCACGGGCGCGTTACAAGGTCACGAATTGGCCGGAGTATGACAGGGCGCTGCAGCAGCGCGGGAGCCTGACGGTCTGGGTGACGCCGGAGGCGCTCGCGGCCTGGCATCCGCTCCACACTGGGCAGAGGGGACGCCCCCGCGACTACTCGGAGGTGGCGATCGAGACCGGTCACCTGCTGCGCCTGGCCTTTGGCCGTCCGTGGCGGCAAACCGAGGGCCTGCTGCGCTCGATCACGATGCAGCTTGGCCTGAACGTGAGTGTGCCCGACCACACCACGTTCTCGCGGCGCAGCCCCGGCTTGGGGCTGGCCAAGACGCTGGCGCAAGCCCAAGCGAGCGGGCCGGTGCACGTCGTGATCGACGCGACGGGGCTGAAAGTTTACGGCGCAGGTGAGTGGCTGGTCGAGAAGCATGGCGAGCGTGGCAAGCGGGGTTGGCGCAAGTTGCACCTCGCCGTCGACCCGGAGAGCGGCGAGGTCCTCGCCTCCGAGCTGGCAAGCAACGACGAGGGCGATGCGTCCCAGGTCGGCCCGCTGCTCGGGCAGATCCCTGGCCCGATCGGTTCTGTAACGGCGAATGGCGCCTATGACGGCGAGCCCACTTACCGGACCGTGGCCGAGCACCAGCCCGACCCGCCCGTGGCGGTGGTCATTCCACCACGCTCAACCGCAGTGCCGAGTTCGGCCGAAGCAACGACACCCAGCCAACGCGACCAGCACATCCACATGATCTGGGACAAGGGGCGCATGGCTTGGCAGAGGGCGACCGGCTACGGCAGGCGGTCTCACGCGGAAACGGCGATGTTCCGCTACAAGGCCGTCATCGGTAGCAACCTTCGCGCCCGGACCCTGCCTGCCCAGAAGACCGAGACCAGGGTCGGCTGCTCGGTGCTGAACCGGATGACCCGCCTCGGCATGCCAGTGTCGCAACGCGTCAGCTGAACGTCCTCTGGGCTGGCTCGCTACGTCCACCATCCAATTTATGCACCAACGCCCTCCTGGCCCCTCTTTCGGGCCGGGCATGTACCCATGATCGGCGAGTGGGTGGCGCTGCCGGTTTGGAAAGCGGCCGGCGGCGGGCGGATCGGGGATACGCTCTACGACGAGATCTTCCACCCCGTCGCCGGGCGCCTCCTCAAGCTTGTCGACGCTGTCCTGCGTCTGCCCGGCGCCTCGACGGGCGCCGACAACGACGTCAGGCGCGCCAGCGAGCGAGGATGTGCCAGGCTACAGCAGTGGAGACGGCTCCTGACGGTATGTGCACGCCTGCAGGTCGTTCACGCCGCCGCCAAGCGCGGTGAGGCCGCACTTGAGGGCCTGTTGCGGGTGCTCGTGCCGTGCATGCCTGTAGCGGACACGGTTCACGACCACCACTCGATTGTCGTGAACCAGCTTTCGGAACGGGCACGCGGCTCCGCTCACGGTGCTACCGTAAAACTCCACATGGATGCTGCCGTAGGCCGAGGAGGCGTTCCAAGTCATCATGAAGCAACCTGGCTTCAACCCGAACCAGGGGTTCTACTGGGACGGGATCGCGCGCAGCGAGTTCCACCTCTATAACGTCGCTCACGCTGAGGACGGCCCTGTCTGACGCTCGGTGGGGACTGTGCTCCCCACTAGCCAGGTAGGCGCGTCATTTCCGCCGGGGAGCAGAAGCGTGAGCCGGAGCGAGTCAGTTAGGAACTGGAGCAGGGCATCGCTTTCGCTTGCCGGCGCTGCGTCGTCTCCCGCATGGTGGGGCTATGTTCTGCGTCGATGAAGCCACTGCCGAGGCCATCCGTCGCGTGTTCGACGAGGAAGGCGAGCTGTCGGCCGTGATCGAGCTGCGCCGGCATTTCCCGCTCATTACCGACACTGCCCGAGGGCGGGAGTGCGTGCGGATCATCGCGGGATGGCGACCGGTGCCCCCTCTAGCGAAGACGGCGGACAAGGTTGCCCGCCTGAAACCACGGCGGCGGCCGAACGCTGCGCCGCGGTGAGTCTCACATCATACTAGCGAGCGGCATCGGGGATGTGACAGCTCCCAGCCCTCCTCTGGCATGCCCTGTCCTTGGCCGCGCGCCAGGGTAGGTCCGGTCATGCCGCGTCGCCGGCGAGAGCGGCGACGATGCGCTCCCGCTCCTGCCGAATCGGAGCTGAGCGTTCCCGCACCATGGCCAGCACTGCGGCCGGCGCAGTCTGGGGTGTGCCGGCATCGAACGGCGGCGCGGGCGCGTATTCCAGGTTGAGCTGGACCGCTTCTGCCGCCTCGCGCCCGGCCAGCTCGGCAGCCAAGGCAAGGGCGAAGTCGATCCCCGCTGTGACCCCGCCACCCGTGAGCAGGTTGCCGTCCTGCACCACCCGGCCCTGGGTCGGGATCGCGCCGAAGCGGGCGAGCAGGTCGTGCGAGGCCCAGTGCGTCGTGGCCCGCTTGCCCCGGAGCAGCCCGGCCGCGCCCAGCACGAGCGCACCTGTGCAGACCGAGGTGACATAGCGGGCGCTGGTTGCCTGGCGGCGGATGAACTCCAGCGCGTCCTGGTCCTGCATGAGCGCGTTCACGCCCGCACCGCCCGGCACGCAGAGCACGTCCAGCGGCGGGCAGTCCGCGTAGGTCGTGGTAGGCACAAGCAACAAGCCGGTGGCCGACGTGACCGGCTCCTTGGTCTTCCAAACCAGGTGGACGGCGCTGCCCGGCAGCGAGGCGAACACCTCGTAGGGGCCGGTGAGGTCGAGTTGCTGCACGCGTGGGAACACGAGCAGGCCAATCTGGAGCGTCATGAGGCGGTGCCTTTTCCGGGTGGACGAGGCCATCCTACCGAGGCAGGCTCTGGCCGGGATGCCAAACCGCCCTCCTTTTCCGCCAGTCGCGCCGCCGCGCCCGGTCGAGGTGCTCGCCTTCCCCGGCGTGCAGTTGCTCGACGTGGCCGGCCCCTTGCAGGTATTCGCCTCGGCCAACGACCTCGCGCAACAGGGCCGCCACGGGCGCGACAGTTCAGCCCCTTATTCGCTCCGGGTCGTGGCGGCGCGGGGCGAACCGGTTGTAGCCTCGGCGGGGCTGGGGCTGGCAGTCGAACCGCTGCCCGGCCCGGAGGAGGCCGTGGACACGCTCGTGATTGCCGGCGGCCCTGGCGTGTACGCGGCCGCGGAGGACAGGGCGCTCCTGGCCTGGGTGGGCGCGCGGGCAGCGCGTGCGCGGCGGGTCGCCTCCGTGTGCACGGGCGCCTTCTTGCTGGGAGCGGCGGGGCTGCTGGAAGGCAAGCGGGCAGTCACGCACTGGACACGCTGTGCCGACCTCGCCCGGCGCTTCCCTTCGGTGCGGGTCGAAGTGGACCCGATCTTCGTGCAAGACGGCAGCATCTGGACTTCGGCGGGGGTGACGGCCGGCATCGATCTTGCGCTCGCCCTGGTGGAACAAGATATCGGCCGGGCGGCGGCGCTGGCGGTGGCACGGCACCTCGTCGTGTTCCTCAAGCGCCCAGGTGGGCAGGCACAGTTCAGTGCCGCTCTCTCGCTTCAGCACGCGGACGGCGGCGGGCGGTTCGCGGCGCTGCACGCCTGGATTATGGACAATCTTGCAGGCGACCTGAGCGTGCAGGCCCTGGCTGTGCGTGCCGGCATGAGCGAGCGCGGCTTCGTGCGCCATCACCGGGCGGAGACGGGCTTGACGCCGGCGCGCACGGTGGAGCGGCTCCGAGTGGAGGCGGCGCGCGGGCTGCTCGCCGACACGCGCCTGCCGGTCAAGCGCGTCGCAGCCCACTGTGGGTTCGGCTCAGAAGAGACAATGCGCCGGAGCTTCCTGCGCCTACTCGCAGCCACGCCGCAGGCGTATCGCGAACGTTTCGCCACTGCGAATTAGGGGCTGTGTGGGAAGCTTTGCAGCCTTGTACGCTAAACACGGCTGAAAGCGCGAGCGTCCGTGATGGGGACATTTCCGACAGTCTGCTTCTAGGTAAGATTCGGCTGAACCTGACAATGACAAACTTAAGGTTGCTCTGACTTCTGAAACTCTTCCCCGGCGATAGCCATGGCGCGCTGTATCGCCGGGAAGCCGCGATAGGGTGCCACGTTAAGCAACGTCTCCACGATTTCCGCGCGCGAGACGCCAACGGCGAGCGCGGCGGCAATGTGAACCCGCAACGGCGCTTCGGACGAGACCGTCATGTTCCCGGCCAGCGCGGCGCATGCGGTCAGTTCGCGTGTTCGGGGATCGAGCCCGGGGCGCGCGAAGATGTCGCCATAGCTGTGATCGACGATCAGTGCACCGATATGCGGGGCAAGGTCGTCAAAGCTGTGGACAATCGCGTCGCCGGCTTTGCCCGACGTGGCCTTTAGCGTGGCGAGCCCTCGCGTACGCCGGTCGTCGTGGTCTGCGTCGTCGCCGGAGGCGAAAGCGACCTGGCCGGTCGATGCGCGCTCGTCGCGGTCCTGACCGCGCAATGCCTCGATCGCAGTGAAGGCAGCGTTCAGCGCCGTGGGGAAGCCCGCATAGGCCGCGAGCTGGATAATTGTCTCCGCGACTTCATCCTGCGTCACGCCGTCCTGCAGCGCGCCGGCGATATGCGAGCCCAACTGCCGGGCACGGTTACCGCTGGCCGCGAGCATCACGATCGCTGCCAGCCGGGCAGTCTTCCGGTCAAGCTGCTCGCGCGCAAGCACGTCGCCAAATTCAAACTCGACGGTCAGACGGGCGAGCGCCGGAGAGGTGTCGGCAAAGGCTTGCGTGTACCGTGCCGGCTCCATTCCAAGGATCGTGCGAAGCGCAGCAACGCCGCGTTCAAAGCGGGTTGGCCCGACCGCCGGTGCGGCAGACGCCGGCTGAAAGGCGATCCCCTTGTCCTTGACGATTTCGCGAAGAATGCCGATGCCGTCGATCGCGGCGGGAAACCCGAGCACACCCGTCGCCATGGTAAGCAGCTCGACCAGGTCG
>JAABVA010003848.1_pt1 | contig 14079 bp, 14 predicted proteins | sample 5560331 | NCBI WGS metagenome assembly JAABVA01 (sample SAMN12812661, study PRJNA571458) | rock metagenome | isolation source: Antarctica rocks | place: Antarctica: Victoria Land, Mt New Zealand sud | collected 2016-01-07 | reverse complement strand
AGGCCCACGTCGATGACGACGTGCAGCAGTGGGTCGAGGTTCACCGCGACCAGAGCCTGGACGTGCGGCGCGTGCCACCCGCTGTGCCTGGGGCTGTCGAGCTGCTTCGCGCCGTCCCGCCGGACACCGGACCCGACCCTCCAGCCGCCCTTTGCCTCGAGCAGCCAGTCGTACGGCCCGAGCGCGTGCGTGGCCATGAGATCGGGCTGGCGCTTGCCCTTACGGTGAGGATCGGTCGCTGGCAGTTAGCTCAGATGCACGGTCGTCGGCATGCCGAGATGGGTGGCGACCCACTGAGCACCGGCCATGCCGGTGCGGTACGCGACGGCGCCCGCTTCCGTCGGGTCGCTCCCGTACATCAGCCAGTCGCTGGGCACCGCGACGGGTGCGCCGCGACCGTTCGCGCCCCCTGTCAGGCCCTGGCGGAGCGCGTCGCCGCGGGCTCGCAGCTCGGTTTAGCGCTATGCCGGGATACAAGGCGCACAGCACAGAAATGGACCGGCCCACGGACGTGCTCGCCAGCAGCAACGCGCGCCAGGTCGTCCTGGTGTAGTTGGCGGTTCCGCTAGCGACGCTGCCGCGGTGGGTCGATCGGCCCGGAACGATGGGCTGCCCGCTGAGGTGAACGGATGTCGGGACTTGCAGGGCATCAGCCGGCAGCAGGGGCTTGCCCGACGCCGCCATCATCCCCCCCGCGAAGTTGGGCCACTCGGCAAAGGGGCTCTCTCTCGATTCCCCGTTTGTCAGGCATCCCTGGAAGGGTACCGAGAGACCCTCGAGATTCGCGTTGACACGGCTTCGCCGTGCCCTCAGCTCGCGAGGTCCTACGCCGCGTGGTCCGTGCGCTGGGCAGCGAGCACCGGCAGAGCAGAGCGGTCCAATCCTCGAAGACGCGGAGCGGGAGCTGCGCACCCTGGAACGAGCAGTTGGCCTCGGTCGACCGCAGGAGCGGGCCGAGTGGCGTGCCACGGTCGGGGACGCCGCCGGCATCGTCTCCGCCCTCGCCCGGACATCGGGTCCGGTCGGTGAGCAGCTGGCCGTCGCCGGCAAGACCCTGGTTAGGCAGAGCCTCACCGTCGTCAACGACGACCACGGCATACAGCTCCGTGTCCGGTGCCGATGGTCTCGTCGGGCCGTCGTCGGCGCAGCTGGCGGCGCGGCATGTGCAGCTCGCGCTGCGGGCCAGCAGCGTCGATCAGCACCACGGCTGGGTAGCCGTCCTGCAGCAGCTCCGCCAAGTGGTCGACGCGATCGCGGCAGCACAACGAGCAAGGCGCGAACTGGTGGCCGCTCAGCAGACCCGCGATGGAGTGTCAGCGCTTCTGCAGGACGTCAGCAGGGCCGCCGCCGCAGCCGGCGTCGACGACCCGGAGGTCGCGGCCGTGCGTCGGCACCAGCAGTTGACCCATCTGGGCCGTGGCTCTGCCGCGACCGCTGGCGGGTTGGCGGATATCGAGCAGGCTGACCGCGACGAGAGCCTGCGTCAGGGCCGTGAGCGGGGCCGGTAGCGCTAGTTCAACGAGCACCGCCTCCACAGCCCTGGGACACGTCCCGCCGCTGAAGCTCGAAGAGATTCGTCAGCTGTACTGTACGGCTGCTTGTTCTACTGGTATGGCGGCGACGTATCGTTCGATGAAGGCGTCGAACCCGACGACATCGGCCGGGTCGGGGTCGACCGTCCGCATGTTGATGTTGACGAACACTTGATTCTGGAGGAATTCGTCTAGGCTCTGGCCATCGGTTGAATTGACGAGGAAGTCCGCAAGGATCGCGATGCCCCAAGCGCCGCCCTCAGCCGCCGTCTCTCCAACGGAAACGGGGGTGTCGATAGCGGCAGCCATAAAGCTTTGGGCCACGTCCTTGGTCTTGAAAAGGCCGCCGTGGGCGAACATCCGGTCCAGCCGTACGCCCTCGGCTTTCTGCAGTACGTCCATGCCGATCCGCAATGTGGCCAGGGAGGCGAACAGGTGGGTGCGCATGAAAGTGGCCAGGTTGAAGGTGCCGTTGGGGGAGCGGAGGAACAGCGGGCGGCCTTCGTCGAGCTCCGTGATTGGCTCGCCGGAGAGATAGTTGTACGACATCAGCCCGCCGCAGTCGGGCACACCGCGCCGGGCAGCGGTGAACAGTGCCTCGAAGACCGTCGAGAGGTCCACGTCGGCGCCGAGCGCGTTGGCGAACTCTGCGAACAAGCCGACCCAGGCGTTTAGTTCGCTGGCGCCGTTGTTGCAGTGCACCATCGCCACGGGGTCGCCGGCCGGAGTCGTAACCGAGTCCAGCTCGCGGTGTACTTGGCTGAGCTCGTGCTCGAGCACGATCATCGCGAAGATGCTCGTTCCGGCGCTGACGTTTCCGGTGCGTGGTGCGACCGAGTTGGTGGCCACCATGCCGGTTCCGGCGTCACCCTCGGGAGGGCACATGGGGATGCCTGGGCGCAGCCGCCTCGCTGGGTCGAGCAGCTTCGCGCCCGAGTGAGTGAGCTCCCCAGCCGGCTGTCCGGCGAGCGCGATCGCGGGCAGCAGGTCGGCCAGCCGTAGCGTCGCACCGGCGGCGGCGGCGAGTCGATCGAATTGTCCGAGCATGGCCGGGTTGTAGCTGCCGGTGGTGGTGTCGATCGGGAACATGCCGCTGGCGTCACCGATGCCGAGCACTTGCCGACCGGTGAGTTGCCAATGGACGTAGCCGGCCAGGGTGGTCAGGTGCGCGATGCTGCCTACATGATCTTCGCCGTTGAGAACTGCCTGGTAAAGGTGCGCGATGCTCCACCGATGCGGGATGTTGTGGCTAAACTCGGCGCTCAGGCGCTCGGCCGCCTCACCGGTGTGGGTGTTGCGCCAGGTCCGGAACGGCGTCAGCAGCTTGCCGTCGGAGTCGAAGGCGAGATAGCCGTGCATCATCCCCGACACTCCTAGGGCGCCCACCGAGGTCAGCTCAATGCCGTAGCGTTGCTGCACGTCGGCGACCAAAGCGGCGTAGCAAGCCTGGAGTCCCGCCCAGACCGCGTCCAAGGAGTAGGTCCACATCCGGTTGATGAACTGGTTTTCCCAGTCGTCGCTACCGACCCCTATCGGCGTGTGGTCCGGTCCGGTCAACACCGCCTTGATCCGGGTCGATCCCAGCTCAACCCCAAGAGCGGTGCGGCCCTCGATGATCGCCTTGCGCGTTTCGGTCACGACGTCGTTCACGATTCTCCGGCTTTCTAGAACTGAACCGTCCCCGGTTCACTGACGGGTGAGTTCCCCCGACAGCGGCTGCTGTGCGGGCTTGAATCCTGCGGGAGGCAGCCGTGGCTGTCGTTGCAACGGTGCCATGTTGCGCCGCTGCCTACTGCCCGTAGACGTGCTGGTAGCGGTCGTAGAGGTGTTTGATGTCGCTCTGCGCGATTGGCAGCGGCTCGCCGAGCTGCCGCGAGATGTGCACCGCGCGGGCGACCTCCTCGACCAGGACGGCGGCCTTGACGGCGGCGCGCGCGTCCTTGCCAATGGTGAACGGCCCGTGGTTGCGCATCAGGACGGCCTTGCTGCGGCTGTGCTGCAGTGTCTCGACGATCCCGCGCCCGATCGAGTCGTCGCCGATCAGCGCGAACGGGCCGACCGGCACGTCGCCGCCAAACTCGTCAGCCATCATCGTCAGCACGCAGGGGATCGGCTCCCCGCGCGCAGCCCAGGCGACGGCATACGTGGAATGCGTGTGCACGACTCCGCCGACGTGCGGCATGTGCTGATAGACGTAGGCGTGCGCAGCCGTGTCGGACGACGGCTTGCGCTCGCCCTCGACGAGGGCGCCGTTGAGGTCGGTGACCACCATCAGTTCAGGGCTCAACTCGTCGTAAGAGACCCCTGACGGCTTTATGACCATCAAGTCCTGGCCCGGGACGCGCGCCGAAACGTTGCCTGCGGTCCACACCACCAACTCGTAACGCGTTAGCTCGCGGTGCAGCTCGGACACAGTCCGGCGCAGCCCCGAGAGGGTGTCGCGGACTTCCGCGGTGACGGTCATGCCGTTGCTCCTTGCTCTCTGGCGGCCTGCTTCAGTCCGGGACGAACCAGTTCCCCGCCGTGCTCGCCCGGCGCGCGCGCACGGGCCTGCTCGCGCCGAATCACCTTGAGCCGGTGCATCAGGTCGTCGGCGCCGCGGCCGAAGTATTCGCGCAGCGCGATGGACTTGGTTAACAGCGTGTCGAAGGCCTGGACGCGGTCGGGGGGTGGCGCTGCCGAGCCTCGTCCCGTCGCTGGCCTGCACCACGACCGCGCGACCAGAGACTGCGCCGTAGTCGACGCCGACCACCAGGGCGTCATGTGGGAACGTCTCTTCGACGTCGATGGGCGGCCGTTGACATATTCACCTCTGTCACGTGGCGTGCTTTCTGATCGCAGGGGGCTGATGCGGTTGGGTGTCAGTCCGTGATGGACGCAACCGAGGGGACCTCAGTGTGGATATCTGGGCCGAAGAAGGTGATGACCTCGAGGTCCGTGGTCCCGGTGTTGACGAACTCGTGCGGGCGAACCGCTCGGTCGTGGACGATGAGCAGCTCATCGTGGCCGGGTTCCCCGCCTATTACTTCGTGCCCATCGACAGCGCCGCGCCCTCGCCAGATCAAGAGGCTGTAAACGCCTTGCTCCTGAGTGACGTGCCGAGTTCCGGGGCTCAGCAACAGCCTCTTTCCGGTGAACTTGGTCGTGTTGTAGTAGATCCACTCCTGTCTGACCCCCGGCTCGTCGATGATTGCCAGAGGGGGGGTGTGGTGGTTCTCGTAAAAGTAGGGGTCACCGTTGGCGTCCCAGTCCACCCACTCCAGGAGATACCGCTCCCCGTACTTGGCGCGGTCCTCGGCCGAGACGTCTTTGAAGAGCAGTTCCTTCGAGATGATCTTGCCCGCGTTGAGGGCCTGGAACATCGACAGGCAGTCGGAGTCCTCCTGCAGCTCGATGGTCAAGGCTGTCCCGGGGGCGTGCAAAATCCCGGACGGGAGGTGAAACCCTTCACCCGGAACGTTCACGAACCCGCGGGAGTGGCGCAGGATCGCATCGGAGTTCCAGTCCTGCAGGTAGGGAAGTAGGACCTCGTAGGCCTTCTCCCGCGCGATCCATGGATGGACTCCGAAGAATGTTTCGGGGTGAGCGCCCAGGTCGACGCCGCTCGGGAAGTAGTAAGCCTCGTCCTTGGGGTTGCGCCCGACTCGCCGGCTGTGCTGCAGGCGGGGATGGATGTGATAAGGAATTCGCGCTCCGAAGTCGTAGATCTTCGGTAGGCGTCCCAGGCCGGAGTGCGTGGCAGCGTAGCGGGCGCCCATCACCAGGTCGGGCGCCGATTTGACCGCGTCCGCGAGTGTCACGCGGTTGTCATGCTCGTCGACGATGTAGCTCAGCCCCTCGTCGTCGGGGCCGACCCGGTTGTCCGCGCGGGTGGTAGAACCGAGCCACCGCTCACAGATGAAGCCGCGGTCTCCGACGTCGTACGCACTTTCGGTGATGCCGAGACGGCGGCCCGGTGGTAGCCAGTCCCGGGCTACCCACGCCGGCTCCAAGCGAAGGACGCCGTTCGCCGCGTGGATGAGACGATCCGTTTCGGATCGTTGGCGCGTGACCTGCTCGGTGTCAGTCGACATTGGTAGTCCCTTCAGTGAGCAGTGGCCGGGGTTCTCAGTCGGGTTGGTCGGGTAAGACAGTGATGTCGAGCCAGTAACGGCGATGCTGTCCGGGCTCGAGTTCGACGAGCGTGCCGCGACGACGTTCGGCGGCGCGACCGTCGTCGTGGCAGTTGGACGGCTCGAGCGCTAGAACGTAGGTGCCGCGGCTGAGCTGTTTCCAGACCACAAGCCACGGCAACGTGTCACGCGACCAGTGCAGGGACACCTTGATGCCACCGGCCAGGGTGGGGTTGATCAGCGTGGCCGAAGCCCCGCGCGCCGTGTCGGCTGGTTCAACGGTGTAGACGTGTTCCTTCGCCGGTGGGGACGGAGGCCATACGCGCTCCAGCTTATGGACCGCGTCGGCCGATGCTTCGTCACGGGGCTCGACCGTCAGGGCGCCCAACTGCAACCGCGCGTCTTCGGACAAAAGCGGGAAACCGAAGTTGCAGTGATAGCGGAACATGTGCGGTGTCGGCGCAGCCCCCAAATTGGTGACGACGTCCTCCACCCGAAGGTGCGGCCGACCCAGCGTGGTCGTGATCCGCCGGCGCATCTGTAGGACTGGGCCCAGGGCCGACGCCTCTCGAACCTCACCCTCAATGGTGACGGCGTACTCGTCCTGGACCCAGTCTCCGGCGCAGCGAACCCCTTGTGCGGGCAGCATAGACACATTGCCGTGCAGGCCGAGGCTCTCACCCGCGTCGTAGCTGGGTTGGCCGACTGTGCGCAGCCCGCACGTGGTGAGTAACCCACCGCCGAAGACATCGAGCCACCCGAGCGGGTGCTGGTCGCGGAACGCCGGGCTAACCTCGCCGAGGGGTGAACGCCAGGCTAGTGGTATGCCCCGGTAGTCGGCTCGGCCTATGTCCAGGCCTCGGTCGGCGATCACGGTGAACGAAATACCGCCAGGTGAGCGAACGTCGATGGTGCGCACGCCGTTGGCCCTGCCGTCGCTGAGCACGGCTGAGACGTGCCCCCCGATCTGGGAGATATCCCCGACCCTGCCCAGGACCTCGTCCTGCGTCAGTTCCTGCCCGAAGAGGTTCACCCGGCGGCGCTCTCAGGACCGGTGGAGCGAGAGACGGCCGTTCTGCAGGCCGGCGACAAGAAGAGCCAGGATCAGCACGATCCCGATAGCGACGTACTGCCAGTACGAGGTGACGCCGAGCAGGTTCAGGGCGTTGTTCAGAGCCGAGAACAAGATAGCAGCTGTAAAGGTGCCGGACAGGGAACCTCGTCCCCCCTCGAGGCTCGCTCCGCCGACGACAGCGACTGCGATGACGGTCAGCTCAAACCCTACGGACATGTCGGCCGAGGCTGAGGACAGCAACGCGGCCAACCCGACACCGGCAATTGCGGTGAACAGGCCCACCAGGGCAAAGGCGGCGATGCGGGTACGGTCGACCGGGAGACCGGCCATCCGGCTGGCCGGTTCACTGCTCCCGATTGCGCGGAGGTTCCGCCCGAAGCGGGTGCGGGTCAAGATCAGGTGGCACGCCACGACACCGAGGACCATCACGAGGAAGAGCAGGGGCAGGCCGAGGATCTGAGTGGTGGCCAACGGCAGGAAGCCGACGGCGGCAATGGACAGGGTTGCTCCCGCGGTCCAGATGAACGCGGCCGCGAGGTACAAGTTTAGCATTCCGAACGTCGCGATGAACGGAGGGAAACGCAGCTTGGTGACCACGACTCCGTTCAGCATCCCGAGCGCCAGGCCCAGGATTAGGGCCGCCGCGACGGCGAGGCCGACCGTGGTGTGCGGCATGACGGTGGCGACCATCACCGCGGTCAACCCGACGATGCCCGCCACGGACAGGTCGAACATCCCGGCCACGATCAACAGCGTCATCGCCGACGCCGACAGACCTGAGAATGACGCCTGCAGCAGGACGCTGCGTAGGTTGCCTAGCTGGCGGAACTCGGGTTGCACGAGGCTGAGCACGACAAGCCCGACGACGGTAAACAGCTGAAGCGCGTACTTCCCAGCCAGCGGCGCCACCGAGGCACGGCCGGTGGGTGCTTCTGTCAGCGTGGGCGTTGGGTCCTTCCCTCGCTGGAGGTCACTGTCTGAGGAGACGGTGCTCATGCCGCGTCTCCGGCCATGAGCCGAGTGCGCACACTCTGGCGTAGCGTGTCGAGCCCTAAAGCCAGCAGCAGCAGAACCCCAAGCGCTAAGTACTGGTAATACCCAGGGATGTTGCGCAGGTTCAGCGACGCACTGATCATCGAGAGCAGTAGCGCGCCGATGAACGTGCCGGGGAGGTTCCCCGAGCCTCCTGCCAGGCTGGTACCGCCGAGCACAGCAATGGCAATGGCTTGCAATTCCAGTCCTTGGATAGGGGTGGCGTCCACACTGCCCAACTGGCTTGTGATCAGGACACCGGCGATGCCGGCGGCGAGACCGGAGAGCCCGAAGACGACGATGGTGAGGCGTCGTTCGTTTAGCCCCGCCTCTCTGGCGGCGGCAGGGTTGCCGCCCACCGCGCAAGCGTGCCGGCCGAACCTTGTGCGCTCGAGCAGGACGAAGGTAAGTGCGCAGAGCAGGACCGCGAGCAGGAAAGGCCCCGGCACACCGAGCAGAGAGCCAGTCGCGAGCTTCCGGAACCCGGTTCCGCTGATGGTGATCCGGTTGCCGTGGCTGTATAGAAGGGCCACGCCCCGAGCCACCCCCATCGTGGCCAACGTGGCTACGAAGGCGGGGATGCGTAGGAAGGCGACGAGCAGCCCGTTGATCAGTCCGACCACCAGGCCGATGATCAGGCCGGTCGCAACGCCCAGCGGAGCGCCGACGGAGTTGATAGTGCCTGCGGTGACGACCGATGAGAGGGCTGCGACAGCGCCGACGGAGAGGTCCAGGCCCCGGATGGCAATAGCCAAGGTCATCCCGTAGCCAACGATCGCCACGATGGAGGCGTTGACCAGGACGCTGCGGATGTTGGCCCCGGACAGGAAGCCGGGTACGAGGACGACAGCGAGGATGAAGATGACGACGAAGGGCAGAAGGACCCCGGTCCTGTCCACGATCGCTGATCGTCGAGCAACGCGGTCGGCCAGCACCTCCGCCTGACGTCGCTGGGTGTCGATGCTATCTGGTGCTGCCACATCTGTGGTCACGACAAGGCCTTCCCACGGGGGGCTCCGGACAAGGGTCGGCCCAACGATGCGGCCACGATCGCCGGCTCGGTGATCGCGGCTCCTTGCAAGTAGCCGGAGACCCGTCCCGCATACAAGGTCAGACAGCGGTCGGCGACAGCGACCAGTTCGGCCGCCTCCGAAGAGCTGACGACGACAGCCACACCTGTGCTGGCCAGCTCCCGGACCAGTTGGTAGATGTCGACCTTGGCGCCGACGTCGACGCCCCGGGTCGGTTCGTTCAGAAGCAGCACACGGCAGTCGGACAGCAAAGCACGCCCCAACAGCACCTTCTGCTGGTTCCCTCCACTCAGCGCAGTGATCGGATTGGCTGGGTTCGCGGAACGGATGCGCATCCTCTTGTGCAGCTTCTGATAGCTGTCCCGGTCCCTTCTGCGGTCCAGCAGCAGGCGGCCCCACTTGCGCTGAGCGACGACGGCGTTGTCCAGCACGGACAGCAACGGCAGGATGCCCTCAGCTTTGCGGTCCTCGCTGAGCATGAAGACACCCGAGTCGATCGCGTCTGCGGGGCTTCGGGGTCTCACGTCCTTGCCGTCGACCTGGTAGCGGCCGAACGTTGCAGGTGTCACCCCAAACAGAGCAGGCATCAACTCTGATCGACCTGAGCCCACCAACCCGGCGATCCCCAGGATTTCGCCGGCGCCGACCTGGACGTCCACCGGTTCCACCACGTTCCTGCAGCGCAACCCCTCAACCCTCAGAACCGGCGCTGCCGCCGCGTCGGCGGGCTGGGCGCTGCCGTGAGCCTCTGTGGCATCTTCCAGCTCTCTGCCCAACATGTGGGTCACCAGCTGGTCAACAGTCGTGTCGGCAGTTTTCATCTGCGCGACCAGTTGACCGTCGCGGAGCACGCTGATGCGGTCGGCGACACGGAAGATCTCCGGCAACCGATGCGAGACGTAGAGTACTGCGCAGCCCGTCTCCCGCAGCCGTTCGACCAAGCTCAACAATTTGTCGACCTCGACCTCGGTCAACGCTGCTGTCGGCTCGTCCATGATCAAGACCCGGAACTCCCGAGACAGGGCACGCGCGATCTCCACCAGCTGCTGGTCAGCAACAGCCAGACTGTCGACCCGCCGATCCGGCGAGATGTCCAAGCCAAGCTCGCGCAGCGGGTCGCGTGTCATGCGCCGGGAAGCTGAGCGGTCCACTAGCCCCAGACGGCGTGGCTCATGGCCCAGAAACATGTTCTCGGCAACGGTCATTTGCGGTACCAGCCGGAACTCCTGGCTGATCACGCTGATCCCGGCGGCTTGGGAGTCATGCGGACCGGCGAAGCGAACCGGGTTCCCTTCGATCATGACCTTGCCGGCGGTCGGAGCCTCGAGGCCCGCTAGAATCTTGATCATGGTGCTCTTACCGGCCCCGTTCTCCCCGACCAGGGCATGGACCTCACCTGGCAGCAGGGCCAGCGAAACGTCCTTGAGGGCGTGCACACCCGAGTAGCGCTTGTCGATGCCCTCAGCAGAGACCAGAGGCCGGGCAACGTTGGCCGAGGCCGGCTCCTTCCGCGCTTGTACGGACAAGGCGGCCCTACTTCTGAGCGGCGCGGGCCGCTTTGAAGGCCGTCAGATTGCTCACGTCAACCAGCTGGACCGGGACGGTGATCGTCTTGGTCGTAGGGTCGTCGAAGTGGATGCTTTGCCCGTTAAGCAACGCCAGGGCGTCCTTGACGGCCAGCCGCCCCTGCGCGTACGGATCCTGCGCGACCGTCGCGGTCTGGGTGTTCTTACTGATGGCTTCGATGGCGCCAGGGCTGCCATCGAAGCCGATGATCACGTAGTTGCTGGGCTTCTTGCCCGCTCCCTGGATGGCAGCCACCGCGCCTTGCGCCTCGTTGTCGTTCGCGGTGTAGATCCCGGCGACGTTCGGGTGCGCGGCCAGCATGTTGGCGGCGGCGTCGTGTCCTTCCTTGATGGCGTCGTTGCCGTTGAGTTGTGAAACTACCTGTATGTTCGGGTACTTGGCGACCTCGTCGATGAATCCCTTGACCCGGTCGACGCCGACGTTGGAGCCGGGGTGCAGGGTGATCACGCCGATCTGCTGCTTCCCGCTCTTGCCCTTCAGCTGCTTCGCCATGTAGTCCGCAGCCAGCGCTCCGCCCTTGATGTTGTTCGACAAGATGAAGGCGTCGTAGTCACCCTTCGCTCCGACGTCACCGATCACGACCGGAATCTTCGCCGCATGCGCCGCCGTCACGGTCGCTGGGAGAGCGTTAGGTTCCACCGGAGAGACGATCAGAGCGCTAATCCCCTGGTTGATCAGATCTGAGCTGCTCGAAACCTGCGCCTGCTGGGAGCTCTTGTCGTCCGCCACCACCACTGACGCGCCCTCAGCCGCAGCCTCGGCCTTGATGCCCCTGGCGTAGTTCTGGAAGTACGGGTTCGCCAGGTCATAGACCGAATAACCGATCTTTAATGGACTCTTTTTCTCGAACTTCCCCACCGAAGCGCTCCCCGAAGCGCCTCCTGAACTGGTCGACGTGGACGTCTGAGCTCCACTGCTGCAGGCGCTCAGCGCCACGGCTACCGAAGTGGCGGCCACCATCGACACAATCATCGAACGCATGTTCTACTCCCGGGGCCCTGAGTCTGATACGTATCAATTACGGGGAAGCTAGAGCCGGTCGTTCAAAGTGTCAAGGGTCGCCCACTGCTGCTTGAGCGGAACGATCTGGCCAGCCGGAGTCCCCCGGGGTCGACGAGCTGACTCTCGGACCACCAGCTCTGGAACCAGGATGCTGCCGGCAACCTCCGCCGACGTGGGACTGCCGAGGACCTTGCGTTGGATGAGCCGCGCCGCCGCGGAGTAGCCGAGCCGGTGGGGCTCTTGCCGCACCGTCGTCAGCGCCGGCAGGAGCATTTCGGTGAATTCGTCGTCGTCGTATCCCACCAGAGAAATATCCTTGGGGACGCTGACACCTCGCCGGGTCAAACCGCGCAAAACGCCCAAGCCGAGTAGGTCGTTGACGCAAAACACAGCAGTAACCCGCGGTGCAAGCTCGAGCACGTCTGAGGCGACGCGCTCCCCCTCTGAGGCCTTCTGAGCATCCACCGGCACCTGGTACAGCACGTCCTCAGGGTCCAGCCCCGCCTGCTCTACGGCGAGACAGATGCCGCGCCAGCGATCGGCGCACCACGAGATCACCGTGGAACCGTTGACCACAGCGATACGCCGATGACCCAGAGCCAGCAGGTACTCACCGACCATGCGGGCGCCCTCGACATCGTCGACAGTGACGAACGGAAGAAGGCCTCGCTTGTCACGCCGGTTCAGGAGGGCGACCGGTGTGCCACGTTCCACGACACGGTCCAGTTCCGTCAAGTCCGGCTCGAGCGGGGCCACCAGGATGCCACCGACTCGCTGTTGCTCGAGGAGGCGCAACAAGTCGGCCTCCTTGGCAGCAGACTCCTCGGTGCTGCACACAATCAAGGCAGCGCCGTGTTCGGTAGCCGCAGCAGCCGCTCCACGCGTGACCTCGCCCCAGAAAGGGTTACCCACGTCGGGAACGCACAAACCGATCGCTGCGGCACGACCAGCACGAAGCAAGCGAGCCGGCTGATGGACAACGAAGTCCAACTTGTCCATCGCCTCACGCACACGCTCCCGCGTCTCCGGGGCAACCAGATCTGGATGATTGATGACGTTAGAGACAGTCGCCTGAGATACCCCTGATGCCGCCGCGACATCGCGAGAGGTCGCCCGGCCTCTACCGCCACGTCGTTCTTCAGCCGGCTGAAGCGCCGCCATCATCCTTCACCTGCGCTCTGGTAAAGCCGGGACCCGGTCGGGCAACTGGCGGGATGGCGGATCCGAGAAGCCCTTCCCCGGTCGTAACATAACAATAACGATGGGAGGTGGTCCCGCCGAGAGGCTCCCGAGGTTCGGCGGTTGTGAGAACAGGCCAGTGCCATACGGGCTGACCGACCGTCGCGGCGCGGAGCCCGACAACGAATAGTCGCGGGACGGCGCGGGCGTGGGCTTCAGCGGCTTCGACGTCACCTTCCCGGTCGGCGAGAGCGCGGCGGCCATCCGGGGGCTGATCGCCGGAGCCGCGTCCAGGGCCTCGGCGAGCTCGGCTTCCGCGACCCGCAGCGCCCCCTTGGCGTGGGCGGCCGCCGACTCGGCCGCCCGGACCGCCGCCGCCGTGACGGCCGGTTCGTCCCCCCGCGCGCCCACCGCTGCCGGTCCCGTCACCGCCGTCTGCACCGACTGCCCGTGTGTAGGCACAGAGTCGGTGAGTAGTCCGCGCCTGCGGTCTAGCTGGGGGCGTAGCTGCCGCGTGAGCACCTACTCCGCTCGAGAGGGCCGGAAGGCAACTCTGGTATGCAACCAAGGAGCGCAGGAATGATGAGTCAGGAAGGATCCGGGCATGAAGATCACCCTGGTGCGGGGTGACATCACCCGTCAGGACGTCGAAGCCGTCGTGACCGCCGCGAACACCAAGCTGCGCGGTGGCGGTGGTGTCGACGGTGCGGTGCATGCCGCCGCCGGCCCCCGGCTGCTGCAGGCCTCGCGGGCGCTGGCGCCCTGCCCACCGGGTGGGGCGGTTATCACCGAGGCCTTCGATCTGGCGCCGGTGCGCTGGGTGATCCACGCCGTCGGTCCGATCTACCAAGGCCCGCAGGACGCCGCCACCCTCGCCTCGGCCTACACCCAGGCCCTGGCCCGGGCAGATGAGGTGGGTGCCACGACGGTGGCCTTCCCCTCCATCTCCACCGGCGCGTACGGCTACCCACTGGCGGAGGCAGCGGCAGTGTCCATGCAGGCGCTGTGCGGAGCGGTGACAGCCGTCCAGAGCGTGCTGCTGGTCGCCTTCAGCTCACAGGTGCAGGAGCTCTGGGAGCAGGCTCTGGAAGGCTGACCAGCCCCAAGGGGTCCCGTCCAGACGATGAGCTCCTGCGACAGCGCTGGGGTGGCCTCGGGGATGGGCAGAGCGCTCCGTGTCTGCAGTGCCCACTTGGAACACCCGGTAGCGGTACGGCCCGGCAGTGAGGCTCACAGTGCGCTTCCCGGGGCAGTACTCACGCCTTGGAGCGCTCCCGTGACGTTCGGGGGGAGTCAGAGTGTTGACTGCCGTCCTGACGGCAATCGACTCCAAGGTGCCCGTTGGGTGCGCCACCAGCTCCGAATAGTCCTGCATCAGCGGGCGTCCACGCTGCAGGAGCAGCAGATGACGGTGCCTGAGCTGCCCGTAGAGGCCCCCCAGGCCCGTGCGGCTACAATTCGACCACCAGTTCGGGTCAGCCGGCCTCACAGAGGCCCACAGACACTGCCGCTGCCGCTGCCGCTGCCGC
>JAABVA010003847.1_pt1 | contig 14082 bp, 6 predicted proteins | sample 5560331 | NCBI WGS metagenome assembly JAABVA01 (sample SAMN12812661, study PRJNA571458) | rock metagenome | isolation source: Antarctica rocks | place: Antarctica: Victoria Land, Mt New Zealand sud | collected 2016-01-07 | reverse complement strand
GCCGGGTTCGTGCCGGGCGTCCTGCTGTACCTGGGGCAGTGGTTCCCGGAGAAGGCGCGGGCGGCTGCGGCGGCGAAGTTCATGATGGCGAGCGCCATCTCCATCGTCATCGGCGCCCCGCTGTCGGGAGCCGTCATGTCGCTGGGCGGCTGGATGGGGCTGGCGGGCTGGCAGTGGATGTTCATTCTCGAAGGTGTGCCGGCGGTCCTGCTGGGCGTGGCCGTCCCCTTCGTGCTGGCGGACCGGCCCGCGGACGCGGCCTGGCTTGGCGCGGCGCAGCGGGATTGGCTCACCTCCACCTTGCAGCAGGAGGCTGCGGCCAAGCGCGCCACCGGCCTGCACGGCATCGGCCCGGCCCTGGCCAGCCCGGCAGTTTGGCTGCTCGGCGCGACCTACGCCTGCATCGGCGTCGGCTTCTACGGCATCTCGTTGTGGCTGCCGCAAATCCTGCGGCAAATGTCGGGGCTGGGGCCGCTGGCGCTTGGTCTGCTGACGGCGCTGCCCTTTGCGGGGGCGGCGATGGCGATGGTGGCGAACGGCCGCCATTCGCGGTATGGTAGCAACCGCACCTCACGGCGCCGTGAGGTGCGGTTGCTACCTAATACCGCACTTATGCACCGTCACAGTCTTGGACTAAACACCTGGGCAACACCAGGCGCCCTTTGCTGTGACTGGTTCGGTCCAGGCTTGGGCTGCGGTGGAGCCGATGCGGTCCGGCATGGCCATGAGGGCGTTCCGGGCAGCGTTCTACGGCGTTGCGCATCAGGCAGTTGGGGGTAGAAGCGGTGCGGTCCATGCCGGCCACGGCAGCGGCGCAGGTCGCGGATGGCGGGCGGCGGCACGAAGTTGCTGGCGGCCAAGCCGTGGCGCACCAGCTGTCCGTCCCTTCATAGGCCGGACTCTGACTCCAAGTGGAGGAAACAGCGAGGGCGGGTCAGCTTGCCTTGCTGGGCAATTCCGAAGCGTTCTCGTCAGCGAACCATGGGCGTTCAGGCTTTGAAACGCACTTTCGGGCTCGTTGCCACCGAACTCTCTGTTCCTGAGCCAGCGCCTGACCGGAAATAGCCAAAATCAAGCAAAATGTTCATGCAGCATCAAGAGCGTTGATTATGCAAACATCCGGCTTTATTGCGCTACATACGGCAAGCGCCGCCACGTAGCCGACTCGCAAAGGCAGGTCAACAACACAACAGCTCGCCGGACCATGTGGATGCCAAGCGACAGACTGCAGCAGAGGCTGCGACGAGCATCCTACTGACATCTCGATCCCGCACAACGGTTTCGTGAGGCCATCTCCAAGAGCCTTGAGCAGTGCTTCTTTGCGCGTCCAGCTGACGAAGAACGCGCTCACCTGCTCATGATGCGTGAGCGCCTCGAATTGCTTTAGCTCAGAGGCGCTGAACACGTTTTGCGCCAGCATCATAGTATTGATGTCGGGGTCAATCCGCTCGACGTCTATGCCCACCTCTCTTCCAATGCAGAAGGCAAACGCGACCACGTCTCCAGAATGTGTCACGTTGAACCGCATTGGGTGCGAGATGAAGGGCTTGCCATGGTCCCCAACGCTGATCAGGACATCATTTGGCGCCACTGCGAGATACTGGCCAATCAGGTGCCGCAGAAGACCGCGTGACACCACTGCACGGTGCCGATCCGCAGAACGAACATACCGGTCAGAGTAGTGACGTTCAGAAGATGATAGCATGTTGGTCAACACGGCAAGATAGCGTGTGCCCGCAGACAGGGAGACGTGCCACACATCGACGATTCCTGCCTGAAGCAGTTCGTATCGGCTGTGTCTGGCAAACAATGGAAGAGTCATCATGCCTTCGATTGATGCCGGCAGCTTTTTGCTCTTACTGTTCCGTTGTAGCGGGCAGCCCTTGCGGCGCAGCAATCCAAGGGCTGCCAGAACGGGGCTTGGCCCTCTGAATTGCGGCGTCGCTGCGTTCTTCGCAACGCCAAGCGGTCTATGCAAAAGGCCAGCGGCATTGGCGCGCAACCGCCGCGCCGGTTGAAGCGATGCCGACCCGGTGCGCCATCTTTTCCAGGCCGAACGCCCTGCATGATCTTGATGCGTGCAACGGAACTACGCCATCTCCCAGTTACGTGCCAGCCAGAGCGCGCTAGAAAAGAAGAAGACGGTGAAAGCGAGCAAGGCTGTAACCTCTGGCCAGAGCATGGCCACTGGCGTCTGCTGCCAAAACACCTTTGTGAAGCCGTCAAGCGCCCATGCATTGAAGGTGATCAATCCAAGATCCTGGACGAAAGCCGGCATTAGGAAACGAGGGAACATGCTGCCGCCAAGGGCTCCCATTGCGAGCACTATAAGGCCCGACAACGCAAAGATGCGCGCTCTCGTCCGGCAAAAGGCAGCCACGGCCAGGCTGAAAGCAGCCGCAGCAAAGGAAGTCAAAAGACTGACAAGGAACCAGCCACTAAAATGCGGCAAAAGCTCCAAGTGGAACACCAACGCGGCCCAAAGAAAGATTGCCGCAAGCTGCGACAGGCAGAAAGCCATCGTGAACAAAAGCTTGCCACTCAACAGTTGAAACAAGGAGAGCCGGCTGGACAGCACCCGGGCGAGGATGCCACTCTCATTCTCCTCGATCAGGCTGGTCGCAGCGCCCGTCGCGGTGAAGAGGATCGTCATCACGCCCATCGCCGCAGCATAGAAGGCAATGGTGGGATCAGGCGCCGCGACGTGCGCAACGGTCCTGACCGTGACAGCCAAAGCGCCGGGCTGCGTCCCCGGTGCGGAGTTCGGCAGGCTGCTCGTGCGTTCGAACTGACCGGCCATGTGGGCGCGCTGGGGAGGCGTGAGGCCGCCAGTCCAGCCCTCCACCGATTGCGGGCCTGATGCGGACAGCACGTCTGGCGCCAAAGCCAAGGCCGCTTGCTGGAGCATGCCGCCATAGGACAGAGGTGCAAGCGGGTCGGACCCGTTGACAACGAGTTCCACGCTGGCAGGCACTCCGCCGGGCAAGAAATTGAGCGGGGCGGCTTCGAAGCCGTGCGGGATGACCAGGAGCGCACCGATGCGGTCCTCATGCAGCGCGGCCTCTGCCGTCTTGCCGTCGTACGGCGCCAGCGGTGTCGCGTCCTCAGCCTCACGGACCGCTGTTCCCGGTTGCGAGCGCAAAAGTTGGACGAAGCGACGCGACATCCCACTCCGGTCATCGTCAACGACCCCGAGCACACGAGGGCCGCTGCTTGCTGCCGGATACGAACCCTGGCGGCTCAGGGTGGAAACTCCGGCATAGATGGAGAAGAAAGCCAACGGGACGAGGTAGCCGAGCAACAGGACAATGCGATCCCGGCGCAGGTTGGCCCACGACATCCAAATCACATTTATGATCATTCCCGCACCTCGCGCCCGGTCAAATGCAGAAATACGCTTTCCAGGCTTGGCGAGTTCAGGCTCATCTTGCGAAGCGGAACCGCGTCGTTGCGGAACTCATCGAGGAGCGCCGGGAACTCGGTCGCCGCGTCGTTCAACCATAGCCGCACCACGTCGCCATCGATCGAGGCGCCGCGAGCCCGAAGCCTGTTGCGCCAAGCATCGTCGAGAGATGCGCCCTCGATCACGGCCTCGTGCCGGGAGCCGAACGTGCGAAGGATAATGTCTTCGCCGCTGCCCTCGGCGATCACGCGCCCATGGTCGATAATGGCCACCCGGTCGCACAGGTGCTCGGCCTCCTCAAGATAATGGGTGCTGTAAAGCACCGCGACACCGGATTGGCGAAGCTCGCTGATCATGTCGAAGATGCGTTGGCGGGACTGCGGATCAATTCCGACGGTCGGCTCGTCGAGCAGGAGGATGCGGGGGCTGTGGATCACTCCAGCCGCAAGGTTCAAACGCCGCTTCATTCCGCCGGAAAAATACTTGACGGGGTCATCGGCCCGATCGGTGAGCGCCGCCATGGCAAGGACGGCATCCATCGCGGCGCTCAGCGCTCCCTGCGACATGCCGTGGCAGGTGCCAAACCATCGAAGGTTCTCACGGGCGGAAAGGTTGGCGTAGAGCGCCAAGTCCTGCGGCACCCAACCGATTTCGCCGGCCGTGGCCGCCGCCCGTGGGGAGTGCTTCTGCGGCCCTATGCATATAGTTCCGGCGTCTGGCGACAACCGGCCGACGATGGCGCGTATCAGGGTCGTCTTGCCGGCCCCGTTCGGCCCGAGCAGCCCCAGGATCTCGCCCTGGCGCAGCACGAGGTCAACGCCTGCAAGGGCCTGATGGCCGCCGAACGACTTCCGCAACGCCGCAACCTCGATCGCGCTGCCAAGCGCGCCTTTCTGTGGCGGGCCTGCGAGGCTGGCGGCGGCTTCGGCTAAAGAGCCGTCGGCGCGCCGCGCGGTGACGAGAAAAGTATGGGGCAGTTCGAGATGGCTGCGCGGCGGGACCGGCAACTGCCAGCGGCCGTAGTTTGCTGCGGCCTCGCCCGGCTGCACCACCGTCGCCTCCCAGCCATGCCGGGCGAGGAACCGCTCCGGGTCGTCCGTACCCGAGTACCAGCCCATGTCCTGCTGTTCGAGTGCCTTGAGGACGTCCTTCATCCAAGGCGCGTTGAGATAGGAGAGGCTCACGAGATCGGTGGCCAGAATGCTCCCAGGCGCGGAAACGGCGGTGATCCGCTCCAGGATGCGGTTCACGGCGCTTTCTTGCAAATAGTAGAACAATCCCTCGATCAGCCAGAAAGTAGGTTGCTCCGCGCGAAAACCTGCCGCCACCAGGGCAGACAGCCAATCGTTTTCGAGATCGGCCCCGATCAACGAACGTGTGCAGTGCGCGTGCGGCGCAGTCTGAAGCAGGAGCCGTTCCTTGAGCGCAAGCGACTCCGGCCGGTCGATCTCGTAGATGCGCGTCCCTGGCGGCCAGTGCAGGCGGACGCTGCGCGCATCCATCCCTGCCGCCGGCATGACAACCTGGACGATGCCCTCTTCGCTGGCGCGCAGCACGGCCTCGTCGAGGTAGCGCGTGCGGATGGCCAGGTAAGCCGCCATCAGGGCGTGATGAGGGCTTTGGTCCTCGGCACGCGCCAGCATGGCCATGCCCTCCTGGCCGGCGAGCAATTCGGCCAACGGGTCGTCGAACAACCGATCAGGCCGCTTCGACTCACGGGCGCGGTGGGCAGCCGTCCAGCGGGCGGTGGTTGCGACGGCATCAACGAGGGAGTCCGTGGCGACGGGCAACGCGGCGGCATCATTCATAGCGCAAAGCCTCGATAGGATTGAGTTCGGCTGCCTTGCGCGCTGGATAGTAGCCGAAGAAGATCCCCACGGCAGCGGAGAACAGGAACCCGACCGCCATCCCAGGAAGCGACAACGTGGTCGGCCAGGTCGTGAAGTAGGACACGCCTTGTATGGCGGCGATGCCGAACAGGATGCCGCCCAGGCCTCCGCTCACGCTCAGGATGACGGCCTCCGCCAGGAATTGCAGCAGCACATGATGCCGCCGGGCGCCAATGGCCATCCGCAACCCGATCTCCCGCGTTCGCTCCGTGACGGACACGAGCAGGATGTTCATGATCCCGATGCCGCCGACAAGCAGCGAGATGGACGCGACCGACGCCAGGAGGAGCGTCATGATCTGGCTGCTGTTCTGGGCCGTGGCAACGATCTGGCTCAAGTCGCGGATGTCGAAGTCGCCGGTCTGGCCCGGCTTGATGTCGTGCCTGCGGCTGAGTGTCTGACGAATCTCCTCCGTCGCCTTGCCAACCGCTCCGGTGCTGGCCGCCTGCACGTACATGACGTTCACGTAGCCGGTGAGGCGAGGCTGGATCCCGAAAGGGTTGGGCGGCGCGCCATAGGGGTTGTCTTGCGGCTTCTGGATCTGGCTCGGCACCGCGACCCCCACCACTCGGCGCTCGGCGGTGCTGAACGGGACCATGATCACGTCGTCCTGATCAAGGCCCCAGGTCGTCTGGCCCTTGCCGGCGAGCAGGCCGACGATGCGCAGCGGCACGCCGTTGACAAGGATGATCGCTCCCAACGGCGTCTGGTACGGTTCGAAGAGTTCACGGGCGGCCGTCTGGCCGATCAAAGCCACCAGTGCGCTGCCGCGGTCGTCCGTATCGCTCAAGGCACGGCCCGCGGCGATATGCCAATTGCCCATCTCTTCGTAGCTGGCCGTGACGCCTTGCACGGTCGTGAACCAGTTCTTCGTGGCGCTGAGTGCCTGGCCAGGCTGCTGGATGAGGTAGCTAACCTGCGCCACCTGCGAGTCCTCGCGCCGGATGGCTTCGGCGTCGCCTGTGGTCAGCGTCGATGCGCTGCCAAAGCCGCTGCGTGCGCCTCCTTTGCTGACCGCACCGGGGAGCACCACCATGAGGTTGGTGCCCAGGCTTTCGATCTGCTTGCGGACCGCCTGGGCGGCGCCTTGGCCGATTGCGACCATGCAAACGAGGGAGGCCACGCCGATGAACACGCCGAGCATGGTCAGGGCGGAGCGCAGGGCGTTGCGCCGTATGGCCGACCCGGCCGCCGCGAAGGTCATCCAGGCGAAAGCAAGGCCGGGGCCTCGTTCCGGCGCCGTGCCTGCCACCCGTGCCGTGCCAGGACGCGGCCGGGCTTCGATCCGCGTCTCCTTCCGCTCGTCGGACACGATCTGGCCGTCGCGCAGGGTCAGTATGCGGTCGGCATAGTCCGCCATGTCCGCTTCGTGCGTCACCAAGATGATGGTTACGCCCGAGGCACGATTGAGCGCCCGCAGGGTTGCCATGATTTCGTGCGACGCATGGGAGTCGAGGTTGCCTGTCGGTTCGTCGGCGAGCAGCATTCGTGGCGAGTTGATGAGCGACCGGGCAATGGCGACACGCTGCTGCTGGCCGCCGGAGAGTTGTGCCGGGGTATTGGACGAGAACTTGCCAAGGCCGAAGTGTACGAGCGCAGCACGCGCCCGGTCCCGGCGGTGACGGCCCGAGACTGCTTTATCGCCGGCGTAGAAGAGCGGCAACGCGACATTGTCGATCGCGCTCGTACGCGGCAGCAGGTTGAAGCTCTGGAAGACGAAGCCGATGCTCTGGCTGCGCAACTGGGCAAGCTCTGGCTCGCTCAGCGCGGCAACGTCGGTCGCCTCGAACCGGTACCGGCCGCTGCTCGGGCGGTCAAGGCATCCGAGGATCGCCGTCAGCGTGGACTTCCCGGAGCCGGACGGCCCCATGAGCGCCACGAACTCCCCCTGCTCGATCTTGAGGTCGATTCCGCGCAGCGCATGCAGGGTCGTTTGCCCAACCCGGTAAGTGCGGGTGAGGCCGTCGATCTCGATCATGGCACGCCCGGGGCGCTGCCAGCTTTCTTCTCGGCGACGATCACCTTGTCCTGCAGCGTCAAGCTTCCCTGGGTCACCTCGGCATTGATGTAGTCGTCCAGGCCGATGGCGACCGACACAGGCTGCGGCCGGTCATCGCGCAGAACCCAGACGTGCGGTCTTGCCGCGTCGGCAGCCGACGCGGCGGCAACGGGTCCTTCCGGCGCATAGCGAAGCGCGGCACTGGGCACGCGCAGGACGTCGTTGTGTTCCGCAGTGACGATATGGGCGACTGCCGTCATCCCAGGCTTCAGCAACAGCGCACCGTTGTCGACGCCGATCACCACGTCATAGGTCACGACGTTCTGCACCATCTGCGGAGCCTGGCGGATCTGCTTGACGACGCCAAGGAACGGCATCGCGGGCAGGGCCGACACCGTGAAGAGGGCCTTGGCGCCGGGTTTGATGTTGTCGATGTCGGACTCGCTGACGTAGGTGTCCACTTGCATCTTGGCCAGGTCGGTCGCGATGACAAAAAGCGTGGGGGTCTGGAAGCTTGCGGCAACCGTCTGCCCCTGCGACACGCTCCGCGAAACGACGGTGCCGTCCACCGGCGAGACGATGTTGCTGTAATCGAGGTTGACCCTGGCGACGCCCAGCGCCGCAACTTGCTGCCGGATCAGCGCCTCGTCCATCGCGATCTGCGCCCGGGCCTGTTCATAGTTGCTGGTTGCCAGCTCGAATGCGTCCTGCGAAACGTCCCGGCGTTTGACGAGCGATGCATTCCGGTCGCGGACCAGCTCCATGTAGGCAAAATTGGCTTTGTCCTTCTCCCTTTGCGCGACGGCGGTGGCCAGTATTGCGACTTGTTGGTCCACGGTTGCTTGGTAAAGGCGGGGGTCGATCTTGGCGCAGAGCTGGCCGCGTCGGACCGTAGTGTTGAAGTCGCAGTAAACATCCTGGATCACGCCGGAGACATAGGTGCCAACCTGCACCGTGGTCTCGGCGTTGACCGTCCCGCTGGCGGCAACCGAGGGGGCAACCTGGCCTCGCGACACCGGCATGGTCACGTATTGCTGCGGTGGCCCGGCCGCCCAGTGCCGACTGAGGAGCGTAGCGGCGCCCGCCAGGGCGAGGGCGAGGGCGCCGAGGCCGGACAGCCACCAGCCAGGCAAAAGCTTGCGCCCTGACTCACCGACGACTCCTGCCGGCTCGAACAAGGAGTTGTCGGGGGCGGGCCTCAAGAGAAAACCGGAGCAAGTGCGGACAGGCGCCGCGTCGTGGACAGGGCCATTGCATGGTCCCCGTCGATCAAGGTCGCCACTTCGATCACGAGATCATGCGGCTCGTTGAGGATCTCGACCACGCCGTCCGCAGGACGCACCCGCTGGACGATGAACCGCGGCAGCGCCTCGTCCCCGTGGCCACACGCCTTGGCGCTTGCCTTCTTGGCGCACCACGCGCGGCTCGCCCAGGCCGTCCGCTCCGGCTCCGCCAGCGGCAAGCAGGCCATCTCCTGGCGGTTGAAGGCGAAACTGAAGGACCCGGCGTCGCGTCCAGCCATGCTTGCGATGTCGACCCCGACCGCTTCCGTGCTCGATGCTACGGCAACCGCTTCGTCGGCAAGGTGCGCCACGGCAATCGATGACGGGCCATTGCCGGGCGACAACAGCATGGCGCCACCGGACAGGGTAGCCAACTCGACCTCCAGCGGATGCAGAGCGACGCTGCGATGCCGGCGGAACCAGTCGCGGACGCAATCTTTGGCCGCTATGCGGCCGAGCAGCCAGTCAAGGTGCGGCATCCGCAGGTACTCTTCCCATTCCGAAGGGGTCAAGTAGTACCGAGCGATCCATGCGGGATCAACATCACCCAAATCGAGGCGCCTCGCGCGGTAGCAGGAAAGAGCTGAGTCGCCGACGTCCCATGGATGGCCAATCGAGCCTTCTTGAGGCCGGTGATTGCGTTGCAGGAGGCATTTTGGCCAGATCACCCAGATTTCCTCCCAGCCCTCGACGCGCAGCAACAGATCGCCGGCGGGACCGACGATGTCAAAATCACCCTGGACCCGGCGTTCGTCCAGCCTCCGGTAGCCTATCCTCGCCTGCGCCCGCACACCTGGCGGCGGCAAAAATCCATACCGCGAGATGCGCTTCACCCGGATCGGAACGAGGAAGCGCTGGTCCTTGACCCATGCCGGCACGCCCATCATCTGAGCGACGCTGTCAAGCAGGATCGGATCGAAGATCGGTGCGGGACAGTCGCCGGCAAAGAGATTGCGGGGATCGCGCAGCATGACCTCGCCGGAGATCGCATCGGCGGACATGGCGTGCAGGGCCGTGATGGCGCGGAAGAGCGGACCCTGGAACAAAGGCCCCCTGTCATAATAATCAGCCGCACTCAACGGACAGCCAGTCTCGCAGGGAAACGCTCTCGGCGGCGGCGGCTCCGGGAGACGGCCCATGGCGACACGGCCGCGCATGGCGGGCTTGGCCTCGCCTTCGATCCTGATGTCGATCTGGACTTCGGACTCAGTCATGCGTTCGGCAACGATGATCAGGGCCAGCGTGTCGGCATGCTTAAGCGAAATCCAGCTGATCGCCTCGACATCATGGCAGTCGAGCACCGACAGCTCAGGAAGCAGAGCCTGCGCCGCTTGGGACATGACCTCGATGGCGAAGGCGAACGGCAGCGTCGGCAGCAAGTCCCGTGCGGGCTTCAGCAGGCCGGGCACGGCCAGGAGCACATGGTCGCCGAGGAAATGATGCACCGCCATGTCAAGCACCAGACGCGAGCGCAGCGTCTTGCCCGATTCGGCCTCGATAACTTCTCCCAGCATGGGCGATGGTCGAAGTGGTTGCGCCACCCGCTCCGGGGCAGAGGGCAGGTGCGCCCGCGCATGATCCAGAAACCGCGTCAGCAGCTCAGACAAGGTCCGGTCAGCCCGCCGGTCGATCTCGAGCAACTCTGCCAACCACGTCGCAACCGGAACGCCGCCAAGTGGCATGAGCGAGTCATCGATGCTCGGCCGGTCTGCCGAGGGCGCGGATGGGACAGCGTCGAGATCGAGTTGGCCCAGGAGGCGGTGCTGATACAGCGACAAAGGGTCAAAGGAGACGCCCATCGCCAGCAACTGCGCCAAGACATACTGCAGTTGCTCCAAGCCGGAAAGGTATTCGACATCGATTGACAATGCGATGTGAGGTTCCAGAGCGAGATTTTTCTGCACCGTCGGCAACAAACGCCCGCCGCCGCCCAGCTGAAGGAAAATCCGGATGCCATGCTTGTGCATCGTCGCGATCGTCTCGCGCACGCGCACGGCGCCGGTGACGTTCTGACTCAGGATTTCGATGATCTTCTGAGGCTCTGGCGGAAACAGGCGAGCCGTCACCGACGAATAGATATCGGCCTCAAGCCGCTTCAGCGGCATGGCCGAGAGCGTCTTGCTCAGTTGCCCGCTGTAGGGGGCCGCATGCTTGGTGTGGAATGCCGAGAAGGACGCCATGAGCGGCGAGCTCGGGACCGCGGAGGCCCAGATGCCGGCAGCACGCAACCGCTCGATCGCAACGCCCACGGCGGCCTCTTCGCCTCCGATGAACGCTTGGTCCGGCGAAACGTCGATCGTCACCGCGACCTCGTCGCCAAGCGGTTGGATCACAGCCTCGATGTCCTCGGCGGAGGCGCTGACCATTGCCCAACTGCCCCGGTAGGAATCGTTGATCTGTAGCAGCGCCGACGACTCTGCAGGCGCCTGTGCCGTGCTGGTTGCGGTCTCCATATCGATGATGCCAGCGGCGACCAGCGCGCTCCATTCACCCAGTGAAAACCCGGCCATGGCGTCGGCGCGGATTCCGAGCGCGCGGACCAACGAGTAGGTGGCCAGATTGGCGATCATCGTTCCGATGGAGGCCCGTTGCGACCACTTCAGCTGCTCCTCGATCTCGGCCAAGGTCGCGAGGTCGCAATACGGCGGCGGGAAAAGCTGGAAGCTCAGCTTGTAGGCGACTTCGTCTTCAGCGCAGACCGCCTCGGCACGGTCAAGCCAATCGAGGATCGCTGGAAAATGCAACGCTAGTTCCCCGATCCGGTCTGCGTACCCGCCGGCCAGGCCGGGAAAACCCACGCCCGGAAAGAGGAACCCAACTTTTCCGGAACTACCTCCAGAGCCAAAATAGGTTCCGGCAAAGTTCTTCCAGGCGTCAGTCGTATCGTTCGTCAACCGCTGGTCGACAGCCGCGAGCCGGGTGCTCAGGTCAATGGCGTCGCGGGCGACGGTCGTGACCCTGAACCTATGGCTGTCGGAGAAGCAGGTGGCGAGGGTGAAGGCGAGGTCGCCAAGGCTGCCACCTGCCGGGCCTTGGGCGGCAAGGCGCTGGACGCGCCGGACTTCTTCGTGCAGCGCCTCACGTGTCGCTGCTGCAATGACGATCATCTCGGAAGGCCAAGGTGTCAGCGATTGCCAAGCTTGCTTGGGTTCTGCCGCGTTCTCTTCCAGGACAACGTGGCCGTGCAGTCCCGAGAAGCCGGCCATGTTGACGCCGGCCCGCCGACGTACGCCGGTTGGCGAGATCCATGGCCTCAGCTTTGCGTGGACATAGAGACGGCTGTTTTGGATGTCCTGGTGAGGCTTCTCGGCGCCGAGCGTCGGCGGCAAAGTACGATGATAGATCGCCAGCGCCGCCTTGATCAGTCCCGCGACGGCGGCGGCGTGTCCAGCCGCTCCGATGATGGAGCTGCTTGCGCCAAGCGCCACTTCGGGAAAACCCGGCCTGCCGAGGACGTCGTGCAATGCGGCGAGTTCCTCCGCATCGGCGGCGGCTGTTGCCGCTCCGCCGCCTTCGATCAGGCTCACGGTGGCAGGATCGATGCCGGACCGCGCATAGGCCGTGCGGAGCGCCGTAGTGCGGTCGGACGACAGCCCAGTGCCGGCAATAAGGGCGTAGATGCGGTCGCCGTCGCGCTCGGCGTCGCACTGCCGCTTCAGCACGACCGCTCCGCACCCCTGGCTCGCGGGACTGCCGCGGCTGGACGCCGTGTATGGCCTCACGGGACTGGCGGACCCCAAACCCAACCCGCCGGGCAGCTCCATGCCTGCGACAACGCCAACGTCGCACGTCAGGCTGCGCAGATGGCCCAGCACGGAGTCGATGGCATTGACGGTCGATGTCGAGGCAACGACGTCAGGGCGGGCGCCGGAAAATGGGAAGGTGGAGGCCGCATCGACGGCAGACATGCCCGAAACAGCCAAAACCATCCTCGCCTCCGGACTCGTGGCATCGTCGGCTCCGGACGGCCGCCCAACCCTGGAGTCTCGCAAGGCTGCAGCGAGGAGGCGCGACACGCTTCGCTGTTCGAGTTCTTCGTGGGCGATCTTCTCGTGGCCGATGCCGAGAGCAACGTTGCGCCAAAAGTCGGCCAGGTTGAGGATGCCTGGAAACACGCAGGACATGCCAACAATGGCGATGTCCCCTGCCTGCTCGCGGGCATCCTCGGCGCCCGCGGATCGGGGCGCCGAGGCGGCTTTGACCTCAACCAACGAAAGCGTCGAAATCGGAGTGGGCGGCAGCGGGTGGCACGCCGGTTGAAACCGGCGTTTGAGGCCCATCGCCGGAACTGGCAAAGATCAGGACCTCTGCGTCTCCCTTATGGCCGAAGGAGATTTCATCGATGAAGCGTTGGCAGCCGGTGTCGATCGGCAGCCAGTCAAAGCCGCGCGCCTCATGCAGCTCGCCGGAATAGCGGGTGGCCATACCGGAGTCCGCCCAAGGCCCCCACCCGATGCTGACAACGCGGCCGGGCCATTGCGCATCAAGACGCCAAGCAAGCTTGTTCAGCGCCTCGTTGGCGGCTGCATAGTCGGCGCCGCCGGCGCATCCATAGCGTGCTGCGACCGACGAGAAGAACGCCATGAAGCGCAGCCGCTCGGGGCGCAGCACGCGCGCCAGCGTCAAGGCTGGCGACACCTTGGTGGTGAACACGCGGTCAAACGAGTCGAGCGACTTGCCGAGCACCAGGGCGTCCTCGACCACACCTGCGGCATGGATAACGCCGTCGATACGGCCATGTCGGCGGTAAATCGACGCAACGAGCGCCTCCAGGGCGGCGGCATCGCAAACGTCGAGGCAGTGGTACTCGAACGGAACCCCCATCGCGTCCAAACGAGCAAAGCCCGCCCGCATCTCGCGTGTCCGCAGCAGGGCCTGGTAGTCAGCCTCGAGACCGAGCGGCGACAAGCCTTCGCCGCGGCTGCGCCGGATTTCTGCCAGGGCACGCTTCAGCTCCGCTTCTCCAACCAGCCCCGAGGTTGCAGGAGACTCGGCGGCTGGCTGCACCGTCCGGCCGGTCATGACCATGCGGCAGCCGTACCGTGCAGCAAGCGCCGCGCAGACATGCGCCCCGATGCCGCGGGCCCCTCCTGTCACCAGGACGACCGAGTCGCGATCAAGCTCGATCTGAGGCTGGCCCCAACGCTCTAGGTCCGCCTCCACCGTTTCGAGAGTGCAGCGACCCTGACTGGAATACCCGACTTCCATTGCGGAGTCCCAGCCGCTGAGTTCCGGCCAGGCTTGGGATGAGGCCGCGCCGTCGCCGGCGAAAGGGTCCAGGTCCCAGCAGCGGACGAACACCTCCGGCCATTCCTGGGCGAGAGATTTGATCAGACCAGGTAGCCCGGCCTGGCCTGGGCTGAACCGGGCAGATGCCGCGTCAAGCCCGAAACTGCCGCCCATTGCGGTCACGGCGCCCAACGTTCCATGCGCCTGCTGCAGGTCGCTGCCGAACACGGAAGCCAGTACGAACAGGCTGCGCAGTTCGAGCGTGTCGTGCTCGCTTGC
>JAABVA010003846.1_pt1 | contig 14086 bp, 7 predicted proteins | sample 5560331 | NCBI WGS metagenome assembly JAABVA01 (sample SAMN12812661, study PRJNA571458) | rock metagenome | isolation source: Antarctica rocks | place: Antarctica: Victoria Land, Mt New Zealand sud | collected 2016-01-07 | reverse complement strand
GGTTGAGGAGGGAAAGACCTTTTATTGGTCTGGTCGCTATCACATGGATATGAATTCACGCGACACCCTTGATACACAACTCGGTGTCTATGGCGACTTTCATCCGGTTATACCGGAAGACTACAAACGCAGTCCGCTCGTCTTTCTCGCCAATATTCAGCCAGAGCTACAGACCGAGGTGTTGAACCAGATGCCTCATGCCCGTTTAACGGTACTCGATACGATGGAGCTATGGATTAACATCGCAAAGCCACAACTGACTGAGGTTATCAAACGCGTGGATATCTTGCTGCTCAGCGAGGAAGAGGTGCGCCACTATACAGAGCAGGCGAACATTGTGAAGGGTGTGCGGCAGTTATTGGCTATGGGACTGCAATACGTAGTGGTCAAGCTAGGTAGCTATGGGGCATTGCTCTTCGGAGCCGATGGAACATATTTCAGTGCGCCATCGTATCCGCTTGAAGAGGTGATTGATCCAACGGGTGCAGGTGATGGTTTCGCTGGTGGACTCCTCGGCTATCTCTCTAGCGTTGAACCCGGTGCCGACGGACGGTATGCGGTTGATGATATCAAACGTGCCGTTGTGCATGGCAATATCATCGGCTCCTTTGTGTGCGCGGATTTCAGCATCGACTGTTTACGTACCCTGACGCTGGATGATATCGCGAAACGCTATAACGAACTGGTCGTCTTCTCGCACTTCGATTCCCATTGGCGTCCAACCAAGCCCTCCACGCTTATCCTCTAAATGTTGTAGAATAAAGCCATCGTTACAAACACAGGGTGTCGGCACTCTGTGATATTTTGCCTACTGTACTGTTAGATAGACACAAAGAAGGGAATCCCATAATTATGACAACCTCAATTCACGGCGACGTGAAAGACATAGCTCTCTCGGCACGCGGGAAAGGCCGTATCGAATGGGCGGCGAAAGAGATGCCTGTGTTACGCCTCATTCGCGAACGTTTCGAGAAAGACAAGCCACTACAAGGCATTCGCATGTCTGGCTGCTTACACATCACCACTGAGACCGCGAACCTTGCCATCACCTTGAAGGCTGGCGGTGCCGATCTCGTGTTGTGTGCTTCTAATCCGCTTTCAACGCAGGACGACGTGGCCGCCGCCCTCGTGTACGAATACGGCATCCCCACCTTCGCCATCAAGGGAGAGGACGAGGAGACGTACTATCGCCACATCAACGCGGTCCTCGACCACAAGCCACAGATGACAATGGACGACGGGTGCGATCTCGTTTCGACGATTCATAAGAGTCGTACCGAACTCATCCCAACGATTATTGGCGGCATGGAAGAGACAACAACGGGTGTGATTCGCCTGAAAAGCATGGAGCGCGACGGTGTACTCAAGTTTCCTGTGTTAGCGGTCAACGACTCCGATACCAAGCATATGTTCGACAATCGCTATGGCACGGGACAGAGCGTGATCGACGCGATTATTCGCTCAACCAATATTCTCATCGCGGGTCGTACCTTCGTTGTCTTCGGCTATGGCTGGTGCGGACGTGGTGTTGCTTCACGCGCTCATGGCCTGGGTGCGAACGTCATTGTGACCGAGGTAGATGCAACGCGAGCACTGGAAGCCGTTATGGATGGCTACCGTGTTATGCCCGGCGTCGAGGCCGCCAAAGTCGGCGACATCTTTGTGACTGTGACTGGCGATGTCAACGTGATTGATCAGCAGCACTTCGAGAACATGAAAGAAGGAGCTTTGATCTCGAACGCGGGCCACTTCAACGACGAGATCAACATTCCTGCGTTGGAGAAGATGGCAATCGCCAAACGCCGTGTCCGTGATTTTGTCGATGAATACACCTATAGCGATGGTCGTCACGTTCACCTGCTCGCCGATGGTCGCCTTGTCAACCTCTCCGCCGCCGAGGGACATCCTGCCAGCGTGATGGACATGAGCTTCGCGAATCAGGCTCTCGGTTCGGAGTACATGCTGACTCATGCCAAAGAGTTGCAGCCAAAGGTCTATTACATACCCACAGAAATGGACAAAGAGATTGCGCGTCTCAAGCTCCATGCAATGGGTATTCGCATCGACACTCTGACCCCAGAACAGGAGAAATACCTGAATTCGTGGGAGTCCGGCACATAAAGAACATCCTGTAGGGACCAATGTATCGCGTCCTGGGGTGGGGTTAGGGAGGGGAACGTGTGGACAACCATTCTTTGCGGTCACGTATGTCCCGCCTCAGAACGCGATACATCGGTTCCTACTAGTTCATCAACCTTCAATTGCTAGACGTGAAAAGCGGGGATGCAAGGGGTAGCCGCCCCTTGACTGGGGTCTGGGGCTGTGCCCCAGCCTCCCTTCTCTCCCTCTCGCCGCCTGAGGCGGCGAGTCTTCAAACGAAGCTTGGCCGTGTAGCGAGTCGTGAGAAAAAGGGGCAAGGGGATATCCCTTACACAGAATTGACAACCAACCTTTGTTTGACGTAAAATAGAGATAACACAAAAAAAGAACGCAGACCTGACAACTGAATATCAGCAATGAGATCGCTCTCATCAAGAGAGGTGGAGGGAAACGGCCCTACGAAGCCCGGCAACCCATCTGTTCCTGAACAAAATGGGACAGGAAGGGTGCCAATTCCGGCGGAACTGCATGATAGAGTCCGCGAGATGAGGGGAATGTGCAATTCGCCATACCCCTGAAACACAGGGGTTTTTTTATGCCCTGTATCTCCTCAAGACGCTCCCACTGCCATATTGAGTTGCAACTATCCTATAGTCATAGTATGTGGCTTTTTGATACAGAAAGAAGGAGGATTCCCCTTGAGCAATTTTATGGAAAGTCCCAAGTCATACTTCACCAGTGAGTCGGTGACGGAGGGACACCCTGACAAACTGTGCGATCAAATTTCGGACGCGGTACTTGATGCCATTCTAGCGCAGGACCCACTAGCTCGCGTTGCCTGTGAGACCGCGACGACAACCGGCCTTGTACTGGTGGCGGGCGAAATTACAACATCGGCATGGGTCGATATGCCCGCGATTGTACGGAAGACTATCGAGCAGGTGGGCTATGTCAATGCCGAGTACGGCTTCGACTATCGTACCTGTGGCATCGTTACCTCGATTGGCAAGCAGTCGCCGGATATCGACATGGGTGTGAGCCGTTCGCTTGAGGCAAAAGATGGCGTCGTGAAACACCTGAGCGACGACGAATTGGAGCAGATTGGCGCGGGCGACCAGGGCATGATGATTGGCTTTGCTTGTAACGAGACGCCCGAATATATGCCGATGTCAATTAGCCTTGCACACAAGCTCACGCGCCAACTCTCGGTTGAGCGGCGTAAGGCATGGGCAGGTAGTGGGGCATTGGCCTATTTGCGACCGGATGGCAAGAGCCAGGTAACGGTGCAGTACGATCATGGTCGTCCAGTGCGTGTCGATACGGTGGTGATCTCGACGCAACACGCCAGCTACATCGACCAGGAGCAGATTCGGGCCGACGTGTTAGAGCATGTCATCAAGCCCGTTATCCCAGCCCATTTAATTGACCCCGCGACCAAGATTTTCGTCAATCCGACCGGACGCTTTGTTACAGGTGGTCCAATGGGTGATGCAGGTCTCACGGGGCGCAAGATTATCGTCGATACTTATGGTGGTATGGCGCGTCATGGCGGCGGAGCGTTCAGCGGCAAAGACCCGACAAAGGTAGACCGTTCGGCGGCATACGCGGCACGTCACATCGCCAAGAACATCGTTGCGGCTGGCCTCGCTGATCGCATCGAACTACAGGTCTCTTACGCCATTGGTGTTGCGCGTCCGCTCTCGCTCTTTATCGAAACCTTTGGGACAGGCAAAGTCTCCGACGAGGAGATTATCCAACTTATCAACGAGCATTTCGACCTGCGCCCTGCTGGTATCATCCAAGCACTCAACCTGCGTCGTCCTATTTATCAGCCAACGGCGGCCTTTGGTCACTTCGGACGTACCGATATCGACGCTCCGTGGGAGGCACTGGACAAGGTGCCGATGCTGCGTAAAGGCGTCGGTGCGCGTGTGGAGAGCGGCGAGACGGTTTCATAAGAAACTGCGAAAAACAGGGAGACCGCAAGGTCCAATACTGTTCAAATAAGATGAACGGAATATATATACTCACAACTGTTCAAATAAGATGAACGGAATATATATACTCACAACGGACGCCCACAAGGGGCTACCCTACTATACGTGTATAGTAGGGTAGCCCCTTGTGGGCGTCCGTCCGTTCTACATTTTAATCCCCTACATATAAGGGAGACCCTTGCGGTCTCCCTGCCCTCTTTTACTGCTATAGACTTTGAGTTTAATCCTCATTCAAGCGTAACATTTGTCCTAACGCTGGTCGTGTTACGACGTGTATCATCATTCCTAATGCGACAACGCAAATAATAATTAGGATAGCAAACGCAAGTACAAGACTGATAGGTACGGTTATTTGTACAGGAATAAGATGTTGTAATGCGTAAAATTGGTTGCTACCGCTCTCACTAGTGATTTCATTATTTGAAACGCTACTGAAGACGAGTAGCGGAATAGTTGTTGCAGAAAATAATGTGCCAAAGGCGATGCCTAGTACAATTGAAGCGATATAAGTGATTCCTTGCTCCCACGTCAGCACGCTCACAGCTTGCTGTTGACTAGTCCCTAATGCTCGTAGCACCGCGAAGTTTGTGACGCGGTTGCGTGCTAGTAACCATGAAGCTAAAAGATTGCCGACAAGAGCGAGCAAGAGAGCGGTTATCGCACCTAATGCCAGGACGCCAATTAAGTCGAGATAGCGACAACGCCTATTCCAATACTTTGAGTCATAAATGAGCCAAAGACTTGTAGTCGATTTGCGCCACGACTTCGTAAGATAGTGATGGTGTTGGATTGACGCTCGACGAGTAGTTCCGTCATCATTCCAACAAAGAAGAGGATGAGGGCGATAATCTGAAATAGTAGCAGTGAATTTGGAATTTGGAGTACCCCTATATGGGCGCGATACTGCTCTAGTATACTCTGCTTAGTATCTGTCGTAAGCGGGTCTCCTAGCGCATTGATGTTATGAATATAGGGGGATTCTGGTAAAAACTGCTGTTCATCGTATAAGTTGGTAAGCGTGTTTTGCCAGTTGCTTAACGTTGCAATTAGATCATCGAGTTGGGTGATTGAGAGACGCGAAGTATCAAGTTGATAATATACTTCAAGATGCGTTAGTTGAGATGAGATAATTATTCTGTTTGCATCTTCAAATGAATCAAGAATTGAAAGGAAGGTATCACTTGATACAAGAGCAGTTCCATGCAGAATTGGGGGAAGCCGGGAATTTCGCTAGGGTCTACATCGGCACCGTGCCAGAATACATCATTTGCAACATCAGCACTATAAATACCCACAACGTGTAATCGCAAATTTTGTGGCTTTGGTAAAAGGGGTGTGTTTTGATTGAGTAATCCTAACGATGCCTGGAATGGCACAACAATAGTCGAGCCAATGTCAACATGAAAACCTAGTGCGGTATCTGGTGTCAGCGCAACCTCAAGGTTATTGCTTAATGCATTAGGGAGGCGCGACCTCGAACAATTTTGGCGTGCTTTGCCACGTCTTTCATCGAATAACCGCGAATAGCCAGGGTATCAGACCTATTGGGAAGGCTTAGATCATCGGTTTGGATGACAAACTGCTGCGGACCATTGATATAGCTTTGTAGTCCTGTACCCATGATCGATTGATCGATAATGCTTCTAATAGCAGCCGCAGAATATGACGATATAGCTGCAATATTTACACGTGCAACGAGCGTTGCACTATCACGATTGGCAGTAAGCACACCACGTAATCCTGTAGTGAGCGCGACCTGTGAATAGAGCGGTACAGTATACACCAGCATCACAGCGGCAATTGTACCTAGATTTATGAAAAAGAGCATACCCCATGTGCGGCGTAAACGCCACAAGGCTAGAGTCGCAGTTGAAGTAAATATCGCGCCACTACGCTGTATGGTTCGTGTCACTTTGGAATGTATCATTATGCCCCCTACTGCATTATGCGAACTGTATCACGTTTTTCAGCAATGACAACATGTAACTCCATTGTGTAACACTCCTCAAGGGCAGCTTAAAATCAGCACCTTCACTCTTCGAGTATAGATAGGTATTACTCGAAAGTCAATGTTTTTACATAAAAATGTGTGAATAATTTTGTCTGTATAGTAAGTAATAAAAAATACATTTTATGTAAGTTCCTATTTTTTGTGTGATGGAAGTTCCTACATGCTATCATGAGAACGTCCTTGCCGCAATCTCGTATAATTGATATGGACTATTGTTTAGTCTATCGTTACAAACCCATCAATAGAAAGAGGACAAAGCACAATGGATTTTTCACTCAACGAAGAGCAGATAGCCATTCGTGACACCTGTCGCGAGTTTGCTGAACAAGAGATTAAGCCGATTGCGGAAGAGATAGATGCGACAGGGCAGTTTCCCTATGCCGTGATTCGTAAAATGGGCGAGCTTGGTCTGCTCGGCCTACCTTTTCCAGAGCAGTATGGTGGTGCGGGTGCCGACTTTTTATCGTACTGTCTCGCTATCGAGGAGATTTCGCGCGGCGATGTCTCGGTTGGCATCACAATGGAGGCGCACACATCGCTTGGCGCGTCGCCGTTCAATTTCTTTGGGAGTGAGGCGCAAAAAGAGCGTTTTCTTACCCCCCTCGCGCGTGGTGAGCAGCTATGGGCCTTTGGACTGACAGAGCCAGAGGCTGGCTCCGACTCTGGTGGTACCCAGACACGCGCCGTGCTACATGATGGACAGTGGCATATCAATGGCTCAAAGGCGTTTATCACCAATGCGGGTACGGATATGACGGGCGGCGTCACCATTACAGCAATCACAGGTACACGTTCCGATGGGCGTAACGAGATTACCAACATCATCGTTCCGAAAGGCACTCCTGGCTACAGCATCGGCAAACCCTATAAGAAGATGGGCTGGAAGGCATCGGACACGCGACCACTGGCCTTCGAGGATTGTGTGGTGCCAGAGGGTGACATTCTCGGCAATCGTGGCGATGGCTTCAAACAGTTTATGCAGATTCTTGATGCTGGTCGTGTGGCTATCGCAGCTCTCTCCGTCGGTCTCGCACAGGCATGTCTCGATGAGTCATTGAGCTATGCGAAACAACGTAAGCAGTTTGGGCGGCCTATCAGCAAAAACCAGGCCATTCAGTTCAAATTGGCCGATATGGACACCGAAATCGAGTTAGCGCGTTTAATGTATTATAAGGCCGCGTGGCTGTATATGCAGGGTAAACCCTACACCCGTGAAGCGTCGATGGCGAAACTTTTTGCCTCCGAAATGGCGAATCGTGCCGCCAATCAAGCCGTACAAATTCACGGTGGCTATGGTTTCATGGACGAGTACCCTGTTTCGCGCTACTTCCGTAGTGTCAAGATCAATGAAATCGGTGAAGGCACCAGCGAGGTACAGCGTATGCTGATCGCGAAACTGCTGGGATGCTGAAAAAGGATGGCGTAATGTAATGAGTGTGGTAACAACGAAATTGTTGGCAGAGATACCACTTTTTTCCAACATGGATGATGAGGAGCGCACTGAATTGCGCTCCATCATGACTGAGCGCGTGTTTAAGCCAGGGCAGCAGGTGATGACAGCGGGCGAACGCGGTTGCGGGTTCAATATCATCGAGCGCGGCGAAGTTGAAGTGTGGCTGACCGATGCCGATGGGCAAAAAGTCGTACTGGACACCATCGGACCGGGAAGTTTCTTCGGCGAATTGTCGATGCTGTCAGGAGAGACACGTTCGGCCAGTGCAACCACTGCTGAAGAGGTCGTCACGCTTGAACTTGATCGCGAAGAGTTCTTCGATTTTCTACGTCGGCGTCCTGATGCCGCCATTGACGTACTCATGGAACTTGGACAACGCCTGAAACACACCGACGATATTCTGCGTACACGTGTCAGTCGCAACCCAAACGATGCCGAAGAGAAGCATACCTCACTGGCGCAGCGTATCGCCGACCTGATCGCGGATTTTAGTGGCTCTATGCCATTTCTTCTCATCAATCTAGTTGCCTTTATGTTGTGGATTGGTATCAACACACTTGGTCCAAAGAATGCTCAATTTGACCCGTATCCATTCCAATTTCTCACAATGTCAGTTTCGCTCGAAGCCATTTTCCTTTCTATTTTTGTGCTGATCAGTCAGAACCGCCAGTCGGCCAAAGACCATATCAAAGCCGACCTGGACTATGAGGTCAATGTGAAGACGGAACTGGAGATGAGCGTAATGACCGTGAAAATGCGGGAAATAGAGCAGAAGCTACATCATATGCACCAGGATATTATAGAAGGTAAAAGTGATCGCGTATAGGGTAGTGACAACAGGCGCGTCGGAATTTTCCGACGCGCCTGTTGTCACTACCCTAAGAAAGCTTTATGCAGGCCAGTTGAACATGCTAAATGTAGCTATTTGTGTGCCCGTGGGATTCACCGACGTAGGATTTTCTGCCGCAACCCATATAGCTGTATCAGTGTTTACCGCTAGGAATGCAACACTCCTTGTGCTATTTTTGACCTCGACCGATGATTTTGCTACAGCATCATACATCTGATAACCGTTGCTACTCTGCCAGAGCAAGAAGCGAGTGCCTCCTTGCGGTGCCGCTGCCGTATTATCGCTAGAGAGGGTCGTTGGTGTAGCTTTTGGATCATCGAGCGCAAGGGCTAGAAGTGTGCCGTGAATAGACTCGTCGATCTGTGGCGCATAGACATCGGTAAAGCGTGGAATAACGGGTGCCGTCGATACAGGCATTGGCGTTACTGTCGCCTGCCCCGAAGGAGTGCTTGTTGCATCTGGCTTCTTAGGTGTTTGCACCGCAGGATTCCCTGTACTGAGCAAGAAGAGTGTATCGTTGATGACCTGTGGATGGAACGAGACCTCATCCTCCAGGAAAAGTTGCTTAGTGACGGTTATACCTGGACGCCATGCACCATTCTGACGTGTTACATCATGAGTTGTCTCCTGTGTCCAAATGTTACTATGCGGTTGCATGTCCTCTGTAAACCATTCTTCGGACCAGAATATCCGTGAACCGTCGGCGGTTGCCGTTGGTGATGTAAAGATGTGACCGCTATTTGTTGTTGCTATAGTGCTAGAAGTTGCGTCCTGCCCTCCGTTGAGTTGATAACGCACAAGTTGCGCGTCACCCTTTGCATCGATGGTTGTTACGAGAAGCGCATCTTGCTGGATGAACGATAAGCCTTGAATTGGTGTGCGAACCCAACTTGGAACGGTTGCGGTATCAAACGTGCCATGTTGTAGCGTAATTGATTGCCCAAAGGATTGCGTTGTGTCTTGTGTCGCCGTGAGAGGAAGCGCGTTCAAGCTCCAGCTACGTGTGAACGTAGGTGTACTTGTATGTCCCACATGTTGTTGTCCCTTAGTTTCTCTTTGTGGCGTATCGAATTGTAGCCAGATTAACCACTTTTGCGAGGCACTGAGAACAAACAGAGGACTATCGTTCCCTTTTGCAAGGAGCGGTGTGCTGGTTGCGTTCTTCGCCGTACCATTCACCTGCTCGATCATCCATTGTGTCTGACCATCACCATAAGCCGAATAATAAATATGCTCACGAGTTGCAACCGCGCTTGAGACATGAGAGTACGCTGTTGTAGCAGTATAGTTTACTGGCGCGACAAGCGAAGGAGGTGTGAAAGACGATGTAGTACTGGCTATATTGCCGCCACCATGATTCGCCAGGACAAGGAGCGAGACGAGACCACCTACTAAAAATACCATCAAAAAGCTTGCAGCGAGTCCAAGCACAGCGAATTGCCCCATTGGAGCAATATGCCTTTTGCGTTTCATGGGAATAATCGGCAATGGACCAGTCTCGGCAGTAGAGAATGAGGTGAGAGTATTGCGTGCGTCTGCTGCTCGTGTCTGCTCTTTCATATATGGCTTGAGGAAGTCAGGGACAGAGGAGGCAGAAGATGCATGGGCATGAGAAGAACGTTGCAGAAATTGTGCATGTTCTGTCGCTAACGTTCGCATGAGCCTGTCATGTGCATCAGAAGCGGGTTCGAGTGTTGACAGAAGGCGAACGCTATTTCCGATAATGCTTTGTTGTGCGAGTACGTCTCTACACGCCGCGCATTGCTCCAAATGCACATCTAATTCTGTCGTATCGTCGTGCCCATTTTTCAAATCACGATATGCGGCGAGCATTGACCGCGCCTGGTTACAGTTCACTCTTCACCGACCTCTTTTTTGTATAGTCCAATAAACCGTTCCCGCGCTCGCATGAGCCGCATTTTGACCGCCGACGAGCTAATATTGAGAACCTCAGCGATTTCAGCACAGGACAAGCCATCATTTTCATAAAGCCATAAGCAGACCGCATATTTGGGCTGCAACTGCTTCATGACACGTTCAACGATTTCTCTGTCCGCAACGCGACTTTCAAAACGTCCGCCATCATAGCTGTTGCGCTCATAAATAGCACTTACAGAGCTTGCGCGGTTTTCGTTCTGGCTATCCTCGTTGGGGTTTGTAAAGCCGTCGGCTGTCCCGCCGGAATCGGACAGAACGCCAGCACCGATGCCGCGATCCTCGTTAAACAACGAGAGTGGCAACCATGCAATCAATCGTCTGCGCCTGAGCGTATCGGTGGTTGTATTGGTTGCTATGCGATAAAGCCACGCCGAAAGTGCCCCTGGCTGGACGACGGTTCCATTCAACAATGCTTTGTAGGCTTTTACAAACACATCCTGTGCTAAATCATATGCCTGTTCTCGATTGCCGATGAGATGATAAATGAAGTTCGTAATAGGTGTCTGGAAGCGTATAAATATCGCTTCAAAGTCAGCGACATCTACCGCCTTGGCCTGCTCGTTTTCCTGAGTCTGCTCTTGTGAAGCAATCTCAGGTGACGAACCATTTGCCCTTGTTACTTGCGTATCAGACATACGGACTTCTTCATCCGTCGGTAATGGAACGGTGAATTTGCCAGTGCGTTCATCCTCAAATGGAGAATGCACATTGCTATTCGTATTGTAGAAACGGATAGAGGTATCCATCAGTTACATCAACCTTATGCAAAGTAGAGAGTTTTCATAGCGTATACAAAAATTGGTTCTTGAAAAATTGGTTCTTGATAGTAGTTAGCATAACATATCTACGCAAAAGATGCTGTGAAGTAGTAGACAAAGAAAAATACTAGCCCAATGGTCTCAAAATAATCCTGTTAGCTATAACAAAAGAGGGGATGTTTTTATTCGTGCGGCGAGAGAAACAAGGAGAGCGCAAAGGCGCTTCCTACATTTTGTTACAATACAAATTATCCATTCTACCCATCATTGTTATCGTAGGAATGGAAGAAATGTGCGTCATTCTATGTGCTGTAACGTACATGTCAAAAGATAATAGCGTTCCTATTTAAAGAAGGATATCTATGCGACTCGGTTTATATTGGTCTTATGCGACACGTTCGCTGGTGCGCGGAGGCCAGCGAACGGTACTGGCTATATTTTGCGTGGCGGTGGGTGTGATGGCGATTGTGGCATTGCAACTTGTGGGTTTGAGCATCAATCAGGCTCTAGTTGGGAATATTGTGGAGGCTAACGGCGGCGATTTACGTGTCAATGCGGGGATATCGCCATTACGTCAGCGTGATTTACCCTTTTTTGAGCAGTTGAAAAAGCGCGGCAGTATCACAGATTATGCAACCTCGAACGATACTGGTGGCACTATCACGCTCTCTTCAGGCGATGAACAAACACTGAATCTTGTAGCGATATCGAGCAATTTCCCTCTGGTTGGGCGGGCAAATTTTATCGCACCCTCACAAAACTTGACGGTACAACAGGTTGTGCATGGTAATGATGTTGCCGTGAGTATGCACGTCTTCCAAACGTTGAACGCGCACATCGGTAGCATCTACAACGTGAAGACAACGGATGGGCGGCTTGTTCCCATCACTCTTGCTGCCGAATTTCAAGAAGGGGGCGCGTTTCAGGGACCACAAATTCTTATCGCGCGGGATACGCTAGCAACCATCCCCGGCGCGGATGGCTCATTACTTCCTGCGACGTATAGTACGGTTTACACAACACTTCCTGCCGCAAATTTACAGTCCGTACAGGCACAGGTTAGCCAGAACTTTCCTGCTGTTACGCTGGTTACAGCACAGGACCTGCTACAGCGCAGACAGAGCCAGGTCGATCAGATTCGCCTCTTTTTGCGTATCGTTGGCTTGCTTGCTCTCTTTATCGGTGGTATTGGCATTATCAATACCATGCAGGTATTGTTGCGCCGACGCCAGGTCGAGATTGCGATGCTTAAAACAACAGGCTATCGGCAGGTTGATTTATACGGACTTTTTGGTTTAGAGGCGGCTCTGCTCGGTATCATTGGCGGTATTGTTGGCACGCTTGCAGGTATTGGAGCCAGCTACCTTGTACGGACCGTCGTTGAACATGCCTTTACGCTGCATCTACCAATTGTGCTTGACACAACAACAATTCTCTCCGGCTTTGGAATTGGTCTCGCAACCGCGCTCATTTTCGGGCTGTTACCGATTGTGCAGGCAAGCCAGATACGTCCACTTGTGGTGTTACGGAACAGTGGCGAGGCGACAGGCACGAGTTCGCGCTTGACCACGCTTGTTTTGCTGATTGTCCTCTCCATCCTGTTTGTCGCGTTGGCTGCTAGCATTCTTGGTAGCGTGACAACGGCGATTATCGCGGTCTACGGGGGAGCTATTCTCATCTTCGCAATAGCACTGGGACTTGGGTTATTGGTTCTCGCGATCTCAAAATTGCCTGTGTATGAAAAACCACAACTGCGTATTCTGCTCTGGATACTCGCCGCGCTCGGTATCATTGTGCTGGCTGCCATCGCCTTTGGACTGCTTGGATTGCTGGGAGCGGGAATCAACCGTTATGCGACGCATGCTGGTAACAGTACGCTTGGAGTCTATGCACTCGCGGTCTTTGGTGGATTGGGAATTGTATTACTGGGTGGCGCACTGGTCTTCTTTTTTGCGACGCTGGTCGATAGCGCAGTGATGTTCACGCCGCGCTCATGGAAAACACCAGTCATGCTGGCGTATCGCAATATGGGACGCCAGAGAGTACGCACAACTACAACATTGACGGCACTCTTCGTTGGTGTATTCGCGATTGGATTGGTGCTTGTGCTGGGTCAAGGAATCAAAGATACGATCAACAGTACGCTCGACTCTCTGTTCACGCGCAATGTCTTTATTGCCGCCTCGCCCAAACAGAGCAACACAATCAATACACAGATTGCACAACAAAGAGGCGTTGATACAAGCAAAACCGTCGTTAATGTGGTAGTGCGGCAGGTGTATCCATTGTTCATTCAAGGACAAGACCTGAACACGGTTCTCAAACGCATTAGTACGCAAGGGAAGGCAAATCCCAGAGGTGTTGTCAATAAGCTCGCAAATATCGAGGGCTATACGTTGGAGAATGGTGGGAACAATATTCCCGTCGTAACGTTACAGAGTGGGCGCAACCTGAGTGTAGCAGATGTAGGAACAAACAATATACTCGTCAACGCATCGCTACTAGGTGTACCGTTGCACCTGCATATTGGTGATACGATAATCGAGCAGAGTGCCGACGGTGCCGTAACGAAGGAGCTAACCATTGTTGGATTCTATCAGGATAGCGATCCTACTAAAAATCCTACGTTTGCCTCTATTCTGAGCGATGAACAGGTCGCCGCTCAATTGGGACGTGCATCGGCATTAGATATCTACTCGTTGAAAGTTGACCCTGAGCAACTCCCCGCTTTTAAGAGACACATCAACATAGCTGTTCCCAATGCGCTCGTCTTTAGCGTTGTCGATATTGACGCCATCATCAATCAAGTTTTGAATAATCTAATTGTCATGCTCACCACCGTTGCATCGCTGGCAATGATTGCGGGTTTGATTATCATTGCGAACGCGGTAGCATTGGCGATGCTGGAACGGCAACGAGAGATTGGCATTCTCAAGTCCGTCGGCTACACCAGTCGCTCGGTATTAGCGACGGTGCTGA
>JAABVA010003842.1_pt1 | contig 14108 bp, 15 predicted proteins | sample 5560331 | NCBI WGS metagenome assembly JAABVA01 (sample SAMN12812661, study PRJNA571458) | rock metagenome | isolation source: Antarctica rocks | place: Antarctica: Victoria Land, Mt New Zealand sud | collected 2016-01-07 | reverse complement strand
TCGTCCAGGGTGTCACATTCCGCAACGGCGTCGAGGTCATCAACACGCCAGCACAGAACGCCGCCTGATCACGGCGTCACCCAAATTCCAGCATAGCTCGGCGGTCAGCCGGGTGCGTCAGTCCTCCTCGCGCCCGGCTGGCCGTTGGCCTCACAAGGCCGCAAGCAACCGCCGCAGCCGCGTAATCGCCCCGGGCATGCCGCGCAGCCGCATGACCCGGCCGCTGGCGTCATACTCATCCGACAGCACGCGGGCAGCCTCGTAAATCTCGCCAAGCAGTCCCTGCTTCGCATACGGCAAAACGATCTGCTCCTCCACCATCGCATTTTCAAAGAATGCGATGATCGTCTCACGCAGGGCGGCGACATCCTCAGGCGACGTCGCAGAGAGTAGGATCGCATCGGGGTACTTCGCCTGGAGGGCAGCGCGGCCGGCGTCGCTCAGGCGGTCGGCCTTGTTGAGTAGTAGGCGCGACGGGACGACCTCGGCGCCGATCTCGCCCAGCACATTGCGGCTTACCTCAAGCTGCTCCTCATGCGTGGGGTCGGACGCATCGACGACGAACAGCAGCAGCGACGCTTCGAGCGCCTCGGCCAGCGTGGACCTGAACGACGCGACGAGGTCGTGCGGCAGCTTCTTGATGAACCCGACCGTGTCCGAAATTAGCACGCGCGGCCTCGTCTCCGGCTGTAGCGCGCGCACCGTCGTGTCGAGCGTCGCAAACAGCTTGTCCGCGACCAGCACCTCGCTGCCCGTGAGCGCACGCATGAGCGACGACTTCCCTGCGTTCGTGTACCCGACCAGCGCGACCCGGAGCTGATCGCGGCGCGCCAGCCGTCGCTGGTCGTTGTCCCGCTGGACGTCCTCCAACTGGCCCTTCAGCTCCGCAATGCGGTCGCGGATCTTGCGGCGATCCAGGTCGAGGTCGGTTTCGCCCGCGCCGGAGCCGCGCTGGCGTCCGCCGCCCGCCGCGGACTCCCGCAGGCGCGGTGCGACATACCGCAGGCGCGCCATCTCCACCTGCAGCTTCGCCTCCCGGCTGTGGGCGTGGCGATGGAAAATCTCCACGATCACGCCGGTCCGGTCCAGCACCTGGGCGCCGGTCGCCATCTCCAGGTTGCGGGCCTGGCTCGGCGAGATGTCATGGTCCACGATCACGAACTCCGGCTTCGGCGGCGCTTTCGGGTCCGGCGCGGCCTGCCAGGCATGCGGCGCCTCGCTGGCCGCCTCGAAGCGCTCGCGCGCCTTCGACTTTTGCGGGACCGCCAGGGACGCGACGGTGCCCGTCCCGCCGGTCATCGCCGCAAGCTCCTCGAGCTTGCCCTTGCCGAGCACGGTTCCGCCACCGGTTCCGTCGCGCCGCTGCGATAGCGTGCCGACGACTTTATAGCCAAGCGTCTCTACCAGGCGGCCCAACTCCTCCAGGCTCGCGGCGTAGGCATCAATGCCTGGAGCTTGGATGCCGACAAGGATCGCGCGCGGGATGGGCGGTTTGGTCTCCATAAGCAGGGATGTAGCACGCGCGCGGGACTGCAGTATGGATCGCACGGGAAAAAGCTGGCCGCGGCGGCGCGGCAGGGCATGAACAACCCGCCCTCGCGCCAGCCGCCGGCCATCAATCATCTTGCCAGCCTGCAAGACGGTTTTGCCTCGCTTTTATGGCTTGCTTGCAGAGTCCAGCGTGGGATCCGCTCGTTATTTCGCTCTGCCGTGACTCCGGTTTCGTGCCAGGATCAATCCTGATTGCGCCTGCAAGCCGCTTATGGCCACCAGACCAGGGCAGAACCAATCGCGATGAAACAGGCGCAGTGCTGAACCATATCCGGCGCTCAGATTGCGAAATGAGCCTCAGAGCTCTGAATAGGATGGACTAGCAGCATCTCAGGCCGGAAGCCGGCAAAAGCCAGTTCCCGTGGAAGCGGCTATTCTGCGGCAGCATGCACAATTCGAACTGCCCTGGTGCCCACAACACAACCGCCTTGTCCGGGAATGTGTCCCAGTGATGCAGGTTCGCATAAGGCTCCCGTAAATACGGTCGACTTACGTTTTACAGGCATACCAGTACCCGCATCTATGATGACGATGTCCCGATATCCATTGGAGGCAAGCGCATCTGCCTTGGCCCAAGCATCATCCGAAGAGGATACTGGGACGCTGACTGCACCCGCATCGCATGATGCATTTATTCGATAGATCATACTGTCCTCCATAGTATATCCCAATGTACCTTGCGTATGATGCAGAGCGCGAGGGAGAAAGCGTCAGCAAAATGGCTTTAGAAATCTCGGACTTATCAGAAAGCTCATTTCAACACAGAAGTACTACTTCCAGCTTGCCGGAAGACGAAGTGTGCTGGGCCAGGAGGTCTCCTAGGGCCTGTTCGCATTTGAGTTCTGGTCACAGCATAGACTTGATCCAGTCAAGCGAGGCGGCGATTGCGACACCTGCGGCATAGCAGGCTGCGGTTTTGTCATAGCGCGTAGCGACGGCCCGTCGTTCCTTGAGGCGCGCCCAGCATCGCTCGATGAGGTTTCGATGTCGGTAGATGTAGGATGGACAGGGTTGCGGCTCCTTGGCCCCCTTGCGCGAGGGCACGACGGGAATGGCGCCCATGGCCTGCGCCGTCAAACGGAACTCCCGGGCATCACACGCCATGTCGGCCAACGCCCAGTCCGGCGGTTCGGGCAAACGCTTCAGCAGTCGCAAGGATGGGGCAAGCTCGTGCGCCTGGCCGGGCATCAGGACGAAGTCGAGCAGCCGGCCTGCGGCGTCGCAAACGCCCACGATCTTCGTGCCCAACCCGCCTCTCGAGCGGCCCAAAGCCTCACCTTGGCAGGTGGTGCTGCACATGAGTCGCAGGCTCAACTGGCTCGTTTGCTCCGCCGTGCACCCGTGGCTTTCTGATGCGCCCGGGCGATCGTGCCGTCGATACAGGCAAAGGCCAGCTTCGGCTCTCCTTGGGCCGACACATAGGCCATGATCCTGTCCCACACGCCGGACAGCGTCCAACGGCGGAACCGCAGATACGCGTGATGCCACGGGCCGAGTTCGGCCGGGACCGAGCGCCACTTCGCGCCGTTGTCGAGCCGCCAAACGATGGCGTCAATGGTGCGGCGCTCATCCTTGCGAGGCCGCGCGCCTCGAATGGCTACTGCCGCAATGGCTGCTTCGAACTTCGACCACTGCGCGTCCGTCATGACTGGCATCAACTCTCCCGCGCTACCTCCAGCAAATCAGAGGCCGCGAAGAATCCCGCAAATCACGAGATGCGAACAGGCCCTAACCAAGTCAGTTCTGCGAATGAACTCGAAGGCATCATTCGGCAGGACCGAAGGCGGTTTAACGGCCATATTCAACGATTACGTCTTGCTTCAATACACACAAAGGAGTGCCGCATCCGTCAAAACAGGATGACTGGCAACCTGCAGCCTCCCATAACAATAGGGTAAATGGAGCACAGACGATAAAAATTCTATATACATAACCCGCAAACCGCATAAATAATTAGGGTGTATTTATGTTTTGCATCCTGGCTTTCTGAATATCCGGCCGGCACCCCTTGCCAAGCGGGCCCGAGTTGACCTCTACCGACCCCATGATCTGGTCCGGGTTTCCAGCGCCGACCTGCTCGCTGTCGCAATCGCCCGCGAAAGGTCGGTGCGCCTGTTCCGGGACGACGACCTACAGCCGGCGGGCACCGTCGCTTTGGGCGGGTACGCCGACAACGCCCGGCGTCGAAGGCCGGCTGCTCCAGGACGGCTTCGTCATGCGTCACAATCCAGCCAAGGTCGAAGCCGGTCCAGCCCGCGGCGAAGGGGCATGTCTCGCGAGCAGTGGGGCCGGTCAGCGCTGGCGAACGTTGCAAGCGTGTGCCTCTGGCGGGTTCCGCAACAGAGCCTATTCACCTTCAAGGAGCACGCGCGATTGACCCTGCACCAAATCGAAGCTTTCGTGATCGTTGCCGGCATGCTGGGCCTCTTCGTCTCCGACCGCCTGCGCTACGACATGGTCGCGGCCCTGGCGCTCTCCTGCGCGGCGCTGACCGGCATCGTGCCGCGGGAGAAGGTGTTCGAGGGCTTCTCCAACCCCGTCATCGTCATCATCGCCTCCGTCCTGGTGCTCGGCCGCGCTATCGCGCTTTCGGGCGTCGTCGAGGCCGCCATGCGCCGGCTGCTCACCCGACTGCGGACCACGTCGCTCCAAATCGGAGCGCTCACGGCCTGCGTCACGTTCCTGTCGGCCTTCATGAAGAACGTCGGCACGCTCGGCATCTTCATGCCGATCGCCATCCAGACCGCCGGACGCAGCAAGCGCCCGCCGTCGCTGTATCTCATGCCGCTTGCATTCGGCTCGCTCGTCGGCGGCACCATCACCCAAATCGGCACATCTCCCAACCTGCTCATCTCCGCCGTGCGGCAAGAAACGCAGGGTCGCCCGTTCACGTTGTTCGACTTCACGCCGGTTGGGCTGCCGCTCTCGATCATGGCGGTCGGCTTCCTCGCATTCGGCTGGCGACTCATCCCGAAGGGCCGCGCCGGCCAGGCCTCGGCCGAGCGCCGCTTCGAGATCGAGAAATACACGAGCGAAGCGAAGCTGCCGACCGGCTCGCCAATGGCGGACAGGACAGTCGGCGACCTGGAAGCCTTAGGGGACGGCGACATCGTGGTCTCAGCAATCATCCGGGAAGGCCATGGCCGCTACATCCCCGGGCGGCACTGGACGCTCTACGCTGGCGACCTGCTGATCCTGCAAGGAGACCCGGTTGCGCTCAAGCCGGTGATCGAGCAGGGCGGGCTCGAACTGCTTGGCGCCGTCGAGCTGCCGAAGACCGGAGGCAAGGACGACGAGCTGGAGGCAGCGGAGGCGGTGGTCACCGAGGGCTCGCTGCTGATCGGCCAGACTTTGGAGACGCTCTCGCTTCGGCGGCGCTTCGAGGTGAACGTGCTGGCGGTCGGCCGCAGCGGGCAGCAGATCAGGGATCGGCTGAAGAAGAGCCGCTTTCGGGTTGGCGACACCGTGGTGATCCAGGGCCGCCAGAGCGCGCTGACCGAGGTGCTGTCCCAGCTCGGTTGCCTGCCGCTGGCCGAACGCAACCTGGCGCTCGGGCAGCGACGGCCCCGGCTGCTGCCGGTAGGCATCCTCGCAGCCGCCGTGGTGCTGATCGCCGTGCACCTGGTGCCAGCGGAGGTCGCGTTCTTCGTTGCCGCCGTACTTGTCGTGCTGTTCCGTGTTCTCAGCCCGAAGCAGGCCTACGACGCGGTCGATTGGCCGATCGTTGTGATGCTGGGCTGCCTGATCCCGGTTGGCGAGGCGCTCAAAGAGACCGGGGCGGCAGGGCTGATGGGCGATGCCCTCACCGTGGTCGCGGGCCATCTGCCGGGCAGCTTGGCGGTTGGCTTCATCCTGCTCACCTCCATGCTCGTGACGCCCTTCCTGCATCATGCCGCCGCCGTGCTGGTCATGGGGCCGGTGGCCGCCTCCGTCGCCGGCAACCTCGGCTACGGCCCGGACGCCTTCCTGATGGCTGTGGCGCTCGGGGCGTCCTGCGACTTCCTGACGCCGATCGGCCATCAGAACAACCTTCTGGTGATGGGCCCCGGCGGCTATCGGTTCAGCGACTACTGGCGGCTCGGCTTGCCTCTCTCGTGCTTGATCGTCGCCTCCGGCACCTGGCTGATCGTGCGCACCTGGCCGCTTTATTGAGCAGCAAGGCCACGCACCATCGGCGAGCAAGCCCCCAATCTGGTCAGAAAGATCGTTTGGCTTGTCGATGCAAAGCAGTTGGTGTCTCCGAACTCCGGACCGTCAACCATAGTTCCCGCGGCGCCGAGGATGGTCATACGTGCACCTCACCGTGGGCAAGTTCGCCAGCGTCGGCATGGGCTCTGAACGTCGCGTGGACGAGCCAGCCGTAGAACACAAGCACCGCGAGCAACACGGCCCAGCCGGGTAATGGCCCCAGCTCCAATGTTCGAACCATGTCCATTAAAGGTTGCGCTGTGTCCGGATGGGCTGCCTCCTGATGAAGCGTCGACGAGGAGATCTTGAGCACCCAGGCCAGCAATAGGACCAGGAACATCCAGAAGTAGTTCCTCCGAAGTCTCCGTGACATTGCCGCCCTCAGGCTGATCGAAAACTTCGGCCTGCGAAGGTCCTGGCCGAGAACACGCGCCCAATCCGGATCCAACGTAGGCTCCGGCGCAAAAACCTGGGCAAAGTAGTTGCGCTCGAGCTGACGCACCCGCGTCCGATACACGTCAAAGAAGCGGTATCTACGCGCCTCGATGGAAAGAAGCAGCTGCACCAGCACCATGGCGAACAAAAGGACGCCATGGTGCGCCGTGGGTGTCGAGAGCGACACGGACAGCATCCCCGCCACCACGGTGATGGCCCAGTTTGTCGTGCGGTCGATCCGGTCTCGCCAGCCCGCCATGCGGCCCATCTCGGCTCGGTGAAAATGGGCTAAAGTGTTGATGAATTCGGCAGAAGTGGCCGGAAAGGGTGGTGTGGCCAGCCTTCCAAGTTCACCCACCTTTGGCTGCTTCTCTTGAGCAGTGCTCATGACACACCTCGATCTGCTGTAACCGATGAAGACGCAGCCAGTTCTGCGCTCGCCCGAGAGGCGTAATCAATCAGCAGCAAACGATGAGGAACAACCGCCTTGATGTCTGGTTGCGGAATATAATTGAGACCCGGTCGGTCTGGTGATTGTCTAGCATGTCTACCCAGGGGCTACGCATGAAATCTTGTGTCGGTTTGGCACGGGGTTCGTCGGCTATCCAGCCAGGAGCTTGAGCATGTAGGCGTCGTTCCAGGCGGCCTTTTTGCGCCGGGCACGCACCCTGGCCTTGGTCGTCCCGGTCGCGGCCGACGATGTTGAGCGCGATCTTGCGCAGCAGCGCCAGGTTGCGCGCCGCGGTTCGGGCACGACGACCGCGAGCCCAGGGCTGCCCTGCCAGCAGTAGTCCGCCGGCTCACCTGCATCGACGAAACTCGAAGGATCGTCCGTACGGGCTTTCGGTCCACATCTTCAAAGCAGGATAGGTATAGCGGGGTATAGGTGGTGAGTTGAGGCAGCTTTCTGAAAAGTAAAGTTGCGCGCCATCAACACGCCCCGTCTCGGCCATGTTTCCGCCCTACCGCATGACTAATTTCCTTAGTAGACCAGGAGACTTCGCCATGCGCCTACTTCGCTCTTTCGTGCTTGCTGCTCCGGTGTTGGCAGGCATTGTAGTGCCTTTCGCGCCTGCAGAGGCGCACCGACGCCATGATGGTGGGGCAGCGCTCATCGCTGGCCTGATCGGCCTGGGGCTGGGCGCGGTTGCTGGTAACGCATTCACCGGGCGGTCCGACCAATATGAGCCGACCTATTCCCAGCACAACTACGGGCCGCCGGCGGGCTACGGGTACGATCCTGCCTACGCTGCGCCACCTCCGGTGATGTATGCACCGCCGTCTGTCATCTATGCTCAGCCGCCCGTCGTCGCCTTGCCGCCGCCGGCCTACTACGCGCCACGCGGCGTTTATGCGCCACCCCGGCCGCGAGCCTATCAGGACGGCCCCGTCGACGCGGGATGGTACGACGACAACTAACAGGTTCCTGCCTGATAGTGCGGGCGGCGCTAGAAATGCCACGCCTACTCGTCACGCGATCGCCAAGCGTCGAAATCGTCTGGCTTAACGGGTCAGCTTCGACATCGTGGCTGGACTGACGCTAGAGGAGCTGATCCAACACTCGTGCTCCGGAACCCCTAGCCTGAGTGGGAAATAGCTATTTCTGGACAGGACAGCCTTATCGCTCAAGATCTCGGCCTTTGCTCCGCTCGCGCGTGGGCGTCCCCGTCTTTTCCGCTGCGTGCGATGGTTGGGGATCTGGTCGGCTTGCCTGAGGCTGGCGAACCCGTAGAGCCGCCGCGGCCTCCACGTTGCCGCTTGCCGCCTCTGCCCGAAGCCATGCCTGCCATTGTGGAACGCGGTGCGCCTCTCGAACTTGGCGACGTTCCTCCGCCTCACGTGTAACGCGCGTTGCATAATCCCGCCGGCGCTTGTCGGCGATGTGCTGGAAGCTGTCGCGCCGGAGATGACCGCGGAGCCCTGTTGCCTGCTCGGCTTTCATCCGCGCGCGATAGTAGGCTGCCAGCTCGGCCGCATAAGCCCGGTGCTGCTCACGGAGCGCAAGCGTTGCCGCCGCCTTGGCCTGTGTTGCTGCCTCACGCTCCAACTTGTAGGCCTCATAGAGCACGCCGCGTGTGTAGGATGCCCCGGCCTGCTGGGCGCCGGCCGCCAGCCCCGCCGGCTCGAATGCGCCCAACGTATCGGTCAGCGACTTCAGCGATAGGCGGCGGTCCACGTCGCTGGCTTTGATGTGCAGCCGCCCGTCTTTGGCGTGGCCGAGCACCAGGCCAGCGCCGCGAAGCTTCACGACAAGCCCATGAGCCGCTGCAACTCGGTGCAGCCTCTGCCATCCCTGTCCGGCGTCGCGCGCCGCCAGCAGCGCCGGGGCGGCCTCCTGACGCACCCAGGCCAGGAACGACGGCACGCCCTCGCGCGTCGCGGCATCCGCGGCGCGACCGTTCCGCCGGTCCTGCACCGCGTCCCGTTGCGTCGTGTGGTTATCTGCAATTAGGCCATGCTTGATCTCGAGTTCGGCGCACGTCTCCTGCAGCCGGAAGTGATCGCGGAACGGCGCCACGTTGCGGAACGTCACCGGGCCGACGGTGCTGATCGCGATGTGGAGGTGCCAGTTGTCAGTGTTCTGATGGACCGCGGACACGCGCTGGTGCCGGGCCAGGCCAATGGCGTCGCAAAGCCGGTCCTCGATGTCCTCCACCTGTTCGCGCGCCGGCCGTTCTCCCTTGGGGAAGCTGACAACCAGGTGGTAGGACTTGTCGCGTCGGCTCCGGGCGTTCCGCGCCTGCGTGGAGATGATCTCCTTCACCGCCCATCCGGCATCGGTCGAGGCGCAGTTCATCACCCGCGCCCACGCCACCTTCTCGCCGCCGTGGCCCGCGTCCAGGATGTAGGCACCGAGCCGTTGCCAACTGGCGGGGTCGGCGCCTTTGTCCTTGTCCCGCACGTTCAGCACGTAGGCACCGAGGCGTTGGAAGCCGCTGCCGCCCTTGGGCGAGAGGATGCGCTTGGCAATCATTCGAGGATCCCTGCGGGATACCGTGCCCGGTAACGCTCAAGGTGTTGGCCGACCCCAAATCGGCTTGCGGCAGCACCCTCGATCAGCGTCTGCCATTTCTCGGCGTTGTTCAAATCGTTCCCATCCGATCTAGCCTCCTTGCAGACAGCCCTTGCTCCCTTCCAGGCGTGTAGCAGTCCATCGTCGGGCAGCGTCATCAACGCCCTCCACTGCTCAGTTCCGTCGTGGTCCGGTCACTGGCCATATCGTCCTCCCGTATCTCACACCCGGCTGACAGCATCGGCCAATTTGCCTTGCGCCTCACTGATCCGGTCGAGCAGGGCTCGGACATCTCGGACCGTAGCACCCTAACCCGGCCGTTCCGACAGCCACAGCTTGAGCAACCCGCCGAGCCGGCCCTGGTCGGCGTTGACCTTCGCCAAGGCGGCAACCTGCTCGTGGCTGGATGCCGCCGAGCGGAAGGTGGCACCCATGCCGGCGGCCCGCAGGTAGGCCGAGACGGACAGGCTGGCGGCGGCGGCGCGGCGCTCGATCTCCTGACGCTCGAACGGTGACACCACGACGCGCAACGGGCGCAGCCGGTCCCGGACCTCGTGCTCGGGCAGCTTCCTCATAGCGTTTTCTGACCTCCTGCTACGTCTGCACCGTCGAGCCGCAGGCGAGTAAGCCACACGCATTGTTGGCCAACAATGCCTATCCTGCCATCTACTCGTTAGATCGCTAGTGATCGTGAATGATCTTGGGGCTGATTTAAGATGGTGGGATCATGCTAGATCGTTGAGAACTGCTTGCGATCACATACGATCATAAGTAGCCTCTTTTAGGATCACTGGCGATCACTTGAGAACAGTAGATGGAAGAGACGCCACGAAGAAAGGCTAGAGGGCTCGGTCGGGTCGCTTTCATCGCGATCCTTCCCGCTATCAAGACTGAACTCGCTGAGGGCTACACGGCAAAACTGATCTTCGAGAAACATGCCGACAAGCTCGCCGGCAAGATCAGCTACCCGCAATTCGTCCGTTACGTCCGCCCGCTTCGCGAGGCTTCGTCACTTCCCACAAACCCCACACCAGCCATTCCGCATGAGTTGCCCGATGTGATCGCGCCCGCCATCCTAGCAACTGGAGCCCCTCCTCATGCCCGACCTGAACCAACTGCCAGACCCACCTTCGTCCACGACGGCCGAACGAAGGAAGGAGAAGCCGAAAGGCTATTCGGCCCCGGATACCTTCCCGGAAGCCGCAAGTAGGCCAATGCGCAAAGTCCATGCCGTAATGCAGGGCAAGGGCGGCGTTGGGAAAACCTACATCGCCAGCCTGATCGCCCAATACCTGATCGATCAAGGCGAGCCTGTCGTCTGCCTCGATACGGATATGGTCAACGCCACGTTCCGCGATCTCAAGGCGCTCAAGGTCGAGCCGGTGGACCTGTTCAAGCCGAACAGCGACGAGATCGACGTGAACGCCATCGATGGCATGGTCGAGCGGTTTGTCACTGAAGACACCAACTTCGTCGTGGACAACGGGGCCACGTCGTTCGTTCCCCTGTCCCGCTACTTCGTGCAGGACGGCATCGCTGAGACGTTGGAAGCTGCCGGGCGCAAGCTGGTCATCCATTCGGTGATCGCTGGCGGTCAAGAGATGCTGCAAACCGGCAAAGGGTTCGACAGCATCGCCAACCAGTACCCCGCCAGCGCTGACATCGTGCTCTGGCTCAATGAACATCATGGCACAATCGGAAGTGCTGGGGCCGAGTTCGAGACGACGCCGCTTTACCATGCGCACAAGAGCCGCCTGCTCGGCGTCGTGCGTCTGCCGCGCCTGCATCAACAAACCTTCGGCGCGAACGTGGCTGACATGCTCGCGCGAAGCCTGACCTTTGCGGAAGCCGACGTCAGCCCTGACTTCTTCATCGTCGCCAAGCAACGGCTGCGCCAAGTCAAGCGGCCGATCTTCGACCAGCTTTCGGCGGTGGTGTGATGGACCGGGACCGGCTCATCGCGGACGTGCACCGGGAGACCGGCATCCAGCTTGATGAGGCGGACCCACTGCTCGCGGCGGCGGTCATCAATGAACGTATGCTTGATGCGTCATTGGCTGATCTTCGCAAGCTCATCAAAGGGGCGGCGGAACAGCTCGGCGCCGTAGGCGTGGCGAACGAGGCCGCCGCGAAGCGCCTGGCGTCCGAGGTCGTGAACAGTGCGGCCGAATACCTGGGCACACAGTTCAAGGACGCAGCGCAGGAGGCTGTGGCGGGGATGCTGGTAGAAATGCGTCAGGAAACGGCCAAGGCTGAAGCCGCGAGCCGTCAGGCGCGCAGGTTCGCGTTCTGGTCAGGCGCAATCGGCGCGGGGTCGCTGTCCCTGATCCTGGGTTTCGGCTTGGCCGGGCTGTGAGCTCTCGCCAGCAGCGCATCACCTTACGCCGCTATGATGGAGACGCGCCGGCGCGCACGGTCACGGCCTTTTCGGTTGCATGTGTCGATACGCCTGTCCAGGCTCATTTGTATGTTCTGTGTTGACGAGCCGACTGCCGAGGTGATCCGCCGCGTGTTCTACGAAGACGGGGAGCTGTCCGCCGTCGTCGAGTTGCGCCGGCACTTTCCTCTGATCACAGACATTGCGAGGGGACGGGAGTGCGTGCGCGCTATTGCGGGTTGGCGGCCGCTGCCTTCGTCGACCAAACCTGAAAGCGACGTCGTCACCCTAAAACCGCGGCGACGGCCCAAGCCATAAGGCGCCGGGCCGCCAGGGCAGAGGCAGATAGCCTTCTCGTCAGGTCCCGGGCGTCTGCCCTAGGAAGTTCGCCTCTTGGTCCCCTGGCAGCTGCGGCCAAGCCTCGGGCTTATAAGCGCGACTGTCTGCCTCATGCCAGCCGAGCACTGCACGCGCTGGCGGGAGCTTTCCGGCTCCCGCCGTCTGCGTTACATCCCGAGCGCTGCCATTTGGGCGGCTGCCGCCTGCTGGTCGACGGCCATGCCGGGTCGCGCGCTGCCCTGATAGGGCTTCCACTCGTTGCCGGTCACCTGGGCGAAGGCGTCCACGGCACCTTCTGCGGCGGCAAGTAGGGCGAAGGCTTGCAGGGCCATCTGCCCGGCGAACTCGCGGGCGCGCTCGGCGCGGTTGGCGGTGCCGTCCACGCCCATGCGGTCCTCGTCCCGGTCCTCGTTGGACAGCTTGCTGTTGAGGTCGCGGGCGATCTGCGCCTTGGCCTGATAGAACGTCCCGGCACCGTGGGCGGAGCGGACGAAGGCATCCACGATCCGCTGCAGGTGCATCTCAATCGCCTTCTCCGATAGGTTGTCGGTGAGGGTCTTGGCCGAGCGGGCAATCTGTTCCTCGGTCGCCTCGCGGATGGCGTGGTAGTCCACCTCGATCAGGCCGAATGCGCGGGTGATGTTCGCAACCTGTGTGGCGTCGGGGCACTCGCGGGCGGCAGTTTTAAAGGTGATGACGATGCGCTGCGCCTGGGTTGCGACCTGGCGCGCGGGGGCTTGCTTGGCGGCGGTCTTGGCCTTGCTGGCGCGCGGGGCCTTGTCGGAAACGGCAACGGCGGCGATGTTGCTGGAAGCCTGGTCCATGATGCTTATTCCATCCTCTGTTCTAGGTCAGCCCCCGCCTTGTGTTATCAGCACTTGGCCGGGGGCGTCTCGCTGCGGTCGGCAGTAACCGCGCATTCATTATCCCATATTCGACCATAGTAGTCAATAGTAAAAGAAGTAATATTGCTATTATTATCCTATTCATTGTCCATGTCTTTCACCATTTAATTGGCGTTGCTTAAGCCGTTCTTCTCTCGTCTGAAGAAATGCTAAAATAAGCTACATTTTCCTAGGGCGGTTCTCTCTTGCTTGCGTCAAGGACCGTCATCCCGAAGGGACGGAACCCCGTCCTTCACGGGGTTCCGGTCCGCCCGATTTGGCGGACTAGAGCTTAATCCCGAAGGCTGACGCCCATGCTTCCTTCCTTTACGGCCGACGTCGACATTTGCCATATTATGTTGTGATTTCAGTGGCTTAAATCTTGCATTACCAGCCTGCCCGGCTGTATGCTTCTTCCAGCCAACAAGGAGCGGTATCCGTGAACGTCGAGATGTTGCCAGGATTGGACAACGTGGTGCGCTTCCCAATCGAGCTTCGGGTCGCGCCGTCGATGGAGGTGATCTACGAAATCGAGCCGGACTGCCGCGAGGTGTTCCGGGTCGCAGAGTCGTTTAAGCTGGAGTTGCCGGATCCCGATTTGGCGAACCAGGTGGACGCCGAGACAGCGATCTACATCGCAGAGCAGATCCTTCCGCTTACCCCTTCGGAGCAGAAGGCCGCACTGGGTGAGCTGCTTGATCCCGTCGTGAAGCGGGCGGTGCATGCGTGCCGGTTCATGGATCGGGTGAGCAAGCAATCAGTGCAGGCGGAGCTAGCGCTGCTGCAAGCGCAGACGGAGGGTGGGTGCTACCATCTCCCCTCGCTGGAGGAGAAGGCGAACGCCTTGAGCAATCAGGCAGCTGAGCTGCTGATCCTGGCATATGCGCGCTGCCGCGAGGCGCACGGTGCCCACCGGGCGATCAGCTTGGCACAGCGTGGGGAGACGTGGACGCCCTATAGTGCGAAGGAAACGACGGAGTGGCTGATTGAGGCGGGCCGGGCTGACCAGGCGCGTATGGCCGCGCTCCCGGCCTGATGGTGTATGGCCGTATGCACATCGACCCGCACGCGTTGCAGGAACGGTCTTGCTGATCAGCCTGGTCCATGGTGGCGCCCTCCACTGCAAGCGGTCCATGTCTAGGATTGCTGTCCTGGCAAGATCAAGCATGAACTGCACCGTAATCGGGCTAGCCGCAATGCTGTTCACTTTGCGATCCGGATAGCGGCGGCGACATCGATCCACGTCGTCGGCTGTGGGGTGCGAGGGCGCAGCGGGTAGCCGCTCATCTTGCGCTTGACTCCGCGCGGCACCTGCCTGCCT
>JAABVA010003841.1_pt1 | contig 14110 bp, 13 predicted proteins | sample 5560331 | NCBI WGS metagenome assembly JAABVA01 (sample SAMN12812661, study PRJNA571458) | rock metagenome | isolation source: Antarctica rocks | place: Antarctica: Victoria Land, Mt New Zealand sud | collected 2016-01-07 | reverse complement strand
GTTCCTCGCCGGTGTTCTCGGCGCTGCACCATCCCCGCCTGGCGCGCGCTGTCCTGGCCATCATCGAGAACCCGGCGGCGGCCCATAGCGTCGAGAGCTTGGCGTCGCTGGCCGGGATGAGCCGCGCGGGAGTGTCAAAAACCTGGGGCACTACGCCGCGAGTTGGAGTGCTTGGTGGCCGAAGCATCCCCGTCGCCCCTGTGGCCAGGCATCAGCCAGGCGATCAGCCCGCCAAGGGCAAGCAGGCTGCCCCAGGTTTTTGACACTCCCGCTCATGAGCGTATTTGCTGCATTTAGGTAACGCAAGGCTAATTGAGCCAGCGGCTGACATATCAGCATGACACATGATAAATGCGTCATTCTACATGACGCATGACGCATGATGACAGGTGCAATACGCATTACACAGGTCCTTTGCCACGAAGTGCCACTTAGCGAAGGTGCGCGGGCGATCCTGCTTGGGAAATCCGAGTTGCTGTCTCAGAAGCGGCTGGCCGTTTAGCCACCGAAAGGAAGATGCCAGAACAGCCTGCTGCTGGTAGCATGACGCTTGTGACAATACGTCAATACGCTTACTGTCATGCCTTGTGGAGGGCGAATCATGACGATCCTGACAATTGCTAGTTCAAAGGGTGGGCCTGGCAAGACAACCATGGCTGAGCTGATCATCGGGAGCTTGGCATCTGAGGGCGTCAATGTGGTTGCCCTTGACGCCGACCCGACCGGCGGCCTGTCACGCTGGGCGGAGCGCCTTTACGAGGGACCGATCTTCACCTGCCATCACGAGGCTGATGAGGCTCGCCTGGCTCACCTGATTCATCGCGTGGCGCAAGAAGCCGATGGTGTCGTGGTGGACACGGCAGGCTTCGGAAACCGCGCGGCGACCGTGGCCATGACAGCGGCCGACGCAGTCTTAATCCCTATGGTGCCGGGGGAGGGGGATGTGACGGAGGCGGCGCGCACAGTGGAGTTGGTGGCGGGCATCGCGTCGGCCGCTCGTCGAGACATTCCATGCCGCGTCGCGCTGAACCGTGTTCGGTCCTCAACCGCTCTTTCGCGGCATGCTGCGGCAGAAGCTGGGCCCCTTCCGAAGTTGGAGGCCGGCCTTTCCGACCTAGTGGCGTATGGCGAGATGGGTTTTTCTGGCCGCATGCCGATGGGCAAGGCAGGGGCGGAAGCGGCTGCGCTTATCGCCGAACTCCGCGGAATCGGATTTCTACCGATGCTGATTAGCAATACGACAAGCGTCAAGACAAAATACGTCAAGACGGTGAGGGCAGGGCGGTGAAGGGACTTAAGAGCACACGGCAGGCGCCAGCTGCGTCACCGGACGAAATGCTCCGGATCGCAGGGGAGGCGGCGCCTCAGCAACCGTCTGCTGTTGTTCAGACCAACGGTTCGGATAAATCCGCAATGCTTTCCGTGAGGCTCACCGAAGCCACGCTAGACGCTTTAGCTGACTACGCTCTTCAGAATGGTACGACACAACGCCGGGTAATTGCAGAGGCCTTGGCATCACGTGGCATCCAGGTCGCTGGGCGGGACCTGGAAGACAGGCCGCCGCCCCGGCGAAGGGGTAGCAGTCGGGGTTAGCGCCGCAGCAACCTAGGCCAAAACGCGCCAGACATATTCGATCCTATCAGAACGTGAACTGTCCTCGTTGTCTGGTCGGCAGTCTTCCAAGAACCTATCATGAACGGCATGGCCGACCAGATCGTCATCACCGAGAAGACCAGCCAGGCCAAGGACATCCGCGATGCCGTCGGCAACCGCTACGGCACCATCCTGCCCGCGGAAGGCCACCTGTTCGACTTGGTCGAGCCCGAGGACGTCGAGCCCACCTGGAAGCGGTGGAGCGCCATCCTGCTGCGGCCCGCCGGGCTCTACGCCACCAAACCAGCGACCGGCGGCAACAAGGCATCCAAGCTCACGGCGATCCGTGAGGCCTTGCGGACGGCCAAGCGGGTCTGGCTAGCGACGGACTGCGACCGCGAGGGCCAGCTGATCGGCCAGGAGATCCTCGAGCACTACGGCTACGAGGGCGAGGTACGCCGGGTGATGTTCACTGCCCAGGACCCCCGCACCATCCGCGACGCCTTCGCCCAGGCCCGGCCGAACAGCGACCACGCTGCCCTCTACCAGGCCGCCGTCGCACGTCGGCAGGCCGATCAGATCTACAACCTGTCGCTCACCCGCACCGCCACCGTCACCCTCGCCAATGGTGCCCGCACCGTCATCGGCGTCGGCCGGGTGAAGACACCCACCATGGCCATCGTCTGCCGGCGCGAGTTGGAGATCCGCGACTTCGTGGTGCAGCCTTACTTCGAGGTGGTGGCGACCGCTTCGGTCGCCGCCGGCCAGTTCCGCATGCGCCACGCGCCCAAGGAGCGCATCGGTGATCGGGCCACGGCCGAGGCGATCGCGACCCTGGCGGCGGGAGCCACCGGACCGCTCTCGGTCAAGGTGGAGGAGAAGCGCCAGGCCTCGCCTCGGTTGCACGACCTCCCATCACTGCAGAAGCTGTGCGCCTCACGCTTCGGCTGGTCGGCAGCGCACACGCTGGACGTGGCGCAGGCGCTCTACGATGGTCAGGGCAAGAAGATCATCACCTACCCGCGGGCCGAAACCCGCTACCTGCCGGAGAGCCTGATCCCGCAGGTGCCGCAAATCGTCGCCGGTCTCCAGGTCGGCCAGAGCTTCGCGGCCATCCCGGTGCCGGACCCCCCGCTGATCCGGCGCGGCGCCTCCGGGACCTTCAGCGACAAGGGGCTGGCGGGTGCCAGCCACCACGCGGTGATCCCGAACCACAATACCATCGAGACCCTGAAGGAGGTCTGGCCTAGGCTGAGCGCCGACGAGCGCCGGCTGTTCGACGTCATCGCCCGCGCCTACCTGGCCGCCATGATGCCGGACTTCCGCTATCGGCAGACCACGGCGTTGCTGGACGTGCAGGGGCATGCCTTTCGCGCGGCCGGTCGGCAGCCAATCGAGCTCGGCTGGCGCGCCGCATTCCCGGAGTGGCAACCGGCCGAGGAGAAGGGGGACGAGGCGCAACTGCTGCCTGTGCTGCAGGCAGGGGAGGGGACGCTGCTGTCCGATCCGCTGGTGGAGGCCAAGGAGACCCGGCCACCACCGCGCTACAACGAGGGCACGCTGATCGATGCCATGCAGAATGCCTGGCGCTTCGTGGAGGACGAGGCGCTGCGGGAGCGGCTGAAGGAAGCCAAGGGCATCGGCACGCCAGCCACCCGGGCCGAGATCATCCGCGGCCTTAAGGCGCAGGAGTTCTTGGTCGCCCAGGGCAAGAGCATCGTGCCGACCGCGCGAGGCCTGACCCTGTTCGACGTGCTGCAGAAGGCGGACCCGGCGCTGGTCGATCCCGGTGTCACCGCCCAGCTGGAGCGGCTGCTGGACGAGGTGCTCGTCGGGGAGACGGAGATGATGGGCGCCATCGACGCGGTGTGCGCCCAGGCCTCGCGCATCATCGGCCGGCTGGCCGAGCACGCTGCCAGCGGGGCAGCACCGCTCGTCGCCTCGGCGACACTTGGTCCGATCGGCGCTGATCGTCCGCCGACGCCGGCGATGAAGGCCTATGTCGTCAGCTTGGCGCAGGGCAGGGGCCTCAAGCCGCCCCGCGGCTACACCAGCTCGGGCGCGATCTGCCGCGCCTTCCTGGACACGCACGCGGCTCGGAAGGCGGTCACGGGCGCTGAACCATCGGCAGCCGTCAAACGTGCGGCACCAGCAAAACGGCAGCCAGCTTCCAAGACGGCAAGCTCATCGACGTCTGCTATGAAGAAGGTCAGCAAGGAGACGGAGCGGAGCCCCAAGGGCCGCACGAAGAAGACCGTCTCGCCACCTACACCGGCCCCATCCGACACCGATGCTGCAACCGGCGAAACCCGCCTCAACATTCCCTACGGCAACAAGGAGACCGCTCAGAAGCTTGGCGCCCGGTATCGCGACGGCGGCTGGTATGGGCCCGCCGGCCTCGATCTTTCGGAGTTCCAGAATCGCGGATGGGTCTGATAGCTGAGGCAGCTCTCTCGGCGACTACGCTGTAGTCGACCCGTCGCGGACCTTTGATGTCTTCAACCAAAGCTATGGTCTTGAAATTCACCGCTCGACGCTCATCATAAATCGGTGCCCTTAGCTCGACTTTGGCCATTTTGCTCATAGGTCACCCGTTGATTATCAACGGCTTGGTGCAAGAGGGTATCTTTGCGTGGGACCTTTTGCCGGGTGGTGGCCGCCTTCAGGACCTTTTGAAAGGCTAGAGCACCAGCTCCAGCGCAGCTAAAGCAGGGACTTGTCGGTATCGTCAGACCTGGAAAATGGCCAAAGTCAAGCTTACCGTCCATTTCGAATCGCATCTTCAACGTGCCAGCCTGCGTAGCAGGACTACGCTGGAAGCGGCGTAGAGGAACGCTTCGACGCTTTCGATACTGGCCTCGAAGTCCTTTGCCAGCCGCCGGTTGCGGTTGATCCAGGCGAAAAACCGCTCGACCACCCAGCGCCGGGCGATGACGGCGAAGCCGACCTGGTTGTCAGCCTTGCGCACCACCTCGATGCGGATCGGGCTGGCGTCGGCCACCCGGGGACCGGCGTAGCCGCCATCCGCGTAGCCCAGCGCCACGAACGGCCAGCTCGCCCGCGACGCTCGCAGCAGCGGCCCGGCCCCGTCGCGGTCCTGAATGGCGGCCGAATGGGCCTGCAGCTTGAGCGCCCTGCCGTCGGTATCGACCATGGCGTGGCGCTTGCGGCCCTTGATCTTCTTGCCGCTTGTCGTAGCCGCGCACGCCGCCGCTCTCGGTCGTCTTGACGCTCTGGCTGTCGATGACGGCCGCGGTCGGACTTGCCTCGCGGCCCGCTCGCTCGCGGTCGAGCATCACCAGATGATGGTTGATCCGCTCCCAGGTGCCATCGTCGCGGAACTGGGCGAACCAGCGATATGCCGTGGACGAGGGCGGGAAGTCCTTGGGCAGCAGGCTCCAGGCGATCCCGCCGCGCAGGACGTAGAAGATCGCGTTGACGATCTCCCGCATCTCCCACTTCCGGTGACGGCCACAACGACATGCCGCAGGCAGGAACGGCGAGAGGATCAGCCACTCGGCGTCGGTCACGTCACTTCCATAGCGTAGTCCCGCGCGGCTATGCTGCGCGCGGGTGGTCGGCGTCCACATGAGGTCTCCGGCAAGGCTTCGAACACCTGCTCGGAATCACATCTGGCCCGGCCATCCAACCCCTTCCGGCAAACGTTCCGCCCTGATTCCGAAATGGCCTCTTATGCAGGCTGGTTTTGTGGCATACGTAGCGTTGAACGAAGCTTATACCATAATAAGGATATACCGATGGCTAGCAAATCGACATGTATTATTACTTCTAGTATTGAGGGAAGAGGAGCATACGGAATAACAACAGATACAGATGAAAACGTCTACTTTCCTTTAGGCGTGACTGAGGCGCTTTCCCTTGAGGAGTTCGAAATAGTCGAAGCTATCATCGTTAAGAACGATCGCCCAGAACCTGCCTGGAAGGCAATACGTGCAAGACACCTTACTAAGGATGGTGAGGCGGAAATGTCCGTCTAGGATGTGAAGCCGCCCCGAATATACAACGGGGCGGCACTATCCTGCTCTCCGCGAGTACAGCTGTCTTGGCAGTGACCGCTCTCCATCCCATGCGGCAGTAGCAACTATCACGGCAGCTCTGCTTCTAAAGGCCATTGAGGCAAGACGTCTAAGACGACGTAATGAGTTTCCACCAAATCTTGCTGCCGAGCATCTCTGTCCGATAAATGTAATTTGAGACGCGATGATCGTAGTTCGCTACACTTGAGGATCATGCGCCCGAGAACAGCGGTTTTCCTGAAACGTCCAAGTCAGCAACGAGAATGGTGCCGGTTTCCGACTCCGTAATGTGCAGCATGCGCCTATCAGGACCACCAAAAGCGACGTTGGTTGTATGCAGTCCCTTGCAGGATCGGATCCGATAGACCGGCTCACCAAGCCGGTCTACGATCCACACTGTGCCAAGACCAACATGGGCGATGGCCAGACGCCCTTCCGAGTCCAACGCTAGCCCGTCTGGTCCTCCGCCCCCCGAGAGCTGGACGAAGGTGCCGACCTTGGCCACCCCTCCGTCGCGCATCAGCGGCACTCGCCAGATAGCGTTGGCGCGGGTGACGGCCAGCAGCACTGACGTCTCCTCCAGGTCCATCACCAAGCCGTTCGGGCTCGGCACGCGGTCCAGCAGACAGTTCAGGCGACCGTCGGCGCTGACGCGGAATAGGCGGCCGGTCGGATCGTGCAATCCGGTCAGGCCTTGATCGGTAAAATACAGATCGCCGTTGGCGGCGAAAGTCAGATCGTTGACTGCTTTAAACCGCTCTAACCCCGCCCGCACGAGATAGGGTGTGACCCGCCCGTTCACAGGATCGAGCAGCATGATGCCATGCTTGTAGTGGCAATCAGGAAGCGGCCGTCCTGGTGGATAGCAAGACCGTTCGGCCAGCCGTCGTATTCCGCCACCACGCTGAATGTGCCGGCCGCGTCGATGCGCAGAATGCGGCCGTTCGGTAAATCCACGCAGTACAGATTGCCTTGCTGATCGAATATCGGCCCTTCAAGTAGCGACCGCCCCGGTGTGCCGCGTGGCTGGCCCATTTGCCATTCCCCGCCGGGCATGCCGGTCAGCGATGGTGGCAACGTGGCGAGGACGCGGGTCTCAATGGGTGTTGGTGGGGCGAAGAACATGCGTAGCGCTCCTGTTGTCGGCCCCGATCGGCTGGCGTGTCATGGTAAGAGTGGCGACTACACCCACCAGCAGTAGCGCCCCTGCAATTAGAAAAGCGTCGTTGTAGCTGCCGGTCAGCGCAACGACGTAGCCCGTGACAATAGGGGCGGCGATGCCGAACAAGTTGCCGCCAACAATCAGCAGCCCTGTCGCTTTGCCCGCATCTTGCGGCGAGCGCAGCAGATCGCTTATCAACGCGATGTTGAGCGAGATGGCTGTCGCAATACCAGTGAGCGACACGGCAATCAGCAGCAGAATTAGGCGCAAGTCCGCTACGAGCGGTGTCAGCAGCACGACCGACGATACCAATAGAGCGGCTGCCACCATGGTGCGGCGGCGCCCTTGTTGTATTGCAGTGCCGCTCAGTAGCCGATCGCTAACGAGGCCAAGCAGGATTCCGAACACGACGGCAACAGCATACGGCAGTGCGGTATAGATGCCCAGACTGGCCATGCTGATATTGCGGGTAGCCTGCAAGTAGCTCGGCAGCCAAGTCAAAAACAAATATTGTGTGTAAACGGCGCAGCCTTGAGCAATGCCTGCACCCCAAATGCTACGGCAGCGCAGCAGGGTCCGCAACCGGGAAGGGCCTTGGGCCGGCATAGTTTCTTGCCCGCCGCTGTCGCGTTCGCGGAGGATCAGCGCGCGTTCCGCTTCGCCCAGAAAGCGTGCCTGCTCTGGATTCCGGAACAATATCAGCCAGGCCACCACCCAGATGAACCCCGCTGCCCCCGCAGCAAGGAAGGCGACTCGCCAGCCGGCTATCGACACCAACCAGGCAATCAGCAAAGCGCCAAACGCCGGCCCGGCATATGAGCCTGTGTTGAACACCGCGGCCGCGAAGCCGCGCTCCCTGGCCGGGGCCCATTCGCGGATTACCCGGCCCGCTGCCGGCCAGGTAGTGGACTCGCCCACGCCCATAACCAATCGGCTGGCCAGCACCGAATGATAGCTCCACGCGCCGCCTGTCAGCAGGGTAGCGGCCGACCAGAGCACAATGCCTCCTGCGTTAACCGCCCGCGTGCCTAGCCGGTCGGCCAGTATGCCCGCGGGAATCAGGCAAAACAGATAGCTCCAGTAACTGCTCAACCCCCCTCTCCACCGAAAACGCCTTGTCGGTCAAGGGGATAGCGTCCCCGACGAATAAGGCTGCTGGCGTGACAGCGTCGATGATATGGGGAGTATGAAAGCATAGTTACTCGCGCTATAGGTAGTAATTGGTGCTGAACTGTGTGGAGATCTCATCTTTATACATGCCTTATACTGCGGAGTTCAGGATCTACAATCGACCCGCAAATCCGCGGTTATCCTATTGAAAACAGGCAGAATTTTACCCCAAACAGGGGGGATGAGCAGCTACTAGCTCCAGAGCACGGAAGAAAATAAGTAGCCCATTCCCACCGTGGAGATGCCAAACTCGTCGGCAATAGGTTGGGCTGCGACGGACAACGCCGCTCGATCAGCGGTATTGATTACCGCTAGAAAGAACAACAGCAAGTAAATCCAGTAGCGTCGCCGCCCTGGCGTATCCGTGTGGCTCATGTCCGCAGTAATGGGCAGACGGATTCACTGATCGGACGGAATGCTTCTTCAGGTGGCACTGTTTTGAGGATCTCCACGTCGTCCCATGGTCCTTTTGAGGCCTGTGGAGTTTTGACCCGCCCCAGGTACATGGGGCGCATCACGCGGCCGTCGGCGCGCAGCGTGGCATGTTCGATGAAGGCGTTCGAGATCGGCAAGCTTCGCATTGCCGCCATTACCTGATCCGCCTGATCTGTACCCGCTTCCCGTACGCCCTTGAGATAATGCAGCACCGAGCCGTAAACACTGGTGTGGCTCATGGTAGGCATAAGGTGCACCCGGTCGAAGAACTGCTTTGACCAAGCGCGGGTCTTGGGCGTCATGTTCCAGTATGAGGCGGTGGCGAAATAGGCGCCTTGCGCGGTCTCTAGTCCTGCCGCCTCGATGTCGGTGATGAACAGCTCTAGGCTGACGATGCGCTGGCCGGACTTTGCCAAGCCAAACTCCGCTGCCTGCTTCAGCGCATTGGACGTGTCTTCGCCGGCGTTGGCGAGCGCCAGCACCTTGGCGCCTGAGGCCTGGGCTTGAAGAAGGGCCGAAGCAAAATCCGGCGTGCCGACAGGCAACTTGACATTGCCCAACACAGCGCCCCCCGCCTCGCCGATGAAGCGCCTAGCATCCGCCTCCAACTGCGCGCCGAAGGTATAATCGGCCGCGATGAAGAACCAGGTAGTCCCGCCCTCGGCGATGATGGGTTGGGTAGCCACCTTCGCCAGCGCGTAGGTATCAAACCCGAAATGTACGGTGTTCGGGCTGCACTGCCGATTGGTCAGTTCGCTCGATCCCGCACCGGCGACCAGCGCGACTCGGTTGCGTGCACGGGCGAGGTCGGTTACTGCGAACGCCACAGAGGAGTTGGGAATGTCGGCGATCGCCGATACGCCCTCCGTGTCGATCCACTGACGTGCGATCTGCAGGCCGACGTCGGGCTTCTGCTGATGATCGGCCTGCAGTACTTCGATTGGGCGGCCGAGCACAGTGGAGCCGAATTCCTCGACGGCCAAGTGCGCCGCTTCCACCGAGCCCGGACCGCTATTGGCACGGCCGATATTGCTGAAATCACCGAGTACACCGATGCGCAGCGGCCTGTTCTGGGCGCGAGCGGGCCTGGGGGCAGCAAAGGCGGATACCGCGGCGCTGGCCAGCACGGCGCGGCGATGGATCGGCGTAGGCATCGGTCGGTTCTCCTGAAATGGTCTGCCTTGCAAAGCTTTCGCAGGAAGTCAGTCGGCAAGCGGCGGCAGGTCGAGCCGGACCACGTCGGTGGTGTCCGGAACGGACGGAAAGCGCGTGAGCACCAGCGGGTCGTGACCAGGAATGACGTGGTCGGGACCATCCGCGAGTTCCTCGACGAGGCGATAGCCCTCCATCATGCGAGTCACGTCGGCCACGAGAGGGAAAGGCATGCGGTCGTTGATGTTGGCCCAGTAGTGGGTGGCGTCGCTGGCCAGCACCACCCAGCCACGCGCGGTTGGCACCCGCACCGCCTGCAGGCCGCCCGAGTGCCCACCGATCAAATGCACCGACACGCCGGGCGCGATCTCCGCAGTGCCGGCGTGAAAGCGAACACGGTCGGCGTAGACCAGTCGCACAGTCGCCACCACGTCTTCGACCTCGATCGGCCGGCGTAGCACGTTATGGCACATACAGCGGCCGGTAGAGTAATCCATCTCTGCATCCTGCAGGTGGAAGCGCGCGGACGGGAACTTGTCCAGGCTGCCCGCGTGATCCCAGTGTAGGTGGGTCAGCACGACATCTTGCACCTCGGCCGCCTCAATTCCGATTTGGCGAAGTGCGTCGACCGGGTGGCGCAGCAGCCTGCGACCGCGCCGCCCGGCTGCTTCCGGGCCGTAGCCGGTATCGACGACAATAGTGCGACCTTCGCCTCTGATCGCCCAGACAAAGAAGTCCATCGGCATCGGACCGTCATGCGCGTCGTAGAAGATGAAGTTCTCATGCGCGCGGCGCTCGGCATGCGTGGCGTAGCGTAGCGCGAACACCTCGTAGCGCGGGATGCTCATGGAGCGGCTCGCAGCGCGGCCAGCCGGGGCAGCAGTGCTTCCGGCACCTCGACCGACATGCCAAGCAATCGGAACGAGTTGGTCTTGCCGTGAATGTCAAGGTTCAGGCTGGAGTTCACGCCTCCTTCCAGAACTTCGTCGATGACAAAGTTCAGCGCGTGTAGGGTGGGCAGCGTGTAACGCACCACGCGGGTCGCGCCCCGGTGACGGAATAAGGCATGCACCTTTTCCTCAGTCACCTGCGCCAGTACCAGCGGCCACAGCTCGGGAGCGTAAGCGACGATACTGACATTGAGCCGATTGCCCTTGTCGCCAGCGCGACCGTGGGCGATCTCGTGCAACGCCACTGTCACGGTCTTCATGCCCCGAACTCTACGGTTGGGCTGACCAGGTTGCGCGGGACGAGGTAGGAGACAGTGCGGATTCGATTTCGCACCTGGGACCGCATGCCGCCGCCGGCCGCGGGGCCGCAGCACAGCAACGCCAGCACTTCCTGCAGGCTTTGGTCCACTGGCGCGCGCTCGCTGGCTGACACGGCGAGGCGTACGCGGACCTCATCCAGCGTGCCCATCTCCTCAGCCAGTTTGCCCTGGTCGGAGTCGAACACGCTCAGCGCGCCGATCAGGTCGAGCCGCCGGCGCACCTGCAGACCACGCAGGTCTATGCGCTTACCGATCACCTCGGCCGCCAGCCGGGCACGGGCCATGGCGTTGGGGCCGGCGTAGGAGATCTCGGCCTCACCCAGCCAATCGCCAGGAAAGGACACAGTCGCCTTGAGGCGATGGGGAGCCGGTTTGCCGCGGGCGCCGGTCACCCGCACGCGGTCCGATCCAACCTGCTCCAGCACGACGCCGGTCACGTCGAGCGTCACGTCAGGGGTCAGATAAGCTGCGGGATCGTGCATCTCATAAAGCAGTTGTTCGGTGACGGTGCGGACAGCGACCAAGCCGCCGGTGCCGAGCCCCTTGGTGACGACGAAGCTGCCATCCGCCTCCACTTCGGCAATCGGAAAGCCGATCTCCTCCGCGCGTGGCACGTCCTTGTAGCCGGGATCGGCGTAATAGCCGCCCGTGACCTGTGAGCCACATTCCAATAGATGGCCGACCAGCGTGCCCGCCGCCAGCCGATCCCAGTCCTCCCAATCCCAGCCAAAATGCGCGACGAGCGGGCCGAGCGCCAAGGCAGGATCAGCGACCCGCCCAGTGACGACGATCTGCGCGCCTTGCAGCAGAGCGTCGGCGATCTGGCGGGCGCCGAGATAAACATTGGCGGCCACGATTTCTTCCGTGCTGCCGCGCAACCCGGCGTCGCCCTCCGATACCTCTAGATCGGATAGATTGACGGCCGCGCTGATGTCGTCGCCGACCACGATGGCGATGCGCAAATCAGGCAATCCGGCTTTGGCCGCGAGGGACTTCAGTAGCGCAGCCGCCGCCGGCGGGTTGGCCGCGCCGAAATTGCCGACGATAGGAATGCCGTGGCGAACGCAATCCGCCAAGACGGGTCCAACAAGCTCGGCGAGCAACGGCTCGTAACCGAGGTTGGCGTCCGCCCGCCGTGCCACCTGACCCAGGGCGAGGGTGCGTTCCGCCAGAGTCTCGAACATGATTGCCCCTGGCCTACCCGATCGGGCGATCTCGGCCACGACCGAGACCGGGGCGTCCAATCGGTCGCCAGAGAAGCCAGCACCGCATCCCATCAGGAAAGTTTCACGCCCAACCACATTGCTTCCTTCGGATTATTCTCGATAAGACTATCGATAATATAACGAGTGTCAACGCGTTCTCCCGCAGGTTTCGGCTTCCCCTGCCCTGCCCGTTTCGCTTAAGGAGCCGCTATGGCTGAACGGCAGGCAGGGGAGTGGCAGCGGGTCGCCAGCGCGATTGAGACCGAAATCGTGTTTGGGCAGCGGCTGACACGCGAGCACTTGGTCGAGGATGAACTTATGCTGCGCCTTGGCGCATCGCGGCATGCTGTCCGGCGCGCATTCGACGAGTTGCGCCGACTGGGCTTAGTGGTCAGTGAACCAAATCGCGGCACGCGGGTGCGGGACTATACGGTTAAAGAAGTCGAAGACCTCTATCAAGTGCGCGAGACGCTGGAAGTGGAGGCGGCGCTCAACACTCCCGTACCCTGTCCAGATGGGCTGATCCCACGGCTAATCGCAATTCAGCAGCAGCACGAAGCAGCAAGTCGGGAGGGGCGTCTCTTAGAGCTGTTCGCCTGCAACAACACGTTTCACGAGACGCTCTACGCGAGCTGCGGCAATCCAACTCTGGCCGATGCCATCCGGACTTACGCCACTCAGGCGCATCCGATCCGCAGCCGCGCCTTTCCGGACGAAGCGCGCCGCGTCCAGGCCGTGCAGGACCACTGGGCCATGATCGCCTGTGTAGAAAATGGCGAACGCAGGAAACTGGCAAGCCTGTGCAGAAAGCACCTGCGCCGACCAAAACGGGATTATATTCGGCTGCACGCGCCGGTCGCTCTTGGCTCGAACGAAGCAGCAACAGTTCAGCGCTGTGCGCTTCGCTCGCCATAGCCGTGAAGGACAGTGGCACGATGTCTGCCCCTTTGCGATGGCCCTGCACAATTGTGGTAAAAACTCCATCCTTTCAGCGCCCATCTCAGCCCGACACAGTCATTTGGCTTGGCTCGAAAAGACAAAAGGGGCATTGATAACTAAGGCGTGGTAACGTATTTGCCGTCCCCCCTGCCCGTCCCACTCTGTCCGATAAAGTCATTTCCCGCTAGCTGTAGCAGGGTTAAAACGGGCATGGCGAAAGCGTTTACCAGCCTGAGTCGAGCCTGCCTTATTGCGGCGGGCCGGCGAGGGAACCGGGCAGGGGAGGGGTCGCGGCAGTGGAACCAGGGCCAGCAGGGCCAGCGCATTGGCCGCCCGGAGCCACGATGTCGCCGCGAGTGCCGGCGATCCCGGTGCCGTCGCCGGTGGGGCGTCGCGAGGGAGACCGATCCTGGCTGACCTGACGTCCGTCCGACCGGACGACGCGCTCCCGGCGTTCGCCCCCGCCGAGGTCGACGCCGCCCGGCGCTACCGCGACGCCTCGCGGGCGGCCAGCACCCGGGCCAAGTACGCCGCCGACTGGCGCGCCTTCTCGGCCTGGTGCCGCGCGCGCGGCCACGCTGCGCTGCCGGCGCACCCGGGCGTGGTCGCCGTGTTCCTGTCCGCCGAGGCCGACCGCGGCTGCGCGCCGTCCACCCTTGGCCGGGTGCTCGCCGCCATTGGCCACCACCACCGGCTGGCCGGCCAGGTGGCGCCACACAAGGCGGACGGCGGCACGGTGATCCTCGACGTCCTGGCCGGCATCCGCCGCAGCCACCGCACGCCGCCGGCGCGCAAGGCCGCGGCCGACAGCTACGTGGTGCACGCCGTGCTGCGCGCCATCGACGGCGACACCCTGGCCGACCTGCGCGACCGCGCGCTGGTGGCGAGCGCGCTGCGCCGCTCGGAGCTGGTGGCGCTGGCTGTCGCCGACCTGGACCGGGGGCCGGACGGCCTGCGGGTGCGGGTGGGGCGCAGCAAGACCGACCAGGAGGGCCGCGGCGTGGTGATCGCGGTCCCGGACGGGCACCGTCAACTTGTCGGACTGAAGTCGCGATGGCGTACGATGAGAGCAGCGTGCTCGTGGTTACGCCGCAGCGGCGACGCCGGTGACCTCGGCCCAAACCTGGAAGGCCTGGGTCCGGGCGGC
>JAABVA010003840.1_pt1 | contig 14111 bp, 8 predicted proteins | sample 5560331 | NCBI WGS metagenome assembly JAABVA01 (sample SAMN12812661, study PRJNA571458) | rock metagenome | isolation source: Antarctica rocks | place: Antarctica: Victoria Land, Mt New Zealand sud | collected 2016-01-07 | reverse complement strand
GAGCAGGCACTGGTGCTAGCGGCGTACAGCGTCGGGGTCGCCTACCTGCAGGTCACCGAGCAGCTCGGCGACCAGGTCGACGCCGGGTGGCAGCTGGACTTCGACAAGCTGCGGAAATACCTCGGCGCCGGCGCCGGCGCCGGCGCCGACGAGCTCGAGGCGGTTGTGGTTGGTAGCCGGCGCGCCCGCGAGCAGGCGCAGAGCCGGACAGCCCAGGTCCGGGTCACCGGTGAGGCTGAGGACCTGGGCCTGGTCGGGGACCGCAACGCCCTGGCCGAGCAGCTACGCCTAGCCGTCATTGACCTCGACGGCCGCCGGATACCGCGCCGCACCGACAAGCCGGCGGCCGCCGGGCTGCAGGCGCAGCTGAAGGCCCTGCGCACCGACGTGGCCGCCTGCCGCAGTCGCCGCCGGCTCGAGGAGCTAAGGACCCTCGCGGCAGGCCCGCTCGAGCAGGCGGGTGAGCTGCGCCGACACATTGACCAGGAACAGGCCCAGCGCAAGGACGACGCCGACCGCCAGGCCGCTGACAACGCCGCGGCCAAACATCAGGCCAAGATGATCGCGACGAACCACCTAGCCAGGGTCAACGACGAGAAGCGCCAGGCCAAGGCGGCCCTACAGCAGCTCAGGGACGCGGCCAAACACGGCGAGCGGCTCTGGCAGCGCAGCACGACCAAAGCGGGCGAGAAGCCGTGGGAGGTGCTTGAGGCCGGCTGCGTGCTGGCGTTCGAGCCCGCGCCGAGACCGCAGCCCGGCCGGCCCGGGCTGCTCGCCTCAGTCGGGTCCGTCTTGGCGCGCGGCATGGCGCCCCCAGGCCGTTGGGTCAGCACAGTGGACCCACAGCTGTCCTGGCCGGGCAGCTACCAGAACTGCCCAGGCCTGGCGCAGTGGGGGGAGAACACCCGGGCGGTGCTGTGGCCGCACCTGGACGCTCAACACCAGCGGGAGGACCAGCTCGCGGCCGGCTACGGCTTCACGCCTAGGGCCACCCGGCCGCAGCTGTACCGGCCGCAGCCGAGCGCCGCGGCCGCGCTGGCGCCAACCCGTGCCGGCGCGGCACCGCGCCAGGCGCTCCCGCGGGGATCTGCTTGAGCGACCTTAGGCGGCGCCCCAGCGCCGCCCGGACGCCCGGACGCCCGGGCGCCGCAGGCGACCGACGATCCGCTAAGCGAAGCGGATATCTTGCTGTCCCGATGCCGTGGCGGAGACCTGCTGCGGGAAGCCCTCGGCTTACTAAGCGTAGGCCTGGTCGAGACCGGGGGCCTGTCATCCGGCGGGTGGCCGGATGAGCGCCCAGTGAGCGACTGGCGCCTCCAGGCGCGGTGTCGCGAGGTCGGTGATCCGGAGTGGTGGTCCGGCCGGACCCGCCAGGATCAGCGGGCGGCGGCCGATGTCTGCGCAGAGTGCCCGGTGTGCACCGAGTGCCTGGCGTATGCGATCGCGTGGCGCAGTCGAGCGGCCGGTGCTCCTGAACGCCCGTGGGGGGTCTGGGGCGGCTGGCTGTTCCCGCACGACGAGCACCTGGAACCGGGCCAGGTCAGCCGCCAGGGCCGGGCGGTCTACGGCCGGCAGGTGCCCAAGGAGAGGCCCACCGTCCAGGTGCGGGGTAGCTGCACCGCTGGACACATCACCGAGACCCGGTCAGAACCGGGCCGGGTCACCTGGGAGGGCCCGTGCGGGAACAGCACCTGCAGCAGGCAGGTCCAGGCTCGCCGGGTCCCCCGCACGCGCGAGGGAGGTGGGGCTCTCAGCCCAGGGTCAGGTTCCCGAGCCGAAGTTGGCACCGTTCCGGATTCTCTAGCAACTGTGCTGTGGAACAATGCGAACAACGGAACGCGACCTTAGAAATGAAATGCCATTGAAGGTGAGGTAGATACAGAAGTGCCTCAGCAGCCCTTCGACGATCTGTTCGCCGCCTCCGGCGCCCGCTACGGCGTCGACCCGGCGCTACTGCGCGAGGTCGCCCGGCAGGAAAGCGGCTTCAACCCCAACGCCAGCTCCCCCGCCGGCGCGATCGGGCTGATGCAGTTCACGCTGGGCACCGCCGCCGGCCTGGGAGTGAACCCCCGCGACCCGGCCAGCTCGGTCGACGGGGCCGCCCGGATGCTCAAGGCTTCCCTGGACCTGCACCACGGCAACGTCGGACTGGCCCTGGCCGCCTACAACGCCGGCGAGGGAGCCGTCGCGCAGTACCACGGGATCCCGCCCTACGCCGAGACACAGAACTACGTCCAGGTCATCACCAGCCGGCTCGGGAAGAAGAAGGGCGACGGCTTCCACTGGTATGACTTCCTTGGAGTACTCCCCGGGGATAGTGGGATCTCACCGGGGCAGGTTCCTGGCATCGCGCGGGCGGTTCCTGGGGTAGCGCGGGATGAGGCGGGGGCGGCCGCGGCGGACGCGGCCGCGGCGGTGTCTCGCGGTGTGCTCGGCGGGATCGTCAAGCCGCTGCGCCCGATCCTGGTCACCGGGCTGTTGCTGGCCGGCGGCGCTGGCCTGGTCATCGCCGGCGCCTGGCGCTCGGTCACGTCCCGGCACACACCTGTCTCTTGAGGGCGACAGCCTTTTGGACTACCCGAGCGCCGTTAACCCCTTGGAGCCCCTAGCGGGGGGCTGCCTTGCGCGAGGAGCTGCGAAACGGCCCACCCCAGGACGGTGCGCTCGTCCCTAGCGTCGGCATCGGGAAACCGGGTCGCGGCGGTCTCCCGTACTGCGGCCCGAGCGGAGGCCTCCAGAGCCCGACCGTGGAGCTTCAGTCGGGCGCTCGCGGCGACCACCTCGAGGACCTGCGGCCAGTGGCAGCCAGCGGCTTGCTCTACGGCCATCGCGGTGCGGGCTTGCTCGGCCGCGTTGGCGGCCGCGGCACGGCGTTGCTGTGCTGCGGCCCACTCGCGGGACACCCGACGTTCCTGGATGGCGTAGGCCTGCCGCTCGGCGCGAGCCTGTTCGTCGTGCAGCAACTGCCGTAGTCGCAGGACATCGACGGCGTCCGGGACCCGGTGGGCGATAACGCTGGCGAGGTCACGGGCGTCGGCTAGCGAGGTCCTGGTGAGCTCGTACGCCAGGACCTCGACGTCTCGGCCGACCTCGAGCAGCGCGGCGCGCAGCAGGGCCTTGGCGAGTCGATGCCGGGCGATGGCCACCGCTGCGCCGGGTGCTCGGCGGTCAAGGGAGGTCAACAGCTCGACGAATGTGCCGGCGGCCTTACCCGGGGTTGGGTTCTGATCTAGAGGGAGTTCCTGATCTAGAGAGGGAGCGTGCGAAGGGGGAAACGGCCGCTCGTGTTCAGGCGCGGAGAGATCCTCGAGCGGGGAAACGACCGCCTCCCAGCCGTGCTCGTGCAGGTCCCGACCGGCGTAGGCCAGCCGACCGCGTGACGGCCGCGCCAGCACGCCGCCGAGCAGCTCCAGGTAGGTCGAGACGGTCCGCCGGTCCAGCAGCTCGTACAGCGCCGGGAGCGCCCCGGGCTGCACCACGTCGATGCCGGCCCGGCCGTAGGTGTGGCGCAGCAGCACGACCGCGAACACCCCCAGCGCACCGGCCCGCTTCGTACCCGAGATGCCCTGCGCTGCAAGGCGTCCGGCGAGCGCCTCGAAGGACGAACGGCGTAGCGACCGCCAACCTCCCGGCGTCACTTGCCCGGCGGCGCAGCCCTCCATCGCGGCCGGGTCCGGCACCAGGTATGCGCGGCCGTGCGGCGCCAGGAGCTCCGCGTCCACGAGTAGCCGCGCCCAGCGCCGCCATGTCGCTGGCGTCACGCCCAGGACCTTCGCGGCCTCGCTGGCAGTCAGCCAGATGGTCCCGTCGACGCGGGCATGACCGACCCACAGCTGGAGCCACGCGCCGACGGCCTGGACCTGGGCGACACCAGCGCCAACCGCAAGGAGCTGCTCGCTACGCCGGCTGAACTCGCCGCAGCTGGTGACCTTGTGCGCCGCGGTCCGAAGCCGCGGCCGCGTTGTCCCGGGACTACCCGGGGTGTCTTGCTCGACCTGCGCCAAGGCAGGGGCTACCGTCACAAGTGCCTCCGGGTGTTTGGGGAGTTGGAGACGGATAGGGCAGGGACGCCGGTGTGGACCGGCGAACGAAGATCTGCGAGATGGCCGCCCCTGCCAGGGCGGCCTCTTCGCTGTCAGGGCCTACTCAGGCGGCCTCCTGTGGGCGACGACGTAGGACACGACGGCTACGCGCTCTCAGCGAGCGGTAGCGGGGTCTGGGCCGGCTCTGGCACCTCGAGCGAGGCCAGCCACTGTTCGACCAGCACCGTGGTGCTGACGCCAGCTACGGCCGCGGCAGCGTGGGCCTTGGTGCGTAGGTGTGCTTCGACCCGAAGGCTCAGGTAGACGAGCTCGTGCGGGTTCTCAGGAGAGGCAAGAACGCGGCGCTGGCGGTTTCCCCGGATTGCAGGCATGAGCGACATCTTCGGGGCGCACGCCCGGTAGGTGGTGGAGGCTGCTCGGCGAGTTGTGAGCGCACATACGGACCCGGACACCAGGGGCCGGCGTCTGGCAGCGTTGCTCCTTGTGCGCGCGTACATCGACGAGAGCGGCCGCAACGCCGCGCCAGGCCTCTACGTGCTGGCCGGCGTCGTCGTGCTCGCTGACCAGGAGGATGAGGTCCGGGCGGTGCTGCGCTCTGGGCTACGCCACAAGCGCCGGCGGTTCCACTGGCGCGAGGAGGAGCACACCGACCAGGAGACGATGGCCAAGCTCGTCGGCGAGCTACGGCTGGCGTCGCTCGTGGCGGTCGCCACCCCCGTCGATCCGAAGCGCCCCGAACGGGCCCGGCGGCTCTGCCTGACCCGGCTGCTGTGGGAGCTCGAGCACCGCAACGTGCACAACGTTCTGCTGGAGAGCCGCGGCGACGCCCAGGACCGCGACGACCGCCGGCACATCGGGAACGCCCAGCGGGCGCAACACCTCGAGCCGGGGCTGGCCTTCATCTTCGGCAACCCGAAGGTCGAGCCGCTGCTGTGGCTGCCGGACCTAGTGGCCGGCGCGGTGAACCGAGCGCGCGCCGACGAGCTGGACTGCTGCTTGCAGCTGCTCGGCCAGGACGTGACAGTCCTCGAGGTGGGCGACGGGACTTAGGAAGCGCGAAAGCCGGGCTCCCGTACTGCGGCGGGCGCTCCCGGCTTCACTTCCGGCTCGCGAGTGGAACCGGCACCACCAGTGTCGGCACGTTCAGTGCGCAGGTCAACCCCTGCGGCTACCCCTCCGCGGTGCCGCTGAGGTAGCTGGCCAGCGTGTAGGTGGCGTGTCGGTCGATCTTGCCGCGGTTCTGGTCATACCGCCTGGTCGTGGTCGGGCTAGCGTGGCCAGCACTGTCCTGTACGTCGCGCAAGGGGACGCCTGCGTCGAGGCTGAGGGTCACAAAGGCATGGCGCAGGTCGTGAGGGTGCAGGGTCGGCTTGTCGGGCACGGACCTGGCCCCAATGGAGCGGACGTAGCGGTGCACGTCACGACGGTCCAGAACGGTAACCAGGCCGGTCCACCGGTGGATCTTGAAGAACAGCAGGCCGCTGCCCTTGCCGGTCTGGAGCAGCAACTGGGCGCGTTCCTCGAGCCACATGTCCAACACCCGGGCAGTCATCGGGGCGAGTGGAACCCGGACCTTGGCGTCCTTGCCCTTGCGCTCAACCGACAAGGTGCGGTGCCCGCGCTCGGTACCGAGGTCCGCGACCTCGCACTGCAGGGGCTCGCTGGACCGGAGTCCGTTGAGGCCGAGCAGCACCAGGAGCGCCGCCATCTGGGCTCCACGCCGATGAGCCTCGGCCAGGAAGGCGTTGAGCTCCTCGCGGGTCAGGCCAGTGCTGCTGGACTGGTCGGGCAGCTTGGGTCGTCGGACACCCCGCAGCGGTGACCGCCGGACGACGTCCTCATCCTCGGCGTAGGTGTAGAAGCTCGACAGGGCGCTGAGCCGCTGCCCGACGGTGCCCGCGCTCTTGCTGTTGTCATAGAGCCAGTTCTTGTAGAGCTCGACAAGGGCGCGCTTCGCGAGCAGCGGGTCGACGGCGGCCTCGGCGCAGAAGGTGAACCACTCGACGATGACCCGCTGGTAGCTGCGTCGGGTGTTCTCCTTGCTCGAGTAGGTGAGCAGCCACCCCAGCGCGACGTCCTCGGCGGTCAGGGCCGGCTCCTCCCCCGCGGGCACCAGCTGACCGGTCAGGACCCGGCCTCCGGAGTCACCGAGCTCGGGCCGCGGTCGGCCGTACATCCGCGCCGGCAGGGTGGTCGGTCGCTGGTGGACCTGCTGCGTCATCGGGGCTCCGTGGCTCTCATTGTGGGAGTTATCGGCGCTTGCGAATGGGGCCCGCGTGGGCACTGGTGGGCGAAGGAAGTTCAGCCGGACGAGGAGGCCGGGCGGAAGTTTGTGTCTACCATTGTCTCCCCACTGTCTACCCAGTGGCTACCTGGTGTCCAGCACCTGCCTACCCGCGGGGTGTGTCAGAAACCGTGCGTCTTGAGTTCGGTGTCCAGCGCGCGCTCAAGCAGCCGGCCCTGCGGGATGCGCGTTGAGGTCGCGCACGCCACCAGTCGCTCGTAGAGCTCGTCCGGGACCCGGGCGCCCAGCTGGCGGCCGCGGCGCTTGATGGGGCTCGGGGCGCTGCTCTGCCGGGTGAAGGGCACGCCGTTGGTCGGTGCCGGCGTCACCGGCTTCACGGCGGCGGGCGTGGGCTCCTCGGCCTTCGGCAGGCGGGTGGCGGGCTTGGCCATCAGGAGACTCCCTCGGTGATGTGGATGTCGGCGACCTCGAGCACGTGTGTCGCCAGCCGGCCGTAAACGTCGGCGACGTCGCGAGCTGCGCCCCCGAAGGCGCGAATGGGGGCGTGGGCGCCCTCGGCCTGGTGGACGACGGCGCGGCGGGGCACCGGGTCGAACAGCGGGTACGCGGCGTAGGTCGTGCGCAGGTAGGCCAGCAGCTCGGTGTGCCGGGCCTCGCGGGCCACGCTGGTCGGCAACACGCCGAGGACCTCGGGGGCAGGGCCGCTGCGGGCCGCCCGGACGTCCTGGAGGACCTCGAGCGTGCGGGGCATCCCCTCGAGGGCGTTGTCGGCCGGCTCGGTGACCAGCAGCACGGTGTCCGCGGCGTGCATGGCGGCGACGAACATGCCGGCCAAGCTCGGCCCGCAGTCCAGGACGACCAGGTCGACCTCGGCGGCCGGGTCGACGAGGGCCAGCGCCAGCCGACGCTCGGCCCCGCGGAACGTCTCCGCGTTGCGGGCGGCCAGGTCCTGATTGGCCGGCGCGACCAGCAGCCTGCGCGACCAGTGCTTCCCCGCCGGCACCGTGACCTGGTGCAGGGTCCCTGCCTGGGTGGCCGCGCCCTCGCGCTCTTGAGCGGCGTAGAGCGCGTCGCTGACCGTCAGCTGCTGGGGCTTGCCGAAGGCGCCTCCCTCGTACACCCGCGGCTCGGCGTCGGTCAGGGCCGTGGCATTGCCCTGCGGGTCGAGGTCGACGAGCAGCACCCGGGCGCCGAGCTCGGCTGCTGCGTCGGCCAGGTTGGCGGCGGTCGTCGTCTTGGCGACGCCGCCCTTCTGGTTGGCGATGGCGATCGTGAACACGAGCGGGCTCCTGACGACTGCGCGCGGGGTAGACACCGGCTACCCGCTGTGTAGCACCGGGCTACCACTGCCGCGGGGGCGCCACGCCCAGCCGTGAAGGCCCCTGGCGCAGCCGCTGGTGACGCTGGTGACGCTGGTGACGCTGTCGTGCTGGTCATCTTGGCTGCTGCGCGCGCCTCCCTCCCTTCCCGCTACTCCCTTCGTCTGCAACAGAGAGATAAGGGGGTGGCCAGCGTCACCAGCGTCACCAGCGTCACCGTGGGTGCATCAGACCCCTCTGACCAGGCACGAGGCGTGACGAGGGCCGGTGACGCTCGCCTGGGGCCAGCGTCACCTCAGCGTCACCAGCGTCACCGGCCGGGGGAGGGTCAGACGGCGCTGGCGAGGGCCCTGCGGACGTCCGTCGTGCGTCGACGCGGGACGCCTACGCGTTCCCAGCGGGATACGGCTGGCCCGGTCACTCCAAGCGCTTCGCCCAGGGCCTCCTGGGACAGCCCGGCGTGCTGCCGGGCTCGTCGCAGCTGCTTGGCGGCCAGCGGATCCACGGCGCTAGCGGTGGGCTGGAGGGCCGCCAGCACGGCGGCGACGCGCAGCGACGGGGCGGTGCCCCGCTCCCAGTGCGCGACGGCGGTCTGTGTCACTCCGACGAGAGCCGCAAGGTCGTGCTGGTGCAACCCGGCTGCGTGCCGGCGCCGGCGCAGCTGCTCGCCGGGCAGCGCGGCCGGCAGGGCGTCCGGCGGCGCGGCTCCGGGGTGCGCGCCCTGGTGGCTCCCGGCACCGCCGCGGTTGGCCGTCGGGCGCAGGTGCAAGAAGCCGGCGGCGACCAGTTCCTCGAGCACCTCGAGCGCGGTCGGGTTCGCCCTGCCGTAGCCGGCCGCGACGAGCAGCTGCTGTCGGGTAGCGCCGGGAGCCGCAGATGCGGCCGCCAGCAAGTGGGCGTGGGCCTGTGCGCGCCGGTCGGGACGGTTGGCGACTAGGTGCTCGAGCACGTCGCGTGCGGCCGCGGTGACGGCTGGCGGGATGGGTCGGCGGCCGCGGCGCTCCCACTTGCTCACGGTGCCCCAGACGGTGCCGAGGCCGGCCGCGAGCTCGGACTGCGAGATGCCGGCGGCGTTGCGGGCCCGCGCCAGCTCCGTCCCGCTCATGGCCGGCGCGTCGTCGAGGCGCCGTCGTGGGCCCGGGTGCAGCCGTCGTGAGGTCCTCCAGCTGTCGTTGGCGCTACGGAGGTAGGTCTGGCGCCAGTGCACCTGTCGGCGCCGGACGGCGAGCTCGAGGCCTGGCTGGTCGTACTGGGCTCGCCGCCCGGGGACGCGAGCTCGGCCGCGGCCGAGCTCGTAGGTGAGGTCGGCGCCGGTCAAGCCCTCGGGCTGTGCTCGAGCGACGGCGGCCGCGACCCGGGCAGCAGCATGCTCGACCGGGTCCTCGTCGTCGACGGCGGCCGCCAGGACGTGCCCGACCCGAACCGCCTCGGTCAGCGGCAGCGGCCGGTGGCCACGCTCCCACTTGTACACCGTGGTTCCCCACTTGCCCAGCCGACGGGCGAGCTCGGCCTGCCTCAGCCCACTGCGCCGGCGCGCGGCCGCCAAGTCCAGCTGCGGGAGCGGGTCGACGAGCAGCCGGCGTAGCTGCTCCTGGCGCCCATCCGGGACGCCGGCGCACTCGAAGTCGGCGACGCGCTGCCGGGTGACGCCCAAGCGCTTGGCCAGGCCGTCCTGGGACCAGCCGTGCAGGTGCCGCAGGCCCTCGACGTCGTGCCCGGTCAATGCCGCGGCCTCGCGTACCTCCGGTGCGGGCCCGGGCAGCACCAGCACCCGGCTGTAGCGGCGGCCAGTGACGTCCTGCACCGTCACCTGGCCGCGGTGGAGTACTCCGGCCTGCTCGGCCTCGTCGAGGTCGGTCGCAAGGTGGCGCGCGCGGGCCTGCAACCTGGCCTCGGTGAGCCCGGGCTCGGCTGCGACGAGGGCGGCGAGCTGCTCGAGCGGGCTGCCCTCGTCCGCGACCGGCGGCGGGGTGTCGTCGATGGCCGCGCACACCGCGGCGAGCCGGTCGGCGGGGACCGCGGCCGCCTCCCACTTTTGGACGGCGGTCCGCGACACCTCGAGGCGGCGGGCGAGCTCGCTCACGCTCAGCCTTGCGCCGGCGCGTGCGACCGCCAGCTGGCCCGGGTCGTCCTGGAGCGTGTCGCTCGGCCTCACGGCCCTCCTGCCCGTCCTATGGTTGCACCCTCCATCTTGCACGTTGCCGGGGTCAGAAACCAGCGCAGGGCACGCGCAACGCCTTCTCCGTTGCTTACGGTCCGGGCATGTCCGACTCCGCAACGACTACAACGCGACCGTGTGAGCACGGCGAACCACGTGGTTGCGCTGCCTGTCCGCTGTGCCGCCAGGACGGCTGCGAGCTCTGCCACCGCGGCACTCGGGTGCTGAGCGGCCCGGAGCGGGTGTTCACGCTTCGGCTGCCGACGGATCTGCACGAGGCCCTCAGGCAGCGCGCCAAGGCGGAGGACCGTCGCCTGGCCCAGACGGTCCGGGCGGCCCTGCGCGCCTACCTCGGCTCGTGAGCCGGTCCGAGCAGGCGGTGCCGGCCGTCGACCGGAGCATCGTGCGGCAGGTCCTGATGACCCGGGCAGGGGAGCAGGTGGCCATCTCGGTCCTCACCGACGGCCGCGCGTACGCCGCGGCGTTCGACCTGCCGGTCGACCTCGAGGCGGCCGTGGAGTGGGTGGGTCAGCGGGCCACCACGGTCCGCACCGTCTCGGTCGGGGTCGCATCGCTGTCCGCTGCCGGCGCGGAACGGCTGTCTGATGCCCGGCGCCGCGGTGTCCGAGCGCGGCCACGCCACGGGGAGCACACCGGCTACGCGTGGGTGGTCGCCGATCTGGACCCGCACGCCGGCGAACAGCGCGACATCCTGCACGCCCGGCTCGGCCGCTACCCGCACCCACCGACGCTGCTGACCTCCTCCGGCCGTGGCCTGCACGCCTGGTGGCAGCTGACCGAGCCCGTCGACGTCACCGCCGGCCGCCAGCTGTGCGAGGACCTCGCCCGGGCGCTCGACGGCGACCCGGGCGCGGCCGATGAGGGCCGGGCGCTGCGGCTGGCCGGCACCTTCAACGGCAAGCCGGGCGTGAGCAGGCTCGCGACGCTGCTCGAGCACGAGCCGGGCCGGCGCTACCCAGTCGGGCAACTGACCGCTGCCGCGCTCGAGCTCGCGCCCCGACCGGCGCCGCCGGCACCGCGGCCGCGCCGGGTGGTGGAGCTGCGCGAGGGCCTGGACGTCGCCGAGCAGCTGCGCGCCGGCCACGACCTGGGCGAGGAGCTCGACCGCATCGCCGGGCCACGTCGGCAGGGCAAGTGGCGGTGCCCGGCCGGCCACGACGACACTGCCTCGCTGGGCCTTCACCGCGATGACCAGCAACGGTGGGTCTGCTTCGGCGGCAGTCACCCGGGTGACGTCGGCCGGCAGACCAAGGGCGGCCAGCACTCCGGCGACGTCGTGGACCTGCTCGCCCTCGAGGCCGAGGTGCCGGTCGAGCGGTTCCTGTCCGACGAGCGGGCCCGGCAGGCGCCGGCGTCCCGCCCCCCAACCTCACCGGCGGCGGCGCCCGGTCCCCCCAGGCCCGCCGTCGCCGGTGAGACGGCAGCGGATGGGCCGGTAGACGACGCCGGAGTGCCGCTGCCCCCCGAGCCGGCCGCCGCGGTGGAAGCCTCGCCCGTTCCCCGCCGCGCCGGCCGTTCGGACCAGCCCTCCCAGGCTGACCAGCTGGTGAAGCTGGCGCGGGCCGGCTACACCCTGGGCCGGTCACGGACCGAGCCGTACGCGGTGCCGCACCAGGGGCCGCGGGTGGCGCTGGCGCTGCGTGGTGGTGGCAACAGCCTGCGCCAGCACCTCGCGGCCGCCTATGCCCGGTCGGAGGGCAAGACAGCGACCACCAGCGCCCTGGCCGACGCCCTCAACACGCTGGAGGGCTTCGCGCTGGACTGCGACCCGAGCACCGTCGAGCTGCGGCTGGCCAGGCAGGTGAACGTCGACGGCCGGGAACGCATCGTGCTCGACCTGGGCGACGCGGCCGGCCAGACCGTGGTGGCCGGCCCGGACGGCTGGCAGGTCCTGGACCGCAGCCCGGTGGTCTTCAAGCGGACCGCCCTCACGCTGCCGCTGCCCGAGCCTGAGCGCGGTGGTCACCTCGAGGAGCTGCGGGACCTGCTCAACGTCACCGACGAGACCTGGCCCCAGCTGGTGGGTTGGCTGGTCGCGGCGGTGCTGCCGGACCTGCCGCACCCCATCGCGCTGCTCACCGGCGAGCAGGGCACCGGCAAGAGCACCGCGGGTCGGCTGCTGGTGCAGCTGCTCGACCCGTCCGCGGCGCCGCTGCGCTCGAGCCCGAAGGACGAGGAGACGTGGGGGGTCAGCGCCGCCGCGTCCTACGTCGTGGGGATCGACAACATCTCCAGCATCCCGCTGTGGATGAGCGACGCGATGTGCCGGGCGGTGACCGGCGACGGCCTCGTCCGGCGGCGGCTCTACACCGACAGCGACGTTAGCGTCCTGGCCCTCCAGCGGGTCCTGGTGCTGACCAGCATCGACGCCGGCGCCCTGCGCGGCGACCTGGCCGAGCGGCTGCTGACCGTCGAGCTCGAGCGGATCGACACCAAGAGCCGGCGGACCGACCGGGCACTAAACGCCGCCTGGCAGGAGGCCCACCCGCGGCTGCTCGGGGCGCTGTTGGACCTGGTCTGCCTGGTGATGGCCGCGCTGCCCCAGGCCGCCGAGGACCTCGCCGAGCACCCGCGGATGGCCGACTTCGCGGAGGTCCTGTTGGCCGTCGACCGGGTCAGGGGCACTCGCTCGCTGGACGGCTACCGCAGGGCCGGCGAGCGGCTGGCCCGCGACGTCGCCGACAGCGACCCGGTCGCGCACGCCGTCCTGACGCTGCTCGAGGGCCAGGCCTTCGGGTGGCACGGCACCAGCTCGCATCTGCTCAACGAGCTGCGGCCGCTGGCCCCGGACCCGCTGCCGCGCTCGTGGCCACCGGACGCCAGCCGGCTCACCACGCACCTGCGCCGGGTCGCGCCGTCGCTACGAGCCAGCGGCGTCGAGCTCGACGTCCGGCGCACCAACACCACCCGAGAGGTCGTGCTGACCAAGGTCGACCAGCTGCACGAGGACACGGCGTGAGGACGCGTTCACCCCGGTGCACAGCCACCAGCCCGGCGGCCACTGACCCGGCTGTCCAGCGGCCGAGCGCCCAGAGGGCTACCTCGGGGGTGCATCGGCCAGCGACCGAGCTGCCACGAGCGTGCAGGAGGTGGGCCAGCGACCCGGATCGGCCACCCCTGGAGCACCATCGGCCATGCGGTAAGGCGGATCGGCCACCCGATCGGCCACGCCCTGAAGGGCCTGAAGGGCCGTCGTGCCGCTGACGGACCCCGCGCAGAAGGTGCTAGGCGCCCTGGTCGAGCTCGACGGAAGCAGCACTCCTGGGCAGGCCGGTGTGTTGGCGCAGCTGCCGGCGCGGACCGTGACCCGAGCTATCGAGGCACTGCGCAGCGCCGGGCTGGTCGAGGGCGGCAAGGGCCAGCTCCACCTGACGGCCGCGGGTTGGGCGGCCCGGCCCGGCGCCCAGCCGGCGGTCAGCGCCGGGCCGGTCCTGGACCAGGCCCTGCAGCTCTGGGCCGACCTGGACCTGTACGCCCACCGGGCCTTCCTAGAGCTGCTCTGCTCGGCCGTCGTCGGCCGAGCCCGGCTGGCCGAGCTCCGGCCCGAGGGTCACCTGGGGTTCATGGCACTGGGGGACACCGGCACCGGCAAGAGCGCGCTGGCCCATATGGCCTGCGCTGTCTTCGGGCTGCCCCAAGCCCTGCACACCCTGCCCTTGCCTTCGCAGACCGCCGGTGCGGTGCTGGGTCGCCGGGAGCCGGCGGTACATGGCGGCCAGCGGTGGGTGCCCTCTCCGGTGGCCGCGCTGCCGTTCGTGCTGTTCGACGAGTTCGACAAGGCCGACGATCCGGTGCGCAAGGCCGTGCTGCCCTACTTCCAGGGCGGCGTCGAAGTGCAGGCCGAGGGCGAGCTGCAGCGGCTGCTGCCGACCCCGATGCTCGCGGCGAACCTGCCACAGCGGGGTGACCGCCACGGGCAGTTGCGCGGGGAGTACCGCCGGCGCTCGGTGCTGCTGGACACCGCGTACGCCGAGGACCGCGGCGGCGACATCGAACGGGCCCTGACCGCCTACTACGCGCGGCCGCAACAGCAGCTGCAGCTCGCTGGGCTCCCGCAGCCCGCCAACGAGCTGCCGGCGCCGGCGCAGCAGGTCCTAGCCACGCTGGATCTCGCGCTCACACCCAAGGGACGCAAGCAGCGACCTCCGTTGCGGGCGCTAGAGGTGGCTGTCCTGGGTCGGGCGGCGCTGGCCGGCGGCAGCAGCGAGCAGGCACTGGTGCTAGCGGCGTACAGCGTCGGGGTCGCCTACCTGCAGGTCACCGAGCAGCTCGGCGACCAGGTCGACGCCGGGTGGCAGCTGGACTTCGACAAGCTGCGGAAATAC
>JAABVA010003838.1_pt1 | contig 14115 bp, 12 predicted proteins | sample 5560331 | NCBI WGS metagenome assembly JAABVA01 (sample SAMN12812661, study PRJNA571458) | rock metagenome | isolation source: Antarctica rocks | place: Antarctica: Victoria Land, Mt New Zealand sud | collected 2016-01-07 | reverse complement strand
CTAAGCTCGAAGGAAGTATTCACTCAAACGTGAGCGCAAATTCATCCGCTATGCAGACCAGAACGGCTCCTGCTTGCGGAATTTGACCCAGGCACGAGAAATTCGGCAACGGCTATCCTGGTTACGCGCTGCAACGAAGCCGGCCACGATGCCGGTCGCATAGGCACGATCGGCTCCGCCCGGCAGCCGCGCCATCAGCAAACCCGCGGCAGCGCCGTCGTTGAGATGCCCGAGTTCTTCCTGCAGCTCAGCCAGCCGATCGATGAAGCGCCGGGTCAGCTTGCGCGAGAACAGCAAGGCAAAGAACTCGGCGGCATACCGAAGGCGCTTGCCTTCTTTACGAATGGCGTGGAGGTCATTGACCGGCAAATCCTCGATGTCGGCGCCAGGCGCCAGCATGCGGTTCCGGCGGCGGTGCAGCAAGCTGCCGGCGAAGGTTTCCGCATCGGCCGCCAGCATCGCCGCGTGCTCCTCGTCCGCCGCTGCCTGCCATGGCCGCAATGCGGCAAGTTGCACCAACCCGAGTTCAAGCTGGCGAAACTCCGGGCCTTCGAGATAACGGGCCAGGTCGTGATAGGCGATGGATCTCTGCCGCCGCGCTGCGGCCAGCAAGGCAGCAACCCTGGGGTCCTCGGGAAAAGCTGCGGCGACCGTCTGCCCGGTGCCCTCCAGGAAGACATCCCAGTCGCGAGCCGTTCCCAACCGGCCTGCCAATCCCCGCAACGCCTGCTTGACGTTTTGCGGCACGGGACCGTCCGCGGCCCGGTGGAACACCGACAACGCCGACCGCAACCGCCGCACCGCCACCCGCATGCGATGCACCGGCTCGGATGAGTCGCCCTCCGCAACCGTGGCCGATCCTGCCAGGATCACGTCGGCAAGATGGCTGAACACGATTGCGATCGCGTCGGCGAGCGTCGTGCCGGATGCCACCTCCGGCGCGCCCTCCCGCCGTGGCGGGATCGCATGGCCACGGGCGAGGGCGATCGCTTCGCCGGCCAAGGTGCTGCGCGGGACGCTCAGCCGCGCCGTCCCGGCGAGTTGGCTGGACAGCGCCTCGACCTGATCCGCCGGGCCATCGAGCACGATGCGGCAGATCGGCCGTTCCTGCGTGATCCCCCGCAGCATTCCCTCGATCAAGGTCAGGCTTCCGGCCGCCTCGGGCCCGAGCGGAATCACCCGCTGCCGTCCCTTGAACGCCGCAACCGGAATGAGCGGTCCCGGCAGCGCCCGGCCCAGATCGGCCGGCGCCTGCCCTTCAGCCAGCAGGGGAGGCGGCGTTCCCGGCGGCCACAACGCCGCGTTTGGATGCATCCGCTGCAGCCGCCAAGCGCCCCGTTGCTCGGACAGGCTCATGCCCTCGGCTTCCAGCGCGCCGGACGCGGTGTCGTGCCAAACCTGGTCGGCCGTGACGGGCCGCGGACGGGGAAGCTTGGCCAGCGGGCCGCTTCGCAGCAAGCGGGAAGCATCCTCGGGCGGCAGGCAGAACTCCAGGGATGTCATGCTCAGGCGTTCGCCCCCGACAGGTCGGCCGGACGCAGGAACCGGGTCAGATGCGCCTCGCCCTCCCGCAATTCGCTCCAGGGCGAGGCGATGCTGAATTCCGCAAGCGCGCCGGACGGGTAGCCCTCGACCAGGCGGCGCACGTGCTCGTTCATGGTTGCGGCGTGCGCGCCGGCCAGCGCCAGCGCGAGTTCGTGCAGGCCTGGGTTGTGCCCGACCAGCAACAGGCTTCGTACCACCGGCGTTGCCTGGCGCAGCACTTCGAGCATCTCGATCGCAGGGGCCAGATACAGGGCATCCATAGGCTCGATCAGCGGCGTCTCGTCCCACGGCTCCAGCGCTTCCAAGGTCTGCAGCGTGCGGCGGGCCGAGGACACCAGGACCAGGTCCGGCGCCAACCCCAGTTCCCGCATCGCCCGCGCCATCGCGCCCGCCGCCTGCCGCCCGCGCACGTTCAGGGGCCGGGCGTGGTCGGACAGTTTGGGATCGTCCCAGGACGACTTGGCGTGGCGGAGAAGCAGGAGCTGTCGCATGTGAGGCAGAGTGCCACGGCCCACGCGCCTTGTCGCCATCTCCCGCGACCGGCAACGCTGGTCGCAATCGCCGCGGCGGCCCCCATCTGCGGGCCTGCACGGGAGACACGCATGGCTGAACCGGTAGTGATCATTGGGGCAACGGGGGCGATCGGGTCCGCGATCGCCCGGCGCTTGGCGGCGTCCGGCCAAGCGCTGCACCTGGTCGCGCGGGACCAAGCCAAGCTGTCCGCGCTGGCTGGGGAGCTCGGCGCAGGTTCGGCGACCGCCGACGTGCTGGACACGGCGGCGCTGACGGCGGCGGTGCAGCAAGCCGGCCCCCGCATCGCAGGCCTGGCGTTCTGCGTTGGCTCCATCGTCATGAAGCCGCTGAAGCGCGCGAGCGAGGCCGATTTCATGGACGCGTTCCGGCTGAACGCGGTCGCCGCCGCCATGGCGGTCGCGGCCGCCGCAGAGGGCCTGCAAGCCGTGCCCGGCAGCGGCGTGGTGCTGTTCAGCACGATCGCCGTCCGCTCCGGCTTCGCCAACCACGCCGTCATCGCCGCGGCCAAGGGCGCCGTCGAGGGCCTGACCCTCTCGCTGGCCGCCGAGCTGGCGCCCATCACCCGAGTCAACTGCATCGCCCCGAGCCTGACCCGCTCCGGCATCAGCGAGCCGCTCACCCGCAACGAGACGATGGCGAAGGCGATCGCCGGCCAGCACCCGATCCCGCGGCTGGGCGAGGGGAATGACGCCGGCGCGCTCGCCGCGTTCCTGCTGTCGGCCGACGCCGGCTGGATCACCGGCCAGGTGTTCGCCGTCGATGGCGGACGCTCGACGGTCCGCACCAAAGGATGAGCGGCGGCGCCCTCCGCTGGGTGCTGGGCGACCAGTGCAGCGCCAGCCTCTCGTCGCTATCCGACCTCGACCCGGCGACCGACGTCGTGGTGATGGCCGAGGTCCTGAGCGAGTGCACCTACGTGAAGCACCATGCCAAGAAGATCGTGCTGGTGCTGTCCGCCATGCGGCACTTCGCCCGGGCTTTGACGGCGCGCGGGGTGCGGGTGGATTACATCCGCCTGGACGACCCGGCGAACACGCAAACCCTGCGCACCGAATTGCAGCGCGCCGTCGAGCGCCACCGCCCCGACCGCGTGGTGGTGACGGAGGCTGGCGAGTGGCGGCTGATGGAGGACATGCGGGGCTGGCACGAAGCCGTCGGCCTCGAAGTCGACATCCGCGACGACACGCGCTTCCTGTGCCGCCACCGGGAGTTCCGGGCGTGGGCGCGCGGCACCGGCAAGCTCGCCAAGGTGTCGCTGCGGATGGAGTTCTTCTACCGCGAGATGCGCCGCCGCTATGCCCTGCTGATGGACGGCGACCAGCCGGAGGGGGCCGCTGGAACTACGAAGCCGAGAACCGCAAGCGCCTGCCCGCCGGCGTGCGCGCCCCGCCGCCGCCCCGCTTCCCACCCGACGCGATCACGCAGGAGGTGATGGCGCTGGTCGCCGAGCGCTTCCCCGACCATTTCGGCGCGGTGGACGGCTTCGCCTTGCCGGTGACTGCGCAGGACGCTCGCCGGGCACTGGACGATTTCGTGCAGACCCGGCTGGCGCAGTTCGGCGACTGGCAGGACGCGATGCAGGTGGGCGAGGCGACGCTGTTCCACGCCCTCGTCTCGACTTCCATCAACACGGGGCTGCTGACTCCGCTCGCCGCCTGCGAGGCCGCCGAGGCCGCGTACCGCGCCGGCGCTGCACCGCTGAATGCGACCGCAGGGTTCATCCGGCAAATCCTCGGCTGGCGCGAGTTCATGCGGGGCATGTACTGGCTCAAGATGCCCGAATTCGGCAAGCTGAACGCGCTGGACGCGACCCGGAAGCTGCCCTGGTTCTACTGGTCGGCCGAGACCCGCATGAACTGCATCCACCACGCCGTCGCCGACACGCGCGAGCACGCCTACGCCCACCACATCCAGCGCCTGATGATCACCGGAAACTTCGCGCTGCTGGCCGGCCTCGACCCGGCGGAGGTCGATGAATGGTACTTGATCGTGTACGCGGACGCCTACGAGTGGGTGGAGATGCCGAACGTCCGCGGCATGGCGCTGTTCGCCGATGGCGGCATCGTCGGCTCCAAGCCGTACGCGTCCAGCGGCGCGTACATCAACCGCATGAGCGATTACTGCCAGCACTGCCACTACGACGTGAAGGACGCCGTGGGCGAGCGCGCCTGCCCGTTCAACGCGCTGTACTGGGACTTCATGGCCCGGCACGCGACGCGCTTCGCCGGCAACCAGCGCATGGCCATGCCGCTCCGGACGCTCGAACGCATGGACCCGGCGCGGGTGCAGGCGCTGCGGGAGCGGGCGCGCGCGTTCCTGGCGGCGATGATGCGGGGGAGTTGGTCTAGAGCACGATCGCTTCAGACAAGCTCAGTCTGAAGCGTGAATCGTCCTCACAATCATAGGCTAGAGCACACCAGGCTGGTTCATCTTGAACCGGACGTGGTCTAGCCGCCCAGCAGCCGCCGGGCGATCGCGATCACCCGGTGCGCCTCGCTCCAGAGGCCAAGGCTGTCCAGGTCTGCATACGCCACGAAGCGCGCATCCGTGACGTCGCCCCCGGCCCTGGGTTCGCCGCCCTGCCAGCGGGCGGCGAAATCCAGGATGGTGTAATGGTACTGCACCCGGCCCTGCGCGTCCGGATGGATGCTGTCGACGTGGGCCGCCAGGGTCAGTTCGCCGACATCCAGGCCGGTTTCTTCCCGCAATTCCCGCCGCGCGGCGTCCTCCGCCGTTTCGCCGAGTTCCTGCGCGCCGCCGGGGATGCTCCAGGCGCCGGCAGCCGGAGGTTTGCCGCGACGAACCAGCAGCACGGCGCCGGGCCGGAGCACGACGGCGCCGATGCCGACCAAGGGACGCGCGGGGTACTCTCGTTCGATGCTCATGCGACCCGGCTACGGCATTGGGAGCGCTTTGCACATCCTGCTTGACCTTTTGCTCCTCGTCCGCCGGAGGCAACAGAAGGCAAGTGGAAGGTTGAGGCTCTGCCTCAAACTCCGCCAAAGGCATGATGCCTTTGTAAACCCATTTGTTTGCGATCCAGCGGAGCAAACAAGTGCGGGTCTGGGGCCTCAGGCCCCAGCGGGTCCAGGGCAGAGCCATGGCCTTCCATCCTACCTCGGGCCGTCATCACACAGGGCCGCCGGTATAATTGGCCGCCATGCGCGTTCGCTGGGTATCGGTCCCGCGGGAAAAGCACGATCTTGGAACATTATGCCACTCCGCGACATCCTCACCGCCGCCCTCAACGCCCAGCTGCGCCGCCGCATTCGCGCCCGGGCTCGGGCCCGCTACCTGTCGCGCCAGCGCCTGACCGGAGTCAGCGCGCGCACCACGGCGCTGATCGTGGCCAGCGCGCTGTTCATGGAGCAGCTGGACGGGACGGTGCTCGTGACCGCGCTGCCCTCCATGGCGCGCAGCTTCGGCACCGAGCCGCTGCGCATGAACGTGGCGCTGACCGCCTACCTGCTCAGCCTCGCCGTGTTCATCCCGGCCAGCGGCAAGGTCGCCGACCGGTTCGGCTCGCGCACCGTGTTCCGCGCCGCGATCGCGCTGTTCACCGTAGGATCCGTCCTGTGCGCGCAGGCGGACAGCCTGGGCTTCCTGGTGGCCGCACGCATCGTGCAAGGCATCGGCGGCGCGATGATGGTGCCGGTCGGCCGGCTGGTGCTGCTCCGCTCGGTGGAAAAATCGGAGCTGGTGTCGGCAATGACCTGGCTGATGATCCCAGCGATGATCGGCCCGATCGTCGGCCCGCCGGTCGGCGGCTTCCTCGTCACGTACCTGCCTTGGCGCTGGATCTTCTACATCAACGTGCCGATCGGGCTGCTCGGGATGGCGCTGGCCGGGCGCTACATCCGCGACATCCGGGAGCCAGGCCGGGTCAACTTCGACCTGCCGGGCCTGGTGCTGTCCGGCATCTCGCTCGCGTGCCTGATGTTCGGGCTGGAGACGATCAGCCGGGGGGTCGCGTCGGCGGGCTGGGCGGCAGCGATCCTGGCGGTCGGAATCGGCAGTGGCGCGCTGTACGTGCGGCACTCCCGCCGCCATCCGCAGCCGGTGCTGGACTTCCGGCTGATGCGCGTCCCGACCTTCAGCCTGTCGGTGATCGGCGGCGGGCTGACGCGCATCTCGGCCGGCGCGGTGCCGTTCCTGCTGCCGATGATGCTGCAGCTCGGCTTCGGCATGTCGGCGGCGTCCAGCGGGCTGATCACGTTTGCGAGCAGCGCCGGGTCGATGCTGATGAAGTTCGCGGCCAAGCCGATCCTGCGCCGCCTGGGGTTCCGGAACACGATGATGTGGAACGGGCTGATCGCGACCCTGTTCCTGGCAAGCTTCGCCGCGTTGCGCCCCAGTTGGCCGATCGCTGCGATCTACGCGGTGCTGCTGGTCGGCGGCTTCTTCCAGTCGCTGCAGTTCACCGCCTACAACACCATCGCCTACGCCGAAATCCCACGCGCGCAGATGAGCGCCGCGACCAGCTTCTACACCACGTTCCAGCAGCTCAACCTGACGCTGGGCATCTGCGTGGCGGCCGGCGCGCTGGCGGGCTCGATCGCGTTGACCGGGCACTCCCACCCATTGCTGCCGGACTACAGCGCCGCCTTCTTGGTGGTCGCGACGATCTCGCTGCTCGCGTCCCCGACCTGCGCCCGCCTGCCGCGCGACGCGGGCGACGAGCTGTCGGGCCACGCGACGCCGGTTCAAGCGGCGGCGGCGGCGGTCGAGACCGAGACGGCGGACGCGGGCAGCGTGCTCTAACCCGCCGCCAGCGTTTCCAGCGCGGCCCGGCGGTTGAACATCCGCAGCAGCGTTCGCACGGCGAATCCGCGGGGGCTTTCGAGCTTAGGGTCGCGGTTCAGCAGCACGGCGGCGTCGCGGTTTGCGGTCTGCAGCAGGCCGTCATGCTCCACCGGGTCGGCGAGGCGGAAGGCGGCCTGGCCGGACTGCCGCTTGCCGAGCAGGTCGCCGCCGCCGCGCAGGCGGAAATCCTCGTCGGCGATGACGAAGCCGTCCTCGGTGTCCCGCAACAGCGTCAGCCGGCGGCGCATCGACTCCGTCAGCCCATCCTCGTGCAGCAGCAAGCAGTAGCTCTGCGCCGACCCGCGCCCGACCCGGCCGCGCAATTGGTGCAGTTGCGCCAGGCCGAACCGCTCCGCGTGCTCGATCACCATCACGCTCGCGGCCGGCACGTCGACGCCGACCTCGATGACGGTGGTGGCGACCAGCAGCCGGGTCTCTCCCGCGCTGAACGCCGCCAGCGCCGCGTCGCGCACGCCGGGGTCCTGCTGGCCGTGCGCCAGGCCGATCCGGTCGCCGAGCCGGTCCCGCAAGGCGGCGAACCGCGCCTCAGCCGCCGCCAGGTCGATCAGCGCGCTCTCGGCCACCATCGGGCACACCCAGTACGCCTGCTCGCCCCGGTCCAGCGCGCGCACGATGCCGTCGATCACGTCGCCGAGCATGCCCAGCGAATGCAGCGTGGTGCGGATTGGTTGCCGGCCGGCGGGCTTCTCCAGCAGGCGGCTGACCTCCATTTCGCCGAACTGGGTCAACAGCAGCGTGCGCGGGATCGGGGTCGCCGTCATCACCAGCAGGTCGGTCCGCTCGCCCTTGCCGCCCAGCAGCATCCGCTGCGCCACGCCGAAGCGGTGCTGCTCGTCGATCACGGCGAGGCCGAGGTCGCGGAACACCACCTTGTCCTGGAACAGCGCGTGGGTGCCGACCACGATCGGCATGCGCCCGTTCGCCAGCGCCAGCAGCGTGTTGCGCCGCTCGGCCCCGGTGATCGACCCGGTGAGCAGTCCGACCGGGCAGGGGCTCAGCCGCGACAGGGTGCGGTGGTGCTGCTTAGCCAGCACCTCGGTCGGCGCCATCAGGGCGGCCTGCGCGCCCGCCTCCACCGCGCGCAGCATGGCGAGCAGCGCCACCAGCGTCTTGCCCGAGCCGACGTCGCCCTGCAGCAGCCGCAGCATCCGCCGGGGCGCCGCGAGGTCGGCGTCGATCTCCGCCAACGCCCGATGCTGCGATGGCGTCGGTTCGAAGCCGAACTTCGCCAGGGCCGTCGCGCGCAGGCGCCCGTCGCCGGCCAGGGCGCGGCCGGGCCGGTGGCGCTCGCGGTTCCTCATCCAGGCCATCGCGAGCTGGTGGGCGAGCAGTTCGTCGTAGGCCAGCCGCTTCCGCGCCAGCTCGGCCAACTGGCCGTTGTTGGCGACAGGCGCCTGCACGGCCCGCACGGCGTCGGCGAAGGCGGGCCATTGCTCGCGCCGCAGCAGCGCCGGGTCGTGCCACTCGGGCAGGTCGGGCAGCAGCAGGAGCGCCTGGTGCATGGTCCGGCGGAGCAGGTCCGAGCGCAGCCCCTCCGTCATCGGCCACACGGGTTCCAGTTCCGGGATGCGTTCCGGCTGGTCGGCGGGCACGATGTAGTCGGGGTGCCGCATCGTCAGCCGGTCGCCGAACAGATCGCAGCGGCCGGAGACGAGCAGGCGCGCGCCGACCGGCATCTCCTTCAATCGCCAGGGCTGGAAAAAGGCGACCTCCGCGAATCCGACGCCGTCCCCGACCACTGCTCGCCAGACCCGGCCGGAGCCTTCGTGCCGCAGGACCGTCACTTCAACCGTCGCGACGGCGCCGGGCTGGACGTCGCTCAGGCTGCGCGCGGGGCGGCGGTCGATTATCCCGTCCGGCAAGTGGAACAGCAGGTCCAGCACGCGCGGCCCGGCGAGCCGCTCGAGGCGCTTGGCGGTCTCCGCGCCGACGCCGCGCAGGCTGGTCACGGGCGCGAGCAGGGGAGTGATCGAATCGGGTTCCACGGACTGACTATCGGCGAGCCCGCCGCTATAGGGCAGCGCCGGTGCCGGTGACCAGCCCGCCGCTACCCGATAAGTGCGATCAGCTTTGCCCGAGCCTCAGCCAGTTCCGCCGGGCTGACTTGCCCCTTTCGCGCCGCCTTGCGCGCACGCCAATCCTGGCTTTTCACCTGATCCACCAGCATCACGCTCGGCGGCTGGCCACCGATCGCCACTTCGAACGGGTAGCCCTTGATTCGTGTGGTCGTAGGACAACAGACGATGAGGCCAGCCCGGCCGTTGTAGCTGGCAAGGCTGAGCACCAAGGCTGGTCGATGCCCCGCTTGTTCATGTCCAGCCTGTGGGTCGAATTGCAGCCAGACGATGTCTCTCGCCTCCGGCACGGCATCAACCGGAATCACCAGGCCTCGTGCCCGACCGCTGGCCCGCTTTCGATGCTGTCGTGCACGTTGTCATCAGTGATCCCGGCGACCAGGGCCACAATGTCGTAGGTCTTGGTCCGGACCGGTTCGATGATGATCCGTCCTTGCTCCTCCCTGACGTCCACTGCTTCGTCTAGGTGGAGATTGGCCGCCGCCATGACCGCGGCGGGGATTCTCACGGACGCACTGTTGCCCCATTTTTTAACCATGACCCTCACGAGCAATCCCCAGCCGCTTGTAGCCTGAGAAGATACGTCGTCGATACATTGCCCGCAATATTTCTTACCGCCGGAACCGGGCTGACACCGCGGACCTCGCCGTCTATATCACCCCGGCATGACCGACCAACGCCGCCGCCGCATCCTGTTCCGTGCCACCCATCGCGGCACCCATGAAACCGACATCCTGGTCGGCGGCTTCGTCGCGGCACGGCTCGATCACTTCACCGAAGCCGAGTTGGACGCCGTGGAAGAGGTCATGGAGCTGCCCGACGCCGACCTCGCCGACTGGCTGACCGGGCGGCGGCCGATTCCCACCGACGTGGACACACCGATGCTCCAAGCCATCCGCGCCGCGGCGCTCGCCCGTTGAGCGCCGTCACGGTCTTCGGTGCGCCGGAGGGCTACGATGCGCTACTGCTCGCGCGCCGCCGGGCAGAGCACAAGGGCGCCGTGCTGCACGCTACCCGCGACGACACCCGCATGGCCCGGCTACACGAGGCGCTCGCCTTCTTCGCGCCCGATGTCGAGGTCATCCGCTTCCCCGCCTGGGACTGCCTGCCGTACGACCGCGTGTCACCGAACGCGGCGATCGTGTCCGAACGCATCGCCGCCTTGGCCCGCCTGCTGGAGCCCGCCACACGCCCCCGCCTGGTGTTGACTACGGTCAACGCTCTGGTGCAGCGCGTGCCGCCGCGGGCGGTGTTCCAGGGCGCCAGCCTGTCCCTGCGCACCGGCGGCGTCGTCCAACCCGAGGACCTGACCCGGTTCCTCGAAGCCAACGGCTACGGCCGCGCCGACACCGTCATGGAGCCCGGCGAATACGCCGTCCGCGGAGGCATCATCGACATCTACCCGGCGGGCGAGCCCGACCCGGTCCGCCTTGACCTGTTCGGCGACACGGTCGAAAGCATCCGCCGTTTCGACCCGACCACCCAGCGCAGCACCGACCGCATCGACGGCCTGACGTTCCGCCCGGTGTCGGAGGTGGCGCTCGACCCGGCCAGCGTCACCCGCTTCCGCGAGGGCTGGCGCGACATCTTCGGCCCCGGCGCCGCGAAGGACCCGATCTACCTGTCCATCTCCGACGGACGCCGCCACCCCGGCATGGAGCACTGGGTGCCGCTGTTCCACCCGACGATGGAAACCCTGCTCGACTACCTGCCCGACGCCGCCGTCAGCTTCGACCACCAATCCGACCAGGTGCTGACCGGGCGGCTGGAGATGATCGCCGACCACTACGAGGCGCGCCGCCCGCTGCCCAAGGACGGCGAGGTGCCGTACCGCCCGATGCCGCCGGACCGGCTGTACCTGAACCGGGCCGAGTGGGACGAGATGCTGTCCTACGGGCCGCTGTTCCAGTTCAGCCCCTACGCCGCGGCGGGCGTCGAAGGGATTGACGCCGGCGGGCGGCCCGGCGTGGTGTTCACCCAGGCCGGCAGCCGGGTGGGCGGCAACGTGTTCGACCAGCTGAAGGAGCAGTCGGCCACCTGGTTCCGGAGCGGCCAGCGCACCATCATCGCCGCCTGGACCCGCGGGTCGCGGGAGCGCATCGCCAACCTGCTGCGGGAAAACGGCCTCAAAGCCGCGCAGTACGACAACTGGGCCCATGTCCGGCGCGCGCCGAAGGACGCGGTGATGCTAGTCACGCTCGGGCTCGAGCGCGGCTTCCTGGCGGACGGATTGGCCGTGGTGGGCGAGCAGGACCTGCTGGGCGAGCGCATCAGCCGCCCGCCGCGCCGGCGCAAGCGGGCCGACCAGTTCATCGCCGAAGCCACCGAGATCGCCGAGGGCGACCTGGTCGTACACCAAGACCACGGCATCGCCCGCTACGACGGCCTGACGACGCTCAACGTCGACGGCGCCCCGCACGACTGCCTCAAGCTGCTGTACGACGGCGCGCACAAGCTGTTCCTCCCCGTCGAGAACATCGAGATGCTGTCCCGCTTCGGGCAGGAGGGCAGCGTCGCGCTGGACCGGCTGGGCGGCGCCGGGTGGCAGACCCGCAAAGCCAAGATGAAGCAGCGCATCCGCGACATGGCGGGCGAGCTGATCCGCACCGCGGCCGCACGCCGGGTGCGCGAGGCGGTGAGCCTGGCGCCGGCGGAGGGCGCGTGGGACGAGTTCTGCTCGCGGTTCCCGTGGGCCGAGACCGAGGACCAGTCCCGCGCCATCGCCGACGTGCTGGAGGACCTCGCGGCCGGCCGGCCGATGGACCGGCTGATCTGCGGCGACGTGGGTTTCGGCAAGACCGAGGTGGCGCTGCGGGCGGCGTTCGTGGCGGCGATGTCCGGCGCGCAGGTGGCCGTGGTGGTGCCGACGACCCTGCTGGCCCGGCAGCATTTCCGCACCTTCACCGCTCGCTTCGCCGGGTTGCCGGTCAAGATCGGCCAGCTGTCGCGCATGGTGAACGCAAAGGACATGGCGGAGACCAAGCGCGGCCTTGCGGATGGCAGCGTCGGCATCGTCATCGGCACGCACGCGCTGCTGGCCAAGGGAATCGAGTTCGTCGACCTCGGCCTGCTGATCGTCGACGAGGAGCAGCATTTCGGCGTTTCCCACAAGGAGAAGCTGAAGGCGCTGAAGGCCGACGTCCATGTATTGACGCTGTCCGCGACCCCGATCCCGCGCACCTTGCAGCTGGCGCTGACGGGTGTGCGCGAGATGAGCCTGATCGCGACGCCGCCGGTGGACCGGCTGGCCGTCCGCACCTTCATCACGCCATTCGACGGCGTGGTGGCGCGCGAGGCAATCCAGCGCGAGCGGTTCCGCGGCGGCCAGATATTCTGCGTCGTGCCCCGGGTCGAGGACCTCGGCCGCATGGCCGAACGCCTGCGCGAGATCGTCCCGGAGGCCCGCATGATCGAGGCGCACGGACGGCTCGCGCCAACCGAGCTGGAGCGGGTGATGACGGAGTTCGGCGACGGCAAGTACGATATCCTGCTGTCGACCAACATCGTCGAGAGCGGGCTGGACATGCCGGCGGTCAACACGCTGATCATCTACCGCGCGGACATGTTCGGATTGGGGCAACTGTATCAGCTGCGGGGGCGGGTGGGCCGGGGCAAGCAGCGCGGCTACGCGTACCTGACCTGGCCGGCCAACCATCGGCTGTCGGTCGCGGCGGAGAAGCGGCTGACGGTGATGCAGACCTTGGACAGCCTGGGCGCCGGGTTCACCTTGGCCTCCCATGACCTCGACATCCGCGGGGCGGGGAACCTGCTGGGCGACGAGCAGTCCGGGCATATCCGCGAGGTCGGGATCGAGCTGTACCAGCAGATGCTGGAGGACGCGGTGTCGGAGATGCGCGCCGAGCGCGGCCGCCGCAAGTCGGACGACCGGGACTGGACGCCGAACATCTCGCTGGGGCTGCCGGTACTGATCCCGGAGACCTACGTGCGCGACCTGCCGGTGCGGCTGGGGCTGTATCGCCGGATCGGCACCTTGGCGTCGGACGGGGAGAGCGAGGCGATGGCGGCCGAGTTGGTCGACCGCTTCGGGCCGTTGCCGGAGGAGGTGGACAATCTGCTGAACGTGGTCGGGTTGAAGCGGGCGTGCCGGGAGGCGGGGGTGGAGCGGCTGGAGGCCGGGCCGAAGGGGATGGTGCTGGCGTTCCGGGGAAACTCGTTCCGCAATCCGGGGGGGTTGATCAATTGGCTGGGGTCGCGGAAGGGCGGGATTCGGCTGCGGCCTGACCACAAATTGGCGATCGTGCAGGATATGGACGTCGCCGCGCGGCTGAAGACCGCGCGGGACATCTTGGGGAACTTGAATCGGATTGCGTCGGAGGCGAAGGCGGCATAGCGACTGCCTCGAAGCGGTGGAGCGTCGCCCGCAGCTACAACGTCTTTCAGGCAACGACTTCGAGACTGGGGGTATGATCGAACCCTATTGAGAATATTCTGGGGTGCTGCATGACGTTGTCAACCGGAGTCATGTTAAGCATCTAAAACCATATGGCGCTCCCGGGTGGGTGGGGTTGTTGATAAGGCATGGATCATGGATGAGCCTGTTAACCACCACCTCGGGCCGGGGAGATCGCGATTTGGTGTCCTGCCGATCAGTTCGGCGAGTTTATGTCGGGCCTGCTTGGCAAGCCGCAGACGATTCAGCGCGCACTATCCGGTGATTTCCTGATCCGTCGCGACGATCTGCTCGGGCTGCACCATCTGATCTGGCAACGGGTAACCGATCAGAATGAGGGAATGCTGATCCAGTTCGTGGCAACCCTGCACTATGACGACGGACTCTCGGTTGAGATTGGCTCAGTCGTCGAGTTTGAGAATTACGCGGAAGTGCGCGCACACACGACGAAGCATGTATCACTATCTTGGGTATATCTCATCAAGTTCCGTGGGCGGAAGAACCCTGAGCGTCAACAGATCGAGGTGACATTCAGGAAGGGCCGGGTTGGGGACGCGATGTTCGACGTTGATCCTGAAACCACTCGTCGAATAATTGAATATCGGTAACTGCCCAGGTCTTTCAGCGGGGTCAAGCCATCCGTAGGTCGTCGATCAAGCGGTCGGGCTGAGTGGTCAGTGTCTTGAGCATATCCCAACCTTGCTTCCTGGCTGTCGAGAGCAGCGA
>JAABVA010003837.1_pt1 | contig 14116 bp, 16 predicted proteins | sample 5560331 | NCBI WGS metagenome assembly JAABVA01 (sample SAMN12812661, study PRJNA571458) | rock metagenome | isolation source: Antarctica rocks | place: Antarctica: Victoria Land, Mt New Zealand sud | collected 2016-01-07 | reverse complement strand
CTAGATTATGAGTCGTGAATGTGCAGTGACACTCAAAGAGAGTCGTAAGATAATGAAGTTGACTGATGATTAAATCAAGATCATTACAAAAGTAAGTGATGTCACAACTTGAAGTTTCACGACTATTACTGTGATTAACAGTATCATAAGTCTGCTTAAAAGACATTGATCAAACATGATGATCATAATGCTGCTGATGCTGAATTGCTTGTGATGATGCAGATGTCATCAAATTCTGATCGAGAGTTCATTGCTTCTACTATTCAAACTTTCAAGTACATCTCAGCTATTGAAGAGAAAATTCGAAAGACGATGAGAGAAGAAATGATCATTGATGCTTCGTCAACAATCTTGTCAAATTCATAGACTTCGCGAAATCAAAGAACAATGATGAGATTCGCTTATTCAACTTCTTGATGTCATTACTGATGCTTTTCAGCTGTCAATTGTGAGAATAAGTGAGAGAAGCGCTGTTAATTTCAAAACTCTAGATAGAATGATTTGTATAAAGTGTGCTTGAGTTCTACACATCGAGAATAGAACATCGCGATGTGACGTCGTCTTTCAGAGAAAGACAATGTACAAGAAGTGTGCTCACTATGCAAGTAATGAGAGCTTCTGTATCACAGTGAGTATACTTATTTGATACATCTGTCAAATGCTTATGATTCAATGTCTAGATTCTCGACATCTGCATTTCAACTGTCAATGAATTCTTTTATCTGCAGAATATTCATAATAGTGTGATTGAAGATGAAAAAGAGAACGTCACTCTGAAAACATTCACTGCTCATCAGAAAATTCTTTACAAGAAGTTGATAACAGCGACTCGTGTGAAGAGTCATCTCAAAAAAGTTCACAAATTTAAATCTTTAAAGATTCAAAAGTTCATTCTCAAAAAGATGATGATTATCAATGACATTGTCAGAGAAATTCTGAATGTAAAGCGCTTTGTGATACATTCAATTTCAATTATATATTGTTTTGTCAACGTTTCTAATTATTCTGATATATTTTAGCACAATCTGTCATCTTTCGAATCTCTGTCTTCGCATCTCAATGTAAATCTGACAATGAAAAAGAAGAAGAAGTTTGTGATCTTGTCTCATGTGAGAGATGTTTGATGAAGTGATGATTGCGTGATGTTTGTTGTGTCGTGATGATTGTGCTTTCTTGTCGAGCGCGTTTGAGCGTCTTTGCGCTTTTTTCTTCTGTCTGTTGATTTACATATGTGATCATTTCATTGAAGAGCGAAACTATCATAATACAGTGATTCTTCTTTTCTAATAATGAGTTTATGCTTGAAAGTGAGTGATTATGCTTTTCGCTCACATTTCAGTCTCGTTTCGAAAGCTTCTATAAGCTTCAAGACATCTTTCATATCTTCGCTTAATACTCATTGATTATATTCAATGAGATATTCTTTTCATTGTATTTTATAATATAAGATTCTTTTTCTTTTTCGCTTTTGTAGAATCTTTTCTATCTTTCATTCTTGCTCATCATCAATAAGCTTGAGTACAAGATAATTGAATATAGAATCATTATTTAGTCTACGATTATATAATTCTAAAAGAGATACATAAAAGACAGAATAAACTTTATAGATGATTGAACGATCAAAATGATACATCTGCTTGTCTATGAGTTCTTGTATACGAAAGAGCTTTATCATCTTATTTGATAACTTCTTGCTCAACTTCTTCTGTTTCAGATTTTTTGCTGATAGCATGATTAAATCATCGACATTAAAGAACTTAGACTTATGTTTTCAATTATAGTACTTTGTCTGAGCATCAATCACGTTTTATCATCATTGCATCAACGTGTTTTGCACATCTTGCAGCATTTTCACACATTCTTTTGCTGCTGACACTTCTTCTTTCATAGCATCGTTCTTGATGTGTATGTCAAAGATTGACTCGTAGTCATACATGACTTTAAAGAAACTACAGCTCAACGAAGAGTGCTTTGTCTGATGATACATGAACTCGACTATGAATAGAAACGTAGCTCAGTCGTCTTGCTTTTCTGAACAATATACTCGTAAATAATGTTTCAGCGTTTGATTCTGTCATTCTGTCTGATCATCTGTTTGCGAATGAAAGACGATGCTTAGTCATCGTTTCATCTTGATATGATAGCAGATCTCTGATCAGAACGCACTGATAAATAGATTATCTCTATCGATAATTATATCATTCGATATCTCATATCTTAAAGCAATCTTCTCAAAGAACAACTCTGCTAACTTTACGACAATCAGAATCTTCTTTATAGACAGATAACGCGTCATCTTCATGTAATGATCGACTATCACAAGAATCGAGTTATACACAACTTCTTTTCATTTACTAGACGACAGATCTGTTATGAAATTCATAGTGATTTCTTTTCATGAATCTGTGAATCAAAGTAACAATCTCAACTCGTCATATGATAAATGATGTTTCATTTTTACTCTCTGACAAATGTCACAAGTATTTATATATTCTTTAAAATTCTTGATCATACTTTTTCAGTAATATTTACAATCTAATAGCTCGCTGATCTTGTCAGCATCAAAATGTCTCGCTAGCAAATCATCATGATGACATTTCAACAGCTTTTCTCTGACAGAAATATCTTCTGAAACATACAATGATTCGTTGTACTTTATCATTTCTTGACTATTCAATGTTCAAGCTTCAACGTTACTCTTTTGTATACTCGTCGTTTCGTCTGCTCTTAGTCTCACAGCAAATTCATCTTCTTGCTGTAAGATCTTGATGAGTTCAACTACAAATTTATTACTGAAGTTGTATATCATTTCATGAATTGTCAGTACTCTGACAATTGCACGTGAAACGAGTTGTTTGCAATCAACAGTTTCAGCAACAAAATTAAGCTGTTTCTCAGCTACGTTACAATCTCTATGAGTCGACGTTTTGATGTCTGTGCTTTTCAAAGTTGTTGATTCGAATTGAGAGATTCTATCTTTCAAGAAATGTACTTCGTCTAGATGCATTTCTTGCATTGCTAAAGTCATGATTTTCAGCAGCATACTTCTGACATGTACTGCTAAACATGTACTCGTGTTTTCACTGACATTGTGAACAGACATCTTCTCGACTTCGTTAATCACTCATGTACAGTAGATTTCATCTTGCGATCTGCTTTCAATATGTTTCGCTGAATATCTTCGTTCACTGACACTGTAAACGAATGTCTTCTCGACATCGTTAATCACTTGTATTCATCAGTGAATTTCATCTTGCAGTCTGCTCTTGACATGTTCTGCTGAATATCTGTTCATGCTTATACTGTGAACAAACATCTTCTCGACATCGTTAATCACTTGTATACAGTATAGTTCTCTGATTGCTATGAATATAAAGCTATTTAAGCTTTCTATTCTAGTCAGCTTTCGCTGCAGAGTGAACAGCAAATGATTCGCAGAGATGTTTTCACTCTCATAGTCAGATCATCTCAACGATGCATTGATCGAGTTTGTCTTTTCTGATTTATGTGCTATTTCAAAGTTGCAAATCAACAATTTCATGACTCATCTGACTTGTCTTTCGTTTAGCTCTCGAACGTTTATAAAATTCTTCAGATTATTATGATCAGTCAGAACTTCAACAGTATGATAACTGTCTTTTACATAGTGTTGTCAATGTTTAAACATCGCGACTATGACTAGAAGCTTCTGATCATGTGTCTCATAGTTTCTTTCAACGTCTATCATCATTCTGAATCAGAATGCAATCAAATGTCACTGATCTTCGTTATCTGACTGAGACAAAATACTCGCGACTGCATAATTGAACATGTCAATCTCGATGTGTATATGTTGCTCTGAGTCAAAGTGTCTTAGAATAGATGCTTTCATAAAGACGTTGCGAAGCTGATTAAAAGCTTGTTTCGCTTCACTCGATCATATGAATGAGCTCATTTTTACATTTTTTACACTATCTCGCAGCAGTTCTGTTAAAGACTCTGCTATCTGAGAGTAGTGATGTATAAAACATCGATAGAAATTGATAAATCTCAGAAAAACTTGTATTTCTTGATACATCTTTGATCTGAATCACGTTTTGATGATGTTTACTCTACTTAGATTCATCGAAACACTCTCTGTGAATACAACAAATTCTAGAAAGTTCACTTTAATGATGAAGAATTCACACTTCTTCAAGCTAGCATATAGCTTGAACTTTCTTAATTTCTTCAGAATCTGCTTCACGTGATCTACGTGATCAGTCTTCTCTACGAAGAAGATTAGAATGTCATTCAGATAAACAACACAAAAGTCGTTTAAAAGCTTTGTCAAGATTTATTAATATAAGTCTGAAAGATGACAGACGTGTTGATCAAATCAAATGACATGATCATATATTTGAAGTGATTGTAACGAGTACAAAACATCGTCTTTCACTCGTCTTCATGTTGAATTCTGAGACGATGATAAATGTTCTTCAAATCTAACTTAGTGAACTGCTTGATTTTATTGAGTCTGTCTAAAGTTTCACTAATTAAAGACAGTGAATGACGATTTTTGACAGTGATCTTATTCAGATCTCGATAGTTCATGCATAAATGAAAATTATCATTCTTTTTGAGAATGAATAGAATAGACGCGTCAATCGAGTTAATGAAATGCTTAATTCATTCTTTTGCTAAGACATCGTCTAGATACTATCTCAGAGTCGCTAACTCTGTGTTCGACAGATTATACAACGATTCATATAATGACTTTGCAGTGATTTCAATTGCATGATCGTGATCTTCATGCAAAGACAGTTTGTCTGCACTTTCTGTCGAGAATACATCTTCATACTCTTTCAATTCGACGAGTAGAATCTGCGTTTCAAGCGCGTTTGTGATACAACTCATCATGTTATTCATTGCTTTCACTTGATGTTCAACGATCGACTCTTTGACGACGTTAATCATGACAAAAGCATACACAGTAGACTCATTTTGTAGAACTTTCGTAAATACTTGTGCGAAGAACAACTCAAATGCATGCTCATTCACGTTGAAACATCATGTTCTTGCGATTATGTTTATTCAAATATGCTCGAATTGCATACTCAATATACTCAGAATCAGAGAAGATTTTTTCTTGTCAATAGCATAAAAGATACTTATATCTTTTTTCTCTATATCTTAGCTGTCTCTCAGTCAATAACACATCTTATAGACGTCATAACAATAGACATTCTGATCGTTCATTCAGATAGATCTTGAGAGATCAACGTTCAGCAATGACATATCTTGCTTGATGATGAAACGTTAACTAATCACGTTCATCTTGACATTGATATTTATGTGAATGTTCATTTCTGTCTTCTGATCTTTCTGAATTACATGCTCTTTATATATAAGAGTCTTTACAAAGAGAACTTCTTGTTTTTTTCTCGATGATTTGAAGCATTTATCAAAAGCTTGCCTTTTTTTGAAATCTTGAGACAATTCATATGTGATATCAAATCGATGAATACTCGATTTGCATCAGATTCTTTTGATCTATTCTTGATCTTTTCATCTCTACAATCAGTAGAGTAATGATTCTTTCAATTGCATGTGTAACACATTATATTGAACAAATTCTTGCTATAATGTGATAAAGTGTGTGAGCTTGTCTTTGACTAAGAATTGAGTCTGATTGATTGATGAGATTTCTTTCGCTTTGAATGAGTCTTCTTGTTGATTCTATCTCGATCATGCAAGTTTTCATCTTGAAATCATTTTGATGACAAGACATGTTCTTTTCACAGATTTGTTTTCAATCGAGCAACAAGATTGATTAATGCATCTCGTGTGATAGAAATCAACTGCACATTAGTAATAATCACGCGCAGCTCAGATCTCAACTTGATAAATAAATGAGCTCGCTTATGCTCATCACTATACAACGAAAGTTGATGTTTCAGAGTGCTCAGATGAGCTGCAAACATTCGTATCATTTGATTTGAACGTTGCGATGCATTCGCGTACTGCTGAGTCACGTCTATGTCTCGATTCATTGAATTCTCGATTAGATTCAGAAGAAAGTCAATAAAATTGAATCACATCTGCTGAGTTGCAGACATAGTCTCTTCGTGATTGAATCAAAGTTTCTTTGATTCACTCTTCAGATAGATCATGCAGTACAAAATCTTTCTCTCATCACTTTCAAAATGTCAAGAGATATTTCAAAATGAGATTTCAACGTCGCGAATTCACTCTCTATGTTCTCTTATGATTTTGTCATGATACTTCTTCAAAGACATTGAGAGTCTTCGCTTCTGCAAGATGATTTCGTGATGACTTTGTTTCATCATCGTCAACATTATGAAGACAATGTGTAGATCGTTCAAGTTCTTTGTGAGAGCTTGAGTGAAAGCTTGATAACTTCTCTTCGTCGTTTCGACGAATTGCAGAGTCTCAATCTTTGACAGAATAGCTGTTAGCTTCTATTTCTTTCACAGTTCATCACGTTGAAGCATTGCTCATGTCAGCTGTTTATCAATATCAAGAGAGAGTTCATTTTCTGCTTCTTCACTTTCTGATTTCGTTATGCGACGTTCGTTTTCTGATATGATATCTCATGAGATCGAAATGTCATCGTTTCAATTCTGTTGCGATTGCATTGCTGTTGTCATGCTTGAATATCAAATCATCATTTCTAAGAAGAGTTTGAAATAATTAGAACTGTGATGATTGAGTTTACTAGATGAATAAATAAGATCTATGAGAGTGATATGACAATGTGATATTCTAAGCAGGTACAGAATGAATATATATTATGATAAAGCTAATTATTAAGAAGCTCTCGATAACTTGAGAAGATCGATCGACTATAGAGAGTTTGTCAAGCATTGTCAAGTTGAGCACGACATAATTTATGACATATTAAGTTGAAGATATGACGTAGTCTAAATGATGTCTTGACAAAGTCATAGAGTTTCAGAGCTAACTCAAATCTGATCTTCAACTCAGCTTCTGACTTTAGTCTCTGATCTAATTTCTATGAGTCAATTCATCATGACATCATCAGAGACAGATGATGAGCATCATCAACATGATGTCAGCAAGTGAGCGAGAGATGAATATTACTATCTTGCAAAAGAATTCAATCAAGACAAAGAATATACATGAGAAACTGAACAAACTGCAAGTACTTTATGAGTTCAACGAACGTAGAAACAATGAGCTGATGCTTTGAAAAAAGATGAGAAGATTGACAAAGATGATAGAAAAGTTGACGCGTCAACGCGTCACTGTATCAACTGTCAATCGATGCATGAAGAATCAGCTGAAGAGATTGAAAAAGATAATAAGCAGACTTGAAAAGAAGTTCATGAAGAAGAAAAGACGTGTTGACAACTGAGCGAAGAGAGCGAATGAGAAGTCAATGACATCATTTGAAAATCATCTTGTTCTCAGCGTTGATGTTGCATCATCAATACAAAATCATTGCAAGAAATTTAAGATTAAAATCTTTATTAAAGAGAAAGAGAAGATCAAGAGAATCATGATGATAACAACAGAAAACATAGTGAGATGAGTGAGAGAAATTGAAGTTGATGAGATGCTATCAACACGCAAGAACATAAAGACTATGAAGAAATGATCAAATCTACTGATATTTTGAGTCAAGACAAAAGATAGCAAAAGAATATTGAAGAAAAACGATTTTTGAATCAAAGAAGTTTCATTGAATGCAAGTCTGTGCAAAGTTAATTTCAAGATAGTGATACATGAAATTAAAGTCAAAGAAATGTTTAAAGACATAAAGAAGAAGAGAATGAAAACACTCATCAAGATCAATAAAGACATACATTTAAAAATGATGATTAAGAAAGTTGAGTGACTCACAAAGAATAGTGAACAGAAGAGATACATTTCGCTGATAATATGCATAGTCAGCGTTGAGATGATGAACAAGCTAATTGATGAAAGAATATATCATGAGATCAACATAAAAATCACGCAGTTTTATGATTTGAGTTGTAGAACACATCAATGTTCAAAGTGTCAAAACTATGATCATAAGACATATGAATGCAAAAATAAGATTGACAACGAGATTTATCTGTATAAGATGCTGACTACGAATCTTCTGCAAGTTATGCTTGTCAGAAAAGCTGAACAATCTCATCAACATTGACAGAGCAGTAACAGCGCTTTACTTACATCTTGAGCTCATACACAGTCGAAAAGCGAAGCAATAACAACGCAGTCATCGACACGTTGAAGCTCGCACATACACAGAATGACAGCAGCATACATGTTGCAGCTCATATACGACATATACACATATACTGCAAAGGCACGACTCAGCTTTTGCGCACATACAGATAGACGTGATGCAGTAAATCGATCAATTTTTCGCATTTTCAGATCGATTTACACGCAGCGCAATCACACACAGAGCAGTAACAGCGCTTTATTCACACGTTGAACTCATATACGACATATACACATATATTGCGAAGGCACGACTCAGCTTTTGCGCATCTACACGTCTGCGTGATGCAGTAAATCGATCGATTTTTCGCTTTATCAGATCGATGTACATGCATCGCAATCACATACACTGCGAAGACATGACACAGTCTTTGCTCATATACACAGAACGACAGCAACGTCTTTGCGCACACGCTGCAACTAATATACGACATTCACACAGTCACTGCGAAGGCACGACTCAGCTTTTGCGCATATACACGTCTGTGCGACGCAGTAAATCGATCGATTTTTCGATTTTCTGATCGATTTACATGCGTCGCAAATACATAGATCAAAACTCATTTAGTTCATTCAGCTGAATGATCATACAGCGAACTCGAAAGTTCACATCGAAGTAATCAGCTTTCATCTAATTATTTCAAATTTTTCTTAAAGATGATGATTCAATATTCAAGCATGATAACAGTAATGTGATTGCAACAAAGTTGAAACAATGATATCTTGATCTTGCAAGACATCATATCAGAAAATAAATGTTGCATAATAAAATCAGAAAGCAAAGAAGCAGAAGATGAACTCTCTCTTGATATTGATGAACAGCTGACATAAGCAATGCTTCAACATGATGAACTGCAAAAGAAATAGAAGTTAGCAGTTATTCAATCAAAGATTGAGACTTTGCAAGTCATTGAAACAACGAAGAGAAGTTATTGAGTCTTCATTTGAGCTCTCACGAAGAATTTGAATGATCTATGCATCGTCTTCATAGTGTTGATGATGACAAAACAAAGTCATCATGAAGTCGTTTTGCAAAAGCAAAGACTTTCAATGTCTTTGAAGAAGTATTATGACAAAATCATAAGAGAACATAAAGAGTGAATTCGCGACGTTGAAATCTTATTTTGAAATATCTCTTAATATTTTGAAAGTGATGAGAAAAAGATTTTGTACTGCATGATCTATCTGAAGAATGAATCAAAGAAACTTTGATTCAATCACAAAGAAACTATGTTTGCAGCTCAGCAGATGTGATTCAATTTTATTAACTTTCTTCTGAATTTAATTGAAGACTCGATGAATTGAGACATAAACGTGACTCAGCAGTACGTGAATGCATTGCAACGTTCAGATAAAATGATACGAATGTTTGCAACTCATCTGAACACTTTGAAACATCAACTTTCGTTGTATAGTGATGAGCATAAGCGAACTCATTTATTCATTAAGTTAAGATCTGAACTGCATGTGATCATTACTAATATGCAGTCGATTTCTATTACATGAGATGCATTAATTGATCTTGTTGCTTGATTGAAAACAAATCTGTGAAAAGAACACATTTTGTTGTTGAAATGATTTTAAGACAAAGACTTGCATGATTGAGATAAAGTCAACAAGAAGACTCATTCAAAGCGAAAGAAATCTCATTGATCGACTAAACTTGACTCTTCATTAAAGATGAGCTCACATGCTTCATCATGTTATAGCAAGAATTTATTCAACATAACGTGTTACATGTGTTGAACAGTCAAATGACTTTGCAAAGACTAAAGGCAAAGAGCAACGTCAATGCGAAGTTATTCGATGACATACGACAAAACTTGATCAATTTACGTCAGAATCAGTGTCAAATTCGCATACAATGAATATTGAGTCGCAAGAGCATTATTGAGAACGAAAAAGCAGATCAATTGATCAAAAGCGCTGCTCAAGAACTATCAATTATCGACAACACGAAAGCAATCATCATAAGCTTCGTCAAAAGCAAATTTGCAAAGAGGCGAAATTACAATGATTAAATGCATGAAAAAGCAGCATCAAGAAGGGAAACCAGTATTGAAAGCACATATCGAACGTGAATTTAAGTCAGAAATCACTAAAAGAGCTTAGAAAAATCGATAGACTAACGTTTTCAATCTTTATTCAGTTGAAAATGAAACACGACTATTTCAAGAGCTATTTGCATCGATTATCAGAGAATAATTCGAACAAATGCTATGAAATATGCAATGCGAGTCAAACGTCAGAGCATTTACTACTAAATTGCAAGCATTATAGATCAGAGCAGATAAAGCTAAAGAAAAAGACTCAGTTCAAAAACACAGACATCATATTGATGCTGTTCATCATCAAAATCGAAAGAATCGCAACACTAGAGTATTTGAAAAATACTCGAATTGCGACGAGAAAATGACTATTAGAAACGAAAGAGTAGAACGCGAAGAGTGCGAAGAAATGAAGAAAAACAAAAGTACGATTGTGAGAGTTTGAGCGAGAGCGCTTGTATGTGCAAACTATCGATGTGATTCATCAACGAGAAGATATAAAGCAGCGACTTTGGTCAGATTACATGTAACTTAGCATACATACAGCGTCTAGACAGTGTTATAGTCACAGACTGCATGCACTTAATGAAGAAAGAAAAAGTGTTACATGTGCAATCAAAAGAATCATTACTTTACTGATTGTAAAGATGAAAAGATCAAGAATAGATCAAAAGAATTTGATGCAAATCAAGTATTCATTGATTCAATGTTGCATATGAGTCGTTTCAAGATTTCAAAAAAAGACAAGTTCTTGATGAATGCTTCAAATCATCAAGAAAAAAACAAGAAGTTCTCTTTGTAAAGACTCTTATATATAAAGAGCATGTAATTCAGAAAGATCAGAAGATAGAAACGAAAATTCACATGAATATCAATGTCAAGATGAACGTGATTAGTTAATGTTTCATCATTGAGCAGAGTATGTCATTGCTGAACGTTGATCTCTCAAGATTTATCTGAATAAACAATCAGAATGTTTATTGTTATGACGTCTATAAGATGTGTTATCGACTGAAAGACTGTTGAGACATAGAGAAAAAAAGTATAAGTATCTTTTATGCTATTGACAAGAAAGAATCTTCTTTGATTCTGAGTATGTTGAATATGCAATTCAAGCGTATTTGAATAGACATGATCGCAAGAACATGATGTTTTAACGTGAATGAACACGCATTTAAGTTGTTCTTCGCACAAGCATTTGCGAAAGTTCTACAAGATCAGCTTACTGTGTATGCTCTTGTCATGATCAACGTCATCAAAGAGTTAATCATTGAACATCAAGTGAAAGTAATAAATAACATGATAAGTCATATCACAAACACGCTTGAAATGCAAACTTTACTCATTGAATTGAAAGAATATGAAGATGTATTTTTAACAAAGAGTATTGACAAATTTCTCTTGCATGAAGATCATGATCATGCAATCAAAATCACTGCAGAATCATCATATGAATCGTTGTATAATTTGTTGAACACAGAGTTAACAACTCTGAAACAGTATTTAAACAATGTCTTAGCAAAAGAATGAATTAAGCACTTCATCAACTCAACTGACACGTCTATTCTATTCATTTTCAAAAAGAATGATAATCTTCATTTATGCATGAACTATCAAGATTTGAATAAAATCACTGTCAAAAATTATCATTCACTGTTTTTAATTAGTGAAACTCTAGACAAACTCAGTAGAGTCAAGCAGTTCACTAAGTTAAATCTGAAGAACGCTTATCATCATCTTAAAATTCAACATGAAGATGAGTGAAAAACGACATTTTGTACTCGTTACAATCACTTTGAATATATGATCATGTTATTTAATTTGATCAATGCATCTATTATTTTTCAGATTTATATTAATAAGATCTTGACAAAGCTTTTAAATGACTTTTGTGTTGTTTATCTGAATGACATTCTAATCTTCTTCATAGAGAAGACTGATCATGTAGATCATGTAAAGCAGATTCTGAAAAGACTAAGAAAGTTCAAGCTATATGCTAGCTTAAAGAAGTGTGCATTCTTCATCACTAAAGTGAACTTTCTAGAATTTATCATATTTACAAAGAGTGTTTCAATGAATCTAAGTAGAATAGACATCATTAAAACGTGATTCAGATCAAAGATGTATTAAAAAATACAAGTTTTTCTGAGATTTGTTAATTTCTATCAACGTTTTATACATCACTACTTTCAGATAGCAGAGTCTTTAACAGAATTGCTGCGAGATAGTGTAAAAGATGTAAAAATGAGCTCATTTATATGATTGAACGAAGCGAAACAAGCTTTTAATCAGCTTCGCGACGTCTTTATGAAGATGTCTATACTAAGACATTTTGATTCAAAGTAGACTGATCGCGTCAAGTCAAGTCATCGAGATTGAGTCGAGTTCTCAACTCGTCAAGACTCGATTCAAGTCAGAATTCTTGACTCAAGTATTTGAGTCGAGTCAAGATGTTTAATCTAAGTATTTGAGTCGAGTCAGAGAGTTGAAATCGAGTATTGACCTGAAATTTCCGACTCGATTCGTCAAAACATGAAGATAGATAGATAGATATTCTATTATGACTTTCTATTATGACTTTCTATCATGACTCTCTATCAAACAGCCTTCATAGTTTCTCGTCATGACTCTCTATCATAGCTTTCTATCATAGCTCTCTATCAAACAATCTTCATGTTTCTCTTCATGTTCTTCTTCATGTTTTTCTTTCTGTTTTCCTTTATGACTTTCTATCAAAAAGATAATGCAAAAAGATAATGCAAAGGCGAAAAACCGGAAAAATTTCTATATTTGACTCTCTTGACGTCATATTCGATTGCTTGATGAGTCGAGTTGAGTCAGCGAGTTCTAACTCAGCTTGAGATCGATATCGAGTTGAATTGAGATGTTCAACTCGAGTATTTAAGTTGAATCGAGATGTTCAATTCAAGTACTTGAGTCGAGTCAGAATGTAGGTATGAAAACTTGACTTGACGATCAGTCTAATTCAAAGCGACATATACACATCAAGATCAACACATTCAATTATGCAGTTGCGAGTATTTTGTCTCAGTCAAATGACGAAGATCAGTGACATTTAATTGCATTCTGATTCAGAATGATGATAGACGTTGAAAGAAACTATAAGACATATGATCAGAAGCTTCTAGTCATAGTAGCAATGTTTAAACACTGACGACACAATGTGAAAAACAATTATCATACTGTTAAAGTTCTGACTGATCATAATAATCTGAAGAGTTTTATGAACATTCAAGAGCTAAACGAAAGACAAGTCAGATGAATCATGAGATTGTTGATCTGCAACTTTGAAATAGCATATAGATCAGAAAAGATAAACTTAATCAATGCATCATTGAAATGATCTGACTATAAGAATGAGAACATTTCTGCAAATTGTTTGCTACTCACTCTGCAGCGAAAGCTGACTAGAATAGAAAGCTTAAATAACTTTATATTCATAGCGATCAGAGAACTATACTGTATATGAGTGATTAACAATGTCAAGAAGACGTTCGTTCACAGTATAAATATGAACAGATATTCAGCAAAACATGTTGAGAACAGACTGTAAGATGAAATTCACTGATGAACATAAGTGATTGACGATGTTGAGAAAACGTTCGTTCACAGTGTCAATGAACGAAGATATTCAGTGAAACATGTCAAAAGCAGATCACAAGATGAAATTTACTGTACATGAGTAATTAATGAAGTTGAGAAGATGTCTGTTCACAGTGACAGTGAAAACACAAGTACATGTTCAGCAATGCATGTCAGAAGTATGCTGCTGAAAGTTATGACTTTAGCAGTGCAAGAAATGCATCTAGATGAAGTACATTTCTTAAGAA
>JAABVA010003836.1_pt1 | contig 14119 bp, 21 predicted proteins | sample 5560331 | NCBI WGS metagenome assembly JAABVA01 (sample SAMN12812661, study PRJNA571458) | rock metagenome | isolation source: Antarctica rocks | place: Antarctica: Victoria Land, Mt New Zealand sud | collected 2016-01-07 | reverse complement strand
GCTGCGTCCACCCCCACCAGCCACTGACGCGCACGCCACCCCTGCGCCAGGTCTCTGGCCAACACGAGTTTGAGCAACCGCTGTGGTGTCCCAGCTGCAAGGTGCGCCGCAGTGCAGCGCTTGCCGGTTCTGCTACTGCTCAGGCTCACCAGCGGCGACCTCTGGCTTCCCGGGGGTGGCGACAACACTGTGCGCGTGTGTGGGCCGTGCAGAAGACCAGGGCTGCGGGAGCCCCGGTCGGCGGCGGCGAGCGGGCGGGCAGCGAGTACCCCGGGATGCAGGCATACCTGCGGCAGCACCAGCAGCGCGCGGCGACGCGCATGCAGGAGGACTCGGCCGAGCGGTCGAAAGGCCACGCGTCCAGCCTCACGCCCTCGCAGGTTGGTTTGCCACCCCGCTGCAGGCTGTTCCCCTCGCGTCCCGTGCTTGTAGGTATGGAGGCGGGTGCGCTAGCAAGCGCAAGCTCTTCCCTGGTGCCTCTTGCTTTGTGACGAACCTTGTGAAGTACAGCATCTCAACTTGGGTGGCCAAAGACGCGCTCCCGCGTCTTGTGCCGTTTTGACCAAGTGCTGCTGTGCTGTCTATGACGGCCTGCATGTTTGTCACGGCTAGCAGTGGTTGGTACCAGACAGGCAGTTGTATGCTTGTTACCCCTGCTGCCACTTTCTCAGGCACCGTCAAGTGCACAGGAGCGTGCGCGGCAGGGTCATCTTCGGGAGCAGCCTGTCATCCCCCCCAACTATGGTGGCGGCAACCCCCACAGCGGAAATTACCGGCTGTGGGACCCGGCGAGCGTGCCGACGCCGCGCGAGATAGTCAAGGCGCTCAATAGCTTCGTCATCGGGCAGCTGCCCGCGAAAAAGGTAGGCATATCTGTTACACATGCAGGCTTGCTGGCTGTCTGTGTTTTGGCTGCTGCTGTTGGCACTCTTGCACGCCTTTAAAAGTGGCGTTGCTTTGTGAGCGCGTTGCGTCCTCGCCTGCTTGCTGGAGCTGCAGTCAATACAGGCTACGTTGCTGTGGGAAGCAAGGCAGAAAAGTTGCACGCTCTATGCAGAGTAAGCGATGTGAGTGAGGGAAACAGTACCAGATTGCCGTTGTGGTCGGCCTCGACCTGCTGCGACCCTGCCCCACAGACGATGGCGGTGGCTGTGTACAACCACTACATGCGCATCGCGCACGAGGGCAAGAGGCGCAAGCGCGAGGAGGCCGCGGAGGCCGCCGCCGCCAGCCCCGCTGCCAGCGCCGCTGCGCAGCGCCAGGGCAGCCTCTCCGAGCGCCTGGAGGTGGGCGCTCGCGCTGCGGGCGTGCCGAGCGTTTGAGACACACCTGTATGTTGTTGGTACCTGGCATGCTTGCGCGCAAAGTACCGGGCCTGAGCGCTGACCACGCTCACGTGGTTGACAGCGCAACGTATGGCTGGATACCTGTGCGTGCTGGCCAGCAGGGTACCACGGCGGGGGCGCTGCTGGAGCGCGGGGGCCGGCGGGCAGGCTCCCCATTGGGCCCGCCGCCGTCCCCGCCGCCCCTGACCCAGCCCTACCACCCGGACCCGGAGTACAGGTACGGCTTAAGTGCTGTCTGGCGCCCTGTTCTGAGCCTTCTCACGCAAGTGCAACTTGGTGCATCTGTCAGTGAGGCGGCCTGTGCGTCTGTGTGCACCGCGGTGATCAGAGTGATGTGCCAGGCGCAATGAGGAGAGTTGTAGGTTGTAGGCGTACAGGTAACCAAGCAGGACCTGTCTGATGCAGGTTCAAGGTTGATGCCCAGACGTGGGCTAGATGCACTCCTACAAGTGGACGTGCCACGACTCATGACTTGTGGCGACCAGGCGCGTGCCGAGCGGCGGCCTGCAGCACGGCGATGCGGGCGACGCAGCGCCGCGCGACGGCGCGCCGGGCGCGGGCGCGCTGGGCGCGGCGGTCGCGCCGATGACGCTGCTGGAGGGGCGGGAGAACGAGGTGGAGCTGGAGAAGAGCAACGTGCTGCTGCTGGGGCCGACAGGTGCGGCTGGCCGTGCTGGGTGCTGCTCAGAGGGCTCATCAGGTGTCCCTAATGGCCGTCCTGGGGCCTGTAAGAGGCGCCATGCGGTGGCCTCGTGCATGGGGCCAAAGGGACGGTAGTGGTAGCGGCTGGGCAGGTCGCACGGGAGTGAGTGCTGCAGTGCTGCAGGGAGTGCGGGCTTGCAGCTGAGTGGAGAGGTGCATCTTAGGTACGCTGTGACTGGAACCGCTTACTTGCTTACAGTCGAGTGCGTGCGCGTGGGCACACCTCTGTGCGCTTGCCGGTGTGTCGGTGAGAACGCTGTCAAACGCTAGCAGTGCGTGACTTGTAGCGACCGATGCAACGCTGCTGCAGTCCTGACACAGCTGGCGTTCGCTGTAGCTGGAGGGGTGTGCAAGACGTGCGCCGCTGCTGGCGGCAGGCACCGGCAAGACGCTGCTGGCGAAGACCATGGCGCGGCTGGTCAACGTGCCGTTCGCCATGGCCGACGCGACCACGCTGACGCAGGCCGGCTATGTGGGCGACGACGTGGAGTCCATCCTGCACAAGCTCTACCAGAGCGCCAACTACAACGTCGAGATCGCGCAGCACGGCATCATCTACATTGACGAGGCATGCCGCCCCTATGTCTGCGCGGCGCTGGTGGCCCTGTCGTGCCTGGCCCTGACAAGCCCTCCGTGTCTGGAGTGTTCTTAGGCGGCGCTGTGGCAGCGTGATCCACCTGTGGCGTGTCGCTCAGGCTTCAACTTGCGTATGGTGGCTTGGGGCTGGCATGTGGGCAGGTCACTCAGCATCACTTGGTACAGACTATCCACATGTGCCTTGTAACTCTTTACGACATGTCGTGTGCGAGGGCCGCTGCGTGTCAGTGGCTTGCGCAGGTACTATTGGTGCCAGGCGGGCCCGCGCGCGGCCGCGCAGGTGGACAAGATAGTGAAGAAGAGCGAGAACATCAGCATCACGCGCGACGTGAGCGGCGAGGGCGTGCAGCAGGCGCTGCTGAAGATGCTGGAGGGCACCGTCATGAACGTGCCCGAGAAGGGCGGCCGCAAGAACCCGCGCGGCGACTTCGTGCAGGCGTGGCCCGGCCTTTTGTGTACATGCAGTCCGTACTGGGCGCGTTATGCTGCTGTGCCTTGCTTGCTTGGCTAAGGAGTGCAGAGGAGAGGCATTTGACCACGAAGGGTGTGAAGCTCATCAGCGTGCGTGCTTGTTTGAGCTTTGCCGCTTAAATTTGTAGGCTCACATGAGGCATTTGCAGCTTGAAAGATAAGTTGGCATAGCTCAGAACTAGCACGCACATTGAGGAGCAACACACACTTAGTGGTCATAGTGTGTGGTCAAACCCTGTCCTCTGCACCTCTTATACTTTTACGGTGCTTTGATGCTGCAGCTAACAGCATCAAGAACGGCACTGTGCAACTGCTAATTATATAGCTTGCCGCAGATCGACACCAGCAACATCCTGTTCATCTGCGGCGGCGCGTTTGTCGACCTGGACCGCCAGGTGGCCGAGCGCACGGCGACCTCGTCCATTGGTTTCGGGAACCCCGTGCGGTGCGGCCTGCCTCCCGGGTGGCAGCAAGCGCTTCAGAGTGCTGTTCCATGCCAAAGCGGTCTGCATGTCTTGTTGAGGCAGCAGCAACCTGTGTGTATTGTAGTCGCATGCCCTGCATTGTCAGCACCAACACCCGTCAGACCTATGGCACGCACGGCGTCCTCACCGGCACATGCTCAGACACTTGTGGTACAATGGCAAGAGTTGTTTGGACAGCTTTGACAAAATGACATAAAACCTTGCTGGCTAGGCACGAGGTTGCGGCGGTGGTCGATGCGCAGCACTGACAGGCGCGGACCGGCGGCCGCGCAGGGCGAAGGGCGCGGAGGGGATGCTGGGCGGCGCGGGCTCTGCGGCGCTGCTGCGCGTGGAGCAGACCGATCTCATCAACTACGGCCTGATTCCGGAATTTGTGGGCCGCTTCCCCGTCATCTCCACCCTGCAGGCGCGCCCCGTGGCGGCTACACCCGCTCAAGCGCTCTGCAGCCTCCGCAAGGTCACACCGCTGCCGTGGAGCTGCGCTTGCAAGGTCTTGGGTAGCGCTCAGAGACTGTCGTGTGGCATAGCGCGTGCTTGCAGTCAGCTGCAGCAAGTGGCTTTTCTTGGAGAGCACAGATGCAGACGACCTCCCCGTCCATGCCCAGGAGCGCGTGAGACAGGGAGCAGACCGATGCCAAGGGCCGTCTGCCCGGCGGTTCCGCGCGCGGGCGAGCAGGCTCTGATGCGCGCCGCGAGCGGCCGGCGCAGGCGCTGACCGAGGCGGAGCTGAGCGAGGTGCTGACGCAGCCGCGCAACGCGCTCGTGCGCCAGTTCGGCACGCTGCTGGGCCAGAGCCGGACGCGGATGCACGTGACGCCGGGCGCGGTGCGCGCGATCGCGCGCCAGGCGCGCCGGCGTGGCACCGGCGCGCGCGGGCTGCGCTCGTTGATGGAGGCGCTGCTGCAGGACGTCATGTTCGAGGCGCGCGGCCCCGCCGCTGCTGTGCAGCGACGGCGCTGGTTGTTCTGCCAATGCTTTGTGGTGCTTGCCGGTCGGAGCGAGCAGCGTGGGCTCTGATCACGGACAGCCGCTGTGTATTGCGGCACACCGTGCTGTGCTGCGTGGGGTGGCTGTGCTGGGGCGGCGGGTGTCTCAGTTCCGGCTGCCCAGTCCGTCATGCTCCTGTGTTGACCCATCCGGGTGGTAGCGCCACTTGATTGCTCCTTGGCGGCAGGCTTGCACTAGGTGTTGTCAGGTCGCCCTCAGGTAAGGGTTGCCAGGGTCGCGGGCTGGCTAATGACTGCGTGTGCGCCTGCCGGCCAGGCGCCCGACTCGCAGCTGCCCTTCCGCGCGATCCTGCTGGACGAGGCGGGCGTCACGGGCGGCGCCGGCGCGACACTGTTCAACGACCGGCGCGAGTTCGCAGCCGAGCTGGCGCGCCAGGGCGAGCCCGTGCCGGCCGACCTCGGCGACGACGACGCCAAGCCCGAGGACGCCGCTGCGCATGAGGCGGAGGAGGCGCCCACGCCCATGGCTGCCCAGGTCGGCTGACCTGGCCGGGGCTACGGCGCTCGGCCCCAGCAGATCGGCGCGCGCCTGCAGCGCCTGGGCTTGCGCGCCGTGGGACATGTGAGCGAGGGCAAGCCCGTGCCTGCCGACCTCCGTAATGAGGGCGATGGGCAGAGGACGCCGCCGCGCGCGAGCTGGCGGAGACGCCAGCGCCTGGCGGTTGCCCAGGTCCACTGAGCGGGCTGGACTTGTAGCGCGCGGTGCGGCTGAGCCGGGCCGTGCTAAGTGGAGCGTTGGCAAGTGCGGCTTGCGTGTGCCGACGCTTGGTGGGCCGATTGATGGTGAGGACGCTGCCACCTACGAGCTTGCGAAATGAGGCGCCAGGTCCCACAGCTGCATTCATGCTGTGACAGGCGGCGCCATGTGCTGTGCCGTGCTCTTTCTGGTCGGGGTATTGAGTGATGGAGCTGGCCCATCGTCCCGGGCCTTGAGCAGGTGGTGCAGCTCGATGGTGACGGGTGTGCGCCGTGGAGAGTGAGGATTGTGCCGGCTGATGAGTGCGGCGCTGGGCTGGCATTCCATGCCAGGCAGCCGGGGATGCGTGCTCACGCTTCTTTGCAGGGCCGCTTTTCAAGGGTCTGCAATTTTCCGTCTCCGCGGTGTCGGCATGCTGTTGGCAGGTTCTGCTGCTTTTGCCAGGAGGGGGTGTGTACAATACGCCGTGTATGTGAGGCGCAGTTGCTGTACGCGCGCCTGTCTTGTGCGCTCAGTAGAGCCGAGTGCGCGTACATGTTCAATGCGCTGAGGGTTGTAAAGATGCCTGGCGAGCTTGCCATAACGCTGGGCGGGCACGGGCTCTGAGTGGTGTGCCAAAGAGTAGTGTAACAAGTTGTGTGAGGGTGAGGTGGTCCCTGAGATGCAGGGCAGAAACCTGCAACAAGCTACCTGCTGTGCCAAGTCATCATTGGGCACTGAGTGCTTTACCATCATCTATCTGCGCCTCTGTTGATTGAGGTACTAATCTGCTGAGCGTGTGCACTTGCTAACACTTCAGTTGCTTGTGTGACAGTGGTTGAGGGGTGCATGCAAGCTGCACTGTCACCTGCGCACGAGAGCCTCAAGTTGTTGTATGTCAGGCTGAGCTTATAAACGAACATGAAGCGCGTGATGGTAGCAGTGAAAAGAGTGGTGGATTACAATGCGCGCATACGAGTGAAGGCAGACAAGGTGCGAGTCAGTGAGCTCAGGTGTAAAGCAAGCCGGCCACTCACGCGCGAGCTCACAAACTCCTGGCTTGCAGTCCGACATAGATGTAGCGAACGTGAAGATGAGCCTGAACCCGTTCTGCGAGATTGCTGTAGAGGCACGCGGCCCAGCTTTGTGCACTGATGCATGGCTGTGTCTGTACCGGAGTTGTCAAGGATTGCTGCACAGATGTGCCTGGTAAGCCTGTGCAGCCTCCCTGCGCGCCTACTGCTGTTCGGCGCTCCAGGAGGCCGTCAGGTTGAAGGAAAAGAAGCTCGCGGAGGAGGTCGTGGCCGTGACGCTCGGCGTGAAGGCTGCACAGGCGCGGCCTGGTCCCCTGGAAACGCAGCTCGACATCAGGTCCAGCACCCAGGGGGGTCCGCCGCCGGAGCAGCGCCGCCGAGCGCGCAGGACCAGCTGCGCACCGCGCTGGCGATGGGCGCCGACCGCGGCATCCACGTGCTGACCGATGCCAACCTGGAGCCGCTGGCGGTTGCCAAGCTGCTGGCGGCGCTCGCACGGCGCGAGCAGCCCGCGCTCTGCCTGCTGGGCAAGCAGGCGATCGACGGAGACAACAACCACACCGGTGCGCTGCCGCGCGCGGCGCGAGCAGCCCGCGCTCTGCCTGCTGGGCAAGCAGGCGGTCGACGGGGACAACAACCACACCGGTGCGCTGCCGCGCCCGCTGTGCGCCTGCCAGCGCCCCCGTACTGACACGCTGCATGCCGAGGGCGTGTCCGGGAAGCCTCTGCCTTAGACATTCTGCTGGCAATGCGGCTGGCACATGTATGCAGCCTGGCGAGCCGGCCGAGGGCGCAGGCGCAGCGGCGCGCAGCCAGGTGCGCGCGCCGCCGCGCGCAGGCCAGATGCTGGCGGCGCTGCTGGACTGGCCGCAGGCCACGTTCGCGTCCCGGGTGGAGCCAGACCCGGCGGCCGGCCTGGTGACGGTGACGCGCGAGGCGCGCCGCGCCCCCGACCGCCTCGCCGGGCCGCCAGGCCATGCCTAGGTGGGCCGCCAGGCGGGTGCCTGGGTGGTCTGCCTCTCAAAGTCAACGGACCTGCGCGTGCATGTGGTGCAAAGTTTGCAGGTCCTGTTGTCGCTCTGCATGCTGCCTCCGGTCGCGAGTGCCAGCACAGCGTGCGCCATGGGTAGCAATTGCAGGGCCTGCTGTCTGCGCTGCGGACGCACCCGCAACAGAGCGCAACTGTGCGTCCCCCAGTCACCGGCATCCTTTCTTTCCCAAGTTGGTCGGAGAGACGGGCGATGCCAGGACAGCAAGCGGGCGGCGGGCTGCAGACTCACCGGCAGCGGCAGCGGGGGGCGGCGCGCGGCGCCTGCATGCTACCCTACACCTAACCCCAACAGCTCATGCAGGGCCAGCCGGCGCCATGGACGCCAGGCGTCATGTTGTTGGCCCAGGGGCACGTGCCGCGGGCGGCAGGTGGACGGCGGGCTGGTAACGCTGCAGCTGCGGCTGCCGGCGGTGGTGACTGCGGACCTGCGCCTCAACGAGCCGCGCTACGCCACGCTGCCCAACATCATGAAGGCCAAGCGCAAGCCGATCGAGCAGCTGACGCCCGAGGCGCGCGCCCGCGAGCCGCAGCCCTGGCGTGCCAGGGAGAGTCCATGTGACTGGACGATGAATGGATGCTGCACGCGCCCTGCCGGGAGACCATCCCCTTGCCCGCGCACTGGAGCATGCCGACATGCAGAGTCCGCCCAGCTGTTGCCCCTGCCGGGCAGCCGCGCAGCATGTCGGCCGTCGGCCGCGCAGGCCACCTGTGGCGCTGCGCGCTCACGCATTGAGCCCGTTGGTGGGGCGCATGTTGGAGACCTCTCGCGGCCAGGCATGCTGGCTCCTCGGCCCCCATGGTCATGGGCTTGGTGCATAAGTGGAAGCTCGCTGGCTGCGGTTCAGCCACGCGCCATCGGCCATGGTGCGCGAGCGCAGCGCGTGCACACGACAGGGAGCGCGAGCGCGAATGCAAATTCCGCACGTGTGAACTTGGGGCCGGCGCGGCCGCAGGCGCTGGGCGTGGACGTGGCGGCGCGGCTGCGCGTGCTGCGCGTGGAGGAGCCGCCCAAGCGGCGCGGCGGCGTGCGCGTGGCGTCCGTCGCGGAGCTGGTGGACAAGCTGCACAACGAGGCCAAGGTGGTGTGAGGGCGGCGCCAGGGTGGGGCTGCGCCCAGCGTCTGTCATCGCGAGCTGTGGTGCAGCTCCTGGCCTGGCTTTGCAGATTTTGTAGCAGCAGGGGCGCCGGCGGCCTGGCGGGCAGGCTGTGCGGCAGGGACGCGGCGTTCTGCTTGTGTGAGGCATAGCATGGTGTGTGTGGGGTTGGGGAGTTTGCTGTGCCACGCTGACCGAGGCAGCTGGCCGGCTCCAGCAGTGCCCTTGCGCTCTTGGTCCAGTCTGTCACTGTACGGCGCCCGGCCCTTTTTGCAGCATGCAGGTGACTTTCTGTGATAGGTTGCATGCGTCACGTGTAGACTAGGCTGCTCCTCCATGTCTTGAATCACGCCCACACCTCTCCTCTGGGTGGCTTAGGGTGTTTGGGGTCAAGGTAGGGCACTATGAAGTTGCTGGGCCACGTATTGTAATCACACAGAGAGCACCGAGAACAGGTCCAGCGTACACAAGTCTTTAGCCTAGGGCCGTACAGGAGCAAGCAGGAGCACAATGGCGTCCACGCAGACCCAGAAGGGCACGTTTGCTGTCAAGGTGCGACCTACCTGTGCGGCACTCAGGGGTCTGCGTGCCGTAAGGTGTGTGCCTGTGCGGGCATAGCAAAGCTGTAGGCGCTTTGCAGCAGCGCTGGGGCGCTGTATGGCAGCTGTTGCTTGTTGCCAGTGGAAGAAGCACCAAACCTTCCATTGCACCGGATACGGTGGCGGCTCAGGAGAGCCGGCTGCTTCGTTGAGGCTCTGACGCTGCCTGCACTGCTGTTGCAGGTGGGCCTGGCTCAGATGCTCAAGGGGGGCGTGATCATGGACGTCACCACAGCGGACGAGGCCCGCACCGCCGAGGAGGCCGGCGCGGTGGCCGTCATGGCGCTCGAGCGCGTGCCTGCTGACATCCGGAAGGACGGCGGCGTTGCCCGCATGAGCGACGCAGCAGTCATCAGGGAGATTAAGGAGGCTGTGACGATTCCGGTCATGGCCAAGGCGCGTATCGGGCACTTTGTGGAGGCCCAGATACTGGAGGCGCTGGACGTGGACTACGTGGACGAGTCGGAGGTGCGCGCTCGCCCGCTGGGGGCGCTCGAGCACGTCTTGGGGCTGCTGCGTGTTCGCAGAGCCACGCTGTCAAGAGTGCTGCAGTCGCCGTGCAACACGCTGTGGTGCCGGGAAGAGGCGCATGGCCGCGTACAGGGCTTGTTACCCTCAAAGCCCGAGCCCGCAGCCCGCAGCCGCTGACAGACCGAGGCAAGCCTGAGAGGGGGCTGTGCGTTTGTGCGAGCGCCGAGCGCGTGGGCGCCGCGCAGGTGCTGACGCCCGCGGACGACGTGCACCACATCAACAAGCACAACTTCAAGGTGCCCTTTGTGTGCGGGTGCCGGGACCTGGGCGAGGCGCTGCGGCGCATCGCGGAGGGCGCCGCCATGATCCGCACCAAGGCGCGGCCCGCTTGGTGACCTGGTCAGGAGGAGAGAGGGAGGAGTTGCAGGGGGATTCACTAGAGACGCGGCTGGACTGCTGCGAACGCACCTGTGCCTGCCCCCTATGCGAGTGAGCCTGCTTCTCCTGACTTTGGGTAGTCTGCAGTGTATGTCAGGTAGTGAAATGCAGCTGGGGCAGACATTCAGCTACTTGTTTTCATATGTGTGTGGTAGTCGGTCGTGTTGAGTGAGGTGGAAGACACCTGTAGCCCCTCCTGCTACGCTGGCAGGGCTGGTTGGTCTGTGCAAACGCCGCATGGCACGCTGTAAGCAGCAGATGAGCAGGGTGGGATTGGAAAAAAACAGGGGGCGTGCCGGGTGCACCGTGTGGAAGAGGCCGCTTTTGCGTGGCCTGGCTCTTTGCTGCCGCCCGGGTGCCTCGAGGGGGCTGCGGCGGCGCGCGTCCGGGCGTGGTAACAGCGCTCAAAACCTGACGGCTGCGCGCAGGGCGAGGCCGGGACGGGCAACGTGGTGGAGGCGGTGCGGCACTGCCGGGCGGTGCAGGGCGCGATCCGCGCGCTGCAGACCATGGACGACGACGAGGTGTACGTCTTCGCCAAGGAGCTGCGCGCGCCCGTGGAGCTCGTGCGGCAGGTCTGCCGCTGCGCGCCCCTGCCTGCTGTTCCTGCGTGCGTGTGCTGAGGCGGGCGCGAGGATGGTGTGCGCGAGGCACGCTGAGGTCTTGGGTGGGCTGCAGAGCGCCACCCGAAGGGCGGCATGTCCAAGAAATGGTGTGGGTCGGCTATCTAGTGGGGCATTGATGACAATGGTTGTTGAGCAGGTGTTGGGATTATGTGGATGGGCAGTGTGTGAGTCTGGGTGCATGGGTGTGCGCCTGACGCGGCGTGTGTGCACGCGGCCGCAGACAAAGACGCTGGGGCGGCTGCCGGTCGTGAACTTTGCGGCGGGCGGCGTCGCGACGCCGGCCGACGCGGCGCTGATGATGCAGATGGGCATGGACGGCGTGTTTGTCGGCAGCGGCATCTTCAAGAGCGGCGACCCGGCCGCGCGCGCGCGCGCGATCGTGCAGGCCGTCACGCACTACAGCGACCCGAAGAAGCTGGCAGAGGTCAGCTGCGGGCTGGGCGAGCCGATGGTTGGCATTGACTGCCGCGACAAGAACTTCAACAGCTACGCCGCGCGCTCTGAGTAGGCTTGAGCGCAGACCATAGTGTGGAGCGTGTTGTGCTGCGCAGGTGTTTTTGCCTGCCTGCTCACTGGCGCACAGTGCACGTTTTGACGGTGTGCGCTTGCGCGCGCGCATGCTTTCATGCTTTTGCGCTCTGTGCTGCAAAGTTCTGGTTGCTTTTGGGGTTTGGTCTTGGGAGCGGTGGAGACGCGTTGCAAGGAAATCGCCATGTTTATGGCAGAGCAGAACTGAGCGCATTGGCTTGTATAGCATGTAACGCAGATCGCTGTGCCCGTGAGCATTTTTGTTGTCTTTGGTGTGTCATCTGCTACAATAGTGTAGTGCAGTAGTGCATTGCATTACAAGGCATGTCAAAAGCATGGGCAGCCCCAGACAAGGGTGGCAAGCCTACCTAGTTATTTGCCGACAGATGCATGCAAATGTTGAATGGATGCATCGAGTCAGGGAAGCGAGACATCGACCGTCTTGGCGCCATCATCATGCGTATCTGACACCATGACAGTGCTGCTATTCAGGCTCAGGCAGAACTCTGAAACCACCTGGGTGCTAAGCATCTGCGGATGCGCTAGGTGCTGAAGCACCTGCTGATGCGCTACGTTTCAGTGCGCGACCAGTTCACAGACACGGCAAGCACTTGCCGCTGAGACTCTGCATTAGCTCGCGAACTGCCCCTGTTGCTACACCACCGAAACGATGGTTCGCGCGCCCTGGCCAGCCTGCTCAGGACTGAAGCCCGCTGCAGCACAGCGGCACAAGACGGGCAGCGAGCGCTGACACCTGGTGTGCCGGCGCTGGCAGGGGGTGCACCCGTGGCCCCTGCAGCGCTGGTTCCACCGGTCGGGCGCCCTGCCCGACTTTCACAACCGCCTCACAGACGCGGAGCGGAGGGAGCGCTTGAGGGTGACCGTGAAGCTCTACATCATCATCTCTGGTGGGGCCCGCGCCTGCGGTGGCCCTGCCCGGCCCGCCCAGCACCTCGGTTCTTGTCATCGTAGCGCCGACGCTGCAGTGCTTCAGACACCAATCCCTCCCTGCCAGTGCAGACAGCTGCAGGCGGCGCTGCCTACCCTCTGCCGGTAGGCCTGGGCAGGCCGCGGGCGCCGCCAGCAGGCGGCCCTGCACGCCGCGCCGGCGGGCGGCCGGCCCGGCCCGCTCCGGTGGGGCGGCAGCCGCCGCGCGCCTGAGCGCGCGCCGCGCCGCAGGGCTGCTGACCACGTCCACGCTGCCCACCGTCTTTGTGCCCTTCCAGTTCCGCGACCTGGACGCCGCCCAGATCGAGCGCATCGGCTACCCGACCGTCCCGGCGTTCGCGCTGTACTCGTGGATGCGCGGCACGTGCGCGCTCAGCTTCGTGTGCAGCGTGACGTGCATCGTCGCCGCGTTCGGCTACCTGGGCCTGCTGCACGAGCGCAGCGCGGCCGGCTACGCCGCGTGCGAGGTCGCCGCCACGCACGACGTGCTCATCACGATGTGGCTGTCGCACGCGACCATGGAGGCGATGCTGCTCCTGTCGTTCGCGTTTGCGCTGGCCGCGGTTGTGCTGGGCGTCCTGCGGCTGCTGGACAACATCACGGGCGTCATTGTGCTGGTCCTTGTGGCCTGCATCGTCGCGCTCGCGATTTACCTGCGGGCCGCGACGCTGTGGGTGACCAGCGGCATGCGCTTCCGGCCCGCCACCGCGCCCGGGCCCTTACAGGGCGCGGCGGGCTTGGGAGCCGCTGCGGCCAAGCCAGGGTCCGGCCTGGCCGGCGGGCCTGCGGCGGGGCCGCCGGCAGACGCGGCTACGAAGATGGTTTGACGCCCGGCTACCACCCGCCTCGCATGCGCATGGCCAGGCCTGCCGACCGGCCCTGGTCAGGTCCTGTGATCCTGGAGCTGCTGGGCTGCATCTGCCTTGCGGCATTGACCTCTGGGTGCTATAAGACTGAACGGTTGCCTTCCCCATGATGCTGGCAAATGCTGTGTCTTTTCAGAGGGTTGTTTTCTTCGCTGTTATTTTGTTTCCTCCCATCTCAAACAGGCTTGCAGGCCTGTTGGACATCGCGCCTGCCAGATAGCTGTTCCGGCTGGTATGCAGCTGCACCCGTGAGCATGCTGGCGCACAGTCTTTACTGCACGTGTTTAAGCAATTGTTGTTGTACAAGCCTGCATCAGCTAGGGCTGCTCTAGCCAGCTGGGGCTGCTCAGGCAGAGGAGCGTCCGTGCAGCTTGCAGGCATGCAGGCATGGTTGCGCAGCACCTGCTCAAGCTGCGCGCTTTGGTTTGAGCCTCGTGACCGTGCCGCCAGCAGCCATGCTGGCGCGGGCTGACGGACGACTATATATAGCTATTGCAACGATGACCTGTGCTCGGCCCCATGCTGCGCCGCACATGCAGACTGGTCGTGCGCACTTCAGGACAAGTGCAAGTGTGTGAGGGACCAGGGCGAGCTCTGTTATCTGACGAGCAAGTGCACGTGACTCTGATCCGGCGGCGCATGTGGTACGGAAGCCTGCGCCGCGGCAGCAGGCAGCGCCGAGCACCAGCGGCAGCGGCGTCAGGCGCCGCTGGGGTCACCACACGCCCGCAAGCAGGCGCATGACGTCCGTGGGCGTGATGGCCGCCTGCGCGTGCGGCGGGCCCCCGGGCGCAACCACGTACACGCGGTGCACCTCGTGCTGCGTCAGCAGCTCCAGCACCTGCGCGCCGCGCGCACGCGGCGCCTGATGTGCTAATGACCAACTAGGGTAGGGGTTAGGTTTAGACCGGTCGTGCTCCCCTGCCTCCACGCAAGTCAGGGCGCGGTGTCGGCGGATATCCAGGCTGGCCGCACGCGCTGGGCAGGCCGCCGCCTGCGAGCGCTTTGCGACGGCGGCGCACGGGGTGAGGCGAGGCCGGTCGGCGCCTGTGCCAGCGGCGGGCGCACCTCGCGCAGCGTGGCGGTCGGCGCGCACGCGATCAGCCGGATGTCCTCATCGTCCGGCCCCGCGCCCGCGCCCCCGTCTTCTGCCTCCCGCGCGCTGGCAGCCCCCAGCGCG
>JAABVA010003834.1_pt1 | contig 14120 bp, 23 predicted proteins | sample 5560331 | NCBI WGS metagenome assembly JAABVA01 (sample SAMN12812661, study PRJNA571458) | rock metagenome | isolation source: Antarctica rocks | place: Antarctica: Victoria Land, Mt New Zealand sud | collected 2016-01-07 | reverse complement strand
TAGGGAAGCAGCCTAACCCTAGCCGTGTCGGTGACCACGACACGGCCAAGGCTCTGTGGCTGACACCCGGACACGCGTGTCCGACACGCGTGTGTGTCCGACACGCCGACACGTATGTGCAACTATGCATGGCGTCAATAAAGCAGAACCTGCAGTGTATGCATGCGGACATGTGCATGCGCATGTGGAGAAGTGTGCATGCGGATGCATTGTGAATGCGATTGCGCGATTGTGCCAGAAATCTAGCCTGAAACAGCGCCCCAGTGAAGCCTAAACAAACAGCGCCCCAATGTTAGCCTTACTAGCTAGTGTCTGAGGCCTGTATGCCACACTGATGCCTGTCATCTGCATTGGCCCCGTGTGCGTGCCACTGAACCTGTTGCTGCCGTTCCTGGTCGGCGTCCTGCACCGCTGGGGCTACTTCCACTGGCTCAAGGCAGAATGGTTCACTGTCAGATTCTGGCGGATGAGGCGCGTGCACGTGCTGCGCATCCCTTGCTCCCATCAATGAAGCGGCTGACTTGCAGAGAGTACTTATTCACTGCTCACGCTGGGCCGACATTGGTGCACGTTTGCTGTGAGACGCAGGTGGCAAGGGGCCCCGCCCGAGAAGGTAGCATTGGCGGCAAAGCCAGCGCATGACGCTGCAGCCGTGGGGGAGGACACGCCGTTGACCAACAACATAAGCGTTCGAAGCTGCGAGGGGTCAGCAGTGGACGCTGCGCATATGGGAGGCGCAGCGCTGCACAGCCGTGTTGAGGAGAGTGCAGCGCCTGTACATGCCAAGGCTCTTTAACTGCCTCGGCCGATGCAGGTTCTGAAGAGGTTGTTTCAATAGCAGCTTAGCTAGAATCTGACAGAGGTGTTTGCTTCTGCTGCTACAGTCCTTGTCTTGACTGTGCGCGAGTCTGGTTGTGAAAGGTGCAAATCTCGACACCCACACCTGGCAGCAACGACAACAATATCACGATTGTACATACGAAAGGCAAGCATTGCGCGTGCGACGGAGATCAGCTGCTTGGTGCCCCCACGGGTGAAGAGCACCTCGAGGCCCTACCTTAGGTTCTGATGCCTAATGCTGGAGGCGCGCGCCAAGCGAACGTGGACGTCGATAGCAGGTGCTGTTCAAGCAGACTTTCATTGTGAGCTCTGCGACATCCCAGGCCGTGTTTGTGACCTCACAGTTGCTACACTCTGCCGGTGACTCGTTGCACCGCGCGTAACTTTCTCGCCTGCGTGAGCACTGTTGGCCGCCATGAAGGTCATAGACAAGATGAACGCTTCCATCAAGGAGGGCAAGCCGTTCTTCTCTTTTGAATTTTTTCCGCCGCGCACGGAGGAGGTGTGGCCGCGCGTCCCTCCTTGACTGTGTTGTGTATATATATGTTCCTTATGTTAGCCTCAAGGAATCTATTCAAGGTGCTCGGGCGGGGATGCTGGGGCGCTGGGGCGCTTGTTTGCTTTTTTTCAATCAAATATGTGCGCCTGCAGCAGCGACTCGTTCGCTCCTTGTGCTCCCGCACAGCTGTGCCAGTTGGCGAGTAGGAGCGCGAACGCATCTGCCGAGCGGAGGCTGGATGGGCTGGCGCTGATCGTTGGCGCATGGCTGCGCTGAGCCATGGCGGCGGCGCCGGCGCAGGGCGTGGAGAACCTGTTTGACCGGCAGGACCGGATGGCATCGTACGGCCCCACCTTCTGCGACATCACCTGGGGCGCGGGCGGCACGACCGCGGATCTGACGCTCGACATCGCAGCAAAGATGCAGAACATGGTGCGCCCAAGCGCAGCTGGCACCGGTGCCGCCGTGTGCCATCTGAGTAGCGTCTTGGCGTTGAGTTTGTGCAAGAGAGTGCAAATAGCGGATGTGTCGGCCATGAAGGCTTCTGATGCGCTGGCTGCGCGCCTCTGCGGGTGGGGTACATGAAGATGCGCTTTGGTTCCCAAGGCGTGCTGTGCAGAAACTGCCACATCTTTTGTAGTAGCTCTGGCTGCGTCTGCACTGTTTGGTCGCTGCCCTGCCAAACAAGCGTGCGGAGCTGCTGGGCTCACCCAGGCCCCAGCGAGGCTGCCCAGCCCTATGTACACCGAGCACGGGAGCTGCTGCCGGCAGCGCTGTGCAAGATGCAGCCGCTGAAACGTGAGCCGAGCCTCCTGCCTCCCTGCCGGGATGTGTAGCGCTCACCGGTCCTCGGCGCCCCCCCGCAAACCCCATACGCCCCAGCAGGCCAGGCTTCATCCGTCCTCTGGCACCCGTGCCCGGGCCTCCAGCGCGCCGGCGGGCGGCGCGCAGGTGTGCGTGGAGACGATGATGCACCTGACGTGCACCAACATGCCCGAGGAGAAGCTGCGCGACGCGCTGGACAAGCTCAAGGGCTACGGCATTCAGAACGTGCTCGCGCTGCGCGGCGACCCGCCCAAGGGCCAGGAGAGCTTCACCGTCGTGGAGGGCGGCTTTGCGTGCGCGCTGGACCTGGTCAAGTACATCCGGCGCGCGCCCGGCCGCGGCCCGCGTCGGGGTTGGGGGTGCCCGTTGGGGCGCCCTGCGCCGCGCTGCCGGTGCCCGAGCGCCGCAGAGCGCACTGCGGCAGAGGGTGGTGCTGCGCGCGTGTTCACTCGATTGAGTATACATGCGCGTGACAGCCAATCGGGTTGCTTGCCACTTCGGGCGATCAGGTAACATGCGCTGAAAAGCCAGACGACGCTCTGTCAAGAAGCCCTCTGACAGGGAGCGGCGCGGCAGGGCGCACTACGGGGAGCACTTTGGCATCTGCGTGGCGGGCTACCCCGAGGCGCACCCGGACGTGATCGTGGACGACGCGGAGGCCATGAAGGAGAACTACTGGAAGGACGTGCGCTACCTGAAGGAGAAGGCGCGCCGCGCCCGGCGCACGCCGCCGCCCGGGCCTGCGCTGCGCTCGGGTGAAGTTGCACCGGTGGGCCCGCAGGCCAGGAGGGTGCAGGGTGTGTGCGACTGTCGTGCGCGGGTAGCTTGGTCTCTGGGATGCACGACCTGCGCAAATGAGCTGCATGTGGCACAAGCGCCTGTAGCTACCAGAGCCGGGCGCCACACCTGCGTCCACGCATGGCCACGCAGTGACGGCGGCTGCCGCCGGCCCCGCCGCGCAGATCGACGCGGGCGCCGACCTGATCATCACGCAGCTCTTCTACGACGTGGAGCGCTACTTCCAGTTCGTGAAGGACTGCCGCTCGGTGGGCATCGAGTGCCCCATCATCCCCGGTGCGGAGCAGCAGGGAATGGTGGGGGCCGTGCGCGTTTAGATGGGGAGCCAGGCCGTGAGGAAAGCGCGGCATGCGTGGCAACACATGCAAGCTGGGTGTTTCCGCGATGCGGGAGTGAGGTGGCGGGTGTGTTTGCAGCCGGGAAGGTGCAGCAAGGGTCGCAAGGCCAGTGGTGGTCTTCTCGCCGCCAAGATGCTGCAGCCGAAGTGATGACGAGTGACGGCCTATGCCTGTCACCAAGGCAGAGCGCCCCGTCTCGATGGGCGCCACGGCAGCGGCAGCCTCGCGCAGCGCGCAGCTGAGCCTCCCAAGGCGTTGCTGATACAACGCGTCCGGCGCGGCCAGGCGTGATGCCGATCATGACGTTCGGCGGGTTCAAGCGCATGACCGGCTTCTGCAAGACGGCCGTGCCGAAGCAGATCGCCGCCGACCTCGAGGCCATCAAGGACAATGAGGAGGCCGTCAAGGCGCGCCGCCCCGCTCTGTGCTTGCAATAATATATAACAGTAACATACAGCTTGGTCTGGTTTGGCGTCTGGATGGAAGGTTGCGCTTCGCGTGAGCGGGGCGCCGCCCTCGCCCCGTCGCACCCGGGCGCCGCTGCGCGCAGCTCGGCAGGCGAGCGCTGGGCCGCGGTCCGTCTGCGCGCCGGCGCGCGCGCCGGACGTGGCGCCCAGCCGGCCAGCGCACACCCGCGGGCCCGCCGCGCAGCCTCGGCCCGGCGCTGAGCGCGCGGCGCGCGGTGCGCAGGCGTACGGCATTGACCTGGGCACGCGCATGTGCCGCGCGCTGCTGGACCATGGCGTGCCGGGCGTGCACCTGTACACGCTCAACCTGGAGGCGTCTGCGCTCGCCATCCTGGAGAACCTGGGCCTGGTCAACAAGGCGCAGGCGCGGCCGGGGTGCTAGGGCTAGGGTTAGGGTGATGCATGTCGAGGGGCGGCTGTGGAGGGAGGGCTGGAGGCTGGTGGCCGGCCTAGCGCGCGAGGCGCGGCCCGATCTGTGATCTATTCGCAGGTGGGTCGTGGCGCGCATGGAAGTCATGTGGGGAGACGCGGGGGACGGGCGTGTGGGGAGCATGCTCGCCTCCGGGGGCGCGGCCGGCGCAGGCCTCTTGAGAAGCTGACGCCTGGGCGCCACGCGCGCAGCGTCCACGCACGCTGCCGTGGCGCAAGGCGCCGTCCAGCAAGCGCGGCGCGGAGGACGTGCGGCCCATCCACTGGTCCAACCGGCCCAAGTCGTACCTCACGCGCACCGCCGACTGGGACTCCTACCCGACTGGCGCGCCCGCGCTGCGCTAGCCCTAATCCTACCCCCGCGCGCTCCACGCCTGTGAGCGCGGCGGCCGCGGGCAGCGCGCGGCTCGCGCGGGGCTCGCGCGGCCTGTGCAGGCGGGGCGGCGGCTGTGGCAGCGCATGCCCCTCTGTGCGCCATCCTTCAACCCGGTCAGGGCAGAGCTGTGCATGCAGCCACCCGAATGGTGGCTACAGGGCGCGCTGGGGCCGACGCGCGCCCGCTGTGGACGACGGGAGGTGTGACTTTGTCAAGATAGGGTTTTCAGGCCTTTTGGGGAAATTACCCTCAGAAACCGTAAACGTCTGGGCGCGCGCAGGGCGCTGGGGCAACGCGCGCTCGCCCGCGTACGGCACGCTGTCGGACTACCAGTTCATGCGCCGGCACAGCAGCAACGAGAAGCGGCGCGAGCGCGCGCGCGCCGCCTGGGGCGCCAGCCTGGGCTCCGTCGGCGACGTCGTCAACGTGTTCGTCAAGTACACGTCGGGCGCGCGCTACCCCCGGCGCCCGGCCCGCCGCCTGCTTGACACTTGCGGTTGCGGGGCGTTGCACCCGTGCCGCTGCAGCCACTCCTTTCGTGGCGTTTGGCACCCCGAGACAGTGAGTTGAAGCCCACGCTGGGGAACGGGAGTCTACAAACCCGTTGCCCCATATCATGTGCGATTGGCAGCGTTTGTACAAAGCAAGTGTGCCGGTGGGCTTCCAAGGTCCATCGCAACATGCAGGTCAAGGCGATGCCCTTACTCTGGAGCAATACAGAGATTTTGCAGCAGTGCAGAAGGCGCCGCTTCAGCTAGAGAGGGCTCTGACAGGCTGCAGACAATGCGCAGGCGCGATCAACATGCTGCCCTGGAGCGAGATGGACAGCCTGCAGCACGAGACGGGCGCGATCCAGGAGCGGCTGGTCGCGCTCAACCGCGGCGGGCTGCTCACCATCAACAGCCAGCCGGCCGTCAACGGCGCGCAGTCCACCGACCCGCACGTCGGCTGGGGCGGGCCCAACGGGTGCGCGGCCCCGCTTGTCGTGCTCCTCTGTTTTCCATCCGCCTGGTCCGTGGCTGTCCATGCGTGAGTCGGGGGTGTCGAGCGCTGGAGCGCTGGACGCTACAGCGTTCCGGCTGACAGTGGCAACCCCCTCTCCTGATCCGCCGCCGGTTGGGGCTGCCACAGAACTGTGCGGCGGGCTTCTAGGGCCGGATGAAAAAGGGCACTTGCACAGCAAATATGCTTCACCCGCGACAGCAGTCTTGTACAAGTACCCTTACGCCTGCAGAGCGCTCTGGCCTGCCTGCCGCCCGCCCGGTCGGCAGGCGCCGCGCGCGCGGCTGCCCGGCGCGCCGAGCGTGCTCGTGCCGGGCGCGCCGCGCCGGGCACGCGCGCAGGTTCATCGACCAGGAGGCGTACGTGGAGTCCTCAGGGTAGGGGGTAGAATAGGGGTATTTTCTGCCAAGGCGCGCGGCTGCGCGTGCAGGGACGTCTACCAGAGGGCCTACGTGAAGTCCTCACGGTAGGGGGTAGGGCAGCGTTTTGTGTGCCAAGGCGCGCGGCTTCGTGTGCAGGGACGTCTACCAGAAGGCGTACGTGAAGTCCTCAGGGTAGTGGTTAGGGCAGGGTTACGTGTCCCAGAGGCGCGCCGGCCTTTGCGCGCAGGTACGTGTACCAGAAGGCGTACGTGGAGTTCTTCTGCTCGCCCAGCAGCTTCCGCGCGCTGGAGGCGCGCCTGGCCGAGCGGCCGAGCGTCACGTACATGGCCGTCAACGCGGCCGGGCAGAGCGCGACCAACGTGCCGGCCGGCGCGGCGCGCGCCCCCGCCGTCGGCGGCGCACCCTGCGCGCCGCCTGCCTGCCCGCGCCTCCCAGGGCTCTTGAGGTGTGTTGATGCAGCTCTCTGCTCTCGGCTGCATGTCCTCACACGTCATTTGGGGTGTAATGAAAGCGAACTCGCTGGATATGGCTACTGGATGACGCATGCTCAGGCGCGCATGCGGTGGCGCCTGAAGCCCTGGAGCGCGCGGGCGCGCAGGTCAACGCGGTCACCTGGGGCGTGTTCCCGGCGCGCGAGGTCGTGCAGCCGACGGTCGTCGACCCGCAGTCGTTCCTCGTGTGGAAGGCGCGGCGCTCCCGGCTCCCGACTGAAGCGTTGCTCTGGCTGTTATTACACAGAGAACACTGCCGTGCTTCCTAAGAATGAGTGTCAGGCAGCTCCTGGTGGTGTGATACTTTGGCAGTCTCTCTTCCCTTCCCCCACACAGGTTTTCATGCAATGCATACGGTCCTCCACAGCGCCTGTGTTGGAACTGCGCCATACCTGGAGGTGCCGCGCCAGCGGATATGCGCTACTTCAACACTGTTGGGTCAGGCGGAGACTCCATGTGCTGGGCGCTGCAGGACGAGGCGTTTGCGCTGTGGACGGAGGAGTGGGGCAGCCTGTACGCGCAGGGCTCGCGCTCGCGCACCGTCATCGAGGACATCGCAAACTCCTGGCGCGCGCGCCCCTGCCCCGCGCCAGCTGAGCGCGCCCGGGTGCCATGCACTGCATCTTATGCCGACCGCGTGCGAGAAGGAACTCCCGCTTGCGCTCAGATGGTGCTCTCTGATTGCCTTTGCTGCGCTGAGTGCGCCTCGCAGTCATTTTGTGGCAATGTGTGTGGCGGCACTGGCGGTGCACCCTCTGCGTGCGTTGCTTGCTGTGTGCGTGGGACAGCTGCTAGGTAGCGCTGCGGCGCACTCGCGCAATGAACGGCCCCATGTTGGTTTCAAGGCAGCACGGGCATCGCAGTCAGGCCCGCGCCCCGACGCGCAACCCCAGAACCGCTGCAACCCTAATAATTGCAAGCCTGTTGGCCCGGCAGGTACCTGGTGTCGGTTGTGGACAACGACTACGTCGCCGGCGACCTGTTCGCGGTGCTCGCGCCGCCCGCCGCCGCCGACGCAGCGCCGGCCAACGGCAACGGCGCCGCCGCAAACGGCAACCATGCGGCCCACGAGGAGCCGGAGCGCCTCGCGGCCTGAGCTGCGCGGGAGTCTGCAGCCGGCTGCAGCAGACTGCTCTTGTGTTCAGCAGGATGTGTGCAGGCGTGTGTGCAGCGTCCTAACAGCCGCCCATCAACAACCGGGTTTACCTAGCACTGCTGCGGTGCACGCGCGCCCGCTGCCCTCCGCTTGCGGCTGGAGCGCTATTTCTAAAGCTGATGCGGTGGGCGTCGCTGACCTGCCGCGATGCTGCGCGTGAGAGGTGCCAGGTATGGCTTAGTACTCCGTCGCGGGGCCTGCTCCGCACGGATGTTGTGATACGGGGACGTGGTGTTGCTGAGCTGTGATCAAGCCCGTGAGGGGTTGAGCCAGCAGGAGGGGCAATGTGCGGGGCTATGCTTCACTCTCCGCCCAGCACAGCACACCTGGATGTCTATTCTGATTGGTGGGGGATCTGCCGGGGCCATGTATCGGCGCCCACTGGTGGCCCTCTGCCATCACGTGGCATGCATGTTGTTGAAGGGGTGCTTCGCATCAGGGAAGCATTACTTGCCTGGCAAACTTCATTGTGCTTACTAAGTAGAGGCTGAGAGCAGCACCGTTCCTCAGGCACTTTTGTGGCAAGTGGAGACAGACGCGTGCTATGCGCTTCTGCGCAGGACGGCGTTGTCATAAGAACGCATGAAGCACAGCATGTGTGTACGCCGTTGCTGGCACTCTTTCACTTGCTTCTAATGCACCTGTTTCTATAGCAAGTTTGAGCAACCGCACAAAGCTGTGCATGCTCATCTTGCGAGCTGTCTCTGGTTCATCAGGCTGCAGCTGCTAGGTGACGATTTTGGGGACTTCGCATGTGCAGGGGGGCTGTCTAGGCAGGCGGCAGCGTAGGCAGGCGAAAACTCGCCAGTCCGCGGGTCCAAGCCACGAGCGTATGCTGTGCTGCATGTGTTGCTGCTCCTCTCCCAATCACACTGGTGCTCGCAAGCATGCGCCAGGACCGTCCCGCTGCATGCCCACCCCGCACAGCCTGCCAGCCGCCTGCTGCGAGGCTGCCGACTGCACCGCGCATCGCAGGGCGGCCCTGGAGGACGATGCGGCCGCGGAGGCGCTCGTGGCGCGGGAGCCGGCGCTGCTTGGTACTGACATTGCGGCGCTCCTCGTCGAGGTGTGCGCCGCGCCGGAGACCCGCACCACGCATGGCGCGGCACGCAGGGTCCCCGCCCATGCTGCAGGACGGGTCAGGGCGTGTCGCCACTCCGTGCTGCCTGCGCGTTCCCTGCATAGCTTGCCCTGGGAAGGCATGTGTGCATTGAGCCCAGGAGCTCAAGCCTCTAGCCTGTCTGCGCACTGCAACCGCTGCCTGCCGGGCAGCAAGCTTGCGCGCGCTGGCCCGACGAGCCCATGCGCTGTGCCGTGCACCAGGTGCGGCGGCTGGTGCCCGGCCAGGACCCCGCGTCCTTCCTCGCCGCCAGCCCCGGCGCCGTGCTGAGCATGGCGCAGGCGGGCCTGGAGTCCACCACTGACGGCAACTTGGTGCCGTGCGATACGCCCCGGCGAGCGCGCGACGCTACGGACGGCTGAGCCGCGCGCCGGACTGTGCGTTGCACCGTCCGCACGCGCGTCTGCTCGCGACCTGCATGGCTTGCGGCGCGTGTCCGAGCCCTTTAGCCTCTCAGAGTGTAGAGGGACCCTGTGGCCGCTGCCGTGGCAAAGTTGCAGGGTGGTGGTCACTGCGCTTATGCAGGAGGGCCTACCTGGTGTAGATGCATAGATATGCAGCAGCATGCAGGACCACCTCAAGCCTTGATCTGCACAGATATAGTACAGCCTGCACAACCCTGCGCCTGAGACACACCATCACTGTATTCTGTGTATATGCATTACGGTGCGCGCTCCATGGTGCGCCTGGTTGACTCTGGACTTGCTCAAGACCATACTCATGCGCTCATAGGCAGTCGTCCGGGTAGCACGCCGCTTGGCGTGTCTGTCATCAAAGCGGCTGGCATGTCCACAACAGCACTGTGGTGTGCGTGAAACCTAGCAAGCAGATTGTCTGTGTGCTTGCAGGTCTGGCGACATACTATACCCCATGCTGACATGTAAGGCATGCGATGAAGCACCAAAACCTGAAAACACACGCAGTCCTAGCGCCTCTACCATGCTGCTTCGTTGGACACCTTGCTATGCCGCAACTACGTATGCTCGTAGTGCATAAGCATTGCACAATGTCAGGCCATACGCCGTGCACCCAGTGATGTGCCGGCAACTGTGCCTGCGTAACATATGAACCCCCGTCTGTGCGTGCGTAACATATGAAGCCCCCCCCCCTACTGCTGTAGCAGCTGCTGTGTGCCCTCGGCCGCCCATGCGCGGGCGCGCTCGTGCGCCGCCATGGCTGCCGGCAGGCCTGGCGCGCCGGGGACAGGCCAGCGGCGCCAGGCCAGGCGGTGCAGCGTATTCTGACGCCAAGGCTCTAAAGCCTTGTCGAGAATGCCTACCTCAATGGCAAAGCGGTCCCCATGCCTGTCAATCATTGCATGTACGACCTGAGGAGTGCAGGCAGCGCCTGCACTCCCAGTGGCGCTCAGGTGAATGTGGGACTGCTCGGCGCACAGCTCTGCAGCCTGCAGGCCAGCGTGGCAGATACGGTCCACGAACATGGCCACATCCTCATTCATGTATGCAGACACGATAACACCATGAGCGACAATGCGCACAGACCTGCAACGGTCAAAGATGGCGAAGCCAACTCTTATACTCATGCCGGCCACGTCCAGATGCGGCAGGGTGGTAAAGCCCTCCAGCAGTGGGATGTTGGAGACGGAGCTCATATAAGGAGTATTCCTATTAGCTTTGCATCTGCACGAGAGGGTCTGCAGCCACGGCAGCCGCCCCGCCAAGCCTGCCGATGCCTCCGGCGCCCACGCCAGCAACGTGGCCCAGCTACCTTCCAGGCCGAGGAGGTCCAGCTCCTCCAAAGTGCCTGGCAGGCGCTCGGGCCACAACCACACATGGGATCGCCGCGAGTCTTGCAAGTCCTCAAAATCCGTAGGCCCGAGGTCGGGTTTCTTACTTATGTTGATGCCCAGCTTGGTCAGGCGCAGGCCGCTCAGGTCCAGGGCAGGCCGCTCCTCCCGGTCGGCACGGGCCACCAGCGGCAGCGGCACGCCAGACAGGTGCAGCAGCGCGCCGCCGTGCAGGGCCAAAAAGTTCTCGACCAGCGGCTGCTCCCACAGAGTGTCCTCGGCGTGAAAGCTGGCGGCCTCGACCCGGCCAGCCTGCGCGGGCTCAAGCAGCCAGCGGCGCTGGGCCGCGCGCAGGCACGCCGCGCTGAAGTCGAGCGCCAGCGGCAGCGGCTGCGGCAGCGGCAGCGGCACAGTAGCTCGCGCACGCGGCGGCACACGAGCGCCAGGTTGGCCGCGCGGCATACTTCACCCGCTGCGTCACGCAACGGCCTGTCCGCCCAGGCGCGCCGCAGGATGCTGCGCAGCAGGTCGTCAGGCAGCGCAGTAAGCGACGCCTGCGCGGCGAGCAGCGCGCCTCAGCGAGGCAAGCGCACTCACGTGTGTGGCAGGTGCATTTGCGTTCCGCCGCTTACTGCTGTACGAAGGCCGCGCCTGGTCTGCCGGCTGTGGCTCAGCACTGCACGCTGTAATTCCTGCACCGTCAAGGGAGCCCGTTGTGTGTGCACGCCGCATCCGCCGGCAGAGCCGTGCACAACGGAGCAAAGGGCGGAGAGGGCTTTGGCAGCGCACGTCAGACAGGCGTCCAGCCAGAAGAAGAGCAGCCGGCAGCTCTCAGAGCTAGAGTCTAGCTGCGCACCGACGTCACATCACATGCATGTGCCCCAGAATCTCTCACAGCTCAATCGCATAATCACACGTTTCGGCCTTCAAGCTCGCACCCAGGCTGAGCAGGAGTTCGTTATGGACTTGAGCGCTGTTGATACATGCCCAGAACTGGTCTCTCCTCCGCAGGGTGGAGAGGCGTTCCGGCAGCGCTGAGCTCGGACAGCGTGTGTTGTGCGGAATCCACACGCAGGCCCAGTGGTTCCACAGTGTTCCATGTCTGTCTGAGATGCTGTTGAACTCAGCATTGCAGCTTATAATTGCGTGTATGTTTTCGTCGAATCATGTATCTTTCATTCCCTATCTATCTATCTCCCACTACCGTGCCAATACTTTGCCACTACCGTGCCAAGATCGTGCCAAGAAACAGGCAGCACATGTAAGAGGTGCAAACCACCCCCACACTGCTATACACTGCGCCTGTCCGCCTGTGGGCACCTGCCACTGACTTGACAAAGCATACACATACACCCACTACATGTTTCCTGTCTCCCTGTCTCACTTCTCGATAACCAGCACTTCAAGAAAAAGCGCCCCAAAAGACGGCCCCATCCGCTCCTGCACCTGCTGCGAGCACCGGCGCTCTCAAAATGCAGGCGTGGGCAGGTATGACACGCCGTGGCATGACAGGCACGCCCACAAAAAGCCCAACACGCATACGTTGGATGTCTGCCCATAGCAAAAGCCACTCCCAGAAAGCCACCCCCACTCAGAAAGTACAAGCGCACGCCCCACTCCTACGTTCATCCATGGGCCCCGGACACGCAGTATGCGAGCAGCAGGCACCCCATGGCCCTGTTAATGCCGCAGGCCTTGCAGCAGGCCAGCGCCCCTCCTTGCGTGTCCCTGGTTCCAGCTGCGAGCCTGTGCAACCGTTCCTAGCGGGCCCCAAGCAGCAAACCGCGGGCAGCGTTCGGCGTCGATGCTCAAGTCAAAGCCAGCGGCTGCACCAGGCAGTACCGCGCAGCCAGCGCGGCCGCGCTCTGCCTGCTCACTCCGGGCAGCCGCCGGGCGGCAGCGCGCAGGACGTGTTTGCGACCTGGGCCGGGTCGGCGCAGCAGGCCTCGCAGCCTCCGGCGGCGCACAGCAGCCCGGTGCCGAGCGGCCCGCGCTGCGGCCGCAGCGGGCCCTGCGCCGCCGGCACGTTGCACTCCGGGCCGCACGGCTGGCAGCCCGGCGCGAAGCAGTTCCCGGCGCGGAAGTCGTCGCAGGAGCAGGGCACGGGCGGCGCGCCGGGGCGCAGCTGCGTGTTGGGCAGTAGCGCGCTGACACGGAAAAGCTGCTCTCGCGCGTACTCCAGCTCGGACGCGCCCCCGGGCAAGTGCAGCAGCGCGGCCGGGTCTGTCGCTGCTGTGGCATTGTGCTGCGCCCCGCTGGCGCCTGCTGCGGCCACAGCCGCGCTGCATGCCAGCGTGACGAGCGCGGTCAGCGCGCGCCACGCCATGCCTGATGCGAGTCGCAATGCCCCTGTCAGCCTGTGGTGATCAGCCTGTTCACACCTGACGTTTCTGCCAGGGACGCACCTGTGCCAGCAAGGAGGAATGCTAGGACTGCGACCACGAGCACCAACGTGGGTCGCAGATGGTGCTGCTCCCGCGTCAGTCACCCGATGAAGCTCCCGTCCCCGAGCCCCGCGCGCACAAAATGTACTTGAATGAATGAATTACAACCGTGTATCTTGCCTTGGACTTGCCTGTTAACAGCCGTGGGTCAACTAGGGTGTCCCAGACTGCAACCGCTCGAGCAGCGAGCTTAGAATTCAGAAGGCGTGGAGGGGGAAGCTTGCGGGCAGGGATGCGGCCTGCCAGCGGCGCCAGGATGAAGCCGTTCGCCAAGCCGCCGTTGATTCGCCTGGAGGAGCTTACGGCGCAGGACGGGCACGGCACGGGCGCCGCTGCAGGGAAGGAGTCTGGGCCAGGGCGCAAGGGCCGCCCCTGGACCGCGGAGGAGCACCTGGCGTTTCTGCAGGGCCTGCGCGCACTCGGCAAGGGCAACTGGAAGGGCATAAGCCGGCTCTTCTTGTTCGGCGCGCGCACGCCGACGCAGGTGTGGTGCAGCAGCCTGCGCTGTGCTCCTGCAGCGGTGCTGCAGACTGGCGCTGTTTTTCTGATCAGAGCACTGGAAAGTGGGTGGGGGCAGGCACTGACGCGTGCCGCGTGCCTGCGAAGGTCGCAAGCCATGCTCAGAAGCACGAGTTGAGGCAGGCTGGGAAGAGCTGCTCGCGGAGGAAGAGCCGCTTCACGGCGCTGGAGTGCCAGGCCGCGGTGCGCTCGCTGGCCCCAATGTAAGGCACTGTGCAGTGTCTGGAACCACAAGACATCCAGGGCGTCTGGCTGCAGTCAGCTGAACGCTCGGCTGCGAGGCAAGTTTTTGAGCTGACCATGCAAGCAGCTGTTGTCCGACGAAGTCCGCCTTGCTGGCCGCGGTATTGGGTCTGACGCAGGGCGCTTGTTCGGCAGGCTCTGTTTGCGCCTGCAGCGGCGGTGCCACCTCTGTTCCGGAGCAGCGGCACCTCGAGCAGTGACGTGGCCAGCGTCATGCCAGGTCCGCCTGCGTCGGCTGGCCGGCCGATCCAGCCTCTGCCCTGCCCCTTGTTGGTGCGGAAGCCTCGAGTTCCTTATGAAAGTACACACTGTGCAAGCAGTACTCACTGGACATGTCGTGCACCGTAGTTGCTGCGCACCTTTGAGCTGTGAACGCACTTACGCTTTAACTGTTTACAAGGCCCACGTCAGTTGTGTTGTGCTAGCAGACGTCGTTGGCGAGC
>JAABVA010003833.1_pt1 | contig 14123 bp, 9 predicted proteins | sample 5560331 | NCBI WGS metagenome assembly JAABVA01 (sample SAMN12812661, study PRJNA571458) | rock metagenome | isolation source: Antarctica rocks | place: Antarctica: Victoria Land, Mt New Zealand sud | collected 2016-01-07 | reverse complement strand
AGTGCGGTTCAATCCTACACAGAACGGTACCGTTGCTACAGCGAAGATAACCTGTTTTATGGCGGCTAATAGTTTTTTGTTGCTCTTACTGATAATGAGTCAAGAGGAAAGAAGGAGTCGGTATTCGCAACACGAATACCGACTCCTTCTTTCCTCTTGACCCAACTGCTTTAATCGTTGAAATATCCCTTACGTGGCTCTATCGGCAACTCGGCCCCGACTTGCTGTAAGAGACCCTCCAAGCCACCACCTGCGATTGGTTGCATCGCCATACTCGTTACCTGATTTTCGCTATTGACCTTGAATGTTGTTTGCGTCTGTGCCAGCGTGACAGCTAAGCCTGTTTCTGGAATTGTTTGGATACCCAATATAGTGAGTGTAAGGGGATTGAGCTGTGTTCCAGTGATTTCTATTTCTGTTTGCACCGCCCCGTTCTCTTCGACCTGTTCGCTGGTCATATTGTAGGAGAAGTCTGGCATGGCGGCAAGCAGGTTACTGTGCGTGACGAGAAATTCGTTTTTGTTCAGCGTTTGCGGCGCGAAACCACTCATTGTGAAGTCGTCCGACATGGTATTGGCCGCTAGCTCCATGTCGCCTGATTGAAGGGCGGTCAAAAATGTATTTACGATGTCGATTGCACTCATAGCGTGTTCCTTCTTTCGTTTTTGCTTATTATACTGTACACGATTGGGCAAGGAGAAGAGAGGCAGAATGACGAAACGTGCGTGTGCATCGTCGATGCACACGCACGTTTCGTCATTTCACTATAGGAAATCCTGGGAGACTAGCTTTCGACGATATCAATGGCGATGATGGTATCGCCGGGTTGACGGTCGCGCTGCGGGTCACGCTCACGAATTGCGTTGAGGATGTCCAGACCCTGCGTCACCTGACCGAAGACGGCATGAACACCGTTCAAGTGCGGTGTTGGCCCATAGGTGATGAAGAACTGACTACCATTGGTGTTCTGGCCTGCATTCGCCATCGACAGGATACCAACCTTGTCATGCTTGAGTGCGAGGGCACCTGGTTCGTCGCGGAATTTGTAGCCAGGGCCGCCTGTGCCCGTACCTGTCGGGTCACCACCCTGCACCATGAAGCCTTTGATGACACGATGGAAGGTGGTGCCGTTATAGAATCCCTCACGGGCAAGGAAGACGAAGTTGTTGACGGTTACGGGAGCCTCACGTGCGAACAGTTCGATCTGAATGTCGCCCTTGCTTGTGTGCATGATTGCCGTGTATTTCTTCGCGGGGTCGATCTGCATCTCCGGTTGTACATTATACTGTTTTGCCATAAAATGTTCTCCTAACTATATGTAACATGTTGATTCCAACACATTCGCGGAATCTGTACGGGCCTGATTTAGCACGCCCACTGGCGTTACGCTGCCACGATCACCACATGGTTGATGGTGTCCGGGGTGATATTCTTGGTGGCTGCATCGTCGCCAGGGCCTTGAATTTTTTGTGCAACCTCAATACCCCTTACAACACGCCCAAAGAGATTATACGACTTTTGCAGGGCCGCTGTATCGTCGCCAGTGCAGATGAAGAATTGACTACCGTTTGTATTGGGGCCGGAATTCGCCATTGCAATCGCTCCCAGAGAGTAATTGCCCTGCACAGGCTCATCGGCAAATTTGTAGCCAGGCCCACCCGTACCACGTTTGGTCGGATCGTTGCCCAGTGGGTCGCCACCTTGAATGATACGCAACGAGCCAGTTGATAGCACGCGGTGAAAAACTGTGCCATCGTAGAACTTGTTTTGTGCCAGGAACACAAAGTTATTGACTGTTTTTGGTGCTAGGGTAGGATTTAGCTCAACTACGATCAAGCCACGATTGGTGTTGATACCAGCACAATAAATTTTCTTGGTGTCGATAGTCATTGTGGGTGCCTTCGCGTAAGTATGTTTTGTGGCAGCGAAGGTTGCCGAATTGGGTGCAGGTGCAGTATCGGTAAGCTTGCTGACCATACTTGGAACGGAACAGGCAGAGGTCAATACGATGGGTGTCGCTACCACCGTCGCTTTTGGCTTTGGTTTTGGCAATGCGAACGGCCCTACATGGTAAAAATAGAGGGTGTAGATGCCGAGAGCAATGATAAGCAGCGTCAATACAGTTGCCCAGGGATAGCGTGCGAGGCCGCGTGCAGGCCGCTTATAACCCGGTGAGCGTCGTAGTGGTGACTCTTTCACCTCAAGTTTTGGTAGTTCGGTGGCGTGAGCCTTCGCTATGCGTTCCGCACGTTTGGTCGCGGTTCGTTTTGTCGTCTTTGGCATAAGATATTACAGATGCTCCTTCTTGATTACGTGGTTCGATGACTCACGTTGACCCATATAGTTGTTTTCGCTATAATAACGTTCTCAGATGCTTGGGTCAAGTCCTTATACGATAATGTAGGGGTCTAATTCATTACACCCTGTTGGCGATACAAGGTGCCAACAGGGTGTAATGAATTAGACCCCTACATTAGATCGTTCTTATATCATAAGAATATTATGCAATTGATAGGGTAGGTGCTTGCTCGGTAGGCCCTTTAATGGGCGTGGACTGTGCGAGACGATAGACCCAGGGGACCATTTCGCTGGACGCGAGATGTGCTAACTGGACAAGGTATTTCTGATTACGCCTAACAAGATGACCACGACCTGGGGCCGTATCGCTGAACCGCACTCCCAGTACCTGTGGGTCGTTAGGGTCGCCCCCAAGCACGATGCCAAGTCGTGAAGCGCGGATAGCGGCAAGGAGAGGATCACTCTTCATCAGGTCGCTTGGTGGTCCTGCAATAATAATATGAAAGTGTAGGTCACGCGCCTGCGGCATAAATTCTTTCAGATCACTGAGCGGATTTCTGGATAGTACACTTAATTGATCGTAGTCGTCAATCACCAGCACAAGTGGTGCCATAGATGCCCCAATTACCACGTTGAGGTCGTCCTGCGTCTGCTCCAACTCTTCGCGTAACTCTATTGTGCGTCTACGCAACTCTTCTTTGAGTTTCTCCATGACCTTGTTGAGCCGTTCCTCGGTGTCGGCATATATACATACGTTGGGCAGGCGACGCATGAGACGCGAACTACGGCGAAAGTCCACGAAAATGACCTGGGCGTGACGATTGACAGGCGTTGCCAGCATCAAGAGGCAGGTCTGTAACACGGTGGTACGTCCACTACCGGGACCACCCGCGACCAGCACATGGGGTGTATCGGAGTTCAGGTCCAGCGCAATAGGACGCAGGGTGAAATCTTCCATCCCGACACGAAGCGAGAGTGCGTGGAAGGGTGGCAGACTCTCAACGATGTTGCCTTTCGTCCCTGGACCAGAAACGGCTTCCATCAGGAAGTAGTCGGCACGCACATATTCCGGTAAAAGACGAATAGGAGGTGCCTGCACAGCTTTCGCAATCTTGCTGCCGCGTGTAAAGCTCGTCACCAGTTCATCAAGCTGGGCCGTTTGCTCGTCGTCATCTTCGCCGGGGACAGGTAGGGAGATATGCACCTCTTCGAGCGTCTTACCACGTTTATAGCCACGACCAGGGATAGCAGGGTCAATGTACGAGGCATCGTTTTTGCCAACAAGAATCAGCGAGTCGGTGTATTCTAATAAGCGCAACCCGATACGCAATTCAAACAAGCTAAGCAGTTGCATAGGCACAGAGACGGGTCGATCAACCGACAACACGAGATAGACGCCATATGTCCGTCCCTGCCGTGCAATCATGAGTAAGCGTTCAAGTTCTTTCTCATGCGCCTGCTTGAAATCCACAAACTTGTCGATCACCAGCACGACGGCGGGCATCTCTGGCAAATCGCTTTTCTCGGCGCGTCGGCGTTGGTAGGAGAGGAAATCGTCGAGTTGATGCGTTGTACAGTACGTCTTGCGCTCCTCGATGATGCCATCGAGCTTGCGTAAAAGACGGCTGATATACTCAGCATCACCCTCGCCGAAAACGCCACCAACATGAGGCAGCTTCTCGAAGACACGTAATGCCTGTCCACCGAAATCTATGAGGTAGAAATGCAGTTGCGCCGGTGAATGCGTCAGGGCCAGCGATGTAATAAGTGTACGCAAGAAGACGCTTTTACCCGAACCAGAGGCACCACCAATGAGAACATGACCACCAGAGCGCGGCATATCAAGGAGCCAGGGTTCTTGTCGCTGCTCCATTGGCAGGTCGATCATGCCGATGGGACAGGTCAACCAGCCGTAGATAGGTTGTTTACCGTCATTGGATTGTGCAGCAGTTGTGCGGCGTACCATTTTATAAATTTCAGTCAGATTGGTACGATGAAGCAAGGGGGCAGGCCAGGGTTTGAAGAGTTGTGTCCCTATCGTTTCCTGAAATGGTTCGATCAGGTCCATCAACACCGTCTGGTCGATGATTTCGCTGCTCCCTGTTGTCGCCTGTTGCACGGCAAGGGCAACCCCCTTCATTACTCGTGCAGGCAGCGAGATACGCGCACTCTGGAACAAATCGAAGACTTCCGAACCAATCTGGAAGTAGGCACGACCAGGAATAGTGCTGGGCAGAAGTGCAGCCTCCGAGCGACCTAGCATATCGCGACTATCCTGCAACGAGGCGACGCGCAAACAGATACGGAACTTGAGGTTTGACCAGATATTAGGATTGACCGAGCCAGTTGGCTTTTGCGTCGCCAGAATCAGGTGAACACCCAGACTACGACCTTTCTGCACCACGCTTACCAGACCCTCCATAAAGGTTGGATGCTCTTTCGCCAGTTCCGCGAATTCGTCAATAATAATAAAGAGATGTGGTAGTGGTTCGAGTCCCTTTGGATTTTGCGCTCGTAACGTAAGGTATTCAGAGATTTTCTTGGCGTTCGCACCACTGAGGATATGCTCACGCCGCTTTAGTTCACTTTTCAGTGCTACCAGTGCGCGTTCCGTCAATTTTCCACTCAGGTCCGTCACCATACCGACGGTATGCGGTATCTTCTCAAAGGGTTTGAATGCAGCACCACCCTTGAAGTCCACCAGCACAAAATTCACCAGAAATGGGTGGTGTGTCGTGGCAAGTCCCACAATCATAGACTGCAATAGCTCGCTTTTGCCTGCCCCTGTCGTGCCAGCGATAATACCATGTGGTCCATGCACGTTGTCGTTGAGATCGAGCCAGATGGTTTCGTCTGCATTGCGCCCAATGGGGACACGCAGCATGCCGAAGCGTGGTTGATTGCCATCGCCCCACCATTTTTCGGGGTCGAACTGATCAGCAAAGGGCATGTCGAGCAGGTCGAGCAGGCGTACATTGGTTGGAATATCGGCGGCATCATCGTCGTCGCTCACTACATGAATAGCATTCAGCATACCCGCAATCCGCCGCGCATGGTCAAGCTGTATCTTGTCTGCTGTGACGCCTTCAAGCGTATCACGTTCCACACCAATGCCAGCATAGGTAAGCATCCCTTCATCCGCAAGGCGCACGATACCCCGACACTGACTCGGAATCGCCTGTTGTTGCGCGACAAGATAAATGACCGAGACGCCAAGTTGTTCGCCGAGCTTAAAGGCATGTGTCAGAGCCGGGTGCTGTCGTACATCCACATAATCATGTACCAGCACCACAAGATGTGGTAGTGCGACGGATTGTAGCACGGTTGCGCCAGGGGTGTTGTTCTGCTCGGCTATTTTAGAGGCACGTTGACTTAACTCTTCTAACATAAAGTTCAGCAATTGAATCGCTTCATCCTCACCAACTGCCGCTAGTCGCGGCAGTTTACACCCTTTTAGAGGGGCAGTGTGGGGCAGGTCGGCAATCCACTCCCAGTCTTGTTTTTGTGAAAGGGGATAAATGCCGAGGATACGCACATCCTCTGGTGAATGATGTGTGGCAATCTGGCACAGCATTTCATGGGTGAGTGAGGCGACATCTTGTCGGCGTCCTGTAATACCCAGCGACTTTACTTTTGGCAGTGAGATACCGCAAGGAATGTCATCGACGAACGTGAACTCATTTTTGAAGCGTTGTACCTCTGTCGCTATTGGGTCAACCGACTCAACTTCTGGTATGCTCAGTGTTATGGAGAAGGGTTGTTTGCCTTTGCCGACACGGACTGCTAGAAAGTCGGGATCGTCGGGTCGGCGTTCCCAGAGATGGGCACGCTCTTGGATATGCTCTTCGAGTACATTGGGATCCGGGTCTGTGAGGAGTGCGACCAGACGTTGTTCATCGGCCTGTGCTTTTAACTGTATACGAAGCTTCGCCAATAATTTTCTATATTTCTTATCGTTGTTGCGGTTGTTGCGTCGCACCGCTTTCGCTTTTTGACGGGTGCTAATGATAGCAGTAAGTGGACCCATCACCGAAAAAACGGCCATCGGTAGCAGGAACGCGAGTTGTTGAAAAGAGGCATGGGAAACAAAGATATAGATGCCAAACATAATGCTTACGGTAAGTAAAGGCATAAGAATTGGTAGTAGACCTACAGGAGGAGGAGGTTGCTCCTTCGCAGGTGGTTTCGGCACCTCAATCGTCTCTTTCGGTGGAAGGCTGAAGATACGCGGAGGACGGTTGAATACCTCTGGCACTGCATTTGTAGCGTTCATCATCTTTGGGTCTATGTATTGTGTCTTTTGCATACCAGCTACCTTTTGCATCATGTATATAGTGTAGGGGTCTAATTCATTAGACCCTGCGAGCGACGCACAATGCTAAAGGAGGTTGGACAACGTCTACACAACCACTAACAGAGTGTATTGCCAACAGGGTGTAATAAATTAGACCCCTACAATGGGTCGATTAGAGGCTCTGATCGGCCTGCTCGAAACGGGTGGCGGTGTCTTGCAGGTGACGGCCCAGGTCTTCGCCAGTGGCGACAACACGCTCCGTTGCCGCACGCCAGTCCTGATACATCTGCTCGTAACGCTGGCGACTCACACCCTGCCAGTCGCCCTCGACCTGACCTGTGACGTTCTGAATTTGTGGCTCGATGCCATGATTGATCTGCTCATTCAATTGAACGAAAATCTGTCCGAGTTGGCGCAAGAGTTCTGTATTGATATGAATTGTGCCCATGAGTATTTTTCCTCCATATGTTTTGTGCTGAGGACAGCGTTCTTACTGTTCCACACAACTATTTTTTATTGGCAGACCCCACATACATTAGCGAGCGGTAAATAGGCATCCATGTCCGTTCGTTAGTCTGTGTTCGTCTACTCATTTGAAGTATAGAGACTGACACCAAATAGATATACGTAGATAGGTTTGAGGAAAGTTTAAGAGAAAAATAGCCCTTTTTTCTCCGTCACAGGACCAATTTTCGTGGATAACTACGTGGATAACTTTGTGGATTGCGGTGGATAAGTCGCTTATTGCGGTGGATAAGTGGGGATAACTCAAAGCGGTATTGTCTGAAGCAGTCATTTACGCTCAACGCATATTGAAAGATATCCACTTATCCACATTACCTAAAAATGAGGGACGGTTGATTTAATTGTCCTTTTAGTCTACACTTTGTGAACACGCAAAAGTGGAGAGCAACACACCAACCGACGCCGTAGGATGCTACGCCCTATTGTCGAACGTATGTGCGAATAAACGTGCTATAATGCACGGCAAAGAGCAGTACGTATGTTCCCGGTTTTCTGATATCTATAGCGTTTATTCTTTGAACCTGACTATGCTATTGTCAAAATGAATGCATAAAAGCAAGCGAACACCGTATTATTTTCTAGTAGAACATGTACTTGTAGATGGAGAGAGCTTAAAACGTGGAAAAGCTGTTACCACAAAATATCGAAGCCGAGAGTGGCGTACTCGGCAGTATCATTATCGACCCAGAGGCTATTGTGCAGGTCGCGGACTTTCTCAATGCCGAGGATTTTTACCGCGACGCCCACCGCACCATCTACGATGTTATCATTCAACTCTATGAGCAGCAGCAACCAGCCGACTTCATCACCATCTGTGACGAGCTAGAGGGACGCGGCAAACTAGAGGACGTGGGCGGTCCTAGCTATGTCACCTCGCTCATCAACCAGGTACCAACCAGTGGCAACGCCGAATACTACGGGCGTATCGTCGAGCGTACCGCCATCCTGCGTCGCCTGATTCACGCCGCTGGTGAGATTGCCGCCACCGCATATCAGGAGAGCGATGCCGATGTCGCGCTCGAAAAGGCGGAGCAACTTATTTTCAATATCAGCCAGCGTCATGCCCACGCCGACTTCTCACCTTTACGGGACATTCTCTCAGAATATATGTCTAAGCTGGACCAGCTACACGAGCGACGTGGCAGCATCGTCGGCGTCCCCACAGGTTTCGCCGACCTCGACCGTCTCACTGGAGGGCTACAACGCTCCGACCTGATTATTTTAGCCGCGCGACCCGCAATGGGAAAGTGCGTTATTTATAGAACTTTAATAGATAACCCACTTACAGGAGAGAGAAATACAGTAGAGGAATATGTAAAGCACCAAAAACCACACGTATTAGGTATCTCGGACGAAGGTAAAATACGTGTGGCAGTAATATCCCACTGGGTAGATAGCGGAGTACAACCCTGCTATCGCGTGCAAACACGCTTAGGCAGAATGGTCGAAGTCACAGGACACCATCCCTTTCTCACAGTTCAAGGATGGAAGCCACTACACAACTTGAGTGTTGGACAGCGTATAGGTATACCTACCTCTGTACCTGTCTTTGGTACTGATGAAAGCTTTACCTTAGATAAGACACGTCTCTTAGCATACTTTATCGCCGAAGGTTCGCTTACAGGTAGTTCGCCCGTATTTGTAAATGCTGATCCAGTACTTGTTGAAGACTTTAAGGATATTATCGCAAATCATTTTCCTGAATGTGTTGTAAGGCAACGAAAAAACGGTATTGCCTATACAGCATCAAGACCAGCTATAGAGATGAAGGATAAAAGAGGTCTTTCGCGTAAGAATCCAGTAGTAGCATGGTTGGAAGAAGTAGAGATGATGGGAAAACTGGCGAAAGACAAGTTTTTCCCTACTTGTGTATGGACGTGGAGCAAACGTTACCTCGCCGAGTTCCTACGTGTGCTTATGAGTTGTGACGGTTGTATCTACTCATTCAAAGGCACGCCAATCATAGAATTTACCGTCGCATCCCAGCAATTGGCATCAGATGTGAACCATGCCTTTACGCGTTTTGGCATCGTTTCTAAGTATTGCTGCAAAGGGGAGAATGCATGGCGTGTTGAAATCACTTCACCTGAAAGCGTACAGAAATATCAGCGTGAGATTGGTTGGATAGGCGAGAAAACGACGCGTTTTGCAGAGTATGAACATGCGATAACATCAAGAGGCAGCAATTATGGACATGCTCCCAAAGATGTGTGGCAGATTATACGAGCCGACGCTAAAAATCAGGGCTTGTCACTCTCGCGTCTTGCCTATGTAAGTGGGCAAACAACAAAACAGGGAAGATATGCAGAGTATCATGCTCATACTAATCAAAGCATTTCGCGTAATCGTCTTTCGGCCTTTGCAGACGCATTAGATAGCCCTACGTTACGCTTTGTTGCCAGCCCTGATATCTATTGGGACGAGATTACAGCTATCGAGCCTATCGGGAAGCATCAAGTCTACGATTTGACCGTTCCTGATGGCGCGAACTTTGTGGCGCAGGATATATTTGTACATAACACATCGCTGGCTCTATCGCTGGCTCATAATTCAGCGATTAAGCATAAGCAATCTATTGCTGTATTCAGTCTTGAGATGAGCAAGGAGCAGTTGGTGCAACGCTTTCTGTCAATGGACGCAGGCATAGACCAACAACGCTTGCGTACAGGCTGGATCGAGGATGACGAGTGGGAACGCATCATCTACGCAATGGGCACACTCTCAGAGGCAAGCATCTGGATCGACGACACGGCGGGTATCTCCACAATGGAGATGCGTAGTAAGGCACGAAGGTTACAGGCCGAGCATGGTGTTGACCTGATTATCGTTGACTATCTACAGCTTATGCAATCAACGGCTGGTGGAGCGCGTAACAAGAACCGTGAGCAAGAGATTTCTGAGATTAGCCGTAATCTCAAAGGATTGGCGCGCGAGATTAACGTGCCAGTGCTGGCATTGGCGCAGTTATCGCGTGCTGTTGAGAGCAGATCATCTAAAATACCGCAATTGTCGGATTTACGTGAAAGCGGTAGTATTGAGCAGGACTCAGACATCGTTATGTTCATTTATAGAGATGACGTGTATAATCCGGAGTCGGAGCGCAAGAATATTGCCGACATCATTATCGCCAAGCATCGTAATGGACCTGTTGGCGAAGTCAGTCTCTTTTTTCAGGCCAGCCAGACGCGCTTCCGCGATCTGGAAGTCTCACCACCAACAGAATAGCGGGGGTGAACACATATGCATAATAGAAATAATATTCATGACGACACGGCTTCTTTCGCGGGCTTTCCATCGGGAAAAAATCCGTTTGTGCCGATACCGGAGGTCTTCTTTACACAGGTGTTGCCGGAGATCGAGGACAGTGCCGAGTTGAAAATTACGCTGCACCTGTTCTGGCTGCTGGCACAAAAGCAAGGCAACCCACGCTGTACCAGTGACCGCGAACTGCTCTCTGATGCTACGCTGTTACGGAGTCTCAAACGGCGCGGCGACCCACGACCAGCCGAAGAGCGACTACGCCAGGGGCTAGAGCAGGCGGTGGCGCGTGGCACCGTCCTTCGCATTCACTTAAAACTGATGAGCGAAGGTAGAGACGGAGCCGAAACGATTACGTGGTATTTCTTTAATACACCACGCAGTCGCAAGGTGGTGGCAGAACTACAGGGAGGCGAAATGATACCTGTACGCCTGCTCAACCCAGTCGAGGAACAGCAGACAGCGCATGGACTGGAGGATAGTCAGGAAAACCTCCAAACTATAGAACAATCTACTGGAAGAGCGTATACTAGTAGTAGTAATTCAGAGCATATGGCAAGACAAACACACAATGTTCAGGTACAAATAGAACGTCCTAATATTTTTGTATTATATGAGCAAAATATCAGTTTACTCTCTCCGTTGATTGCGGAGGAACTCAAAGATGCAGCAGATCACTATCCTGCGGAATGGATTGAAGCGGCATTCCGCGAGGCAGTACAGCAGAACAAGCGAAAATGGAGTTATATCCGCGCCATTTTACGGCGTTGGGAAACGGAAGGCAGGCAAGCATGGAACGCCTGAATGATATCATGGGCAGGTCGGCACAACGACGCCAGCATTATTCTGAACAACGGTCGTCCACGCATAATCAGCCCATGCCACCGAGTCAGCAAGGGCAACGACCAGTGTCACAACAACAACCGCAGCCACACTCGCGTCCGCCACTTCGTGAGCAGAACGCGCGTCTGGGTCAGCAACGTCCGTATACGGCACAAAGCCAGGAAGCGCCTTCCGCGCCTACGCGCATCTCACAGGAACCAACCAGCTATGAAGGACATAGCTATGGACCGCCATCTGGCACACGTCCGCCGCAACAGTCTAATCAGTCACAACGCTTAGACACGAATAGACCTGCCGCCTATCAGCCGCAACGTTCAGAGCGACAAGCTGCACAGCAAGCGCAGGTCGTACATCCATTACACACACGACTAGTGCATAGCTATCGTCATGCCGATGAATATGCAATTTCGCCCGTTGTGCAGGCAGATGTCGTGGAGGATTGGAACGACGACGAGGATGAAGAGACGGGTATGCAATATGGTGACTGGGAAGAGGGTGAAAGCGAAGTCATTGCCTATCAGCGTCCTGCCGTCGCAGAGCCAAAGATACCGACAAGGGGTAGTGTTTCCAGTCGCCCCGTAAACGACCATGAGCAAGTCTACCATCCCTTAGTGACACGGGAGTTGGCACGTCCATCGAGTACAGAGGCTCAGGCATATGCGACACGCTCTTTTCGAGACGTACCATCCGCACAACCGCCTACACCACCAACACGCGTGCAGGAGGTTCAACACCATCGCACTACGCAGCCACTCGACCCACGCATTATTCCTGAGGCGGGGCGTGGGCGATATGTGACGCACGAGCAAACGCAGATGCAGCAACGACCATTACGCCAGATTATGCCACAACAGAAGGCGCAAGTACGCGAGCAGGCAGTGATGCCTTATACACCTGCATCACTGCCGCAGGTCGCACCACCAGCACCTGCGAAAAGCGTCTGCCCACGTTGTAAAGGTGCGGGCTATCTGCGAGCGAACGTTCCGTTTGGTCATCCAAACTTTGGCAAGCCTATCGCCTGTGAGTGTAAAGAAGCTGAAAAGAAAGAGAAGCGACGCCAGCAACTGCTAGAGTTATCGGACTTGAGTGCCTTCCGTTCTAAGAGTCTCACCAACTTCAGCACACACTACCCTGGCATGCATCCCGCAGTGCAAGAAGCATTTGAAGTCGCACAAGACTATGCTCAAGACCCTTACGGTTGGCTTCTACTCGTTGGCCCTAACGGTTGTGGGAAAACACATTTAGCGGCGGCGATTGCTAACACATGTCTGGATAGCGGCTCAATGGTTCTCTTTGCCGTTGTACCAGACTTACTGGCGCATCTGCGTGCCGCGTTCGCACCCACCGCGCCAGAAGGCTATGACCAACTGTTCGCCAAGATGCGTGAGGCTGAGTTGCTCGTTTTGGATGACCTGGGGGCGCATCAAAGTTCGCCATGGGCCAGTGAGAAGCTGTTTCAGCTATTGAACTACCGCTATAACTCACAGTATCCAACCGTGATTACGGCCAATAAAAGCGGTCTCGCTAGCATTGACGACCGCGTGCTTTCGCGCTTGAGCGATGTAAGTCTCGTCAATAGCGTCATCATGAATGGAGCGCAAGACTACCGCCGCCGTAACCCCAGAAGAGACTAATTGAAAAGAAGGGTAACAATCAGCTAGAAGTAGTTCGGTCTATGAACAAGTTAAGCTTGTTCATAGACCGAACTACTTCTAGCACTCTTTCTTTTTTCGTAGCCGTTCAGGATTCATCAAAAGCTGACCTTGCCTTTGGCGTGCTTTTGGGGTACGGTGAGAGGTATGCAAGCCTTTCCAGAGTAGGTGATGCAATTAAGAAACGAGGTGCGTCTGCTTCGCTTGGACAAAGACCGACTCACGCACGCCCATCACACCCAAAAGCAAACGGCGGAGCGATTCGCCAAACGGGTCAAAGAACAAGCCAAACGGATCAAGGAACTCGAACGCGAGAACGAGCAGCTCAAACAGGAGCGAGAGCAGTCCAGCACGACCAAGAACCGCTATCACGTCGCCCTCTTCGATCATGGCAACGCGCCGCGCACCCCAAGACGGGAGCCAAGAAGAACAAAGGGGCAAGCAGGGCATGCTGATACCACTCGAGAAAGCCATCAACAGCCCCACGAGGGGGAGACACAGCACCTCTTTGCACCAACCTGTGGCGCGTGTGGGCAGGGGCTGGCTCGTGTGAAGGCCACTCGCGGCAAAGCGTTGGTGGATAGTGTCCTGCACCCGCAGGTGTTCAACGTGCTGCTGGAGAGTGAGCGAGAGTGGTGTGGGCACGGTCACCGGGAAGTGGTGGCCCGTGATGCGAGGTCGTTGCCGTTTACCGAATATGGCCTCAACGTCTTTCTGCTGGTGATGGGGCTGCGTTTTCGCAGTCACGCCTCCCTTGCCAATATCGGCAGTGTGCTTGTGATCAGTCATGGACTCAGCATCTCGAAATCGAGTCTGTGCAATCTGCTGGCTCAGGCCAAGCGGTACCTGCATGGACACGATGACCAGCTCAGCGCGGCAGTCCGAGCCGGAGAGCTGATGTACGCTGACGAGACCGGCTGGGTGGGCAATGGGCAACAAGCGTGGATGTGGCTCATGGGCAATGAGCCGGTGAGGATCTCCTTCGCCGCCGAGAGTCGAGGAGGGGGCATTGCACGTGACCTGTATGGCGAGAGCCAGGCTCTGTGTCTGCATGACGGGTATGCGGCCTACACCAACGCCCTTCCTCAGCCCAAGCACCTGTAGTGCTGGGCACCTCTGCTGCGCCTTGCTCATGAGGAAACCCTCTTCGAGCCGCCAGAGTCGCAAGCGGCGTGGGTGAGAGAGCAGTTGGTGCGGGTCTATCAGCTCAAACACGACGGGTCGGTCTCTGACTCAGCAGAGCTGGAAGGACG
>JAABVA010003832.1_pt1 | contig 14124 bp, 21 predicted proteins | sample 5560331 | NCBI WGS metagenome assembly JAABVA01 (sample SAMN12812661, study PRJNA571458) | rock metagenome | isolation source: Antarctica rocks | place: Antarctica: Victoria Land, Mt New Zealand sud | collected 2016-01-07 | reverse complement strand
TGTCCCAGCGCTCCACCACAACACCCGGGCAGCGCACGATCCTGAGAGCTCTCAAGCTCGAAGAACCGCCACGGTTCCAGGACTTCACACTGCCCGACCCTGGCTGACCCGGCACTCAGCCAACCCGACGTAGTAACACGATCCTTCGCGCCCCGCCGTGCCTTTCAGCAGGTCAAGCACCAGATCCGCACCACCATGTGCCTGCGATCTTCGGAAGTCCGGCCAGATTTCGCAGGCCGCTGACGACTAACGGGGCTTCTAACACTGGTTCCTTGCGTACGCCTGTCCGTCTCCGCTGGCGGGCACGAGCCGTCTGGTGGTAACGACCCGCCCCTACGTTGTCGAGGCTGCTCCCAACCGTCGTCCCTGACCCGGAACACGGCCTGCCTCCAGCGTCAGCCCGTCGCTGCGACGACGGACGGCGGATCTCTCATCCACTCACTCCTCAGCGCCTCGTGGCGCACGGCTCTTTTCATCCACGCACAGCACGACAGCCTTCTGTGGCGGGTTCAGGTAGAGCCCGACGACGTCGCGGACCTTGGCGTCGAGCTCGGGGTCGGTGGAGAACTTGAACGTCTGCGACCGCCAGGGTTGCAGGCCGTACTCGCGCCACACGTCGGCGACCTTGACGTTGGAAAGGCCCAGCTCTCGTGCCAGCAGCCGGCTTGACCAGTGCGTCACCCCCAGCCGGGCCGGCGGCGGCTCCAGCGTGCGCAGCACGATCGCCACGTCGTCGGTCGTGCGCGGCTTGCCGGCCTTGTGCCGGTCAGCCAGCCCGCCGAGGCCTTCTGCTGCGTAGCGCCGCTTCCAGGCGATCACCGTCGGCCTGCTCACCCCGACCCGGCGCACGATCTCCGCGGTCCCCAACCCGTCCGCGGCCAGCAGCACGATCCGCGCCCGCTGCGCCAGACCCGCCCGGATCGAAGGCGCCCGAAGCAGGACTCGAGCTCCTTACGGTCGCTCGGCGGCACCTGCACAGACACAGTCAGCGACATAAGCCATTGTCCGAAAATAGCCAACCGAGGTAAAGACAACACGCTCACGCGACACTAGGTCTCCAATGAAGTCGGGCTTGTTCGCGAGACTGGTAACGGCGCCCATCAGCGCCCGGTCGACGTCGGGGGTCAGTGCCCGGGGCAGCGGCTCGGGCAGCCGGGGGATGTCGGCGGTGAACAGCAGCCGCCGGCTGGGGGCAGATGCCCAGCCCCAGCAGGCAATGTCGTCGAAGAACACCCGCAGGTCGACCACGTCGTGGTGGAACTGGCTCAGCGAGACAGTCCGGCCGGCGCCGTTGGCGCCGCGCCACGGCCGGTGCCGTGCCCAGGCCAGGAACGGCTCGACGTGGGTGGCCCGGTCGAGCTGGTCGAGCCGGCGGACCTGCGGCTGGTGTTCGGCGAGGTAGTCGCAGAACACCATGACTGTCTTGATCCGGGCCTGGACCGACGCCGGTAGCAGCGTGGTGGACGATGTCATTGCGTAGCGGATGACCTCACCTCTGATGTCGGGCTGGATGATCGCAGCGGCGAGCTCGGCCGGGCTGCGGCGCCCCGGTCCGCCTTGACGCGGCGGGGCTGCCAGCATCCCCAACTGGTAGCAGGCTTCCTGCAGGGCGAACAGCCGGGTGCGGGCATGATGGCGCGCCGAGGCCGACACCGCCGCCAGGCCGTCGAGCGCACCGAGCAGGGCGAGGAAGTCCTGCTCGGCCAACTGCATCGGTTCCTTGCCGGTCACAAACAGATGGTGCAGGCGGCCAACACGCTGACCTACTGGGTCCAGTTCTCGCTCCACCCCAGGGCCTTTCCGGCGCCGGCGAGGCGAGCGACGCCGTCGCTGTGACGCTCGGCCCAGAGCGCAGGTAGGTCCACCCCGCCCGGCTTGGCCAGCAGCAGCTCCAGGTCGGGGATCAGATGGCCCTCGAGCACACACCAGGACAGCAACGGCCAGCAATTGCTGCGCTGCAGGTCGACGAGCCTGGCCGCGGTCGGACGGGCCATCCAGGCCGCCAGGTCCGGGTAGCAGTCAAGGAAGCTGGCGGCAGCCCGCCGCCGGGCCCGACCGAGGCGCCCATCGATTGGCAGTGCCCGCACGTGTTGGTCATAGCAGGCGAGCAGGTCTGCCCAGACCGGCGCCGGCGCCGTTCCGGCTGCGGTGAAGCTCGTCGCTGCGACGCCTGTCGGGCGGCGGCGTACTGCAAAGCCAGCGTCTGCGGCGACAGGTGCACGTAGCCGGCGGTGGTCTCCGGGCTGGCATGCCCCATCAGCTCCCGCAGCACGAGCAGGTCGATACCGGCCGCGGCGAGCTCAGTGCCGTAGGTGTGGCGCAGCCGGTGCGGACGCACCCGCGTGGCCCCCGACCGAGACCGGTGGGTGCGAAAGATGCGCCGCATTCCCGGCTCGGTCATCGCCTGGCCGGCGCTCGGCCCGCGCAGCACCACGAAGCACTGCGGGGTCAGGCATCCCGCCGGCCGATCCTCGCGCAGGTAGCCGGCCAACTCGGTGAAAACGGCCGGTTCACCAGCACCACTCGCACCCGGCTGCCCTTGCCGACGATCATCACCCGCCGCCGGCCCATGTCCACGTCCGCCAGCAGCACGCCGCGGACCTCGCCCGAGCGCAGTCCGCCGAGCAGCATCAGCAGCGCCATCGCCCGGTCGCGGTGCGTGCCCAGGTCGCCGATGAACGTCTCCACCTCAGACAGCGGCAGGCTCTCGGGCAGCCGACGGGGCTGGCGGACCAGCCGGCCGCCGCCCGTGGCCGCCGCGCCGGCACGTGCCCGAGCAGGCCGCGGCCCGCCGCAACCCGGAGCTGCGCCGCGAGGAAGGCACCGGGTTGTCCGACCGCACCTCCCGGATGACCGCGTACTCCAACAGGCCCCGCACCGCCGAGATCCGCCGGTTCACCGTCGCCGTCGCCCGACAGCAGGTGTCCCTCGATGCTCTGTTCCACCCGCAGGTCCATACGCCCTCCCCGGAGGCCGGCCAGCTCGAGTGTTGACGTCCTCCAGAGTCAGTAGTGGGACCCCGTGCCGGTGGGCGAGTCCAGCTCTGGAGGGCCGGTTAACCGATAACGTGCGCGACCGGCTGCCCGAGCGGCTGCGCTCCACGGTGGCCAAACGGATGCGCGCGGCTTACCACGCCGACTCCGTCCTCGACGCCGAAGCCCAGCTCACCGCGTTGGCCCGCGAGCTGGACAAGACCCACCCCGGCGCCGCCCCCAGCCTCCGGGAGGGCTTGGAGGAGACGCTGACCGTGCTCCGCCTGGGCCTGCCGCCCACGCTGGCGCGGACGTTTCGCTCGACGAACGCGATCGAGTCGATGATCTCCATCTGCCGTGATCACGTCCGCAACGTCAAGCACTGGCGAGACGGGCAGATGGCGCTGCGGTGGTCCGTCGCCGGCATGCTCGAGGCCGGCAAGCAGTTCCGCCGGGTCAAACGGTCACCTGCATCTGGCGAAGCTGCGTGCGGCGCTCGATGCCGAAATCGCCGTAACCGTCCTACCCGCACTGCATGATGAGGAGGTCGTCGCAGCCTGACGCACAACGGGCCGCCACCGAAGTTCTACTGGACCTGGGACATCCTCGTCCCTCTAAATCCCGGGGGTATTCGTGGGTGAATCTTTAGAAGTCGCGTCTCCATCTCCCTACCGTGATGTTTGAGGTTGCCAGGTCTCCTGTTCCCGCCAGGGAAGGCCGGTCTGTTGGCGTTCGAGGCTGCGCGGAAGCATCCGTTCGCGGACCGGTGGTGGCGGCGGCGGTCGGGTCCGGCCGGCCTTGCGCAGCTCGTTGTAGGTGAGGGCGACCTCTACGTCGCCGGCGAGCCGGTCCCGACCGGGGCGCACTATGCCCGACCGGAAGCGGTGCAGCATCGCCCACGCGGTCTGGTAGGAGCCGAACTGCATTTCGCGCTGCAGCTCGGTCGCGGAAATGCCGCCCTTGCCGCTTGTCAGGTGCCAGGCCGCAGAAAACCAGACCGTCAGCGGCGTCCTGGTGCCATGCAGGATCGTCCCCGCCGTCGCCGACACGCGCCGGTCGCAACCCGCGCAGCGCCATCGACGATCCGACGCCCGCCAGCCCTCGATCGACTCGCACCACGGACACACGAAGCCCTCAGGCCAACGCAACCAGTCGAGGTAGTCCAGGCACTTCCAGTCCTCATCGAACCACGCACGCAAATCTGCGCAGGACTTCGGATAGTCCCGACCAGCGAGCAGCGCCACACCTGAACCGTACGGCGGCGAGATGGAGACCCCACTTCTTTAGAATCATTGGACGACGAGGAAGCTAAGAGTGTAACTGGAAGGACAGGACGAGAACGTTGCCCGCTGGTGCTCGTTGAATTGGAGTTAAGCTGGAGGGCATTTGTTTGTTCCGAAAGAGTACTGTGAGTTACAACCGCAGCAGACGCCGGGCTATATCGAGGAACAACCCGGAACTGCTCGTAAATGGAGCGCGGCTGTAGCCGGAGGAGGCTCGACGACTAGTCAACGCGATGGGCTTTGGCCAGCGTGCACGGGCAAGTATCGGCCTGAACTGCACTACTCGCGTAGAAAAGCGCGGATGTCGCTGAGAGCCCAATCAAGCTCACGATGGAGCAGGGCGGTCACACAGGTTGGGCCACCTGTCCCCAGTGGTGACGGCGGTTCGTCAGCCGGCTGTCCGTGTTCGGGCGACGGGGTGCACCGGCGGGGCGTTGCTATCGAGGCGTCGCTCCCGTAGCGTCGCGCTGGGTGAACGCGTTACGGTCAGGGGTCTCCAACTCGCGTGGGCAAGAGCACATCCCTGCCGTAGGCTTTGCCCGGGATGCTGAGGTCTGGGGTTGCGACAGTTGGCCAAACATATCTGTGCGTGAGAACGCGATGTTTAGGAGAGTGACATGATGGCGCAGGCGGGTATGGGCATGTCCTTGTCGGAGTCGGTCTTCGACCGGCTGCTGCGCGAGCGGATCATCTTCTTGGGCGGGCCGGTGGACGACGACTCGGCGAACAGGATTGGTGGGCAGTTGCTACTGTTGGCCGCAGAAGATCCTGGCAGAGATATCAACCTGTATATCAACTCCCCCGGTGGGTCCGTCTCCGCCGGGATGGCGATTTATGACATTATGCAATGGGTCAGTTGCGATGTAGCTACCTTCGCTATCGGACTTGCGGCCTCGATGGGCCAATTCCTTTTGTGCGCAGGAACGTCCGATAAGCGCTTTGCGCTTCGTTACTCCGAGATCATGATGCATCAGCCCTCGGGCGGATTCGGCGGGACAGCGGCTGATATCGCTGTGCAAGCTGAGCATATGCTGCACGTCAAAAAGACAATGACTGAGCGAATCGCCTATCATTGCGGGCAATCCTACGAGCAGATAGCGGAAGACGCTGATCGAGACCGCTGGTTCACTGCAGAGGAAGCAAGGCAGTACGGTATTGTTGACCACATTATATCTCGATCGGAACAGGCCGGAGGAACTGCCAGCCCTGGTGTAGTAAGTTAGCGGTAGCCGCAACCCCGTGTGGGTGACTCAGTCTCATAGTCGCGGTGTATTTGTTACCTCACTGAGGTGCTTGCTCGCGCGCGCTCGGGGGTCTTGTCTGTCAGGAGCCGAGGTCAGCATTGCGTCCCGTTTCCGTATGCCCCAGAATGCCGACGACTACAGAGCGGCAAACCTGCGTGCGCGCATGGTCGCAGCGCGCTTTCGGGCCATCACGAGACCCGCCTGAATCTCGTTCAGTCGTGTACCGCTTGTGGCGCGTCAGATCACGGAGCGCCATCATTCAGGGTGCTGCGAGGTGCAGGTAAGCATTTCGCATTCAGGCGGAGTCGTGGGCGCGGCAGTTAGCGACCGACCTTTCGGACTTGATGTCGAGAGCGGGTGTTCCTCGACGATGGCGGTTGGCTTAGTCGCATCATTCCTGTCGCCACGAGAGCAGTCAAGAATAGACCAACGGTAGCGATCCGTCTTGCACGGTACTCTGACATTGGTTTATAAAGGAGTCGCTCATCAAGGCCGGCGTGGGCTCCTTAGGCTCTATGTCATCAATCGGCTTGACTGCGAGGCTTGGCCGGAGAAAGTCTTAACGACTTCGCTTGGAACGGGTGGTTGTGTACGAAGTTGGTCTTCTGAGAAACTGAAAGTAGAAGCGAGCATTGTGTCCCGCCGGACTCCTACGCCTGGTAGAGTCACTGGGGTACGTTCGCGAGGGGCGATGAGCCCCTCCCGTCCTGTTCTACCTGCGTTCGTCCATGTTGCTGACACATGCCGCCGCAGGTTCCCGCCCGGCACCGCGCCCACGCCCGCGTCGAGGACCGGATCCGCTGCGCCAAGAACACCGGCTTGGCCCACCTGCCGTCCCGGCAGCTCAACGTCAACACCGTCTGGGTCGAGCTCGTCAGCCTCGCCTGCAACCTACTCGCCTGGACCCGGCTGCTGCTCCTCGACGGCGCTCTGGCCACTGCCGAGCCCAACAGCTGCGCTACCGGCTGCTGCACGTCGCCGCCCGCCTGGTCCGCAGCGGACGACGACTGCAGCTCCGGATCGACCGCAACTGGCCCTGGAAAGACGCGCTCGTCAACGCCTTCACCCGGCTCATCACCCTGCCGCAGCCGGCCCACTGACCGCGCGAACTCTCACCCCTACGAACCCGACGGACAAGCCGGCGATCCGGCCGGCCGCTTCCGCCTGACCAAAATCAGATCAAGCCCGAACGGCTAACGGTCTTCCACTCGAACGGCTACCGAAAGACCCGGGTTAACGTGGTGGTACGCGGCGGCGGCTGCGATGGCGAGCCAGGATACGGCGCTGGTAGTTGGCCTGGCTGCGAAGTCGCGGGCGGTCCGCTTGATGACTTTTATGTTGGTGTTGTAGCCCTCGGTCCTGGCGTTGGTGAGCCGCAGCCGCAGGAGCGCCTCGACCGCTGGTGCCCAAGTCTCGATGGTGGTGGCCAGGCGGGTCAGCTCGCCGATGTCGACCTGCGCGGCGTGAAGCTCGAACGGCTCGAGACGTTTGCGGATCTCAGAGGGCCGAGCGCCTCCTTCGATGGCGCTCAGCAGGTGGCGTAGGAATTCTTTCCTTTGACCGGCCCAGGCGGTTAAGACCCAGTGTCGCGTGAACGAGGTTCTTTTACTTGGGCGACAGTGGTCGAGTAGTTGGTCCGCGGGTTTGGTCCAGACGAAGGGTGTGCAGCGTTCGTTCCAGCCGTCAATGAAGGCGCCGATGGCGCCGATTCACAGCAGCGCTGAGGCCCTGCACCGCTCCACCAGACCGTCCTCGCCGCCGAGCTGCCCGAGGCCACCCGGCTCGCACACACCCGTGATGCCTGGTGGCCCGAGATCCTCGGCTTCTTTCTTACCCGGCACACCAACACCGGCACCGAAGCCACCAACCGCATGATCAAAGACGCAGGACGGATGGCGTTCGGGTTCCGTAACCTCGACCACCACGCCGCCGAGTACGGTTCCACTGCACTCGGCGATCACGTCGAGACGCCAGTGCCAAAGGGTTAATTCCCCCTCAACTTTGAAGAGCCGCCAAGCTCGGCCGCTGCCTTTAGCTGATCGCCCAGGTGCCCTCCGTGCGGTTCAGGCCGAGCGCGAGTAGGCGGCGCAGGTTCAGCGCGGCAGTGCGGTGGTGGAGCCAGGCGTCGTTCTTGACGGTGCCGCGGTAGCGGAGCCGACGGTTGCCGCGGGTGAGCCAGGCGATGCTGCGTTCGACCATGGGCCGGTGCTGTCGGTAGTGGCAAGCACCGCCGGGTCGGCGAACCGCATCCGGTGGGCTTGCTGCGAAGCGTCGTGCTGGTGCAGCAGCACGGTCCTGCCGGCGGAGCTGGTCGTGCACCGCTCCCGCAGCGGGCAGCCGGCGCAGCGGCGGCCGAACTTCGCCGACCGCTTCACGGGGGTGAAGGTGACGGTCTGCCCTGCCGGGCAGGTGATCGTGCGGGCGACTTCGTCGACGGGGAAGTCGCTGGTCGTGAACCCGCCGGGAATGGGGTGACGCAACGGCCACGGCTTGATCGTCGCGATGTGCTCGGCGTCGCGGAGCTCGGCGAGCATCGCCCCAGTGCCGTAGGCCGAGTCGGCCAGCACTTCGACCGGCTGGGGCTCGATGGCCAGCAGCTCGATCCCGACCCGCGGCGTCGCCGGAGCCGTCTCCGCTGGCCTTGCCCAACCGGCAGTCGGTGACCAGCCCGGTCTCTGCCTCGACCGCGATGTGTGCCTTGAACCCGTCCTGGCAGCGGGCGACCCTCTCGTGGGCGTGCCGAGCGTCCGGGTCGTGTACCCAGATGACCCGGTCGGCGGCGACCCGACGGGCGATCCGCCACGACCGACCCTCTGGCGTGTCCGAGCCGTCGATCCATTCGACGTCCTGGCGATCAGCGCCAGCAAAGCCAGCGCCTCGGACTGCTTCGCATCCCGCTCGAGTTCGGGCAGGCCGCCGAGCAGCCGGTGCGCGTCAGCGACAAGCGCGTTCACCAGGGCGGCGCGGGCCGCCTCGTCGTCCCAGGCGATCGTCGGCTTACCGGGATCGTCGTAGTCGTGCGCCGAACACACCTCGCCGATCACCGCGGCGGCGTCGGGCACGTCGCGGCGGACCCGGCGGATCGCCGCGATCAGCTGCGTCACGGTGTCCTGGGTCGCGACCGCGTCGTCAAGCACGGTCGAGTCCAACGCTCGCCGCGTCTTACCTTTCAGCACGCCGGTCTCGGCCACCACCTGCCGGACCACCTCAAAGATCCGGTTCGGTCGGTCCGAGGCGGCCAGCCGGCGACGCCAGTAGGTCAACGTCGTCGGATGAAACGACGTCGCCTCCATCGCCAGGCCGACCGCGGCCTTCCACCGCAGGTCAAACGTCACCGCCTCCGCCGCCTCCCGACCGGAAAGGACGTGCAGCGACTGGAGCATGATCACCCTCGCGACCACATCCGCCGGAACCGAGGGCCGGCCACGAGCCGACCGGAACAGATCGGCGAACGACTCGTCTGGGAAACAGCTCTCCTCGATGCCTCGCCAGGAACGCGAACACGCTGTCTGTCGGCAGCAGATGCCCCGCCCACGCCTCAACATCACCGAACTGACCGCTGATCTTCCGACTGACCCTGCACCAGAAGATCGTCCTGCCGCGGCACCGCGTCCGGCGAGCCGACACCCGCCTTGTTCAGCAGGCCCCCTAGAGCCGAAGCCCGACCTGGTCGACCGCGACCAGCGTGTGGGTCTTCTTGTGGGCGTCTACCCCGATCGCGATCATGGGCGCTGTCCTTTCGCTCTCCTTGGTCATGAGGTCGGCCGGCGCCCGCAGCGGAGGGCACGCCTCAATCGGGCTCGAGGCACGCTCCTCTCAAGCCAAACCACCGCGGTCGACGGTCGACGCGACCGGGCCGCACATCGGGACCAGCCACGGCAAGCGCCGGGCAGCGAACAAACGAGCAACCCGGCCGCGTCGACCACCAGCCTGGACGCAACCGCGCCCAGCTCGACGCATCACGGCGGCCCTTAGGGTGACATTGACACACGAGGAAACCCGACGCCGCCAGCAGGATCTACTGGGCACTTTGCCGTCGGGCACGCCCGCCAGGATCTGGCATTGCGTCACTCTCCCGTGGCTTCAATGCCTGCACCGAACCTGAGGCGATTCACCACTGCCCCGCACCTGCACCTACGTCGCCCGCCGCGCCGCGCAGGGACTGAACAACCGCGAGATCACCCGCTGCCTCATGCGCTACCTCGCCCGGGAGATCTACGACATCATCAATCCCCTGCCCAGCCAGCGAGGTCGGAGCAGCCGGTTGACACCCATAGCCAAGCACGCGTCTGCTCTTGCGCGTGCTGAGGCACCTGTGTACCGTCAATTTCGCGTTGCTGAAGATCAGCCCTCCATGAAACACGGTGCTAGCTGCCGTGCACGCAAGATCGATTCTGAGTGAGGTGGTAGGTTGAGGCTCGTACCCGACGCGACACCGTTCGACTTAATTTCTGTCGTCCTGGCCCAGGTTCTCTTCGCGATGCGGCCACGCTTTGCCGACACGCCGGTTTTCGAGTGCGTCCTTACTCGGCCCTTTCGGGAGGCATCTGTCATGAATCCCTACCTGCAGCATCCTGCGGTCTGGCTGTAACGGGCGGCTTGGCTCCAGCCTCGCTGATGCGCATGCGATGAGGCGGCTCGGCGACTAACGGGTACTCCCGCGCCCTCTCCCTGGGACTTAGAATTCAACGGTTGGTCGGAGTGGGGCCTCACACTTGAGTTATTTCCTAGGGGGGAACACCTTGCGGGACGGATGTGCGGAAGGCGTAATGTCATACGAGGGTAGATTTAGACGCACTTAGTTGGCGAAGTATCGAGGTCGTCAGTATCGTTCATCTCGCGACTTATGAGGCAGGCTCAGTAGTGGAGAGAATTCGCGTGACTGATAGCGAGCACCCACTTTACAGACCAACGGGAGAGGTAGGTGAGACGTCGTGTGCTCTCTGCGGGGCAGTCGAGATTGAGGCAGCGTTGAATAGGATTTGGTGTGAAGTTCTCCAGACGGACAACGTCGATTCTATGGATAACTTCTTCGCACTAGGCGGTCATTCGCTCAAGGCGATGCAAGTTGTCGTGCGCGCAAGACGAGAGCTGCGCAGCGAAGCCGTCACGCTCGCTGACGTCTTTAGGTCTCCGAATCTTAAGAGCCTTGCGGAGACGCTGGAAAAGCGAGCGTCTGAGTAATTCGGTGAGAATGTGCTCTGCGGTACGCGACCCAGTGCGAGGGATCGCGGACTGATCTGAGGGCCGTGACGTCCGTACGAGTGGCGAACTCGGCAGTCACCGAGTATTCGACTACAGGCGACGAGCGTTCGGAGAGAATCAGCTGGTTCACGAGAGGTCCGGCCTTGACAGACGAAGATGAGGCTCTCGTTCTCGTCGTAATCAACGACGAAGAACAATACAGTATTTGGCCGGCCGACCGAAGTGTCCCGTCGGGCTGGTGCGCGGTTACCAGCCCAGCAAGTCGTGAATGGTCGCTCGACTACATCGAGGCCACGTGGACGGACATGCGACCACGCTCTGCCCGCGGAGAGCAGTGACGGATTTTCGGGCCAGCCTCTTCAACATGGAGAATTGCGGGGCTTCGGAGCGGGACGGATCGTACCTTGCAGTTGAGTGACGGGTAATCGTAGGCATGTCGCGTACGCATCTCCACCAAAACCTAGACCGGGGGTGCGGATCGGCCAGCAGCCTGATCGTCGACGCACGGGACGTGCTTTGCATGCCCGATCTCGAATCAGGGGTCGGTCCGCGGGAGTAAGGCGGTCACGGTCCTCCTTGTGGCACTCAGAGTCGCGATCCGCCCGAGAGACACGCTGAGGCCAACTGGCCATGCGGCTCACACCTGCACTCTGGAACTGCTTGGATTTGATGGCCTCAGCAACCGCATGGATGGTTGCCGAATCCAGGACTGTAGAGGAGTCATCGAGTGACCTACGTGACGATCGGCAGCCGTCGAGTCGCAGTCGGCGCAGCCCTTGACCCCTTCGAAAGGGCGACGGCGCTTCCCCGTGAGTTCTACCTAGAGCAGGCTATTTATGAGCTGGAGGAGCTGCGCGTGATGCGAGCTCACTGGTTGCCGCTCGCGCGCGTTGAGGAAGTTAGCAGGCCTGGGGACTTCGTATCGAAAGAGCTCCTCGGCGACCAGTTGGTAGTCGCCCATGATCTCGTTGGCGACATCCGAGTCCTCTCGAACGTCTGTCGCCACAGAGGTATGCCGCTTGTGGACGGGAGCGGCAATAGTCGGCTGCTCCGATGCCCCTATCACCTCTGGACCTATCACTTAGACGGCGCGCTTAGCGGAGCCCCACTAATGGGTCAGAGTTTCGACCGAACGTCGGTGTGCCTACCTGTGATACGCCACGAGATCTGGAACGGATGGATCATGGTAAACCTGGATGGCTGCGCGGGATCTCTGGGGGAGCGCTTGGGTCGCCTTAGTCAGTCGCTATCGGACTGGGGTTTCGACCGTCTGGTGCTGGCCGGGTCTCGAACATACGATTGCGACTGGAATTGGAAAATCATCATCGACAACTTCAGTGAGTATTATCACCATCTGGGGTTACACCGGGAAAGCCTGGAGCCGTTCTTACCCGCGAGGGAAGGCTCTTGCCTCGAGAACTCGGGGGAACCCTGGAGTTCGAGCACCATCGGGTGTTCGAGCGATTATGTCTCGCTGCAGGGGACATCGATGAGCGGACTCGACGACACTCGGTCCCGGGAAATGCAGGTCTTCAATGTTTTTCCGCTGCTCTGTGCTGGTGCCCAGCCAAGCTCAGCCTTTTGGATGCAGGTCCAGCCGAAGGGAGTCGCGCGCACGATCGTGACGTGGCACGTCCTCGTTCGGCCGGAACGCATTGATGCCCCAGACCTGCGTGTTTTCGTAGAGGACAGCCTTCGAGCCATAGACGTTTTACAGAGTGAAGATAGTGCGGCCTGTCGCGGGGTGCAAGCCGGAATTCGCAGCACCACGTACTCGCCGGGTATGTTTGCTCCTTTGGAGCTTCCCATTTGGCAGTTGCAGCGTTGGCTACTTCACAGGCTGGCCGAGGATACGGCTCGATTGAGGGAGGACTGATGCACCGTTGGGCAGTCTTCGTGGACTCGATTGGCGTGGTCAACGGGCGGGGCCATGAGACGCTTTTCAACAAGAGACGGCTGTGAATGCGAAGGCGGAAGTCGGACCGCCTCACAGGGAGAACCTGACGATGGTAATCTGAAGCAAGCCGAGAAGACGCCACTCGCCACGGCGGTCAGTGTTGGCGAGACCGAGATGACCTACGCCGAGATTAGCGGCCAGGCCGAGTTGCTGGCGGAGACGTTCCGCGCGCTTGGGGTCCGCCGTGAGACGTGTGTCGGTGTTGTCGCAACGCGGTCCGCCGAGACCGTTGTGGCTTTTCTGGGTGTACTTCTGTCCGCGGTGCTTACGTTCCCATCCCGGTTAATTGTCCCCGCCAAAGAGTCTGGCCATTCTGACCGGCGCGGGAATTAAGCTGGTAACCGGTGCGGTCGGCTCAGCGTTGCCGTCCTCGGAGTCGTATACTTCTGTCCCGCTACCGACAGTGTCCTCACCTGGCTCGGATAGCGTAGTTCTGCCTTCACCTCAGCGAGGAGACGCGGCGTATGTCGTCTTCACGTCTGGCTCCACGGGTAAACCAAAGGGCGTGCTGGTCAGCCACGAGGCTCTAGCAGCCTCAACAGGGGCGCGTGACGAAGTCTATCCCAATGCAGAGATTCGTATCTCGTGACTGCACCCCTCGAAGTGGACCCGGCAATTGCTGGGCTCTACTTCCCACTATGCGCAGGTGGCCGTGTGGTGCTACCCGAGGGCGAGGAGTTGTCTGCTATCCAGTTGCTCGCCGAGCTTATTGAGAGAGCTGACGTCACGCATTCGACGGCTTGCCCTCTCAGTACGCTGCTCTCCTCGAATACCAGCCGGAGTCGCTTGCTGGCATCAAGTGCGTAATCCTCGGAGGTGAGTCACTGTCGTCTGATGTCGTCGATCAGCACTGGACTAAGGTGGGTCACACAAGCTACCTTGCATAACGAATATGGCCCACCGAGGCGACCGTCTGGTGTACTTCCCATGCCTGCCTCCCTGGGGAGCTGGCATCATGCCCCCCGATTGGGCGTCCCATGCCGAGGGCGCGAGTCCGGGTGGTTGGAGATAACCTCGAGGAGGCTTCCGAACGTGACTCAGGCCCGATTGTCGTTGGCGGGGTGGGTCTGGCTCGGGGTTACGTACAGCGGCCTGGCCTCACGGCGTCCGCCTTCGTGCCCGACCCGTGCGTCCCCGGAGCACGCATGTATTTGACCGGGGACCTTGCCCACATCGACCGAGCGGCTGCCTGGGCTTCCACGGTCGCGCGGACGGCCTCGTTAAGGTTCGCGGTCTTAGGGTGGACCAGTGTCCTGCGCCCTTCATCCGATAGCGAGTTGTAAAATCGGGCGTGCCGAGAACGGGTCGTCCGAAGGCGCTGTTGGAGCTCTCGGGGAGGAGCGTGAGCAGCTTTCGCGATGGGCTCGGCGGCGCAAGTCGTCCCAGGCGCTGGCGTTGCGGTCAAGGATCGTGCTCGGCTGCGCGCAGGGGTTGAGCAACAAAGACGTTGCCGCGCGGGAGCG
>JAABVA010003831.1_pt1 | contig 14134 bp, 16 predicted proteins | sample 5560331 | NCBI WGS metagenome assembly JAABVA01 (sample SAMN12812661, study PRJNA571458) | rock metagenome | isolation source: Antarctica rocks | place: Antarctica: Victoria Land, Mt New Zealand sud | collected 2016-01-07 | reverse complement strand
GTCGGCATGGCGACGCGGCTGTCGAACCACATCCGGGGGTGCTCAAGACGTTTGGGATGCTGCCCAGCGCGATGCGGGGGCTTTCCTTTGACCGACGCGTTGAGGAGTTGCTGACCGCGACGATCTGCGCCCTCCGCTGGCCTTTGCACCTGCTGTGCAGGCGAAACCCTTGGCCAGCTTCGCCCATGCTGGCGGCAGCTACGCGAGCAGATCGCCGCGTTCGACAAAGCAGGGCGCACTCTGGCAAAGGCGAGCCCGACCTGCCGTCGGCTGATGAGCGTGCCCGGCATTGGGGTCGTGTCCGTGCTGGCCTACGTGAGCACGACCGAGGACCCGGCGCGCTTTGCCCGGTCACGCACAGCATCTGCCGCTCAGGTGAGCCGTTCTATTGGTCGGAGCACGAACAAGGCCGGGCGGCGTAGCGAGACGATCGGGATCCATCCGGACGGCAGTGCGGATGTGAGGGTTGCCCGCCGGGGCGAGGGTGCAGGCCAGCTGCAAGGGAGGCCGTTGGGCCGCGTGCATTGCACGCGAGCCCATTGTGGACATTGCAGCGCCTGTGCTTCGGACCAAATGTTGCGGCGGCACACGCCGACCGCGGAGAGAACCATCATTCCGGTCCAGCGACAACAACAGCAGCAAGCAAAGGGCAGTTGACAGAGAAGGCGCAATTAGAGAACGCTCCTGGCGGCATCGATGTGCCAAAGTGCGGGTCGTGAGAACCGGCAGAAGGGCAGCTTCCCGTAATGAGCATGACCATGATCGGCCTCGACACGGCTGAATCAGTGTTCCAGGTCCACGCTGTGGATGCTGCCGGGCAGGTGGTGATCCGGCGCAAGCTGCTCAGGAGCGAGTTGCTTCCATTCTTCGAGGAGCAGGGCCCCTGCACGGTCGCCTTGGAGGCGTGCGGCGCGGCATATCACTGGGCTCGCGCGCTGACCGGTCTCGGACATAACGTGACGCTGATCGCGCCCGAAGCGGTCAGGCCCTTCATCAAAAAGAGCAAGAAGAAGGACGCAGCTGGGATCTGCGAGGCTGCATGCCGGCCGGGCGTGAGGTTCGTGAAAGCCTCGCTTGAGGCCGCGCCAAACAGCTTGCCTTCAGGGACTCTGTCGATCCTTCAAGCTTTGCCAGGTTGAGAACCAGGCGTAGCAGCGCAGCGATGTTCTGTGGCCCATGATTCTCGTGGTTGCGGGCCTGATCCTCGTTTGTGATCACCTCGAGAACCCAGTGCAGGCGGTTCTGCACGCCTCATGAGCGCAGGCGGCCTCGCCGAAACGTTTGGCGGACCATGCAGCGCTGAGCAGGCAGCAAGCGGTTTTGGTGCCGGTTTGGGTGCCAGCCTGCAAAGTCGAGGAAGCTCCGCACGTCGTGCTGGCATCCCTGGTGCCCCTTAAGATCAGGACGTAGTCGCAGCCCTGAGCCACCACCTTGGCGGCAATGGCGCGCTGGCAGTTGCCTGCGTCAGCAATCACGATGCGTCCCTTGAGCGACAGCAGGTCCAGCAGCTTCGCTGCCGCGGTCCTCTCGTTGAACTTGCCGTCGACCGCCGCCACGCCCTGCAAGGTTTCGGCAAAGCGTTGCATGAACCATATGAAGCAGGCCTCGAACGGCGCCATCTCCGAGCAGCCTTTGCCACCGGTCAGCATAGTACGGCGCGCGATCAACAGCAGTTCAGGCAGGGTGTGGCGGGCGTTATCTCGCCAAGGGCCAAACACCTTGGCAAAGCAGGCCACACATTCTCCCACCGCAGGGCCTCAGCGCTGAACCCGACCTTTCGACCCCAGCCACACCCCAGGCCGCAACCCATGTCGTCATGCAAAAACGCCGTGGGCGATCGCTCTGGGCAACCATCACCCTGGCATGGACTTATGGAGGGTTTCAGGAGGTGCTCGATGGCACGTGACAGTGGCTCCCAAGCGGCGGCGTCCGGCGGTGGCGTCCTGGGCGACGTGGCCCTGACAAGTCCGGCGCTGCCGGTCACGCGGGTGAAAGACCCCGCGGATCTGCCCTTTGTCACTGATCCCGGTGAGCGTCGTGGCGACATGCTTTATCGCCGCTTTGGCCGCACGGACGAGATGATCTCCGCCATCGGCCTGGGCGGCTTCCATCTCGGCAAGAAGGCGGTGACCGACAAAGAGGCGGTACGCCTGGTGCACGAGGGCATCGACCGCGGCATCAACTTCATCGACAACTGCTGGGACTACAACGAGGGCTGGTCCGAGTTGCGCGTTGGTGCGGCGCTCGATCAGGGTGGGTACCGGGACAAGGTCCTCCTCATGTCCAAGATGGACGGGCGCTCGAAGCAAGAGGCGGCCCGCCAGATCGAGACGTCCCTGAAGCGGATGCGCACGGACCGAATCGACTTGGTGCAGCACCACGAAATTCTTCGCTACGACGATCCGGACCGCATCTTCGCCGAGGGCGGCGCGATGGAGGCCTTTGTCGAGGCGAAGCAGGCCGGCAAGCTGCGCTACATCGGCTTCACCGGGCACAAGGATCCGCGCATCCATCTGCAGATGCTGGCGGTGGCGGCCGAGCGCGGGTTTCATTTCGATGCTGTCCAGATGCCGCTGAACGTCATGGATGCGCATTTCCGCAGCTTCGCGCACCTCGTGCTGCCTTACCTGGTCGAGCACGGGATTGCGGTGCTCGGGATGAAGACGTTCGCCGACAGCGTGCTCCTGAAGAGTGAGGCGCCCATCGAGCCGCTCGAATACTTGCACTATTCTCTCAACCTCCCGACGTCCGTCGTCATCACCGGCGTCCAGAACCAGCGCGACCTCGACCAAGCCTTCGAGGCGACCCGGACCTTTCAGCCCATGAACAAGGCAGTGGTCGCTGAGCTGCTGGCCCGCAGCCGTCCTCACGCCCTGGAGGGCAAGTACGAGCTGTTCAAGACCAGCGCGACGTTCGATGGCACCGCCAAGAACTCCCAATGGCTAGGCGAAGATGTCGAGTCCGTCGCCAAGCTGGCGCCCGTGATGGAGTGAGACCGCAAGGGCCGAGTGGCTGACGTTGCCCTAGTGGTGAAAACCTGACGGATGGTACCTACTGACGCCCCGGTCACTCGCGGCGTGGAGTGAGGTCTGACGTATGAGCTTCAAAATTGCCGCAGTCTCCGACCAGCCCGAATTGGCGCCCGTCGTCGCCGCATGGCTGGTGGACGCCTTCGGATATCCGGGCGGTCGGACGGTCGAAGAGATAACGGCGCTGATCCTGTCGCCGCCGATTGGTCCCGAGGAGACGTTCGTATTGTTCGACCAGGGCGCGCCGGTCGGGACCGTGAGCTTGTCGCACAAGGACCTGGAGGCGCGTCCCGACCTCACGCCGTGGCTCGCCGGGGTCGTCGTCCAGCCCGCGTTCTGCAGGTGCGGCTACGCAACCGCGCTGGTGCGGCATGTGGAGGCGTTCGCGGTAGCCGCTTCCGTACCGGTCTTGTGGCTTTACACTTGGACGGCCGAGCCGCTGTATGCACGCCTCGGCTGGCAACGTGCAGGTTTGGAGACGGACCAGAAAAGGGGATGCAAGGTCGCACTGATGACGCGGCGTCTGTCCGATGGGTATCAAGCGTCTAATTTCGACCACTAGTCGCCCACGAGACGGTGAACACCGCCATCGTCAAGAGCAGCAAGTAGGCGGTGATGATGTGACGGCAGCCACAAGCGTTCATACAGGAACGGCGGAAGGACGTGTCCGTTCGGCGCACGAATCGACGCCGCCACAAGCTCGCTCAGCCGCAAGCTCAGCACGTCCGGTAGGCTACCCAACGTCCCCGGTTTTAGCGGCTGCGGCATATGCATGGCCATGGCACGGATCATCCCCACACCCACCGGGCGAGTTACGGCGTCCAGGGCCACACTTCCGAAGGTCGCCCGCCCTGGGTCAATCCGGCATGTCGGACTGCATCTCGGCCATTATGTCCAGCGTCGACCGAGCCCAGCTTGCGCCAGGCTCGGTTATCGCTGTCAGAGGCGCTACGGAACCAAGTCTGCCACAAAAGTCTCAAAATTGCGTTCTGTTGTGCTCTCGTGCTCCTGGCCGGCGTAAACGGCTATACATCCAGCACTGCAAGCTGGGTCGCCCGCGACTGGGCCGAAGGGAACGAAGACGTGGTTGGTCTTGGAATCCGCCGCGACGGAGTGAGCGCTGATGTCAGTCGGAACGTTCGCCACGAATTTATTCGTGAAAGCATCGATGACGCCAAGTGACGGCCCGCCGACGGTCGTGGGGTTGTTGCGTGCTGCCAGGTAGTAGTTGCCGTCGCTTGGGTTATACCAAATCTCATCGGACCCGGAGACCTGAGGAATTTCGGCCAGGAGGGTGCCGTCACGCGCGCTGATGACCTGGGAGTTGTTGGTGAGCGAGCAACCGATCAGCAGTTGTTGCCTCGGTCCGAGCACAAGCCCGGCGCCGTTACAGCCAGTTATAGGAAAACGACCAACTTCCTTGATCTGTCGTGGGTCCACGACCGAAACCGCACCGATGTTCGGATCGGCTCCCAGCTGCGTCAGGTTGATATAGATAAGTCCATTTGCCGGGTCGTAGACGGATGCCTCGACGCCCATCGAGTCGCTGTAGACGACGTGGCCAAGGACGCGCCGGTCGTCTGGTTGGGTCGAGATCAGGGTGATGTAGGGCGGCGTGGCGGCGTTGTTGGCCACGACCAGGATTTGGTCGCGCGGATCGTAAGCCATCTCGTCGGCCCGTTTGGCTTGGTCCGCAGCCTGGCCCTCAAGCGCGGTCGAGATCGTGGCGACGATTGTTTGGGACTCTATGTCCAACACCTTCACGGTACTGTTGCCGTCGCCGACCCATACCTCGTTGGCGCCTACCGTCTGCACGCCGTCTGGGCCAGAAAAGTCATTGCTCGGTTTACCCGTGGCCGGGTCGTTCTGAACACCGGCAAATCCCCCCACCTGGGCTATGACGGTGTTAGTGCGGGTGTCGATAATGTCGAGCGACGCATTGGAACGGTCAGCGAGGTAATAAAGTCCCCGGTTTGGGTCGACGAAGCTGATGTCGAATGCTGCAAGCGGCTTGCCGGGAACTTGGATCGTCGCCAAGCGCGCGTAAGTCGCGCTTTCATTCGAACTCAGCAGCTGGTCCAAGAATGCGTCCAGCCCAGGGTCCGCAGCCTGCGCTGCATTGGCAGTCATCGCCAAGGTCATGCATAATACTGTAGCACCTGGCAGCCATGTTTGATTTTTCTTCTCTATGTTCGGCATTGGTGATTTCCCCCCGGGTTTATCGGTTCCAATTCGTCGCGACGAACTTTAATCAGCTCATTCGGCAACACCTAACCCTGCTGTAAGGTGCTGATGGCGTCAATCACTCGTTATGTTACGTCACACTTGTGTCTCAATCGATTTTTGCTGGTGTCGGCACGTCAATCGGCTTGCAGCAGTTGAAACGGTCGCCTGGCGGCATCCGCAGCGAGACGCACGATGCTCCTGCGGGCCGCCCGTGCCCCGGCCGCTGTCTCGACCGTGACCTTGATCGCCAAAACCGGCGCTGCCGAAGGAATCAAGCCGATCTGGTCAATATCGGTCGCCACGGCCTGGCCTGCGTCCCGGGTCGCGAGTCGCACGAGCGGATCGGCGAGAGCAGGGTCGGGGTCCCCTGTTTGATACACCGACACATAGGGAGCTAGGCGCGCAACCAGCTCGGGAGACATTCCGCGAACCAGCGCGAGTTCGTCCAGCGTTTCGAAATTGCTGTTCGGGGGAGCGTAGGGCAGGCCAGCGGTCTTGTAGTCCGGTGCCTTCGCGCCGAGCGGCCGCGGTTGGGCCGTCGCCGTCCGCCAGTCCAGAATGGCATCGGCAAGAACGGCTGTCTGCTGTGGAGCCACTTCCAGCCGGATCAGCAATGCCGCGAGCAGCTTGGCGGACGCGATATTGAGCCCAATCTTTGCGGCTTCGCTGCGCACCTCGACGCGGGCAAACCCGCCGGACACCGGAACGATATGCGTGGCTCCGTCCGCAGGCCAGCCCTCATGCGACCCGTCCAGCACGTGGAATATCGCTTCCTCGAGCAAGCCGTCCGCGGCAGCCCGGGCCATGGCGGCAGCTCGCACGTAGTTTGCCCGTTGAGCTTCGAGTTGGCCGGTTGTTGCAAGTTGGGTGCCAAGCACCGCAAGCAGCACTGTCCACCACAACACGATCAACAGCGCGAAGCCGCGCTCGCTGCCGCCTTGTCGGGGTGCCTTATCCATTCGATAATTCCAGAAAGCGTCCGTGCCGTGTTGCGGCAATGATCGGTGGCCAGTGTCGCGGGTCATCCGGTGCGAACACCAGTTGGATGCGAATCAGGGCCGGCAAATCCGTCCGGCTCCACTCAGCCCACCATCCGTGCCGGTCAGGTGACAAGTAGCTGACCTCCAACCGGTCTATGCCTCGCAGCAGTATCTCCAGTTTTGGCGGCGGGCGGGGGAGGAGGCGTTGTGCGTGGATGTGGGGAGACCAGCTCAGGACCAGCTGATGTGCATTGTCGGACGTGACGGTGGCGTCCACACGGTCTGCCGCCGGATCTCGTGTTTGCGCCATCGAGAGTTGCGTTAAACAGGCGAAGCCGGTGCGATGGCCGACTAGCCCGGGCTGACGCGCATCGTCGGGCAGGGCAGCCGCGGCAACCAACCGACGCAGCAATCGGTCCACCGGTTCGAGGTCCTGACGTTCCGCGAGGACTCTGGATTGCGTTCCCAAGGACGTAAACCCGAGTTGCGTGCTCCCGGCTAGGCCGGAGATGATAAAGCCGAGGATGACGAGAGCTACGAGCAATTCCAGCAAGGTGAACCCGGACTGGCCGCGTACCGATACGTTGGTCATGTGACCGAGCTCAACCGGGCACTGTCGAGCTGAATTTTGCGGCTACGGCCGCTCTCGCTCCAGGAGATCGACACGGAAATCCGGTAGAGCGTGATCGCGCCTGTCGGAATGGCCGTGAGCACGTGGGAAGGATGAACAATGCCGGCAGAAACGATGCGGACGTGCCAGTGATAGCCGGCGCTTTCGTCGCCCTGACGGTCGCTCTCCACAAGCGGCAGGGCCGAGAGGGTGGCGAGATGCGAGTTTGCCCGGGCAATTGCCTCGTCGTACCGGCCCGCCACGCGGGAGGACACGAGTCCGCCGATGGCGGCGTGCATGATCGCCATGATTGCCATGGCGGCGATTAAACCTGCGATTAGCACCTCGATCAGCAGGAAGCCGCGTTCCCCATCGCGGCAGCTTAGGCGTGGTTTCATGCCAGAGGATGGCTTCCCGGCATCAAATGTGCCCGATTCTCTCTTGCGCTCCGCAACCCAGGCAAGGAAGCCGGATAGCGGCAGAAGCCATGTGCCACGCTATGGATCCAGCACGAGAGAATTCGTATCGCCGGAGACGATCGCCGTCGCTCCAGGGCCTCCGTCCGGACCCACCGCGCGTTCATGACCAGGGTAGTGGGCAGGGTGCGTCGAGGGCCTAAAGGCAGGTTCTGCACGATTTTGAGTCGGCCAGGACATTGGCGATTTCAGCATACCCCAGAACCGAAAAAGCCACTATCCCGCGCTTGCACTTCTTTGCGCGGTGCTCCGGGTTTCATGACAGGTCGTTGAAGTAGTGCATCTCGCGCAGATAGCCCATAGCTGCCCGTGGTCGTAATGGACAGACGAGTAACCCTTCCCGACATGGTGACGCTTCTGCGCTTTGCGTGGACCATGGCGTGAGTGGAACACGCCGGCGCAGCAGGTTACAGCTGGCGCGCCCATGGTTTGGCCGCTCGATCGTCTTTGATCCTTCCTGTACGAACGGCCTTCTCGGTTCGGTCGATGCTAGACTGGCATGTCGACATCCCCGGCAATTCGATGCGTCATAAACTTTTATGCCGCCGAACTCACGCCAGCCAATTGCCGAAACACCAGCGTTGAACAGCCTGTGGTGGCACGGGGGACAAACATCATGGCTTCAAGCCTGGCGCACCGATGCGAACGCTCCGCCGGCTGCAACCATCAGGGCAGCCAGTGCAAGGGACCAGCTCGGCGGCGCCCATCCGGCGCCCATCCGGCGACCACCAGCAACAGCGTCAAGGCGACCGGCGTGAGGTACGCGAGCGTGCCGAGCAGGACAGGATCGCCTCGTTTCATCCCGACGTCCCAGAGAAAGAACGCACCGCCGACCGGGCCGAGGCCAAGCGCCAGGATGGCGGCCAGCGAGATGGAATCGGGCACGACGGATGGCTCGAACACCCGATGCGCCAGCCCCGCCAGAACGGCCGACACCGCGCAGAAGCCCGCGACCGCCCCCGTCGGGACACGGGCAAGCCGGCGGGCAAGCACCGAATACAGCGCCCAGGTCAGCGCACTGCCGAGCGCAAGGCCGTAGCCGACCGCCGCACCCGGCGGGAAACGCGCATGAGCGCCGAGCAGCGTCGCGCAACCGGCTGCCGCCAGGGTGGCGCCCCAAATATGCCGGGCCGTCAGGCGCAGGCCCAGAATCGGCGGCGACAGCAACACGATCAGTAGCGGCCAAGCATAGTTGATGAGGTTGGCCTCAGCAGGGGGCGCCAAGGCCAGCGAAGCGAAATACAGGGCATGGAAGCCAAATAACCCGCCAACGCCGTGCGCCCAGGCGATCGGCGGCTGCCATAACTCCTGCAACCGCCCAATCGCAGCCAGCACGCCCAAGCCAGCCGTCGCGGAAACGGCGAAGCACAGCGCCGTCAACTCCAGCGGCGGCACCCCGGCAGCCGCGCGTGAAAGCAAAGCCAGGCACGACCACAGCGCGATGGCGCCGCATCCTGCTATGGTCGCCTTGGTCACACCCTAGTACATGTGCTGTCCGCCGTTGATGGACAGCGTCGATCCCGTGATGAAGTCGGCGTCCTCGGCGGTCAGGAACGTCACCCCGCGAGCGATGTCCTCGGCGTGGCCGAGCCGGCCCATCGGGATGCGCGCGACGATCTTGGTCAGCACATCCGGCGGCACCGCGCGCACCATCTCGGTGTCGACGTAGCCCGGCGCGATCGCGTTGACAGTGATGCCGAACCGCGCCCCCTCCTGCGCCAGCGCCTTGGTGAAGCCGTGGATGCCCGACTTGGCGGCCGCGTAGTTCACCTGGCCATACTGCCCAGCCTGGCCGTTGACGCTGCCAATGCTGACCACCCGGCCGAACTTGGCCGCCCGCATGCCGTCGAACGTCAGCTTGCACAGGTTGAAGCAGCTGCCCAGGTTGGTGTCGAGCACCGCATCCCACATCTCCCGCGTCATGCGCCCCAGGGTGGTGTCGCGGGTGATGCCGGCGTTGTTGACCAGAATCTCGATCGGCCCGGCGCTGTCGGCGATGTCGCGCACCGCCGCCTCGCACTGGGCGTAGTCGCCCGCGTCGAACTTCATCGCCTTGATGCCGGTCGCCTCCGTGAAGGCGCGGGCTGCCGTGTCGTTGCCGGCGTAGCTGGCGATCACCGTGCGGCCTGCCGCCTGCAGCGCCTTGCTGATCGCCTCGCCAATGCCGCGTGTCCCGCCCGTGACCAGAGCCACTCGTGCCATGCCGTCCTCCCTTGTGCTACGGTCGCCGGGGTTGATCCTCGGCGGCCCAGCCGAGCTTGAAACGGATTGGGGGTGATGGGCAAGGCTGGCGCATCGTGCCGACCTTCCGCATGCTCGCAACCGGCTTCAGGCCTCACAAGGATGCGAGACGAATGGCAACGCTGCGCCGTATTCGACGCTAGGGTTGCGTCATGAGTCCATTCCGCCCGCTTTGGTGGCTGACGGTCGCCCTCGTCCTGCTGTTCCTGCTGGCGCCGGTGCTGGTGGTGGTGCCGCTGTCGTTCAGCACCGGGTCGTTCCTGCGCTACCCGCTGCCCGGCGTGGGATTGCGCTGGTACCGCGCCTTCTTCGCCAGCGACTTCTGGCTGCCGAGCCTGTGGAACTCCCTGATCGTGGGCGCCGCCGCGACGGCGTGCGCCACCGTATTGGGAACCTTGGCCGCCGTCGGGCTGTGGGCCGGACGCTTTCCTGCCCGGGCGCTGGCCATGGGGGTGATCCTCTCCCCGATGGTCGTCCCCAGCATCGTCACCGGCGTCGCGCTCACCTTCGCGTTCGCTCCGCTGCACCTGGTCAACACGCTGACTGGCTTGGTCATCGCGCACACGGTGCTCGCATCCCCGTTCGTCGTCGTGACGGTGCTGGCCGCCCTGCAGCACTTCGACCGCATCCTGCTCCGCGCGGCGGCGGCATGCGGTGCGCGGCCGTCCGTCGCGTTCCGCCGGGTCATGCTGCCGCTGATCCTGCCGGGTGCGGCCGCCGGTGCCGTGTTCGCTTTCGCGACCTCGTTGGACGAGAGCGTGGTCGTGCTGTTCCTCGCCGGGCCGGAGCAGCGCACCCTACCGCGGCAGATGTTCTCCGGCCTGCACGACACGATCGAGCTGACCATCCTGGCTGCCGCGACGATGCTGGTGACGATCTCGACCGCGCTGCTGGCCGCCCTGACGCTGCTGCGCCGGGCGCAGGCGTGAACGCCGTCGCACTGTCCGGCCGGCTAAGCGCGGACGCCGCTGCCCGGCAGTGGACGCGGGTGATGCGCGCCGCCGCACGCCGCGCCACGCTCGACTTAAGTGCACTGGAGACCTGCGACACCGCCGGCGCGGCGCTGCTGGCGGCTGCCCGGCAGCGCGGCGCGACGCTGCAGGGCGCGTCGGCCGACATCGGCGCGCTGATCGACCGGGTCGCCGCCGCACCTGCGTCCCGTCCGCCGCGCCCGGCAGCGTGGACTTTCCCAAATCTTGGCGCCCCCCTCGCCGACGCCGTCGCGTTCGTCGGCGAGGGCGCCATCGCCACCGTGCGCCTCCCCGTTCGCAGGCGCTTCTTCCGGGCGGCCGACCTGCTGCGCTTCGCGGACGAAGCCGGGGTCCGCGCCGTGCCGCTGGTGCTGCTGATGGGCTTCCTGATGGGGCTGATCCTGACCTTCCAGGGTTCCATTCCGCTGCGCCGGTTCGGGGCGGACCTGTTCGTCGTCAACCTGACCGCGTTGGCGCTGCTACGCGAACTCGGCCCCTTGCTGGCCGCCGTCATCCTGGCTGGCCGCACCGCCTCGGCGTTCGCCGCCGAACTCGGCACCATGAAGGTCAACGAGGAACTGGCCGCGCTCGACACGATGGGCATCGACGCGATGACGATGCTGGTGCTGCCGCGCATGGCCGCCGCGATCCTGGTGATGCCGGTGCTGACCTTGCTGCTGGAATTGGCCGGGCTGGTCGGCATGCTGGCCGTCATGGTCGCATTCGGCTTCCCGCCCGTCGCCATCTTTACCCAGCTGCTGCGGGCCGTGCACCTGAACGACCTCTGGGGCGGCTTGTTCAAGGCGCTCTGCTTTGGCGCCGCTGTGGCGGCGATTGGCTGCCGCGCCGGCCTGGCGACCGGCGTGGGGCCGCGCGCGGTCGGGCTGGCGGCAACCGGCGCCGTGGTCGGCGGCATCGTCGTCACCGTGGTGCTGGACGGGGTGTTCGCGCTGGCGTTCTACCGGCTTGGCGTGTGACCGAAGCCGTCGCCGGGTCCGGATTGACGCAACGTTTTGGCGACCGGACGGTGTTCCGCGACGTGACGTTCGAGGTCGCGACCGGCGAGGTGTTCGCCATCCTCGGCGGCTCCGGCAGCGGCAAATCGACGCTGCTGCGGCAGTTGATCGGGCTGCTGCCCCCCACCGCCGGACAGGCGCGCGTGCTGGGGCATGACGTCGCGACCGAAACCGACGTGGTACGGCGCCGCATCGGCGTCCTGTTCCAGTCCAGCGCGTTGTTTGGCTCGATGACCCTGCTGGAGAACGTCATGCTGCCGCTGCAAATGCTGACAGCGCTGCCCGCCGCCGCGTGCGCGACGGTGGCGCGGTTCAAGCTAAACTTGGTCGGGCTGGCCGATGCCGCCGCCCAGCGCCCGGCCGAGATCAGCGGCGGGATGGCCAAGCGCGCCGGCATCGCCCGGGCCATGGCGCTCGATCCGCCCGTGCTGTTCCTCGACGAACCCTCCGCCGGGCTCGACCCGGTGACGTCGGCGGGCATCGACCGGCTCATCTTGGAACTGCGGGACACGCTCGGCACGACGTTCGTGGTGGTGACGCACGACCTCGCCTCCATCCTCGCCATCGCCGGAAGGTGCCTCATGTTGGACAGCGCGCGCGAAGGCGTGGTGGCGCAGGGCGATCCCCGGCGTTTGCGTGAGGACAGCCCCGACCCGGCGGTGCGCGCGTTCTTCCGGCGCGACACCTGATGCGCGGCACGTTCCTGCGTGTCGGGGCGCTGCTGCTGCTGGGCGTGGGGCTGCTCGCCGCGGTGGTGCTGTACTTCGGCAGCACGAAAATTCGCCACGGCCGCGCCTACGAGAGCTATTTCCGCGAGAGCGTGCAAGGCCTGGACGTCGGCGCGCCGGTAAAATACCGCGGCGTCACCTTGGGGCAGGTGACCGGGATCGGCCTGGTCAGCGCCACCTACGGCACTGACGGCGAAAAGGATTTCCGCCAGGCGACCTTCCGCACCGTGCTCGTGCGCTTCGAGCTCGACATCAGCCGCATCGGCCCGGCGCCGCCGACGGAGGCGGCGGTCGGCGAGGGCCTGCGTGCCAAACTCGCGCCACAAGGGCTGACGGGCGTGAGCTATGTGGAGTTGGATTTCGTGCCAAATCCCGCCAAGTACCCTGCGCTCGACGTGCCGTGGACGCCGCAGGCCGAGTACATCCCGTCGATCCCGAGCACCCTGAACGAGGTGACCGACGCCGCGAAGTCGCTGCTCAGCCGCATCGACCGCATCGACATCAACACCCTGGCGGACAACTTGATGGGATTGTCGGCCGACCTGCACCACGAATTCCAGAACGGCCGGGCGCAGGCCCTGCTGACGGAGGCAACCGAAACGTTGCGCGTGGCCCGCACCAGCCTGGAAGCGGCCGACCTGCCCGGTTTGGCCGCCGAACTCCGCGCCACATCGGCGGCGGCCCGGCAATTGGCGCAGGGGCCGCAGACGCGCGACCTGTTGCGGTCTGCCACGCAAGCCGCCGACCGGTTGGCTGCGGCGAGCACGCGCTTGCCGGTGCTGGTGACGGCGCTGGAGGCCGCGCTGCGCCGGGCGGATACCGGGTCGGCGGAGCTGGAGCAGGGGATCGTGCCGCTGTTGCGCGACGCCCGCACGGCCGCGGCGGCGCTGCGGGAGAGCAGCGAGGCGCTCCGCCGCGACCCATCGCAGGTGCTGCTGGGACGCCCGCCACCGCGGGACCGGGCGCGATGATGCGCCGCGCGCTGCTGGCGCTGGCGGTGGGGGGTTGCAGCATCCTGCCGCAGCGGCCCTACCTGGAGAAGCGCGAGTGGCCGCTGCTGGCGCGCCGCCCCGCCGTGCGTCCGGCCCGGACCGGCGGGCGGGTGCTGCTGATCCGCACCTTGTCGGCGGCGCCAGGGCTGGAGGCGCGTGGCTTCCAGCGCTTGCAGCCGGATGGCAGCGTCCAAACCGATTACTACGAGGAATGGAGCGTGCCCCCAGCCGACGCGGCCGAGGACTCGTTGCGGCGCTGGCTGGCCGACAGCGGCCTGTTCGCCGCCGTGCTGGCGCCTGGCAGCCGTGCCCGGGCCGACCTCGTGCTGGAAGGGCAACTGACCGGGCTGGTGGCGCAAGCCAACGTGTTCCACGCGTCGCTCGCGATGGTGGTGATCGACCTCCATCCGAGCCCGGCGCGCGTGCTCGCCCAGGCGCAGATCGCGCGCGACGCGCCGTTGCCGAACCGGGACGCGCCGACGGTCGCCGGAGCGGCCAACGCCGCGCTTGGCGCAATGTGCGGGGCTGTCGAGGCGCGGATCGGACGGCTGGTCGGCACGTGACACCGAGGATTTCAGGAAGGCTTTGTGGTCAAACTCGCCTTCGGTCATAACGCGAACGGTGCCGTCCGATGCGGCTGACGGGAGTGGCACCGGCAGGGCGCGCTGTTGCTTTTACATTCAATGGCCAGGCCGTGCCGATCTGATCCTCCCTTGGTTGTGTGGACTTCCGAAGGCAGTGTCATACCAATTGCCTTATTTGCTGACTTGATCGATGGCGTGGATGATCCAGGGATAGCTGGTCAGGGTAGTGAGGCGTCCGGCCTCGTCACGTAACGCATTCCAAGCGGTGCAGAGCGCGTCGA